>Ga0209025_1001455_pt1 | contig 30992 bp, 40 predicted proteins | sample AraplaMF_Col_mLB_FD_184256 | JGI IMG/M metagenome (GOLD analysis project Ga0209025, IMG submission 184256) | Arabidopsis root microbial communities from the University of North Carolina, USA - plate scrape MF_Col_mLB (SPAdes) (version 2) | ecosystem: Host-associated > Plants > Roots > Endosphere... | reverse complement strand
GTATGGAAGAATAATTTTTCTACAAAAAAAGGGAGATTTATAGAGTAGAAAATAGTAAAATATACAAGCTGGTAGCCAATAGAGTATTTGTTTGGAAATTTAGATGGATAATGAATTAAACGTGAAGGTGGGACTATTAGAAGTGTTTATTGTGGCAATATTGATTACATTAATTTTTGGCAGTATTTCTTATATGCTGTTGAAGCATCCTGAGGGTGCTATACAGATGAGTTCCTTTTCAGATGAATTCAAAAAGAAACCATTTTTTAGAATGTTTCTAAAGTTTATGGGTTGGTGGTTTTTATTACTTGTGATAGCAGCGTGGATTGTTGCAATCATCTCCTTGTTTGAATGAGGAACTTTTTGAGGAAATTTGACTGAATGAAAAAGCTGTAGTGAAGTAATATGCTACAGCTAACAATTGGTTATGCCCTTCTATGACTTATAATACATAGAAGGGCAAGTATAGCTATTTTTGGTTATTAAACTCATATTGGAATATACACATGCGAAGGGCGTCTCGATATTTACCTTCAGTAAAAAATTCTTCTTTAAGTTCTCCCTCAATATGAAATCCAGCTTTTTTATAAATATAAATGGCTTTTTCGTTTTGTTTATCAACAATTAAATATAGTTTGTGTAAATTTAAAATATGAAAGGCGTATTTCATTGCCAAAATAGTAGCAGAGTAGGCATATCCATTTCCTTGGGAATTAGGATCAATAATAATTTGAAATTCTGCATTGCGATGGATCAAGTCAATTTCAACTAATTCCACGAGCCCAAGAATTTCCTTTTCTTTTTCAACTATAAAACGTCTTTCACTTTGTTTATGAATATGCTTTTCAAATAAATCTTGTAGTTCTACAAAAGATTCATAAGGTTCTTCAAACCAATATGACATGATTCTAGAATCATTATTTAATTTATGAACATATTTTAAATCTTCTCTTTCTAACGGTCTTAACTTGATACTTTCTGACATAATCAAAGTTCCTCCTAAATTTATCAAAGAATGTTTTACATACAAACAATTATTTCAGTAATACACTATAAGCTCTATAGTAACTATATAGTCAAGAAAACAACGAAAAAAAACTTTTCAGAGGTAAATGGTAAAATTCAGGGGGAGGCAGTCCGGAAAATGTATTGCCTCATATCTTCAAACCTCTGTACCGCGGAGAGTACTCTCATAATAATCATTGGGTCTTGAATTAACGATTGCTTTGCATATTTTTTTCTTACACGGAGGTGATATTTAGACAGCAAATGATTCTGAAGGTGGTGCCATATTTATTGGGCGAATTCCAATTAGTTAATCTTTTGAAGGGTGAGCTAAAAGCTAGAGATTTAGTAATTCACGCCGTTTTCACTCTCAAACCCGTTTTATGTACCTATGGAAAGGTGTTTAGTGACTCTGACAAAACCACATAGGGAGATTAATAAATACTTTAAGCAGCGGCCCTTTGGACAAGTATATAATACAAATTTAGTAAAAAGAAGGTAGAATAATATTTATGTTCACAGGATTTGAATGGTTCCCTAAAAAATGGGGAAAAAGAAAAGTTTCGGAGCGGTTTCTTCAAGCAAAATTTACTGAAGAAGGTAAAGGGATTACGATTACTACATATTCTATCGATTTATATATAATATCTATTCCTTTAGAAGTGAAAAAATATAATTCACTTTAACTTTTTTCAGCGAGTGTCCAAACATCAGTAAATTGTAGGCCTAAGCACAAAGCCTATTCCATATGCAATTATGCCAGGCATAATTGATTTTCGAAAGAGTGTCAATAAATTGTATTGACACTTTTTTCTATAACTCTATTATTAATGCTTTAGTCTTAATTTGAAAGGGACGTATTTAAGAAGGTCGCTTTATTTTTAAAATGGGAAAATAAATAACATCCCATAATGACAATCAATCCCCCAATCCCTTGTGTCCAAGAGATGCTCTCCCCTAAAAATAAAAATGCTAGAAGTGCAGTGAAAATCGGATTGAAATTAAGGAATACACCAGATGTTGTAGCCCCTAATTTTTGAATTCCAATGCTCCAAAGAACCATACATACGACAGTGGAGATAAACCCTGTATATAAAAGTGATAGTATAAAAGAATGATTAACATTAGAAATAGTAAAATCATTAAGGTTAAACGGCAATAGTACAAGAAGTCCAAATATTCCTGAATACAAATTAGACATTAGTGGCGAGGTAGTTTTCATTGCCCATTTACTACAAACAGAATAAATTCCCCATACACATACAGCTGCAAGCATCCATAAATCACCCACATTAAAATGAAAAGATAATAATAGGCTGATATTCCCCTTTGAAAGTACGAGAAGAACACCGAACAGGGAAAGTAGCATGGCAAATGCTTGGAATATATTAATCTTTTCCTTTAGAAAAACAAATGAAAAAAATGCAATTGAAATAGTATTTAATGTTGAAATAAGGCCAACATTCGTCGATGTAGTTCTTTCCAATGCTAAAAATTGAAAGATATTGAACAATACTACACCTGTAACACCCATAAAAAATAAAGGTAAAAGGGCATCTCGAGAGGGAAGCAATCTTTTTTCTTTCCACCATACCATTGGGAAAAGTACAGCGACGGCAATGATCCATCTTAGACTCGTCAAGGTTAAAGGAGAGGCATGATCCACAAGAGATTTGGCAACTACAAAATTGCCTCCCCAAAGTAAACTAGTTAAAAGCAATAATAAAACATAGACATTCGTCAAATCAATATCTCTCCTTTATTTCCGGTATGTATAATTGAGGTTTTGGATAAAAGAATAATAACATTTTTAATATTCTAACTGTATAATATTTTGTATGATGAATAAAAAACAAAATAAAAGTAAGAATTATTGGATTTAACGGAATAAAATTAATAATAGTTGACGAATGTAGCTCGAATTTCGAATAAAAAAAGGAGGAAAAATACATGAAAGATGTTGAAAGAAAATTATTAGATAGTATTGATATTCAACTACTAGATATTTTGCAGAGAGAAGTCCAGATAAGTAATGCAGAAATAGCGAGACGGGTGAATTTGTCCCCACCGGCAACCCATACAAGAATAAAACGTTTAGAAAGTGAAGGGTTTATTGATAAACAAGTTGCCATTTTAAATCAAGAAAAACTGGGGTTCGATTTGTTGTGCTATATTTTTATGAGTACAAATATTCATCAAGCGAAGGAATTAGAAGCTTTGGAAAATGCCTTAAAAACAATGACAGAAATATTAGAGTGTCATTGCTTAACAGGAGAGTATGATTATCTTTTAAAGGTTGTTATTAGGGATCGTAAAGAATTAGATCGCTTTATAAGAAAATTAAATAGACTGGGCATATCTCGCATTCAAACGAACTTATCTTTACGAGAAATTAAATATTCAACAGTTTTACCAATATCAGAAGATGAACAGTAGAAGTTCTTCCAATCAATATGGGTTTTTAGCTTCGTCACATAAATGGTTTAGGTCTAAAACTCAAGCACAATAGGAGGCATTATGAAAACATTCATTTATATGGTCCGACACGGCGATTCACCAAAAGACGGAAATGAGAGAACGAGAGAATTAACTGAAAAAGGTAGAAAAGACGCACAACGAATAACTGATATTCTACAAAAAGAGGACATTGATATTGTTATCTCGAGCCCTTATAGTCGTTCAATCCTAACTGTTCAGAAAGTAGCTGAACAAATAGAAAAAGAAGTAATTGTATTTGAAGACCTTAAGGAGCAAACATTTATTGCTGGAGATAAGCGAATTTCTGACAAGGAACTATACCCTTTATTAGAAAAGTCATTTTCTGACCCAACCTATGCTTTAGCGGGAGGCGAGTCAAATGCTGACTGCCAGAAACGTGCTATTAAAGTTTTAAAAGAATTATTAAATACATATCAAGGAAAGAAAGTAGTTATAGGAACACATGGGGCTGTTATGACATTAATGATGGAGTTTTTTGATAGTAAATATGATTTGAACTTTTTACTACATACAACAAAGCCAGACATCTACAGAATGGAATTCGATGGGCAAGGGTTGGTCGATGTAAAAAGACTATGGAAAACTTAAGTAAAATGTACATTACAATAGAAGAGGAAAATGATTCATATCTTTAGTAGAGGTGAAGGTTATATGGAGGAAGAGCTAAATAAGAAGTATGAAATAGACAATTATATTAAAAAACAAATTAATAAAAATAGTTATATTTTAGGTGTTGCTGCTGGTTCTGGGATGACGGCTAAATACGCAGAACAAGGTGGCGCAGATTTTATTTTAGCTCTAAATTCAGGACGATTCAGATTAATGGGGGTTAGTTCATTAGCTGGTTTCTTACCGTATGCAAATAGTAATGAAGTTGTCATGGATTTTGCATGTAAAGAGATCCTACCTATGATTAAAAAAATTCCAGTTTGTTTTGGTTTATGTGCAACAGATCCAACAATTGAATTAGATAGCTATATCGATTTGATTAAGAAAAAAGGTTTTGCAGGCATTAATAATTACCCAAGTATAGGCCTAGTAGATGGGCTTTTTAGAGAAGCTATAGAAGAACAAGGGATTGCATATGAAAAAGAGGTAGAAGCAATTCGTATCGCTAGTGAAAAAGGATTGTTCACTGTAGCCTTTGTATTTAACGAAGAGCAAGCAATAAGTATGTTAAAAGCTGGTGCAGATATTATTTGTGTTCACTTAGGATTAACGAATGGTGGATCTTTAGGGGCTAAAAAGATTTTATCTTTACAAGCTGCCAAAAAGATGGCGGTAAATATTTTTAAAAGATGTAATGAACTAAATCCGAACATTATTAAAATGATTTACGGAGGCCCGGTAAATAAACCAATAGATGTTCAATATATGTATGATGATACTACGATTATGGGTTATATCGGGGGCTCTGTGTTTGAAAGGATTCCAAATGAACAAGCTCTCATACATATTACGAAATCATTTAAGGAAACGAACGATTTTCAGTTTGACGATTTAATCGGTAAAATTACTGATGGTCTAGGTAGTCAAACTGATTATATTAATTTTATTAAGAAATACATTAGTTTGCATTATATGGATGAAATATCATTAAATGAAGTGGCAGAAATATTAAATTTGTCTCGTTCTTATTTAAGCACATTATTCAAAAATGAGGTGGGTATTTCATTTACAGAATATCTTATTAATTTTCGACTTAATAGGGCAATCGAAATTTTGAAATTAGAAAAATTACCACTAAATACTATTGCTGAAATGGTAGGTTATCCTGATTACACCCAATTTAGTAAAATATTTAAAAAATATAAAGGTGTGTCACCTAAAAACTATTTAACTTCTTTCAGCGGGAGTTTGGACACCCGCTAAGTCTAAGAACGCGTCCTGTGGCAATTTATCTGTGCGAAAGCGAAGCGGCCAACAACAACAACAACAACAACGACTCAGTGACCAACTTCGTGCTGTCGCTGCAGCTGCGTTTCACTACGCTTTCGCGCAAAAAAAACATTTGTTGGCCTAATGTCTCCGTCCGATTCCAGACGCAATTATGCCAAGGCATAATTGATAATATAACAAAGAGACAATTTTATAGAACAAAAACACATTAACTCTCCCGAAATAAAACGTTATCATGAAATGGAGTAATAAATGAAACCGCTTTCTTGTATGATTATTTAACGTTTTAAGATCAAGAAGGGAGAGAGTTGATATGAAAACAATTGCTTTGGCTGGAACATTTGATTCAAAAGGAAAAGAATATTTATATGTAAAAGAGTTGATAGAATCGTTAGGTTTCAATGCTTTTACGATTCATACAGGTGTTTTTACCCCAGTTTTTGAGCCTGACATATCAAATGCTGAAGTAGCTGCTGCAGCTGGAGAAGATATATATGAAATTGCAGCAATAAGAGATCGAGCAAATGCTACTGCAGTTCTTGCAAAAGGGATGGAAGTACTTTTGCCGAAATTGTATGAAGAAGGTAAATTCGATGGTGTGTTATCGTTTGGAGGTACTGGAGGGTCATCTATTGTAACAACTGGCATGAGAGCATTACCAATTGGTGTTCCTAAAGTAATGGTTTCAACAGTCGCTTCTGGAAATACGGAGCCGTATGTAGGGACTAGCGATATCATAATGATTCCGTCAGTAGTAGATGTAGCTGGTTTAAATGTAATTTCGACTAAAATATTTACGAATGCAGTATTTGCGATAGCAGGTATGCTTAACTTTGAAAATAAAACGATTGTGAAAAAGAAGCCCCTTATTGCTGCAACTATGTTTGGACTAACAACACCTTGTATTAATCAGGCTAAAGATTTCTTAGAGGCTAAAGGATATGAGGTATTAATTTTCCATGCTACAGGTGTTGGTGGTCGTACAATGGAAAATTTAATAGCCAATGGTTTTATAGATGGTGTACTTGACATTACAACCACTGAATGGGCAGATGAGTTAATTGGGGGTGTATTGAAAGCTGGATCGCATCGTTTAGAAGCAGCTTCAATAAAACAAATTCCTCAGGTGGTATCAGTGGGTGCAATAGATATGGTGAACTTTGGTCCATTCGATTCGGTCCCAGCAAGATTTAAAGGCCGAAAATTTTATAAGCATAATCCGACTGTTACTTTAATGCGCACGTCTGTTGAAGAGAACAAGCAAATAGGTGAGGTAATTGCTGAAAAATTATCATTAGCTAAAGGGCACACGGCATTATTTTTGCCGCTAAAAGGACTCTCAGGTCTTGATATTGAAGGGCAGCCTTTCTACGGTTTAGAGGAAGACCGGATGTTATTTAATACATTAAGAAAAAATGTTGACCAAAGTAAAGTGGAAATGATTGAAATTAATGCGGACATAAATAGCGAGGAGTTTGCACTAGCAGCAGCGAAAAAATTAATTGAATTAATAGAAAATAAAGGGCGTGAAAACGATGTTGTTACAGAGACAAGAAATATTGAATCGTTTTAAAGAAGAAATTAATAAAGGAAATATTCTTCTAGGTGTTGGTGCGGGTACTGGAATTACAGCTAAAAGTAGTGAAGTTGGGGGTGCCGACATGTTGATAGTCTATAATTCAGGTCGATATAGAATGGCTGGTCGTGGTTCTCTAGCAGGTTTATTAGCATATGGTGATGCGAATCAAATTGTTGTTGAAATGGGTAATGAAGTATTACCAGTTGTAAAGGACACCCCAGTACTGGCTGGTGTTAATGGAACAGACCCTTTTAAAGTAATGAGTGTTTTCTTAAAGCAGTTGAAAGATCAAGGGTTTAGTGGTGTTCAAAACTTTCCTACAGTTGGATTAATTGACGGTGTTTTTCGTCAAAATCTAGAGGAAACAGGAATGGGCTATGATTTAGAAGTAGATATGATTAGAAAAGCGCATGAATTAGATTTGCTAACTACTCCATATGTTTTCGATGAAGAGCAAGCAAAGAAAATGGCTGAAGCGGGTGCAGATATTTTAGTGGCCCACATGGGATTAACAACAAAAGGAACGATTGGTGCACAAACAGCATTAACTTTAGATGACTGTGTCGATCGAATACAAAAAATTATTAATGCTGGTAAGTCTATAAATCCTGATATATTAGCAATTTGCCATGGAGGTCCAATTGCAGAACCAGAAGATGCTGCTTATATTATTGAAAGAGTAGATGGAATTGTTGGATTCTTTGGTGCATCTAGTATTGAAAGATTTGCCGCAGAAAAAGGAATCAAGGAGCAAACTGAAGCTTTTAAGGGGATAAAATAAGTAGCTCGTTTTCTCTTACGAAAGTCTGAGTCACTCATTAGTAAATATGAGTGACTTTTTTGTATTCTACCAAAACCTCTGACTTGCGAGGGGTTTTAGAAAGAAAAAGTGAACTGTAAGTGGTAGAGCAAATTGTTGAGCTAACGTTGATAGAAAAAACTTCAACTAAGGTATGTCCAAAATATGGGCAGTTGAAAAGAAGCGAAAAAGAGGTTATTTATGTAGTTGAGCTAAGTGAATCTTTAGAGAGGATGTGCAATAGCATTAAGAAAAGCGTTTCAATAAAGCAACGCTAAGTTCAAGAAGTTCTAAACAACTTTTTAACACAAGAAACAAAACCAATAAATCCGCAAATCAAGAATATATATGCTACTTGTATCGACATAGCTTCTAAGTTGTTAGTAAAGATTCTATATCCTCCTAATGTACATAATGCTAAACCACTAACTGAGCTAAGTAATATTTTATTCTTTTCAGTCATAAAATCACCTCCTAATAATTGGATTGATAATATGTTAACATAAACTCTGACGCAGGTTAACTTATGTGCAGAAGTTTTTGCTTGGAGAATATCATGCAAACAATGACTTTTATTAAACACTATGTGGGTTAATCGAAAGAAATGAACAGTATAGAAATTGTGACAACATTAGATTACAACGGGAAAGTACAATTTATGGGAGATTTTAAAGTAAGCACGAAAAGCCGTTAACATATCGCATTTTTGTTTCCCTACTAAAACGATCAGAGAAATTGCTAATAATCAAATTTATTTTCTATCAAGTGGATCTCTTTTATTTATGATTATTCCTGAAGTAGTGAATACTGTACCCGTACTTGCCAAATAGTAACTGTTTATTATTTCGGGTAGAACATTTAAAAGACTACCTATTGCAGATAAAAGTACTAGAAAAATGCCTGATAAAATAAAAAAATTACTGAGTTTAAACATTTTAATGCTCCTCCTTTATTGATTCATATTAAATTATATGATGAAAATATTGGGGGAATTTCAGTTTTAATCGCAAAGGTAAGGAGCCATTTTACTAAACTTCTTTATTGAATTGTATATTTATTTGAAGATAACCCACAAAACACCATATAATAGCCTATCGAGAGTTAATTTTTTGTCTAAAAATAAAATTTTGAATTAAAAAGGAGGAAGTTGGAATGTATAGGGTAATCTTCGTCATATTGATTGCCATTATTTTGAATGGATGCAATAAACCTATTGCTCAACCAGAAGGAAAAGTAATTGTAGATAGTGAAAACTATCTCATGATGCCAGGAGATTACCAATGGAAGGAAAAAGACGTTGAAATTAAAACATTAAGTTCTCTTGATATTAATGGATTAGCAGATGAATTCGAAACATTAGAAGTAGGAAAAGGATATACAATTAAATTTGAAATTGATCAAAACCCAACTTCTATTTTAGTAACAAAACTGAATGAAGATGGTACAAATGATAATGTTGAGGTAAAAGATAATAAATTAACTATGCCGATAGAAGAAGGATATTATATTTATGTACTTAAAGCAACATGGAATAAGGGGAAAGAAACTTTTGTTTTTGATGTAAATGTAAAGTAAATAAAGAGGGCATAGAACGAGTCTTTACGAAATTTTCTGAAGGCACTAACAGACAGAAGAATTACCTGTTTTGTTGGTGTCTCTTTTTTATTTCAATATGGAAATGTAAAAAACCACTCTACAAACGAGGTTTAGCCTATTGTTATTTGTAATTATTAGGGATGACTTTATTTATTAACAGGTACAAACTGAGAATGAAAACAATTAAAGTAAACAAGTGAATCAACATATTGTTTTGAATATAATGTTTAAAACAAAAGCATTAGGGGGACGGTGTAGTGAGCGATATAGATAAACGAAACAGATTAAGTGATGAACCGTTTGATTATCAAATAACGAAAAAAGGAACGGTTGCCATATATTATGAAGGGAAACAAATAAAAAATGTAAAGGATAGAGAGGCTGAGCGTCTTATAGCAAGAATTAAAGAAGTTGAAGATAATATAACAGCAGTACAGTTATTATTAGCTAAAATTACGGGTAATTTTAAACGTGGTAACGAGAAAATTGGAAAAATGAAAAGAAAGTAAAACAAAGGCTATACTTTCTTAATTTAATTTGCAAAGGTGGGTATGTGAATATTAATAGAAAATGTTCAGCAAGGAAGGAGTAATCTTGCTGAACATTTCTTTAAATATAATGAAAAATAATTTTACTAATCCAAGCAGCAAAGATTATCCAGATAATAATAAATAGTATTCCAACAAACCAATTCTTTGGTTTTCCAGATAGTTTTAACTTTTCTGCAGCTTCTTTATTATCCTCAACTACATATGGTGGAATTAATTTTAAAGCGAAGACAATTCCCAAAGGTACAATTATTAAATCATCAAGATACCCTAAAACAGGAATGAAATCTGGAATTAAATCTATTGGACTAAAAGCATATGCAACTACAAGCATTGCCACAAGTTTTGCATACCATGGTGATCTGGGATCTTTATAGGACAAGTAAAGTACAAATAAATTTTGTTTTAATTTTTTTGCAAAGACTATTAATTTTGATATTAAACTGTTGTTCATTGAAGATCTTCCCTTTCATTACTATGAAGTATAAGCTATCAAAGTAAAAAGGGAAATAAAAACTAATGAACTGTATGAGGAAAAGTTAAAGGGGGCGCCTTTTTTCTTTTTTAGGTTGTTCAATAAGTTCCCCATGTCAGTCAGTATCAAAGTTGTGCTCAATATATAATTCGATTTTATTAATTAATGAAATCTTGAGGAACGCATTCACGAACACCAGAATTTCTCATGGAGTTAAATAAAGCTGCACCGATTCTTAATAAAACATTGTTATCTGTTCCATTTTCTAAATCATAAATTACGTAGTATGCATTATCAACTGTAAAAATACATTTTCTTTCCAATTTAAATCCAGGTGGTACAGTTGGAAGTTTAATAACTGGTCGAATCACCGGTGTATCTCCTTCATCTCTGATAAAATTGAAAGTTTGTTGGTCAATCTCATAGATATTAACTGGATCAATCTCCACACCTTCATCTGGAATTGTAATTTCATCTTCAACTAATAGGAAAAAGCGTTCGTTTCGAAAATTGAAAAGACTTCTCGCTCCAATTTCAAATGATGCCATTTTATATTCACCTCCTCTCATATAAATAAGTTATTCATATCGAATGCAGTTGTTTGGACAAAAAGGAAGGTGGAGTGAAAAATAGTGAATATTATATTTTCAATACTTATAATTAGCCACTGTTTCTAGACTGAAGTCTGTCCTATAGGGTAGTTTTGAGTAAAGTAACTATACAAGGGTCACCAAGCTGGGGCGACGACCCTAAAAACGGAAATATTAATACTCTCTATTTATGAAAGTAGCGCCGATAATAATTAGAAGTATAAATAGAACAACAATTAAGGCAAATGTTGAACCATTACCATATCCGCCACCATAGTAGCATCCATTATTTATACCACCAACGTTTCCGTAGTATCCCATAAAATATCCCTCCTTTCTTCAATATATAATATGTAAACTGTGAAGGAGGAGTGGGGTGTTAAACCATTCAGTTATAGGCATTAAAAAATATATTTTAATGAGATAAGACAATAAAAAAGGGTCACTTGGGATAGGAGTGACCCTTAGAAAAAAGTTTGGGAGGAGTAAGGCTAAATTAGCTTTACCTTACTATTATTATGATGTGATAGCTATGTTTGTATAGTGAATTGCCTGTGAAATAGATTAAAAAATAAAAAAAACGTAGCGTCGTCAAATGATACGTTAAACCTTATGATGAAAGAAAACTAATAAAGGGTCACTCGGTTGGATGTGACCTAATGTATAAACTATTTAAACTTATAAACTTTCATTGAAGCTACTTCACCACAATTCGGACAAATAGTCAAAATTAGTAGTGAACTCGAAAAAAGCAGCATTTCGAGCTTAATTGGTTTTACATTTGCCATAGAACTGCCTAATTTACCTTGTTATGTAATTTATGTAAATTCCATCATGAAAAAGTCACCATACGCTACAGTATACTAATGAACAATATGAGGTAGGGAAAGCAACTTTAAAAGGGTCACCAGGCTGGGGGTGACCCCTTAATCGGAAATGTTAATACCCTCTATTCATGAAAGTAGCGCCGATAATAATTAAAAGTATAAATAGAACAACAATTAAAGCAAATGATGAACCATAACCGCCAGTTCCGCCACCATAACAGCATCCATTATTTATACCACCAACGTTTCCGTAGTATCCCATAAAATATCCCTCCTTTCTATAATCTATAATATGTAAACTGTTGAGAAGGAGTGGGGTGTTAAACCATTTAGCAGTAGGCATTAAAAAATATATTTTTGTGAGATAAGACAATAAAAAAGGGTCACTTGGGATAGGAGTGACCCTTAGAAAAAAGATTCGGAGGAGTAAGGCTAAATTAGCTTTACCTTACTATTATTATGATGTGATAGCTATGTTTGTATAGTGAATTGCCTGTGAAATAGATTAAAAAATAAAAAAACCGTAGCGTCTTCGTATCCTACATTAAACTAATGAAAAATATGAGAGAAATGTGCAATAGAAGAAGTGAATAAATAAGAAAGCAGTCCCTTCAATTTGAAAGGACTGTTCAATTAAAGTGAACTATTTTAAATCTAATATAACATTTTTTAAATAGGGGGCATTGTTATACTCAAATTTATTGCGGGGCTTTCGTTTGAAGCAACTTTATCCCCATTCCAATAAATATCAATCCTGTTATCTTATTCAGAATCATACCTACCTTTTGGTTTCCTCGTAGCTTTTTAGTAACATACGAGGAAAAATAAGCAACAAATAAACACCAAAGTAGTCCGGTTGCTGTAAAAGTAAGTCCTAAAATTAAAAAAGAAATAGGACCTGATTCCTTAACATTTATAAACTGTGGGAGAAACGCAATAAAAAATAAAGAAACTTTTGGATTCGTTAAACTTGTTAAAAGTCCCTGTATATATATTTTTCTTAAGTTTAATTTATTTGATGATGCTTCGAAACCGATGTTTGACTTATCAAGTATCATTTTAATCCCTAAATAAACGAGATAAATAACTCCAATAATTTTAATGGTGTTAAATAATACAATAGATTTTGTAAGTATGATCGATAACCCACAAGCAACGAATAAAGTATGAACTAAGGAGCCAGTAATAATACCAAACACAGAGTAAATACCAGCTCTTCTACCCTGTGAAATACTTCTACCAACAATATACATGGTGTCCGCACCAGGGATTAGATTTATTAAAATCCCTGTTAATAAAAACATTTCATAATTAATAATACCGTACATAAAGCACCTCTATCTCTTTTTTTGGGGTGCCCTTATCGATATTAAAGTAAATGAATGAAAAATAGAAGGTTTTTTTAAAAATGATAAAAGCGGTTTTTCTAGAAAATTTGGGAACGGCAATTGTTAGAGTAATAATTGTATTGTTGGTCAGATGATGAAGCAACTGGAAAGCTGCCGTTTTAAAATATTTTTTCTTCTATCAACTAACAGCGCAGGTTAGTTAAAAAGGAAATTTATAGGTAATTGTAGAATGATTAAATATAATCTTCTATATTGTATTTTCAAACTGTGTACCAAATTTGATAGGAGTGACTACAATTGCCATTTGATAATAATGAAATATACCCTTTTTGCCCATTTATCACCAGAACGGTGGAAGTTGGCGGACTTACTAAATCACAGCTTGTTCAGAAATTACAACAGTACTCTATCTTGATGAATGAGTATGGAAAGAAGTTAATTACTGATGATAAATTTACGACTTCTGATAAGAAATATAGCCTAAATACTATTGAACTAACTGTTGAAAATCTTGGTTTTCCTGATGGAGCTAACACGGAGCAAATCTTTAAAAGAGCTGAGGAACTTGGTTTAAAATTGTGTCCGCTTGAGCTAGGGCCGCACCTAAGGATGGAGTATTTGGATCAAACTGAAGGTAGTTCAAGTAATTCCTTACAGAAACAACAAGCACCATTTGGCTCCATAACAATAGCATCCGAAATACTAACTGAAGACGATAATTTTCCTAAAGGTTTCTATCTTAGACGAATTAACGGTGTTTTATGGCTTCGTGGATACTGTGCTGATCATCTACACGTGTGGAATCCTAACGATCATTTTATCTTTTGTCAAAAAAACACTACTGGAAAAGAATAAAGAACTTGAATATGTGAATAAGGTGAGTTCGATGTAATTCACCTAAAAAGAGGAAATATTAATTCCATTTTTGAGGAGGTTATATATAAAATATAAAAAAGAATTCTCGCTGTTGTATTTTTTATTTTATTAGGAAATAGATTTTCTTTGTTGGTTTTGTTTTGAAAAGTTAGTATCGATCAGAGTTTCTCATCCTTTGGTTATATTTGCACTTTATTTTTACCAAATTACAACATATCGTTAGATTCGGAAAGAAAAAGCCTCAGCGATTGTACACGCTACAATTCAGAATTGAACAAATATAATATAAACTCGAAGGGAGGTTGTGGCGGTAAGGCTTTTTATTGTAGAGTCATTGAGTTACAAATGTTTCCTTTTATTCTATATTATTAAATAGACTGGAGGTAGCATTGTTTTGGATAAGGAAAAATTAATATTAGATATTCTAGAAGGATTAAATAATCAGGAAGAGCCTAAATTTTATGATTTTGAAATTGAAAAACAAACATTCGGAGAAATCGTTGAAGTGATCCAAGAAAAAGGGTTCATTTCTGGTGCGAGTATTTATCGTGAATGTCTAGAGAATAAAGTAATATCGGTTTCCTTGAATAAGGCCAAGGTTGAATCGAAAGGATTAAATTACATAGAAAATAATATTATGAGTCACATCTAACTGGTGTGGCTTTTTCTTTTGCTTTGAAAGCTGCATCAAACAGCCAATAAGGAGAATGCGCACCTATAAATAGTTAGATGAGACTTTAAATCAATGAAAGGCGAAATGCTTATAATGTCAAAGCTCTTCATAAATATCGTTTATGGTTTATTATTAAAAGGCTTAAGAAGTGAAGTGAAGAATCCACCCAATAAGTGTCATTAAGTACTCTTAAATATACATAATTTGTGTAGATTTCCATATTCGTCACATATTACTTGTGTTTTTATTTCACCATATGCCAATAATCTAATGTTTCCTTTGGACGAAATACACCTTGATCAAGAAAATTCAATTCATAAGCATTTACTGCTGTCGAGTAAACTCTAGAGATTTCAAAAACCTGCCTTAAATCCTATATCTAAGAAGGTGCAAGAAGTCCAGCATCCACTATAGCCCTGTTTCACAACTATAACCTGAACCTTTACTCCAACTCCCACCAGAGGCTACCACAAAGTAAAAGGTGCTATTAAATTAGTTATCACTATCGATTGACGGTTCAATTACATTACCTTCCTCATCGTAAAAAGTAGCGTCGCTAAAATCAACTTCAGTTACTGAACCTCTGAATACGCCGTGATTTGAAAATAAGGAGTTGGATGTTCTGTAACCAATCTTCGTATAAAAATGACTATTCAGTTGTGGAAGATGAATCGATTCGAGAGGAATAAATCGTTGAACAGTAACGTACTCCATAAAGTCCTAATACCTGCTTGGATATTCCAGCAAGCGAAGGATAACGATGAAATAAGTCGCTTGGTGCTGGAATGTAAGACTAAACTTGTCATTTCTTGCGCTTACCCGGGAAATTATTTTTTATTTCCTAACCTGTAACCACTTTTCAAAATAGCTATTGGTAAGGCTGATAAAAAATAATGAGGTGGTTGAAGCTTCACATTATGGTTTTTGTTAATTAAGTCTGTGATTAAAAATTTGAATATTACGTTAAAAGGAGATGCGTGGGTAAATGGCAAAATTCAGATACGTCTATACAACTTTTTGGAACGATCCTCGTGTGGTTGAGGAAATGACAGCAGATTCTACCTGTATTTGCTGACAAATGAAAGCACAATTCAAATTGGCTTCTATCAAAGAAGGAGCAATAATATAAAAACAGCTAAACTTGCGCAACTTGCAAATAATGTAGCTGGTCTTAATATTTACTTAGTTATTATCAACCATAAGTCTTAAGCCTGATAGGGTATCAGTCTATCATTGTATTTACGAGTAAATAAAACTTTGATATTCTATTTATGGTAAATATTTCTTGGTTAAGGGGGCAATAAAGGTGTTAAAGTGAAAAAAATTTTTCTTTGTGGGGCACTAATTATTGTTTTAGAAAGTGTATGTCTAGAAATCAAGGAGGCAGTTCTTTTATGAAAAATAAGTTATCTGTGGTGTTAGCTGCTACATTAGCGTTAACGATGAGCCTATCAACGGGGGCGATGGCGTCTTCTACCAGTCAAACTACGGTTGTGGCCAGCCAAGAATTGGCTAGTCAAGAATTGAAAAAAATCGCGGCAGAGAAAGCTACTTTACTTACGAAATCCTATGAGACGACTAGCGTGCAGTATGCGCTAATTGATAATGGCAAGCTTATTTTGTCGGGTCAGACAGGCAAGAACGATATGAAAGGGAAACAGCCGCTGACCAAAGATACCCTATACGGGATTGGTTCAGTCAGTAAAATGTATGCAACGGCGGCTGTGATGAAATTGGTCGACGAAGGAAAAGTCGATTTGGATACTCCTGTTGTCCACTATGTTCCAGATTTCAAAATGAAAGACGAACGTTATAAAAGCATTACGCCACGTATGTTGTTGAACCACTCCTCCGGCTTACAAGGTAGTACGCTTGGTAATTCATTTTTATTTAAAGATAATGATACCTATGCCCATGATAACTTGTTGCAGCAATTGTCCAACCAGCAATTGAAGGCGGATCCTGGCGTGTTCTCGGTATACTGCAACGATGGCTTTACGTTAGCCGAGATTATGGTGGAAAGAGTCAGCGGTATGAGCTTTACCGAATTCATACATCAACAGTTTACAAAACCCTTAAAGCTAAATCATACTAAAACGCCACAGGACAAATGGGAAGACGATAAGCGGGCTGGACTTTATTCTCCAATGTACCAAGGTCAGCTACCTACTGAATCAGTGAATGTGATTGGTACGGGAGGGATTTCTTCCACAGCAGAAGATATGGTGCGATTCTCACAAATATTTATGGGACAGGAAAAAGGAATCCTCTCTGATAAGGCAGTCAAGGCGATGGAGCAAGAGGAATATAAAAAAGGAATGTGGCCAGGTGATGGAGGTAATATTGTCAACTATGGTCTTGGCTGGGATAGTGTGAAACTATATCCATTCAGTGAATATGGGATAAAGGGCTTGGCTAAAGGCGGCGACACTGTATTGCAGCATGCTTCATTGGTCGTACTTCCTGAACAGAAGATGGCAGTAGCTGTGTTGTCCTCCGGTGGTAGCAGCACTACAAATCAACTGATGGCGACTGATATACTGCTCGCCGCGCTTAAAGAGAAGGGTACAATTAAGGATATCAAGCCGAACAAATCCTTTGGTAAGCCGGTCAAGGCCAAGATGCCTCAAGACATAGCAAAGCAAGCGGGTTTTTACGGCAATAGTTTCAGTCAATTCAAAATAGAAATTACGAAGAATGGAGAACTGATCTTACCATCTAATCCAGAAGCAAAATATGTATATACTGCGGATGGAAGCTTTATTAACGCGGAAGGTACCTCCAAGTTCAACTTCGTCACAGAGAAGAATAGACGAACATATTTGAAGGAGAGCACATTTATATCGATGCCAGGCTTAGGGCAAGTAATGATTACTCAATATGTAGCCGAGAAACTAGAAGACAATGTGCTTTCGAAGGAAACCACTGCCGCATGGGCGAAGCGGGAAGGTGTAAACTTCTATCTTGTGAGCGAGAAATTTAGTTCTATGCAATATTTAATGATGTCTACCACACAAATTAATAGCAAGGTAGGCATAGATGGCTATTGGGAAAGCAGAAAAATTACAGGCCCTAACACGGCGATGCATCAGTTCCAAATACCTGTGATGGGTGGCCGGGATACGTCGGAAGCCCGTTTCTATACAGAAGGTGGCGATGAATATCTAGAGATGTCCGGATCTTTATTCGTAAGTGAATCCAACGTAAAACCGTTGGATGCAGGCCAATCATCCAAAGTTACGCTGCAAGCAAATGGGCATGCGAAATGGTTTACGATCCCACAAGCGGCTGCAGGGAAAACGATGACCGTGGCGTTGCCATCAAAGAGTTCGTTCGCAGTGTATGATGAGCAGGGTGTATGCGTCAATTTTACTGTTGTGAGCGGCAATAACAAAGTAAAACTGCCGAAGAACGGAACAATTGTATTTGCTGGCGCGCCGAACTCTGAATTTGCAATTACGTTGAACTAGCTACAGCAAAAGCTGGTATTGCAATTGGATATTCTGATGAAAAATTTAAACCACATAACGAATTAACTCGTGCTCACATTGCAGCATTCTTATCTCGTGCAATGAAATATGTAGGAGATAATAAATAATACACAAAAGTCACTCATTTGAAATATAATGAGTGACTTTTTTGATTATTATTTTGTATTATTGCAACTGCTCAATGCATTTGTATTTATGGTTAAAATAATGGTACCCCCAGAGAGTACCCCAATTAAAAGATTCTATACGAGTATATTTGGAATAATAGTTAAATATTTAATTAGTTATTTTTAAAATATTTTTCACAATTAATTGAGTCATAATTTCTACCTAACAAAATCAATAGAGCAAATACACCGCCAAATCAATATTTTTACGCTATAATGTAGGACGAGGTGAAGAAAATGTTTGTAAGTGAAAAACAAATTGAAATTCGATATGCTGAGACCGACCAAATGGGTGTAGTGTATCATGCGAACTATATCATTTGGATGGAGATAGGTCGTTCTCAGTTAGTAAATGATGCAGGATTTGAGTATGCTGAGTTAGAAAAAGACGGTTATGTATCTCCAGTAATGGATTTATCTATTTCTTATAAGGCAGCTATGCATTATGGCCAAGTGGCAACGGTACGTACATGGGTGGAAAAGCACGATCGTCTACGTACAACTTATGGCTATGAAATTTTACATGAAGATGGCACGATTGCAGCGACTGCTCAGTCCGTACATATTCTGGCGCAAAAAGATACGTTACGTCCGGTGTCCTTAAGTAAAATTGATCCGGCATGGGATGCGAAATACAAAGAAATCGCACACGAGACGAAATAGGAGAATCATACATGGAACTTTTATTGGCGATAGGTGCAATTCTGGCTTGTCTTGGTGTTGTACTAGGCGCTTTTGGAGCACATGCATTAAAAGATAAATTTGCGACACCATACTACGCTACCGTTTGGGAAACGGCGGTGCAATACCATATGTATCATGCATTAGGTTTATTGGGGCTGGGTATTTTATCGAGTGATGCCCTTTTAGGAGCTTCTAGTATGCTTTCTTGGGCAGGATACTTAATGGTGGCAGGTATCGTGTTTTTCTCAGGTAGTTTATATGTATTAGCTGTTACAGGCGTGAAAAAGCTTGGAGCAATTACACCAATTGGCGGTCTGTTATTTATCATTGCCTGGGTGCTTGTGGCTATATCCGCATTTTCATAAGAAACGCTGTGATCCACTAAAAAACGCTATTGTACAACAATACGAGAGAGGTAGTTCCTTAGGAGCTACCTCTTTTTTTATAGAGAAGTTTAAAAAAATGAAACAAAATGTCCTTTTTATGCGTACTACATAATGATTAGTTTATTTTTAATGATAAAATACTTTTAAGTATATAAGTTGAAGGTGGGAATAAATATGGGTTTATTAAAAGCAGGAGTTGGCGCATTAGCAGGTGTTCTAGAAGATCAATGGCGTGAATATTTCTATTGTGAGTCACTGTCAGCGGATGTTCTAGTGGCAAAAGGTTTTAAACGTACCTCTAAACGAGGGTCAAATAAAGGCAATGACAACATTATTAGTAATGGCTCTATTATCGCTATAAATGAAGGTCAATGTATGATGATTGTCGAGCAAGGAAAAGTAGTGGAGTTCTCAGCGGAGTCTGGAGAGTATGTTTATGATACATCTACAGAGCCTTCAATTATGTATGGCAATGATTTGTCCGAAGGCATACTGGAAACATTCAAGCAGATTGGTAAACGCTTCACATTTGGCGGAGAACCTGCTAAAGATCAGCGTGTGTACTATTTTAATAAAAAAGAAATCGTGGGCAATAAATATGGGACACCAGCACCGGTTCCTTTCCGTGTTATCGATCGTAATATCGGTCTAGATATTGATATTGCTATTCGTTGCCATGGTGAATATTCATATAAAATTGTCGATCCATTATTATTCTATACAAATGTATGTGGAAACGTTGAGCGTGAATTTACAAGAGATGCAATCGATAGCCAATTAAAAACGGAATTGATGACTGCATTACAGCCGGCTTTCGCTCATATTTCAGCTAGCGGGGTACGTTATAGTGAAATTCCTGCGCATACAGTTGCTCTAGCAGATGCCCTTAATAAAGTGTTATCAGAGAAATGGCTAGCGACTCGTGGATTAGCAGTTGTATCCTTTGGCATTAGTTCTTTAAAAGCATCTGAAGAAGATGAAGCAATGATTAAACAACTACAACGAAATGCAGTGATGCGTGATCCAGGTATGGCTGCGGCTCATTTAACAGGTGCTCAGGCAGAAGCAATGATTGCAGCAGCCAATAATGATGGAGGAGCCATGGCAGGATTTATGGGCATGAACATGGCGACACAAGCAGGCGGTGTTAATGCAGGACAGCTTTATCAAATGAATGAACAAAACAAACAGGCAGCCCAGCAAGGACAAACAGCGACGAACTCAGCTACATGGAAATGTGCATGTGGTAGCGAAAATACGGGTAAATTCTGCTCAAATTGTGGATCACCAAAACCAGCAGAAGAAGGATGGACTTGTACATGTGGTGCTGTCAACAAAGGCAAATTCTGTGGCGAATGTGGTGCTAAAAAACCTTCAGGAGCATTACAATACGTGTGCGATAAATGTGGTTGGCATCCAGAGGACCCTGCAAACCCACCGAAATTCTGTCCAGAGTGTGGCGATGTGTTTGATGAGAATGATGTTAAGTAAGGAGATGACTAATGATGCCAACGCAAGATGCTGAAAATGCTAAACAAGTAAAGCTTGATTTTGACGCTGAGTGTCCATCATGTAGTGCATCCATTGAATTTAACCCAGCAACTGGAAAGCTAACATGTCCTTATTGTGGTTATGAGACTGAAATTGCAGCCCCAGAGAAGCAAGAGGAAAAAGTTGCCCAGGAAATGGATTTTGAAATGGCTGAAAAACGTGGGAATTTTAACTGGGGTGTTGAGAAAAAAACAGTTATTTGTAAGTCCTGTGCGGCTGAAACGATTTATGATGCATTACAGGTAGCCGATAGTTGCCCATACTGTGGCTCTAATCAGGTTATGGAAGCAAGTGCTAAAAATACACTAGCACCGAACGGGGTTTGCGCATTTGAAATAACAGATAAGCAAGCGGGAGAGAACTTTCAGAGTTGGATTAAGGGAAAATGGTTTACACCGAGAGCAGCAAAAGATAGTGCAAAGCCTGATTCATTTAAAGGGGTTTATCTTCCTTATTGGACTTTTGACACGAAAACAAGCTCAAGGTATTCCGCAAGATACGGTAGACATCGTACAGTTACAGATAAAGAGGGAAATACTCGAACTGAAACAGACTGGTATTCTACAAGTGGTTTTTATCAGGAATTTATTGATGATCATTTAATAAGTGCGACAACCCGTTATGATCGTAATATGATGCGAAAGATTGAACCCTTTAATTTACTCAATAATAAAGCCTATAAACCAGAATATGTATCAGGGTTTTTATCAGAACGCTACAGTATTGGTTTACAGGACGGGTGGAGTCAGGCGAAGAGAGAAATTTCAAACCATCTGAATGCACAAATCACCTCAAAAATACGTTGGGAACATAATGCGGATGTAGTATCCAATTTAAATTTCTCAACAACTCATGATGATATTACATACAAATATCTAATGTTACCGATTTGGCTTTCTTCATTCCGCTACAAAGAGAAAATTTATCGATTTATGGTAAACGGACAAACAGGTCGAGTAGGTGGGGATGCCCCAATTTCACCACTTCGTGTAACAATTGCTGTTATCTTATCATTAATTGCAATTACGATTATTTGGTATTTCTTTATGTCAGAATAGTCATGTGCAGTATTCCTGTAGGGTATTTTCTATACTTAGGAATACTGCTTTTTTTACTAAATAATTTGGAGTGGGTGAAAGGCTGAATAATTAGGATATAGGATAAAAACCTTTAGTTTATCATGGCTTTCACATTGAATTGTTGCATAAGTTATAATGATAAAGGAATTCTGAGGGAGTTTCTTACACAGCAATACATGAAAGTTTAATGCGTGCATATTGAGTTACGCAATCGTACTTAAGCAACCTATTTTGCGAGAAAGCCGTTTTGGGTGATGAATTGTCGGAAAAATGCACTTCAACATAAGGTCTACAAGTTAATGCACTAGAGTGTTATCAGAAGAAAAAATTTACATTGTGCTTTATATGGATGAACAGAAAGCCTGTAAGAAGAGCTGTTAAGGGCTATTTAGGCTTATTAATAAATCAGATAAGAGGGAGTTTGTTAAATTTGGGAAATTTATTCCATAAAATAACGCCATGTGAAGTTGCCAATTTACTTTAAACAAATTATTATACATTCAGAGAGCTTTTTTCATGAAATGAGCTGTGAATGTAATGTTATTCTTGGATAACATCATGTATGGAGGTTTCGACAATGGATGCAATAGAAGTTTTAACAAATTTAGATCAGATACATGGGTATTTTCAACCTATATTTAGCGCGGATGCGCATACGGTGATTGCCTACGAAATTTCCGGACAGTTACAAATTGAGGGTCAACAAATTAATTTAAAAGACTTTGTAAATAACGAAGATATTCCAGAAGAGTATCGTATTGACATGGAACATAAAATTCTACATGCAGCATTAGCTAAAGTAGAAGAAATCGGACAGGATATTGATATTTATATTCCTAGTAACCCTAACTTACTGATGCAGGATTTTGGTGAAAGTCATTTTAATATTATTCAACAATATATAAATGAAGAGGATTTACATCGAATTGTATTAGTTGTTTCTGAGCATCGTTTTTTAGGTGATATTCATAAGCTGCACCATGCAGTACGTTACTTTACGACTTTTGGTGTAAAAGTTGCCGTTCAGGAAGTGGGAGCAGAGAGTCATTTAGAGCACATTGCTTTATTATCACCACAAATATTAAAGGTCAATATTCGAGACTTAAATTATGATTCTTGGTCTGCACAGTCAGATATGATCTCGGCAATAGGTAGTCTCGCTTATAAAATTGGCGCAAACCTCTTATTTGAGGGAATCGAAACTGTTTATCAATTACAGTTTGCTTGGAAAAATGGGGGCCGGTTTTATCAGGGCCGCTATTTGGCCAACCCGGCAATGACATTCGTAGAGAAGGATATTTTAAAGGAACGTTTTAAGGAAGAGTGCCAGCAGTTTATTACCTCTGAAAAGAAAATTCTAGAGGTTCAATATTTCGAGTTGAAAAAGTTGAGGGAGGAGCTAGAAGCGATTGTCCATCGTGTTAAACCTTCTAGTGACAACATCTCACATTTAGAGCAACTAGCCCAGCTGTTAGATAGTTATTCGTTCCGAGTATATATTTGTAATGAAGATGGCTTCCAATTATCTCCGAACATAATGTGTATAGATGGACAGTGGGAATTGCAACCAAGAGCAATCAATAAAAATTGGAGTTGGCGTCCATATTTCCTACAAACAATTATTAAAATGCGCAATGATCAAAACGGAGAAATCTCAGAGCTATATCGAGATATCGAGACAGGGGAAATTACAAGAACATTTTCGATTGCCATTAACGATCATGAGTATTTGTTCGTCGATCTTTCGTATGATTACCTTTATGAACACAATATATTTAGATAGTGCTACAAATGTTTATATATCAAGGTTTAATGGGTACAAGAATAACTTGTACCCCACTTTGTACCACAAATTTGCTTAAAAAAAGAGATTCACTTGAGTTTTATCAATGATGAAAGAATTTTAGTAGCTCTAAGTTCTTCATCATCAAGTGAATGCGCATATACCTTCATCACCATTTCAGGTGTATCTCCAATTATTTTAGCCACCGTTGTTACAACTACACCTTCTGCGATTAAAATCCTCACAAAAGTGTGTCTCAATATATGTGCAGAATTTTCACGATGTAACTACTACTTATTGGGTCTAAGTTCGCAGTAATAAATACATAATCATCATCTTCTAATTCACTACCATAAACTTTTTTAGATTCCGCACACTAAGACTTAAAACTTGCCAAGTGTTCAGCTAATTCTGAACTCATATTAATAGTGCGAATACTATTTCGAGTTTTAGGATCTCTAACTCCATACTCATCACGTGTTTTAGTTATAGCAATAGTTTTACTTTCGAAGTCTATATCTTTCCAAGTAAGAGCTGCTAGCTCTCCTTTACGCATACCAACAGCGTAGACCCAAGCAAACTTGAAACTTCGATGATTGTTTCGGAAGTAAAGTAGTTTAAAATTCAAGGTTCAGTATATACTACCTAAAAAAGGATAGTAAGATAATGATTTCAAATATAATCGTGGCTTTTGTTCTTCCTTGGTTTATTGGTATATTGCATCTTTTAAAAAAAGATAAATTGCTATTGATTTTAGTTGCCCCGTTTTCTAGTGTAATTTCCTATTTTGTAAATACAATAGCTTATTATTTTGGTTTTTGGGAGGTAACACCTTTTCCGAAACAAAAAAATCTAGCATCTTTACCTTTTGAGTTAGGATTTTATCCTATCTTGGCTTGTTACTTAGTCTTTTTCATTAGGACAAGTAAGAATCCTTATTTTGTTGTTGTTTTAATGTCTCTACTCACCACTTTGTTAGAACTAATATGTTATTATTTGGAATGGATTATTTACGGAAATGGATGGAATATTTATCTAACATTTTTTTCTTATTTGTTCCCGTTTCTTATAGTTTACTGGTATTACAAATATTTAATTAAGCCATATATATTACTTTGAAATTAAATTTAAGATGAAGCACAACAATATGAGGAAAGAAACTAAAAAAGGGTCACTCAAGATGGAAGTGACCCTGTAGAGGGATGATGTGACGGTCAACTAGCGCCACAACCTAGTAAGTGCGTGCGATACACTCAACGTTAATTTGTGCAAATAGAAGTTTCTTATACATTTAAAAAGCCGCAGCTTTTGCAGAAGCTACAGTGAACAATATGAATAAAATGAAAAACCCCAGTTTTACTGGGGAAACGGTTTGTCAGATTCAATAAATATTATCTTTCTGGATAATCTACATGTAATGGTGGTGGAACTAGCCAACCTTTTGTCTTATTAAGACTAAGTAGTTTAGCTCCGATTTGAGCTTTTGCTGTATGGAATTGGGCATACATTAAGGCAATATCTTCTCGAATAGAAATCCCCATTGCTTGACTGCATGCAACTAATCCAGCAGCTAGGTCGGCACTAAGTGCAGCACTAATTTCTGGATCATTAAACTTAGCGCCTGCAGGGATATCTTCCATTCTTGCTACCGGTCTTTCAGGTGAAGCAGGAGGCAAACCAATACCATTTGTTTTTAGGATTTTCTCTAATTGTTTGACTTCTTCCCTGCAAAGTTCAACGATATCTTCAATTATTTTTTTTAGATCATCGTCACCAGCGTGATTATAAAAAGTTTGATAGCCAGAAATCTTACCGTAATCTGCAATTAAATTTGACCAAACACTAAACACTTCACCGTAATGCAATGGTTCGTTTTTTGGATTTCCACCAAAAATACCCATACTCGCACTTCCTTTCTTATTTGAACAAACATGGATAGTATGTGTGGAAAAAGAAATAAAATTCGTTTTTTTTTTGAAATAAAAACGGCCTTTTTTTGATTGACGTGTTAAAAAGTATAAATAATCCGAAAACGGACAATTTATTATTTATTGGAGGTGAGTACTTTGGCAAAAGAAAAAGAAAAGAAAGAATTAGAACAAGAGGAATTCGGTGCGGAATTTAATCTTGAAGAATTAGAATTAGCAGAGGAAAAAGAAGAACAAAAGAAAGAACAAATTGATATAAAAGAAAAGAAGTAAGAAGAACTAAATGCCACAATCTTCGGATTGTGGCTATCAAAAAAAGCTATAACGCGACCGTTATAGCTAAAGAAAGTGCGAGAATAACACTATTGACACTATTATTTTGAACAGATTTTTGTTTATTTATACATTTAAAAGCTACATTTCTTTTTGGAGATAGAGAAGTGCAATAACAACTTGGGGCGATGCATAGCAACAGGTGCTATCCCAGAACTAATGTATGTAATGGGATTTGAAAACATTTATAACACTATAAAATGTGAGTAAAAAATGAAAAAGAGCCATCTCCTTAAAAAAGAAATGGCTAAAAAGTAATTGCAGGATTGAGTGACCGTACTGTAGGCTTGCTAAGCTAATTTGCTTAACACTATTATAACTATGTTGTAATTGCAGTTTTTGTATAGTTGAAGGACTTGGAAATTAAAAAAATCGCAGCGTGGTCAGACGCTACAACTAAGAATTGGTTTTTGCCCTTTGAGGTTGCTCAAAAATTATAATTTCACACCGTAGGAGGGCAAACCAATGTTAAATGAAAGAACTTTAGTTATTACACCAGATGTATTAGATTCAATGATTAGGGACTACCACTGGATGATTAATGTCATCAAAGAAATGCGAGCAGAAATGATTATTGGGGCAAAAACGGCACAGTATGGAATAAAGGCTACATTACTAAAAGCAGCAGGTGGTGTAAGTGATCCAATTATACTGGAGGCTATTAGACGTTTAAAACCTTGTCGACAAGGATTCTGGTGATAGAGAGGTACAAGTGCTTAACTGGATGCTGGATGGACGCTAAAACGGTGGATAGGGCAAATTATGGGGTTAAGTCATACACATATTCAAAATATTAAAGATAGTATCGTCAAACAGATGATGGAGTAATAGAAGGGGGCTTAATTTAGGGCTGAGTTTGTTGTGGTTTTGAGAGCAAAAAGTTATTACATATATTTTATCTCTAGGTTTGTGATTGGATGAGAGGTGATAATATGAAGAGTGGTTATATTAATGAACAAGAGAATGATGAGAAAATGGCAGCTTCAACTTATAACGCTGTAATTACTTATGATGATGGTTCAGTTAAAAAGAAAGAAATTGTCCAATACTCTTTTGCAGATACTTTTGAAGCAATCAAAGAAAGTCATGAAGGTGAATTTAATCGCAAAGAAAACATTGGAATTAAAAGAGCATTTCTAAAACATCCTTCTGGGTGTTTTTATTTTGCCATGAAAAGTGAGTATCGAGTAGATTCCTCCACATTGACTGCTGGGCAACGGTACTTACTTTTTATAGTGAAGAAATACCTAAAATTAATGGTGATAATTAGCTATTTTTATGATATTTTGTTAATGAGGTGATTTTATGGCGAAAGATATTACAACGAATTTTAAAAAACACGTGAACATAACACCACATCGTGAGCATGATAGACTTAACAACAGCAAAGCCATGATTAGTAAAAAAATCACTAAAGAATGCGTTGACAGATTGATTGAGGATATTGAGAAAACATTAAGGACGTCTAAGTGACGTCTTTTTATTTTGCTTTGAAAACTGCATCAAACAGCCAAAACACTTTGTGATGAGAGGGCAGAGTTTGGTATAGTTTTGAGAGCAAAAAGTTATTACCTATTTTTCATCTAGTTGGTTATGATTTGGTGCGAGGTGAAAATCGAAAATTGGGATGGAGTAAAATCTATCAAGACGTTGATTTCCCAAAAATCATTAATAATTTTACGTAATAATTATTCTAAAATTGCTGAAGCACTTATAGGAAACATTGATGAAATATATGTTGAAATAAAAATAAGCAAACATAGTGGGATTCCGGGAGAAAAAAACTAACACATCGAATTCGAACGCTTAAGTATTCTAAGAAATGGGCATGGGAAGAGTTAAATAGTAAAGATTATATTTTATTAATTAATTATTCTTTAGAAATTTCTAATACTTTAGTCGAATGCATAGAAGAGATGATGGAGAAACGACATAAATTAAGAGACAAATAGGATTACGCAAAGTATGTCCCGTAAAGGCAATTGTTTGGATAACGCAGTCATTGAAAATTTCTTTGGCTTATTAAAATCTGAACTCCTGTATCTACAAGAATATGAATCCATGGCACATTTTGAACAAGAGCTCAAAGACTATATTCACTATTACAATCACAAACGAATGAAGGAAAAATTAAAAGACCTAAGACCGGTGGAGTACCGAACCCAGGTCTTAGAAGTTGCTTAACTAAATATGTCTAACTTTTTTTGGTCAGATCAAAAGTAGAGGGTGCTTTTAAATTAATATTAAATTGAATTTCGATAAGCTTTTAGTGTTGAATTATACTTAGAGTCTGCTGAAAATTTTTTGAGGGTGTGCATTCCCCCTAGCCCTAATTTATTAGTACTAGAGCCTAATAATCCATCTTTAACAGCACTTTTAAGTGTTTCAATCTGATTAGCAGAGAGTTTAGAGGTTTTACTTTTCTCGATAATTTTATTAACATTGTTAATTCTTTCTTGACTCTCTTTAGAAGTGCGGTTATTTTCGTTACTGTTTTGTCGAGTGAGTCCTTTATAGGATCTCCGTGACATTAAATATTGCATATTATAAGTCGAATTCCTTGTAGTAATCATAAAAGATTTCCACCTTCCTAGTTAATAGATTTTTTAGTATTTACCATACTTATCCTAATATCGTCCAAAACTGTAATTAAATTAGTCTTTAAGAATATGTTTTCGGTTGACGATTATTTAGATTACTTAATGCCTAGGTACTCAATTAATTTTGAGCCTGGGCTTTTTTGTGTTTATTCAAGTTACTTTTTCAATGACTCTAGTTTAGAAGATTGCTTGTAATGGAAAAGTTATAGTTGGTGACCATTACCAATATTTACTTGGGTATTATTATCCGATTCTATGATATTATCGGAAATTGTGGAAAATATATGTACATAAGAGAGGAAAATGGATATGCAGAAGAAAACGTTAAAAGGCTTTGTTTTATGATTTACAACAGCGATTATATTAGGGGGTGCTACATTAACTGCAGGCGCAGCGAGTGGAACATATAAGGATATTAAAGCTGGTGCGTGGTACGAAGATGCAGTTCTTTGGGCACAAGAAAAGGGAATAGTGAGTGGTTGTTAAGACATATAAACCAAGGCACCCATTTGTATAGTGCCTATTTTTTATGCAATAAAAAAGCCGCTCATTTGAGCGACTTTAATAATGTCTTAGTTTAATCATACCTGTTTCAGTACCGAAAATACCTGTTTGTACTTGCAGTTGTAAATCAGTTGCTTCTGCTACTTCTGGAGCAAGGTCAAATACAACCTTACCTTTAATCTCCATGTCAGGATTTACTTCTTGTAAGAAGAAGCTATTTTGAATGTTACCATCTTCACCTTGGTTTGCTGACATGCTAGCAGCACTATCAGATTCGTATGTTTTTTCACCACGTTTTAATTTGAAGAAACTAGCATCAATTGTTACAGCTTTATTCCCATTGTTTTTGTAAGTGACATCAAGTACAACGTATTTTCCACTTGCTTTTGTAGGTAATACAGAAGGTCCTACTTGATCTGCTAAACTAACTCCATTTAGAGTGAACACTGCATCTCCAACTTCTAATGGAGTATTGATTCCAACAATCTCTTCTTTTTCTTTATCTTCTTTTTCATCTTTTGATGAATCTTTATTTTCTGGAGCTTTTGCAGAAGTCTCAACTTTATCTTTTTTATCATTCTCTTTTGTTGTATCATTTCCTCCTGCCATATTTCCTAGGGCTCCTAATACAATGATGGCAACAATTAAAATAAACCACCATTTTTTGTAGAAAGGTTTTTTCATGTAAAACAGTCTCCTTTGTATATGTTGTTAGTGCTATTAAATTATATCAAAATTGTCATGTATTGTAAGTTAGTAATTGGAATAAGTAGGTATAATTACGTAAAAACTACCGTGGGACAACAAAACATTACACAAAATAGCAATTTACTACATAGAACACATTCGATCTTATTGCAAACTTTCGGCATTGACATTTCAAAAGAAAGCATGAGGAGAATAAATTAAATATTCTCTGATAAAAAATAAAAGGTCACTCATTTTAAAAAATAATGAGTGACTTTTACTAAATTTTAATTAGTAATTTAAGGTAATAAATAGTGTTAATAAAAGATAAGAAATTTACACCTGCCCGATTTTATTTACTTAAAAGTTCCGATGTAGTGGGGTACAAATCAATAAATTTTACTGTACCCCAGATACCCCGATTTATTTACCTTAAATGAATGTCATTAAAGTTTGGTCTGCATTCTAGAAAATTATTAACCTTAATTATAGATAACGCATTTATGAACACAATATATTTAGATAAAAAACAAAACAGGGGGACAAATTATTTTTGTACCCCTGTTTTATCACTATTTATTATTTTAAAGGAATTCCTAGTCCTAAGGCAGAAGCGATAGATACAATAGAGGTGATAACACCTAGTATACTAGTTAATTTCTCTAATGGTTTTTTAGCTTTCTCTTTATCTCCATTATTTATATGAGTTTGAAGAAGTTCGAAATTAGCTTCTGCAATTTCTCGTTGTTCCTCTGCTAGGTGTTGAATTTCTTCGTGAAGCTGTTGTAAAGCATTGATAATGTCATTAGGAAGGCTTGCTATCCCTTGATTGAGTGTACCATTGTTTTCAATAGTTATATTACCTTTGTTTTCTCCAAAAGTGAGACCACCATATTTACTAGATTCACCCATATAACCATCTCCTAAGATAATAGTAATTTGCCCGAGTTTTGATACTTTCTCTAATACTTGTTCAGAATTTTCTTGTGCTAAAAGATCAATAATTTCTCTTAAGCTCTCAGGTTTATTTTGTTTACTTATCCCGACATTTTCCTTTTTGCTATTAATTTTTTTTTTTGAAAAA
>Ga0209025_1001453_pt1 | contig 31072 bp, 30 predicted proteins | sample AraplaMF_Col_mLB_FD_184256 | JGI IMG/M metagenome (GOLD analysis project Ga0209025, IMG submission 184256) | Arabidopsis root microbial communities from the University of North Carolina, USA - plate scrape MF_Col_mLB (SPAdes) (version 2) | ecosystem: Host-associated > Plants > Roots > Endosphere... | reverse complement strand
GTGAAAACGCAAACAAAATTTGTAAAATAACTCCAAATAATGATGATAAAAGAAGGGATTGAAATAGGTCTTTGTATGCAAATACCCTGATTAAACAGAAGTTAATCAGGGTACAAAGGGAAAAGTTAAAAGATTCCTAGAAATTTTGTTTTTTTGATGCGTTCAGGCTCTTGTTTATAAACAGCCTTCCCGCTCGCAATAGCCTCAGCATTTTCCATAAAATGATAGAGCTTGCTGTTGCCGTATTTTTTAGAAACGGCTGAATAAGCTTTTTGCAGGCCGTACTGCTGATAGTTTTCACGGTTCACACCGGATGCAATAACGTGTGCTAAGCCGTGATCAATGAACTGATAAGCTGCTTTTTTAGCTTTACTGCCGTTGCCGCCCAGCACACTTTGTGCAGACAGCTGAACGACTGCTCCATTTTTTACAAGCGTGTATAAGTTCGCCGGATTATCTATAAATAACGGATGGCGTTCAGGCTCATTTAAAACCGGCACGACTCCCTTTAGTTGCAGCTTATATCCAATATTTTCCACTACCTCATTTTCCATATCCTGCGGAATCTCCAAAAACATATATTTTTCATTTTCATTTATAGTCATCTTATAGAAATCTTGATTAAACAAAGTCATATGATTGGTGGCAGTTATTTTTTGTCCCGGTAAAATGGTTAGTGAAATAGAAGCTTTTCGCAGGTAATCATTTGCAAACTCTACCGCTGATGTGCAGCTTGAAGCAGGTCCTTCATATTTAGGCGTCGCAATCACTTTTGTTATTCCTTGCTTCACTAATGCATCTGCCATCTGCAAAAGTTCACCTTGGCTCTCAGGGCCATTTTCCATCTCCGGTAAAATGTATGTATGTAAGTCAATCATTCGTTTGTCTCCTCTTTCTATGTCTCAATTCATGGGTAATATTCCATAAATTATATTATAACATAAGGACAGAATGAACTTTTCCAGATACAGGAAGACGTCTTCTTATGTGCATGTTTGAAGTCTTAAAAGCTATATTTCTGTCTTAAAATGCATCATTTTTTCATTTTTAGTTCATTATACCCATGAAAAAATAAGCAGAATAGCCGAAGAGACTATCTGCTTTTTCTTATATATCTGATTCTGAATTCGTAAAATACGTTTCCAAATACTTAGCCCATCGTTTTTCTCCATCGTCATTAGGTTGACCAGGGGTTTCCGCTAAAAACGTTAAAATATCTTTGGAACGATAGTCAGGCCAAGCTGTCCAATGATTAAGATATTCATATCGGTTTTCTTTAGAAAATTTCTCTAGTGCCTTTACGTCATTTGGGTAGTTTTCTGCCTTATATACTGGTGCTGATGGCTGTAGAATGGTAACTAGCTCACTGTTCTGATCTTTTAAATGGCTTATAATGACGTTAATATTTTCTAACGTATTATCGATACCTACTACTCCGTTATCATTTAATAGGAACGGCTCAAACAACAAAACATCTGGCTTTTCATCCAAAATTTGTTTATAAGTCCCATTGTTTATAAATTTCAACGTCGTCATGTCTGTATATTCATATACTTTTGTATCCATTAAATCTTCACCGTAAGTGCTCTTCAGGTTTTCCTTCAGTAAAGTTCCCCAGGTTTTCTGTACCTTCTCTTTAGGAGCAGAACCTACAATCACTAGCTTCATAGGTTTTTTCGTTTTTTCTGCTTGCTCTATTTTTTCTATCACCGATTTCGGAAGATTTTGCGTATACTGTTTCCACGAAGCTTCTTCACCTTCTGCGTAACTAGAATTTTCTATTTTAATTGGCCTTGCCGCCGACTGCTCAGAAGCTTGGTGATTCCAATATATTTTACCTGCTACTAAAGACGCTATAAGTACGAGAAAAGCTAGAACATTGACCCATATTTTCATAAATTGTCTCCTCTACTATATCTTTCTTTTTTGCTTTTATTATAATATAATTTGAGAATAAGTGGATAAAAATAAGTCAATATGTCATATTTTTATAGGCTTACTGTTATGTATAAAAAACAGATAAGAATTAATGAAGTACATAGGTAGTTCATTTGTTTTATCAATATATTAAGTAAAGGAAGAGAAACCGATTATGACAGAGCCTCAAACTCGACGACGTAAAAGAAGAAAGCCAAAGAAAAAACGCGCTTTAAAAATTACCATGGCCATTATTTTAATACTAATTCTCGGCGTAGGAGCTTATGCCTACAGCATTTGGCATTCAGTTGAAAAGACTTTTACACAAACCCATGAGCCGTTAAACCGTGATGTTTCAGAGAAACGCTCGGAAAAAGTGTCATTTAGTAAGCGTGATCCTATCTCCATCCTGCTTCTAGGAGTAGATCAGCGCGCTGGAGATCGCGGCCGTTCAGATTCGTTAATCTTAATGACCGTAAATCCAAAAGACCAATCAATGAAAATGGTTAGTATCCCTCGTGATACGCGTACGGAAATTGTAGGAAAAGGCACTACAGATAAAATTAATCACGCCTATGCATTTGGAGGCGTAGATATGGCTGTTAATACTGTAGAGAAATTTTTAGACGTACCTGTGGACTATTACGTACAGGTTAACATGGAAAGCTTTAAAGACATCGTAGACGCGGTTGGAGGAGTTACAGTTAATAACGACCTGAACTTTGATTATGATGGATACAGCTTTAAAAAAGGAAACCTTACGCTTGATGGAAAAGAAGCTCTTGCTTACTCACGTATGCGTAAACAAGATCCTCGAGGAGACTTTGGCCGTCAAATGCGTCAGCGTCAGATCATTGAAGGAGTTATTGAAGAAGGAGCAAGCGTTCAATCCCTTGCTAATTACGGTACAATTCTAGATACAATTGGAACAAACGTTAGAACAAACCTTACATTTGATGATATGAAACAAATTCAGTCTAATTACAAAGATGCACGTCGTAACGTAGAACAACTGCAGGTAGACGGCCAAGGGGAGAAAATTCATGGCATTTACTACTACGCAGTTTCAGATGCAACGCGGCAAGAGCTTTCTACCAAGTTAAAGCAGCATTTAAATATTCACTAATAAAAAGTGATGAAGTTTTTCTTCATCACTTTTTCACTGTTTAAAATGAATATAGACTTAATTCTTATAATAATTTTTATACTTTTCGATAAATTCTAATAATTTAAATAAAATAAAAATAAAGCCTCGAAACTTTAGGAAGTTTCGAGGCTTTATTACTTATAGACATCCTTTAAAAAAGAACTCAATTATTACCGTAATAGTAGTAATAATTTCCTTCTTCCATTTTACGATTATTAAGAACAGCACCAAGCAGTTTTGACTTCGCCTGCGTTAATAAATCTTTTGCTTTTAACGCTGCATCCTTTTCCGTTTTCGCGCTGCTCACAATTAGAAGGGAAGCATCTACTTGATTCGCTAAAATTTGAGCATCCGCTACGGCTAAAATAGGCGGTGTATCAAAAATAACCATATCAAACTGCTCCTTCATCTCAGAAAGCACTTCTGTCATTTGCTTAGAAGCAAGAAGTTCAGAAGGATTTGGAGGAATCGGACCGCTCGTTAATACATAAAGATTTGGAATTTCTGTTTGTTGAACCGCTTGTCCAAGCAGTGATTGTCTTGTTAATACATTGGTAAAACCCGTATGATTTTCAAGACGGAACGTGTAATGTGCCGTTGGCTTTCGCAAATCTCCATCAATAAGAAGCACGTTCAAACCCTGCTGTGCATAGACAGTAGCTAAATTCGTAGATGTTGTAGATTTCCCTTCTGCAGGTCCGCTAGAAGTTAGTATAAGAGATTTGATCTCTTCGTCTACCCCCGAAAACTGAATGTTCGTACGAATTGTACGATACTGCTCAGCAACTGGATTTTTCGGACTGTTATGAGACAACAGACGTCTTTTTAACGTCAGCATTTTATCATCTTTTTGATTTTTCTTTTTACGAGTCAAGCGTCTCACCTCTTTGCGGTACGCGAGCAGTTAAATCCGGACGCTGTACGTTAGTTGCTTTTGGTACATCTTTAATCGTTGTCACAACTCCCATAATTGGCAGTTCTAAAATATTTTCAATATCCTGCTCTGTTTTTAAAGTATTATCTAAGTATTCTAGTAAGAACGATAAACCGATCCCTACCATTAATCCAACCACGATAGCAATCGCCACGTTTAAAAGAGGCTGAGGCTTTACAGGGCTTTGGTTTTCGCCAAGCGCTGCTTTTGACAGAACTTTTACATTGTCCACGTTCATAAGCTTAGGCACTTCTTTTTGAAAAACAGAAGCCGTTGTATTTGCAATGTCAGCCGCACGCTTCGCAGTTGTATCTTGTACGACAATCTGTGCTACTTGAGAATTCTGAGCACTTGTTACTTGAATTTGGCCGCTTAAGGTTGCAGCAGATCCGTCAAGCTTTAATTCTTTAATTACTTTGTCCAAAATAGCTGGACTTGTGATAATATCATTGTACGTGTTAATAAGCTGCACGTTCGTTTGAACGACTTGCGTATTATATAACTGTTGATCATTTTTTGCTTGATTGACTAAAATCTGCGTTTTTGATTCATACACAGGCGGTAGAACAAAAAAGCTAATTAAGGCACTTACAGTTGCTGCTATAATCGTAATCAGTACAATAAGCCAAAGACGCTTACGAAGCACTGCAAACAACTCTCGCAAACTAATAGTCTCTTCCATAGTTGACCTCCGAACTTAGTAACTTCTAAAAATTTAATCTACTTTTCATTATAATTTACAAAAGCTTGATTTACTATATATTCTTTTGTAAATTAAATGAAAGCTTTACATTTCTTACTTTTACTTTCAGCCTTTATATTGGCACAGCAATTGATTTGTTTACTCTTTCCATGACTAATTGTTCAATTTCTTTTAGGTGCTTTTCACTTTGACTCAACGATTCTTTTTTTACACCAAAATAGAACTTGGCTTTCGGCTCTGTGCCAGATGGACGAATCGTGAACCATGTACCGTCTTCAAAATGATACTTTAGTACATTAGAGACAGGAAATAGCATAGACTCAACCTTACCTTCTTTCACATACATGCGCTCACCCGATTGATAGTCTTCAATATACGTAACGGTTATTTCTCCTAGTTCGCTAACTGGATTCAATCGAAACTCATTAACAAGCTTTTTAATTTGCTCAGCTCCGTCTTTTCCTTTTAGCGTAATAGAACACAGTGATTCTTTGTAATACCCGTACTTGCTGAAAATTTCAAGTAAACCTTCATATAGAGACTTTCCTTGTGCTTTGTAATAAGCCGCTACTTCTGCTGCAAACACTGCAGATTGAACCGCATCTTTATCACGCACAAAATCTCCAATTAAATAGCCGTAGCTTTCTTCATAGCCAAACAGAAATTGATAGTCGCCTCTTTGTTCAAACTCATTGATTTTCTCTCCTATAAATTTAAAGCCTGTTAACGTGTCAAAAGTTTTTAAACCGAAGCTTGAAGCAATTGCACGGCCAATTTCTGAGGTGACAATTGTTTTAACAACCGCTCCTTTTTCAGGTAGCAGACCTTGTTCTTTCTTTTGAATTAACAAGTAATGAAGCATCAGCGCCCCCAACTGATTGCCCGTTAAGACAACGTACTCCCCGCTGCTATCTTTCACAGCAACACCAAGACGGTCCGCATCGGGATCAGTTGCCATTAAAAGATCGGCATCTATTTCTTTTCCATATTGGATCGCCAATTCAAAAGCGGCATGCTCTTCGGGGTTCGGCGAGTGCACAGTAGAAAAATTAGGATCAGGAAGCTCTTGCTCTTTTACAACCGTGACGTTTGTAAATCCAAAAGCCTTTAACCCTTCACGAACCGGCTTGTTTCCTGAACCATGCAACGGAGTAAAAACAATTTCCAGCTCATTTCCTGCTTCTTCAACAAGGTTACGATTTAATTGAATCGTTTTTAAAGCCTCTGTATAAGCAGCGTCCACTTCCGCTCCTATATACGTTAATAAGCCTTCTGCTAAAAGCTCTTGCTCCTCTTTTACAGAAATAGATAACTCATTTTCAACACGATTCATATGCGAAATAATATTATCCGCAGCGGATGGTGGAAGCTGACCTCCATCTTCACCGTACACTTTATACCCATTGTATTCAGGCGGATTATGACTCGCAGTAATCACAATTCCAGCATATGCATTTAAATAGCGCACGGCATATGAAAGCTCAGGTGTTGGACGAAGTCCATCAAATATATAGGTTCTAATTCCATGCTGACCCAACACTTTTGCAACTTCCAAAGCAAATTCAGGTGACTTATGACGAGAATCATAGGCAACGACTACACCGTTTTTCTTTGCTGCTTCTCCAATTTCTTCTATGTAACACGCAAGACCTTCCGTTGCTTTTCTCACCATATATACATTTAAACGATTTGTTCCAGTTCCAAGCTCGCCGCGCATTCCGCCCGTTCCAAATTCAAGGTTTTTATAAAATGCTTCTTCCGCTTCTTGTTCATTTTCTTTCATTATAAAAAGCTCTTCTTTTAACTCCGCATCAAGCGCATTAAATGCTAGCCATTTGTCTAGCTGTGTTTTCCAATTCACGATGTTGACCTCCTTTATGGTTCGGATGAGATACAATAAGCTGAAGCGTTCCTTTTATGGTGAATGAATCTACATGATTTGGCAGAATAAAATGATCACCTTTTTGCAAAGCGAATTCTCCTTCTTTCGTGCAAAGCGTTCCTGCTCCTTCAATGACGCTTGCTAACAGAAAATGTGCATCTTGCATTAGTTTCATTTCAGTCTGCACATCCCATTTATACACTGTGAAATGGTCTTCTTCTACAAAAGTAACAATTGACCCTCCGCTCATTTTTATAAGCGCAGGCTCCACTTTTGACGTGATGTGGGGAACAGTAGTTACTTCAATTGCTTTTTCTAAATGCAGCTCACGCAAGTTTCCATTGTTATCACGACGATCGTAATCATAGACGCGATAGGTTGTATCTGAACTTTGCTGCGTTTCAAGTACAAGCGTACCTTTACAAAGCGCGTGAATTGTACCGCTTGGAACATAGAAAAAGTCTCCGGGTTTGATTTTTACACGTTGTAATAAATCATTCCAATGACCTTCATCCACCATATTCATAAATTCTTCTTTGCTTTGTGCACGATGTCCAAAAATCATTGTTGCGTCTTCATCACAATCCAAAATATACCAGCACTCTGTTTTTCCAAATTCACCGTTTTCAAACTCATTTGCATATTCATCATTCGGATGCACTTGAATCGATAAATCTTGGTTTGCATCTAAAATTTTAGTTAATAGAGGAAACTTCCCACTATCAAAATGTCCAAATATCTCTGGATGCTCATCCCAAAGCTCACCTAGCGTTTTGCCGGTATAATCACCATCTCGCACAACACTCGGACCATTTGGATGAGCCGAAATTGCCCAGCATTCGCCCGTTTGAGCAGAGGGTATATTATATCGGTACTGCTTTTTTAATTCGCTGCCGCCCCAAATTCGCTCTTGAAAAAGAGGTGCTAAAAAAATAGGTGCTTTTTTCATCGTTTTGAATGAACCCCTTACGTACTTTTTATTTTTTTATTTATTTCTTTAGCGATATACATCGCTTCATTTTTATAATAGTTAATGTTTTGACGTCTGCATGTCTCAATGAGTGAAGGAGTTACTACTAAACTTTCTAACTCTTTCCACTCTATTAAATCGCATAGCTGATGACAAACTAAATAATCAATTGTATGACGGTCTTCTTTCATGCTGCTGCGATTTGTAATTAACAACGGGACGCCAGCACAAACTGCTTCACTAATCGTTCCCCAGCCTGCTTTTGTTAAAACAAGATCAGCTGCTGCTACGTAGTGCTGCGTTTCCACTGCATTCTTCGGAATATGATAAACATCGGGGTGGTCAACATCAACATTTGATGAAACGATAAACTTGCAGTTTGGACTTTGCCAAATCGGCAGTTCTGACAGCGTTCCAATATCGACCTTCATTCCTAAACCAAAATAGATAATATGACTATTACCTTCTGGGTCAATTTTTTTTCGAATGCGCTGCACTTCGTACTGATCGATCTTCCGCGAATAGAAACCGAAATTTTGATTTTCTTCGATATCCCAGTGAGGCTCTTTACTGCATGCAAGAGAAAAATGATACGTCATTTGCTTGTACTGCTCATGTAGAAATGACAGCAATCGTTCTTCAATCAGCTCTTCGTACGCCGTATACCACGTGAAGTTCGATAGGCCAAGAGAAGGAATATTTAAGGCAGCAGCGCTTGCTATTCCTAACGGCGAAATATCGGAAATCACAAAGGAAACGTTTTTTTCTTTCATAAATTGCGTTTCTTGATCCAGTTTTATAGAAAATCCGGAGACATAAGAGGAAACTTTAGCATTTAATACGTCGTTGTCTGGCTCTAGTGAATTTTCTTTTAAAACATAACCTACGTCCGTTGCTACTTCTCGAAACTCAACACAGGGTTCATGTCTAAAAGATTGGTGAAGAAAATCAAGCGCAAACGAATGACAAATAATAATCTTTACGTTTTCATTTTGCCTTACTAATTCACGGATAATAGCCGTGCTTCTAGTTGCGTGGCCATATCCATAGTCTGAAATATAATAGGCAATTGTTTTCAACCAGAAGCACCTCCTTATTAGTTACATAAAAAAAATAGAAGCTTTTACTTTATCTAAGCTTCTATCTCTTATAAAATCACTTGCGGTTTTGATGAATGAAATTGTTTGATTACATCGTTCCAATCATAGACAAGGCGAATAACATCTTCATTCGAAATGACTTTCCCCGTTTGAACTTCAATAAATTCAAGGTCAGTTAACGCATGAATTCCGTGCTTCTTACCAGATGGCAAGTGAATAATGTCCCCTGGTTTTACACGGCGGATGTAATCATCAAGCGCAAGTTCTCCTTCTCCACGTACAATCGTCCATACTTCATCACGTAAATTATGATAGTGATACGTGGAGTTCTTTCCTTTAGAAATATGAATTCGTTTTGTGACCATTTCAGTTTCTTCATCATACTTCGCATAATCTAACACGCGTGACCAGCCCCATAGACGTTCTTCGTACATTGGAGGGTAGTTCCAGTCACCGATGATTTCTTTAATCTTAGGGCTAGAAGCTTTATCTGCAACTAAAATTCCATCTGGACTAGCTGCAACAACGACATTTTTTACCCCTAATACTGTAACAGGAATATCTAATTCATTTACTAAATGCGTATTATCTGAGTCATTCGTTAATACACCTTTTCCAATTTGAGATGTAGCCATTTCTTCTGTTAAGGTATTCCACGTACCAAGATCTTTCCAGTAGCCACTGTATGGAAGTGCCACAATATGATTTGCTTTTTCTACGACTTCATAGTCAAAACTAATCTTCGGCAGCTCAGCATATTCACTGTGTAACGTTTCAAAGGAAAGAGGCAGATTTTTCTCTTCTAAAATTTGAAGCAAATAACCTAAACGAAACGCGAAAACGCCGCAGTTCCAAAGCGCACGCTGATTAATTAGATCAACAGCTGCTTCTTCACTCGGCTTTTCTGTAAAACAATCCACTGTAAAATAATTGTTCTCTTCTACGTTTCCTTCCGGGACGATATATCCATATTTAGAGGAAGGATAGGTAGGAGTAACTCCCATTAACGCTAAATCAGCTTTTGACTCACGAAGCACACTTTCTAAATCTTTAACTCGTTCAAAAAATCCGTCTTCCACATACGGATCAACGGGCAGCACCACAACAATTTCATCTCCAGATGCTTGCTCTTCACTATGAAGATAAGAAGCAGCTAAAGCAATTGCTGGAAACGTATCGCGGCGTTCAGGTTCGATAATCAATGGAATATCCGTTCCAACCTGACTTCTAATCATATCTCGCTGAAGCTTAGAAGTCGCGATAACCGTTGACTCATTTAACCCAACCGTTTCAATTTGATTCCAAACGCGCTGAACCATTGACTCTTTCTGTCCATCTCGTCCTTCTAAGACCTTTAAAAACTGCTTCGAACGCGTGTCATTTGATAACGGCCATAGACGCTTACCAGATCCACCGGATAACAACACAAGTTTCATTCATTTCCCTCCAATAAAAAAAGACCTGCTTCTTTGCAGCTCCTGGGTGTAGTTTATTTTAAATTAATTTCAGATTTACAATACTAAATCAATGAAACTTCTAAATTATGAATCGTCTCTCTTCCAATAGAGTCGTACACCATAGTTGCACCTTTTACACTTTCTAAGTCGTAGCAATTTCTACCGTCAATGACAATAGGATTTTTCATTAGTTTGCTGTAGTTTGTTAAGTCAAAATGCTTCACTTGATCCCACTCTGTAAAGATAAAACAGATGTCTGCATCTTTAATCGTTTCTTCAATTGAATAACAGTACGTTACATCCTCTGGATGTACTTTCTTAAAATTATCAATACCCACAGGATCCCAAGCCTTAACATTCGCCCCGTCTTCTAACATAAGCGGAATATTTACAAGGGTAGGTGCCTCTCGTAAGTCATCTGTTCCTGGCTTAAATGTTAATCCAAGCACCGCAACATTTAAGCCCTTTAAGCTATCAAAGTATTTACGGGACTTTTTAATGAGTTTTAACTTTTGATTTTCATTTACATCAATAGCTGCCTTTACAGTTCTGAGCTCATAATCATGGAAGTTAGCTAACCAATGCAGAGCTTTAGTATCTTTAGGAAAGCAAGACCCGCCATAGCCTATACCAGCATTTAAGAACTTATTACCTATACGGTTGTCATACCCCATACCATGCGCCACGTCTTCTATATTTGCTCCGATGATTTCACAAAGGTTTGCAATCTCGTTAATAAATGATATTTTCAATGCTAAAAAATCATTAGATGCATATTTTATCATCTCAGCACTTTTTCTGTTGGTTACCACAATAGGAGCATTAAAATTGTTATAAACCTCTTTCAGTATATTTCCAGGTGTTGTATCCTCAACTCCAATTACAATTCTTGAAGTATACAATGTATCTCTTACGGCAGTTCCTTGTGCTAGAAACTCTGGATTAGAGGCAACGTATACATTTACGTTATTCTTTAAATTAGATTTAATTAAACCTTCAATTTTGTCGTTTGTACCAATTGGAACCGTTGATTTCACTACTACTACGCAGTCTTTTTCAATACTAGTAGCGATTTGTTCAGCTACGCCATACACATAACTTAAGTTAGCGGAACCGTCAGACTTTTCTGGAGTGCCAACACCAATAAATATTACGTCTGCATTTCTATAAGCCTCTTTATAGTCTGTTGTAAAATCTAGTCTTTCCATATTGCTAACCATTAGTTCTTCAAGACCTGGCTCATAAATTGGGGAAACGCCTGCTTTCATTAAAGCTACTTTTCTATCATCAATGTCCACACAAGTAACAGCGTGTCCATTTTCAGCAAGGCATACTCCTGTTACTAAACCTACATATCCTGTTCCAGCTACTGCAATTTTCATCTTTTTCCCACCTTTAATATATTTGTAAAAGTTAATTAGTTTATATAAATATTTCTAAACATGCTACTTCGATAAAACTTCCTTATTTATATTTCTGAATTCACACTAATTCTATCCATTATCTCCCACCAAATAAAAGACGGTTTGCTAAACTTGACCGCTTTATTACTTCAGTAATGATATAACAGACTATTAAGACTAGAATAGATTCTATGAATAAGGATAAAACATTAAACTTAAATTTTTCAGTTAATGGAAACAACAGGTTAATATTAATGAATAATGTACTTATTATATACACACCGAGAGAATTTTGACCTATTAACCCTATTCCCCTTTTCATAGAGAAAGCAAATGAATATTTATTAACTTTATCCAATAAAATTATGATCCCAATCGTAAAAATACTACCTAAAAAGCCAATTACCCAGCGGTAAACATCAATTCCTAATTGTTTCATAATATTTTTCCCTACCAGAGAAATTTTACTTGTATATATATAAGAATCATAATTAAAAAAGGATAGGAATACTAAAAAAATCAATACAATTATTGAAAAACTTACAGACTTAGTTACAAAAGATAAATTAGATATTCTTTTACTGATCCCATATTTATTGTATAAATATGCTCCTAGAAAATAAGGAAACATATATTTATAAAGGTAAAAATTGTAAACATCAGGCGTTAAAAGCATACAAATCATAATAATAGAATATACAGCAATGCTATCTTTTAAGAATTTGCTTACACAGATTATAATTATTGAACAGAAGAAGATAGCCCATAAAAACCATAAATTGTAAATAATTGAGTTAATAAAATGCTTTACTAAATAACTTATCGATAAGGTATTATCTACGTTCAAATTTTGTATAATTTCTATAGTATTCTCTAACAATGTACACGTAACAATCGGAATAAGTATTTTTGAAAACCTGGTAGCAATTAATTTTTTAAACTCATATCGACTAGATGTATAATAAAACAAATATCCGCTTAAAATCATAAATAATGGCATATGGAAGCTATAAATAAATTGAAAAAATTCATTATGAAAATAAGCCTCACTAGAATAGTATGAGAGTCCTGAACCATATTGAATATTGTGCCCCAAGACAACTAATATAATAGCTATCCCCTTTATTAAATCTAAACATATGTTACGCCCTTTATTTACTTGTTTCTCATTATGCATGTATTGATTCTTCATAATCTTTCTCCACTTTAATGGTTTCATTACATTTTGCATTTAAATATTTATTCATCCAAATAGGTTGGATTATGCAATATGGCAACAAGGAGATGATATTGGCCATAACAATAGCTATATAGCTTTCTGATACCAGTGTGAATACATATGCAAGAGGGAAATTCAAAATTGAACCCATAGTCAAAAAGATCATTTGAATTTTTAATTCTCCGAAACCATTACACATAGTGGAGACGACTCTATTCCATATAAAAACTCCTCCTGATACTGCAAAGATCACACTATAAAGATAATTTATCTCAATAGCTTTTTTTCCTAACCAGAAATTAACGATTGGTTGTAAAAAAGGAATTAATAAAAAACCAGATACAAAACCGATTCCTCCAAGAACCATTAAAATATTATTCAGTTTTTTAATCCATTTATAGTTTTGTTCTGCTTTTGCCTTTGTTACAGCTGACCAAACAGGAGTTAAAGCCAACCCTATGATAGTACCACTTAAAGCAAACAGTTTATTGAATATCTGGTACTCTACTACACTATCAGCATCTACCAACCAACTAATCAAAAATTCATTGGTATTATAAATCACCATAGAAACAATTTGTAGCCATAAAAATGCTAATCCTACATTCATAACTTCTTTTGCAAGCCTTTTCTCAAAAAAAGAAATACTAGGAGCACAACCTTTTAATCCTGTTTTAAACACAATTATTGTAGTAATTAATAATGGTAAATTTACAGTCAGAATATTTGCATAAGCTAATCTAATAAGATTTTGTTCAGCACTTGCGTTGCCCATGCCTAATATCAGGCCCCCATAAATAAAAGCCACTAATAGTATAGTTGAACATAACTGCAATAAATTTGGCACAAATGATTTTTGCATAGCATATAAAATAGAGGTTATTATTCTTAGCACAAATTGTATTAATATACCAATCAATACGATTCTAACAGCTTTAAGTAATATATAAGAAGAGATATAATTCGTACTCAAATTAAAAAATTTATTCCAATTAATAAATCCTACTGCAAAGTATCCTACTATTGAGACTACAAATCCTACTATAGTTAAAATTATATATGCTGACGAAATATATCTTTTTATTGATTCATTGTTCTTTTCTATTAAAGGCAAAGCAAGTTTATTACGTAATCCATTTCCAATTCCCAAATCAAAGTTTAAAATCCAAGTCAATACAGCCACTATTGTTAACCAAGCGCCCAAGACTGCTTTGTTATCAAAGTATTTCATATAAGCTGGTAACGTAAATAAGGCAATGAATAGCGATCCACCTTTAATAACAAAAGCCAAGAAAATGTTTAAGGCAAGGGTTTTATTATCTCCTTGTAATTTTTTACCTTTTTTTATCAATTCTAACACTATTACACTTCTCCAATCAAAGAAAAGGATAAAGACTTGTTTGTTAAATGTACTTTTAATATGACTATATCCTCTTTATAAATTTAATGGACAAAATAGTATGTTCTCTGCATTTCACTAAATAAACATCTAATTCACGCGACTTTTAAAATTTATAGTATAAGCTTTAAAAGCAATAGATTAAATAAACTTAGTTAATTCTTAAATAAATTTACCATCCTATTTTGCATACTTGTTTTAGCTATCCAAACATATTGAAGGCAAAACCAGTACAACCAAGTATTTCTATAAGCAACCTTGCAATAATGAGCATATGATTTCACAGGTCTAGCCGTTATATTATGAAGCAACTTATATCGTTTTGCCAAAGGTACTTTTACATCTTGCCAAGTTCCGACTATATTATTTCTAGAACAAGTACCTACATAATTAGAGGCAACTACTATCTCCCCTCCATTTCTTAAAATTCTTATGGAATAATCATAGTCAGCCAACGCATGTGAATAAGTTGTTTCAATATCTCCGACAACTTCCACTAATTTTTTAGGTATTAAAAAACAATTCCAATTTGCTAAATCACATACAGCAAAGGGAGCTTTAGGGTATACGACAGTCTTGACGTCTTTATACAGGCGTTTATTCCATAACTTTCCTCCGTATGACCATTCATTTGTTTCAAAATCAGTAAAGCTTCCTACCACTGAAACAAGTTTGCGATCTTTAGATGCTGCACTATATGAGCTAAACATTAGCTCTAACATATTTTCGTTAAAAATTACATCGTCGTTTATCATTAAATAAAAATCCGGATTTATATTTTTAGCTTCAGAAAAGGCTCTCCCCATTCCTTTCGCCCAAAATAAATTCCCATCACCAGAGATAATATGTATATCTGGGAATCTCACTTTCACTTCAGATGCCGTTCCGTCAGTGGAACCATCATCACAGAGAAAGATATGTAAATTATATTGATCATTATTTAATGCTTTCTGTTTGTATAATGAATCTAAACAGTTAATAGTTTTCTCTTTTCTATTATGGCATGTAAGACAAACCGCTACTTCAATACTTTTATTCACTACTAAATTCCTCCGAATGCTTTCTCCGTTTAATATTTATGTTTTTTTGATTCAAATAAAAAGAACAAGAAAAAAGACAACCAGTATAACCCTTCGGTGAAGTGAAACACAATAAAAATTAAATATAGAAAATATTTTTTCTTACTATTTTTAATCGAAAAAAAACTATCTATACCTTTTTTATAGAATCCTATATAAGCTACTGCAAAGAAAATCCCATAGGTATATATCAAGTTAAGAAGTCCATTTGAATTATTAATGACACCTCTTTGTTGTTCCATAACTTTTGTATAATATGTTTTTCCTAAACCAAAGGCTCCACCTTCACCTATTAATTTGACACTTTCAATAGTATCGTTCATTCTTATTTCTACAGAAGAATATTCATTTCCCCTTCCTGCTAATTTATTTTCAATATTATTTGAAGATATAACATAATATATTCCTGCGAAAACTAATACGAATACTACAAAACCTTTTAGTAATTGACTTTTTTTAGGTGCATTATAAAGAAATAATCTTTTAACATCTTTTATGAATACAGCAGACAACAAGATAAATAGCAAATAAGCTGTAGTAGACTGTGTAGTTAATATTGTTACGCAAAAAATAAAGAATTGTATTTTTAACCTATTCATTTTTGCCTTACTTTTTGTGTTTGGCAACAAAACTAACAGAATCATAAGTACCGCTATAACTATAAATGCCTGAAAAGCACCCGGCTCCCAGAATGGTCCTGCGTTTCTAGTAGCTATTCGCCCCCATCCCCACATATAAAAAGGAGACAAAAAATATTTATTATCGACACCATTTCCAAATGACGTAACAAGTTTAGTTGCTGTTTCTGGAGAGAAGACCGCTAATCCAAAACATATCAAACTGATTATAGCTATCAGACTCATTAAGTTTACATATGTATTTGCAAAACTAAAATTTGTAAACTGTGAACGTATTACAGACATTATAGCTATATTTATTAAAAAAATTATTACAATCTTAAAATGCCCGCTCCCCATATTACTAAAATGAAATAATACATTTATTGCAATAAAAGTCGACATTAAAATAAAACGTATTAAATTAATTTTAATTGCTCTGGCGGAAATCTTAAAAAAAATTAAACCCACGATAAAAAAACTAATAAAGGCATATTGGGTTAATGTATTATTGATAATGCCAAAATAGACTGTTTTAGAATTTAAAATAATGAGAAGAACTAAAATGTATTTCATAATTACTTCTACACTATTGATTTTATTTATCATAATTATTCTCCAAGTATAGATGTTAATTTTATCTAAACAACTTTAAGGCTTTGGCACTTTTTTTATAAATTTAGCAGGATTTCCAGCCCAAATTTCACCTGCTGGAATATCGGATGCCACTACAGACCCTGCACCTACAACACTATATTTTCCAATTTCTACACCCTTTAATATAATTGAATGAGCTCCAATAAAAACACCTTCATTGATATGAATATCCTTAGACACTATTGTTTTATCGGGAACAGACATTCTTAATTTATAGTCTAACGAATGAAAATCGGTATCATAAAATTTGCATGATCCACCAATCATTACGTTATCATCCACCTTTATCATACTTTGAGATACAAAAGTTGAATTTGAAATCCCACAGTTATCTCCAATTTCAATCTTCCCGTTACCAATAGTCTTCAAGATTGTTCGAGTATCACCACCAATAACATTAGTTGTTTCAGAAGAATGAATTCGAACTTTATTTCCTAACTTAATATTTCTGCCGCGAATTAAAAGCTTTCCGTACACTTTTAATTCGGATCCCAATTCTACTGCATTTTTTTTAAGTTGATATTTATTAATTAAATTATTAATTAGCACTGAGCCCTTATTCATAATTAAATGAACCCTCCAGGAGCTATTGTTTTAATATACTTCTAAAAACATGAAATATTTCTGTGACATTTTTTTCAGCTGTAAAATTGCTTTGAGAGTGAAAATACCCAGCATCAGTCAACTCTTTCATATAAGCTCTATCTTTATAAACCTTTTCAATCTTACCTGCTAAATCTCGAGGGTTTCCCTGCTCATATAGCAACCCTGTTTTTTCATCTTGAATGATTTCTGGAGTTCCTCCAGTGTTAGTACCTATTACTAACAAATGACTTCTCATACCTTCTACGGTAACACGCCCAAACGTTTCGCAGATTGCGCACATTAATTCGATATCCATCCGCGAACGCGTACTTAGCATGTCTTGAACTTCCCCTAAAAATGTTACTTCTTTTTCAAGACCAGCGTCTTGAACCATTTTTAGAATTTGTTCTTCATACCAAGCAATATGTGTACGAGTAGGAGAGCTGCCTGCAATATGCAATCTAATATCTGAGTATCCTTTGTTCTTCAATATTTGCATAGCTTGAATAGCATCTTTATGCCCTTTATCCGGAACTAATCTTCCTGTTAGTAGCAAGTCAAAAGTCATTTCTTCTTTTTTAGCTTTAGGTAAACCAAGTGGACTATCAATTCCATTATGAATAGTGACTAACTTATCTGCTGGAACATATTCCTCAAATTTTTTCTGTAATGCATGTGAGATTAATATAACCTTATCAGATAAGTCATAAATTCTCTGATGATCCCAAAAACCCCATAAAGGTTTGACCGTTCCAAATTCTCGCACATGACATACATGAGGTATTCCTAGACTCTTAGCGATTTTTGCCCCTACTATAGGCAATCTTGTATTTGTGTATACTAAATCGTAATTTTTATGTTCCAGCTTTTTCTTTAGTAGTACTGACAGCCAGTGCTCAATAAAGTAACCTACATATACCTTTCCGTAACGTAAAATGTCCTTTCCATCGTTTCTTATTCCAGAAATCACTCCAAAATATGTGTGACTAAACCAAGGAATTTTTGCTTCATCTAATTTTTCATTAAGTTGACCAGTCTTTTTAGGTAAGAGTACATCAATTTCTACATTGTATTGACTCTTTAATTTAGTCAAAACGGTATATAAAGATCGATTAGCTCCACCTGAAAAGTTCGAGTCGTGTGTTACCACTAATATTTTCATCAAATTTCACCTTTAACTAATTCCTTATTTGGTAGATGTTTATTAAGCTCAATGTAGTAATCTACTAATTGTTCAGCTGCTAAATCAATATCATATCCATTATTACGCATATCCTGTTTAGTATCTCTTCTCGTATAATTATCTTTATATTTCAGAACTTCCCTAGCCCATTCTTTAGCTGTTTGTGAAAGATTCATACCCACTACATATTCAGTAAATCTTACTTCATCAGGTATTCCTTCCGACACAATAGAAATAGTAGATACAGCCTGCGCTTCTGTTATAACATTTCCTAGTCCCTCGTAGAAAGAAGGGAATAAAAACACATCGAACGCTTGCATAATTCTATTAATATCTCGCCTTACACCCAAAAATCTTACTTTATCATCCAAGCCCTTTTCTTTTACCAAGCTTTCAATTTCTGGCTTTAATGGGCCATCTCCAGCAAGTAATAGTACTGAATTAGGATGAACCTTGACTACCTCTTCAAAGGTTTCTACAATAAACTTATGATTTTTTTGATACGCAAACCGACCCGCATGCCCGATTACAAATTTATCACTAACGTCTAATTCAGCTCTAACATTAGTTCGTACCTCTTCACTAAAATGATATTTTTTTAAATCAATAGCATTTTTAATGAAAGAAACTTTACCAGATTCACAAAATTCCTTTCCAAATAACCAATGACCCGCGTGCTTGGAACAAGCTGCAAAATGTGTAGGAAATACTTTAGCAAGAGGACGTAACATATACTTTAGAACTGTTTTTTTTGTTTCTCCCTTTGTAGCAGTACTATGATTACTAGCAATTCTAACTTTGGCGCCTGCTAATTTAGCAGCACATAATGGAAACACACTTAAAGCATTCATGTGAGAATGCACTATCTGATAATCATTTTCTTTAACTATTTGATAAACTTGCTTCATACTTTTCCACATACTGGATGTATAGGGCTCTACTTTAAAAATTTTCCCTCCCATCTCTTTGACTTCATCATCGATAGAAGTCTTATGATAGCCATCAAAAATAAAATCCAATTGTACTTTCTCTTTATTAATTGCACGATAGTAATTCATGGTAATGATATCAACACCTCCAGAAATTACTGGTCCCATTATTCTCAGTACCCTAATTGGTTCATTTGCCATTTGTATTTCCTCCGTACTCCTATTTCCCTTATTTGATTTATTTTTTATTGAAAAACTTTAACATTTCATTACTTATCTAAGGCTATTTTATTTTCTTATATCCTACTGCTTATACTCTGTAAGAAAATAAAAAAACTATCCTTTTTTTATTTTTGTATAATTTTACACGCCACAAAAATAAAAAGAGGGTAGCTATCTATATATACCTATAAAAGTAATTGATTTAGCATCCTGAGCTTCCAAACCAATTGTCAAAAATTAATCAAACATCACCTTAATCTTTTCTTCACTCTTAACCTTCTTCATATCTGCTTCTACCATAATGCGCACTAACTCTTCAAACGAAGTCTTAGTTGGATTCCATTCTAGTAAAGTCTTCGCTTTAGTTGGATCACCTAACAATTGATCAACTTCTGCTGGACGGAAGAATTTAGGGTCAATTTCAACAATCACTTCACCCGTTGCTTTGTTTGTTCCTTTTTCTTCTAAGCCTTCACCGCTCCACTCAATTTCAATACCCGTGTGTTTAAATGCAAGCTGTACAAATTCACGTACTGAGTGCATTTCGCCTGTTGCAATAACAAAGTCTTCCGGCTTGTCATGCTGAAGAATTAACCACATGCATTCTACATAGTCTTTAGCGTAACCCCAGTCACGTAGAGAATCTAAGTTTCCTAATGTTAGCTTTTGCTGTTTGCCTTGTGCAATACGTGAAGCTGCAAGCGTGATTTTGCGCGTTACGAACGTTTCGCCGCGGCGCTCTGATTCATGGTTAAATAAAATACCGTTTACTGCGAACATGTTATAAGATTCACGGTAGTTTTTTGTAATCCAGAAGCCGTAAATTTTCGCTACACCGTATGGAGAACGTGGGTAGAAAGGTGTTGTTTCTTTTTGCGGTACTTCTTGAACTTTTCCGTAGAGTTCAGATGTAGACGCTTGGTAAACGCGCGTTTTATCTGTAAGCCCTAAAATACGCACAGCTTCAAGAATGTTTAACGTACCTTTTGCGTCAACATCTAATGTATATCCAGGCATATCAAAGGACACGCGTACATGTGACTGTGCTGCTAGATTGTAAATTTCATCTGGCTGAATGTCACCAATAATACGCGTAACGTTTAGTGCATCCGTTACGTCACCATAGTGAAGATGGAAGTTTGAGTTATTTAATAATGCGCTTGCTGCTTCTTCTGTTAAAAGGTCCTCTAAACGCTCTTGATTATAAGAAGAGCTGCGGCGAATCAGTCCATGCACTTCATATCCTTTTTCTAGTAAAAATTCTGCTAAATATGATCCGTCTTGTCCTGTTACACCTGTAATTAATGCTGTTTTCATCGTATCCTCCATATATATCAACTATTATTTTAATATTTAATTTAATTAAAAGTTTTTAATTATTTTGCTGCAGCTAGTTCGTTATCCAAAAACCATTGATACGCCTTGTAAAGACCGTCTTCTAAAGTTGTTTCTGCTTTCCAGCCAAGACCGTTGAGTTTTGTTACGTCTACTAGTTTACGAGGCGTTCCGTCTGGTTTTGACGTATCAAACTGAATATTTCCTTCATAACCGACAACTGCTTTTACTTTTTCTCCAAGCTCTTTAATCGTAATATCTTCTCCCACACCGATATTAACGATTTCATTGCCTTCGTATGTATTCATTAAGAACACGCACGCATCTGCTAGGTCATCTGAGTATAGAAATTCACGTTTCGGTGTGCCAGTTCCCCACATTTCAACAAACGGTGCATTGCTTTCTTTCGCTTCATGGAACTTGCGAAGCAGTGCAGGAAGAACGTGTGATGTATGAAGATCAAAGTTGTCGTTTGGACCGTAAAGGTTCGTTGGCATTGCTGAAATATATTTGGTACCATATTGACGATTATACGATTCACACATTTTAATACCAGCAATTTTAGCAATCGCATACGGTTCATTTGTTGGCTCCAGTGCACCTGTTAGTAAGTATTCTTCTTTTAGAGGCTGAGGTGCTAATTTTGGATAAATACATGTACTTCCTAAGAACAATAGTTTTTCTACGTTATTACGGTATGCGGCATCAATAATATTTGATTGAATCAATAGGTTATGGTGAATAAATTCCGCTGGGTATTCACTGTTTGCCACAATACCACCTACCTTAGCTGCTGCTAAGAAAACAAATTCTGGCTTTTCTTGAGCAAAAAATGCGTCTACTTGCAGCTTGTCTCGTAAGTCTAGCTCAGCGCTTGTGCGATACACTAAATTGCTATAACCTTTTTGTTGCAGCTTTCGTACGATAGCTGAACCAACAAGCCCTCTGTGACCAGCTACATAAATTTTTGAATTTTCATTCATTTAAAGACACCAGCTTTCCTTTAGTTAATAAGCATTTTTTGAACCAAATAGTAAAAGAACCGTTCGGCAAATAATTGTTATATCAGTAGTTAAAGAACGTGTTGTCATATAAGTTAAATCTAATTCAACCATTTCTTCAAAACCGACATTGCTTCTCCCGCTCACTTGCCATAATCCTGTACAGCCAGGCGTCACGAGCAGGCGCTGTTTTTGATATTCAGTATATTCATTCACTTCTCTTACAAGCGGCGGCCTTGGTCCCACTAAGCTCATATCACCTTTTAACACGTTCAATAACTGAGGAAGTTCATCAATACTTGTTTTGCGAATAAACCTTCCTATTTTCGTCACGCGCGGGTCGTTTTTCATTTTAAACATGGCACCCGTTGCTTCATTTTGTTGAAGTAACTCCGCCAACTTAGCTTCTGCATCTGATACCATGGAACGAAATTTGTACATGTTAAATTCTTTTCCATTTTTACCCACTCGTTTTTGCGAAAAGAAAATTGAACCTTTTGGATCTTCTATTTTAATTAATAAAGCAATTATAATAAAAACAATTAATAGTACAAGCAGTCCTGCTAAAGATCCAAGTATATCAATACACCTCTTAGAAAGAAGGTAGCCCTGCTTGTTGTTCGGATTTACTCTTTTCTCGGCAGGGGATGCTTGGACAGCAGCTTCTGTTTTTGGTTCAGCAATCATTGGCAACTTCATTCACCCCTTCTAATCACTCAACAGTTACTTTATTGTCCGCTTCTTTTTTTACTAGATTATCCATAATCTCTAATAAACTTTCTTTTAACTCTGGGTGCTGCAATGCAAATTCAATTGTCGTTTCAATAAATCCTAGCTTTTCTCCAACATCGTAGCGCTTGCCTTCAAAATCATACGCAAATACACGCTGAATTTCGTTTAATTTTTGAATGGCATCCGTTAATTGAATTTCACCGCCGGCTCCTACTTCTTGCTCTTCTAAAAACTTAAAGATTTCAGGTGTAAATACGTAGCGTCCCATAATTGCTAGATTTGAAGGAGCCGTACCTGCCGCCGGCTTTTCAACAAAGGTATTCACTTGATGACGGCGGCCGTCGTTTGAAACCGGATCAACAATTCCGTATCGATGCGTTTGGTTATCAGGTACTGTTTGCACACCAATTACTGAAGATAATGTGTGTTCGTATTCATTCATCAACTGACGAAGACATGGTGTTTCGGCTTGTACAATATCATCACCAAGTAAGACAGCAAAAGGTTCGTCACCAATAAATTTACGTGCACACCATACAGCATGTCCCAATCCTTTTGGTTCTTTTTGGCGAATGTAATGAATTTCTACGTTCGATGATTGCTGTACTTTTTCTAAAATATCGAACTTTTCTTTTGAAACTAAGTTATTTTCCAGCTCAGGTGCAAAATCGAAATGATCTTCAATTGCTCTCTTGCCTTTACCTGTTACGATAATAATATCTTCAATTCCTGAAGCAACCGCTTCTTCAACGATATATTGAATCGTTGGCTTATCAACAATTGGAAGCATTTCTTTTGGCATTGCTTTCGTTGCTGGCAGGAAACGTGTTCCAAGTCCTGCTGCTGGAATAATTGCTTTTTTTACTTTTTTCATCAATTCATCATCCCTCATTCTCTATTTTTTACTGATTTAGGTATGTACAAGATGTAAATACTTATGGAAACGCTATACATATACAACTCTTTCATAAGTATTTACATAATTAAATTTTGGGCATCTAACCCGTCCTCACACCATACTCTTGACAACAATCGTGTCTAAGGTGTTTGATCACCCACAGTACAGCCGAGTATCTCCTTTGATAGTGGTTAGGAGATATCACCATTTTTTTATATTTGTAACTTTTATTGAATATTAAACCATCACTAGTCAAAAAAAGAAGAAAGTTGTCAGGAATTCTGCCTTTAAATTAAAAAATCCCTAAAAATTTTTTCTTCTTCACTTGCTGAGGCGTTTCTTGAAAACAAACGTAACCTTTCGTAACAGCTTCTGCATTTTCATGAAACATGTATAACGTGTCCATTCCGTATTCAGAGGTAACCAACTCGCTTGCTTGTTGCATGTAGAAACTTCTTCCTGAAACATTATGTGCGTCAGAAGCAATCATATGAGTTAAGTTTGCTTGAATTAAATTCATTGAAAATTTTTTGATTTTTTTGCCGAACCGTCCTGTCAAGCTAGATGCGGTAATTTGAGTAAGAACTCCTTTGTTGACAAGGTTATATAAAATATCTGAATCTTCTATAAGCCGGCTGTTTCGCTCAGGATGAACAATAATAGGTGTTAGCCCTTCCGACTGGATGTCGTAGACTACTTTTTCTGTGAATTTCGGCACTTGGCTGGATGGCAGTTCTAAAAACAGGTATTTATCTGTTTGATTTAAAGTGAGTATTTTGTCATCTTGATAGTCTTTAATAATTTCTCCATATATACGAGACTCTTGACCTGGTAATATCGTAAGAGGGATATTTTCTTGATGCAGATGCGAATTTAATCGTTCCACTCGCTGTATAATTTCATTTTTTTCATTTATGTATTGGCCATTTTGGTGGTGAGGAGTTGCAACAATCGTATGAATCCCTTCACTTACTGCTTTCTTTGCCATTTGTAAGCTGTCTTCTATGGTTTTAGCACCGTCGTCAATACCGTGCAAAATATGACAGTGAAGATCAATCATTTTTCATTTCCTCCCTTTCTTCCAAATAAGCTATATGAACTAGTTTATACTTATGAAATACTACCATAGGCATATTAACCCTTCAATGTCTTATTTTGTCGAAAATTATCGAATCACTAAATTTATTCTTATTATGACGTTTTTTGTATCTGAAATAGTCTTTTATTAGCATGATAAACGTTATAACTGTATACTATTTTTTTATAATAATTAGATTTATTTTCATTTATAAGAATTTTATTCCAGTTAACTCCATAAAACCTATTTTATCAGTGAAACTCTTGCATTTATTGAGCCTAGAGAATTATTTATTTTTAAATTTCTGATAAAATTGTTATTTTTCCTTTGTTATATTGAAAACGCAACCAACCCTTTAAATATTGCATTTTTTATTAAAATACACTAAAAAAACAGTTATTTATACCCATTAGATGTATAGTCTATAAGCCTCTATAAAATCATATACTCTAACTAATCCCTTGCAATTTTCTTCATCTTTTTTTATCATTGAGTGAAAATTTTGTAGAGAAAAGAGTTTTTTTATGATCTTAAAACGTGTTTTATTAGTTCTTTTGCTGTTATCTATTTCAAAGTTCTCCCACACTCCGCATTTAGAAGTAACGAATCCTTCTAGCTGGATGAATCCATCCGCTTGGGATCACAACGCTACGCTTTGGTCTGTACTGCACCCTGGCAGTGAATTTTTCACAGCCTACAGCTACGGCTTTAACGTTGAGTTCATTGTGCGAAAAATTGCCCACCTTTCTTTTTTCGGCATGCTAGGCTTACTTTTTTACTGGAATTTTAAAAAGCAGAGTCATCGTTACATAAAAGCATGGCTGTGTGTGGCTGCGTTTGCATTTTTAGATGAAGTTCATCAGGCATTTATTATCGGCCGAGATGGACGAATTATAGATGTAGCCATTGATTCAGTAGGTGCAGCCATTGCTTTATATCTGTTTTGTCTAGCAAAAAGAAGTGCTATAAAAACATAAGAAAAAAAGCATGCAATACTGCGTGCTTTTTTTTTCTTATGTTGGAAATATTTTATTCTTTTTATTGCACAGTCATTTTTGTATATTTATTATATCCATCTTGACCTTCCACCAATACTCGGAGAAGAATCCCTAGAAGGATGATAGAAAATTTCCTTCGTTATCTATTTTCCTATTGCAATGATACCTCACCATATCTTTTCATAGATTTTTGAATTAAGTTCAACTCCTTTCATAATAGTTTCCTTTTCTCTCACAGTGATTGAATCTTAACCTATTTAATGAACACGAGATTTTTAAATCGAGGGTCATAAAGGATACATTAAATGTTGTCTGCTTTACCTTTCGCAACGTAAATTGCACTAATATCTCCTTCATTTATGCGCTGACCTAGGGTTAAATGATAAAGATTCACTTTAGAATTTCCATAATTTAAATGTTTTTTATTTTAAATTAATTATCCGTGCGAATTTACGTTTTAATTTCACCTGCGGTTTTTTATCCTCTTCTAATGAAAAGAAACTGTCCCTGATAGTAGCTAGAAACGCAGACTCTTTATCTATAGATTAGATTGAAGTCCATAACTTAGACAAAAAAAGTTAAGTCTTAAGCTGTTTTTCCTATTTAATCCTCAATGGCTTGAGAATTTGATAGCCGAGGCTACTTTGGATTTTGTTTAGGCTATATCACCCTTCTATAAACTGAAAAAAGAATAATTTGGAAGCTGAATAGTCTGGGTATCACGTATGATAGACTTCTTCTTTTTTATATAGGATGAAGCCACTCGATGCAGGCATTATTATAGATGGCTGCCTTTTTGACTGAAAGACTGCTCTCTTTTGAAGACATCCTCTTAAAAATAAGCGTAAGGACTTGAGATTAAATCGTGTCCATAAATCTATGCTAACTCCATCAACATATCCTTATTATGTGCTATATTAATTTGTCTCTTTTAAAGAATAAGTAAAGTCAACTATAGTATATAGAGTATTCTTTATAAAGAACAAAAAAAGAATTTAATGTTGTTTTTTTCATGTTTTCATATTGAAAACCCTAAAAAAACCTTTATAATGAACAACAGACGCTACATATAAAGGAGAGGTTTTTACGTGATCGGTGATCGCATTAAAGAAATGAGACTGCAAAAACGTTATTCTATTACTAGATTGGCAGAAAAAGCACAAATATCGAAATCCTACCTTTCACAAATTGAAAAAGGTTCAAATTCCAACCCTTCCTTGCAGATGCTTCATAAAATTGCTGCTTCTTTAGGCACGAGTGTTGACTATTTAATTGATGAAACACATGAACATATAGAAGCTGATTCCCATATTACGGAAGAATGGCTGGAGCTGTTAAGCAGAGCTATAGATCAAGGTATGACCAAAGAGGATTTTATTGAATTCTATCAGTACCTGTCCTTCAAAAAAAATCTGCAGGCAGTAAAGGATTCTAAGCTTTAAGTAAAAACACCTCGCTACAATACCTATATAAACTTCCTTTTACCTGTTCAAATTCGTTTATAAATAATTCTTTATAACTATATCCTGTATAATATTTGCAAAGTGAAAATGATTGTTTGTATAATTGTTAATAAAAGTAAGTAAGGCTAGTTTCGAGAGCTTTTTCAATCACGACAGCTTTACTCCTTAAGGTCCGGGGAGGAATAATCATGACTGACAAATTAAAAGAAAAGGTAGATTTAGAGAAAGAGTGGATTTTACTCATGAAAGAAGCTTATGAGATGGGCTTGTCTATTGATGAGGTAAAGAAGTTTGTTCAAGAAAGTAAACATAATTAACTGAATATTATTTCTGATGTATTAAGTCATTCAAGAATATTTATGATTAATGCTTAAATTTCTTGCTTTTTTTCTCTTTTTTTCTTAAGCCAATGTAATCAAGTAAAATAAAGGAAATGTCATCATGATAAAAAAACTGCTGTTATCTTAATGATGCTTGGCATCGCTCATTTTTTCCACACACCTCATTTACAGGTCGCTAGAGTAACTCTTCTGTTTGGGACCATGACGCTAAGCTTTGGTCTATTTTAAAACCAGGCAGTGAGTTTTATACTTCCTATACCTACGGATTTAATCTAGAGTTTATCCTTCGTAAAATTGCTCATATTTCCTTTTTTGGTGTATTAACTGTTTTAATTTTAAAAGAAAAGCCTTGTCGCTATGTAAAATCAGGACTGCTGCTCGCTTGCTTTTCCTTTTTGGATTAGGTTCACCAAGCTTTTATTATTAGTCGAGACGGCCGGATTGTAGATGTACTTATCGATTCTTTTGGAGGAGCTTTATTTTTGTTTCTTCTATGTAAAAGTAAAACAAAGCAAAGAAGAGCAGAAAGGAACACATATAGTTTTCCTATAAAAAAATGAACCCTTTTTAACAGGGTTCATTTTTTATACTTTTACCGATTTCTATTCGTTTAAATACCTCTTGCTGCAGCTCTTTTATTTTCTTTCATTTTCTTTCATTTTCTTTCATGCTGCTGCCTGTTACTGCGAAGTAAAACTTAATTTTCGGCTCGGTTCCAGATGGACGAACAGCTATCCATGAACTATCTTGCAAATCGTATTTCAGCATGTTTGATCTTGGCAAATCAATCATTTCATATGTTTCTTCTACTGTATATATGCGTGCTCTGCTTTGATAATCTTCTCTTTTTATAACAGTTACGCCTCCAAACTTTAAAGGCAGATTAGCTCGTAAATCGTTTAATATCTAGCTGATTTGTTCAATACCTTTTTGTCCTTTTATCGTTATGGATGTCATAGTTTCTTCATAATAGTCATATGTGTCAAAAAGTATCATCAAACGGTCGTAAAGTGAGCTTTTCATAGATTTATAGTAAGCTGCTGCTTCTGCGATGATAGCCGCTGCTTGGACAACGCCTTTATCTCTTACAAAAGTCTCCAATTAAGTAGCCGTAGCTTTCTTCATACCCAAATTGAAAGGTATACGTTCCATTCTTATTATACTTTTCAATTGTCCCTGCAATGTATTTAAACCCTGTTAATGTATCAACCAACGGTTTTCACCCCAAAGTTTTCCGCAATTGCTCTTCCTAGCTCAGAAGTGAAAATCATTTTTACTATTACACTGTTGCTTTTAAGAGCCCCTCTTTGATGTTTTCGTATTAGTAAGTAATCCAGAAGTAAAGCACTTACTGATTACCTGTTAGAAGTCTATACTCTTCCTCAGAATCCTTCATAGCTATTCCTAGACGATCGGCATCAGGATCCGTTGCCAACAACAGCTTAGCTCCTTCTTTTTTTTCCATACTGAATAGCTATTTGAAAAGCTGCCGGATTTTCAGGTGTAGGTGATGCTACAGTTGAGAAGTCAGCATCAGGTAATTCCTGTTCCGCGACCATCATAATGTTTGTAAACCCTCATGCACCAGAGCTTGAGGAACGACTTTACATCCTGTACCGTGTAGGGGCGTATACACAATCTGAAGCCCTTATTGTTCAAGTAACTTCTCTTGCTGCTGCAGGCCTTTGATATAGTCTACATATACATGATCCAGATTGTGTCCAATATAGCTTAATTGGTTTTGTTTTAACATAACATGTTCATCTTGCATCGGAATATGAAGCTCGGTGTCAATTTCATTTATATAAGATATTACTTCTTCTGCATCAGCCGGTGGAAGCTGTGCACCATCTTCTCCATATACCTTATACCCGTTATAAACAGCAGGGTTGTGGCTTGCCGCAACCATAATTCCTGCATACCCATGAAGATAGCGAACGGCAAAAGATAGTTCGAGTATAAGACGCATTTCTTCAAATACGTACGGCTGAATATCGTGCATACCGAGTGTTTTCGGTGCTTCTAGAGCAAACTCTCGTGATTGGTGATGGTAATTCATAAGGAATGACCACACCTTTTCTTTTAGTATTGCTTCCTTGAATTTAAATATATCTCGCCAGCCCTTCGGTTACTTTGCGCACTGTATAGATATTCACACGATTTCGTCCAGGTCCTAACTGTGCGTAAAAAGCATCTTTCAGCTGCCATTCTGTCATTTGCCACAACTCTCTAAAGTCCCTCCATGCTTTGTAGGTATTCATCCAACTCATACCTATCTCTCTTTATCCTGTGCTTTTCTCTTCTATTGTGAATACCCTTTATGAACTGCGCATGAAATAGCAGTAAAATGTTACTTTATAAGTTCAAACATTTTACTATTTACTCGTTTTAGAATATAAAGGTGGATGTAAAATGTTTTTTTACAACCTCGACCTATTTCGACACTATTTCTGCTCACTTTCTACTAAAATAATAATAGTTATTTAAAAAATTTATTCAGATAAAGGCAAAGCTGCTGAAAAGCAGTGACGCAAAGCTTCAGGTCTAAGGCAATGTTTTTACAACATGCTAAGATGGCTGGGTTCCCTGACAAGGGTGGATGAATAGTGATGAACACAAACGAAAAATTAGCAGTAGATCAAGAATGGATTGATCTAATAAAAGCCGCTCATGAACTCGGATTAAAAATAGAGGACGTCCGAGAATTCTTATTAACGAATAAGAATAGCCAATAATAAAAGCACGCTTCTTATATATTGAAGCGTGCTTTTGCTATCACTTATATTTTTATTCCTCTTGCCTGACGTTTATCAAACGTATAAATCCCCGTAAATCCGCACTGTTTTGCCATTTCAACTGCTTCTTTCATATGTGCTCCTACGGTTTCGGCAAAGTGTGAATCAGATCCAATTGTTAAGATTTCTCCGCCTAAATCGCGGTACAGCCCAACAACTTCAAGTGCCGGCAATGCTTCGCCCAGCTTCCCTCTCATACCTGAAGTGTTAATTTCAATTCCAATATTACGATCAATTGCTTTTTTCAAAATATCTGCAAGAATATCTTTGAATTGATGAAAGTCGTAAATGCCGTATTGCTCAAACACATAGCGCTTCATTAAATCTAAATGGGCCAAGACATCAATATCCGCTTCGCTTACTAGCTTATACATTTCATTAAAATAAGCGCGGTAAATTTCTTCTTTATCGTTCAACTCCAAATGTTTACGAAGCTTGATGTTATTAATGTTATGCACCGAACCTAAAATAAAATCAAAGTTCTCTTGCTTCATCGTTTCTTGATACTTCTCTTTTAAATAATGCGGCTCACAAATTTCAATTCCTTTTTTAATCACTAGCTGACCCTGAAACTGGTCTCTGCATTCCGCTAGTTCTCGTTTATATTTATCAAAATCCATATGACCGTACGTTGGCGCTAATGGATTTAATGAAAAGTGCTCGGTAAAACAAATTTCGTTTACGCCGTTTTTTACAGCTTGTTCGCACACTTCTTTCATGACTGCCTGTGAGTCAAATGAATTGTTCGTGTGATGATGGTAGTCTACTAGATACATAATTTAGTCACCTCTAGGTCTATTATACATTTCTCCTGCTCATACTGCACATAGAGACCCTTCTCCTCCTTATCCCGCCTTTTTTCGTTAATAAAAAGTATTTCCAATAAAAAAAGACGTTTTTCCTCTTCCAGTAATCCTTGTTTTCTTATAAACTAACTTAATATAGCAGATGTTCTGACATACAACTTGACAAACAACTTTTACTTACAAAAGAGAAAGGAAAGAAGAAATGCAGATTGAAAAAAGTTT
>Ga0209025_1001448_pt1 | contig 31152 bp, 31 predicted proteins | sample AraplaMF_Col_mLB_FD_184256 | JGI IMG/M metagenome (GOLD analysis project Ga0209025, IMG submission 184256) | Arabidopsis root microbial communities from the University of North Carolina, USA - plate scrape MF_Col_mLB (SPAdes) (version 2) | ecosystem: Host-associated > Plants > Roots > Endosphere... | reverse complement strand
AAAAAGTTGGCGTAAACGTCGTATGGGTTGGATGGGGATATGATGTGATGGAAACGATCAAAGAAGATTCTCCAAATTATATGGTAAATACACCAAATGAAATTTTACATATAGTTGAGTCTGTTCATTAAAATGAAAGAAAGAGAAGGGGATGCAGCAGTTTGAACCTGGTATTCATCATATTGAATTTTGGGTAGCAAATTTAGAGGAATCCATATGTTTTTATAGTAGGTTGTTCTCTATCGTTGGTTGGAAACAGTTGAATGAGAGTGCATTTAGTACAGGGAAGATTGAAATATATTTCAAGGAAGTAGATGAAAAGATTGTAAGAACGTTAGGGCCGAGGCATATTTGTTATCAGGGTGTTAGTAGAGCTGTAGTTGATAAGGTCACTAATTTCTTACAAAATGTACAAGCGGAGATTATTCGTGGGCCGATTGAGACGAATCATTACTCAGATGGATATTATACTGTGGATTTTTATGATCCGAATGGGTTTGTTGTAGAAGTGGCTTATACGCCTAATGTGGAAATGTGAGGAGAGATCTTATTACCCGTTAATACGGGATAAATAATAGAGGAAAGTATAGCTTTCCTCTATTATAAGTTTAGATTGTTGTATTTTTATTTAATCTTCGTAAATGTAAGAGGCTGTGTACTTAACATAACTGGTACATGTAATTGGATTGTTTGGAATTCCCCTTTTATATCCATCTCATAAGCAAGCAACACATTCATTTCTATTTGGAATAAGTCTAATGTTGCATAAAACATATCATAATGATGGTGATGTAACCGAACTTTTAGTTCTGTGAACTGTAAATATAACTCTTCATTTTGTTTATACACTTCTAGTGTTCCATAAGCAGGGTGTTCGAATGTTCCAATATAGTCTTCTAATGCATGAGAAGGTACGGTCTCTTTTACTTGTTCTGGAAGTGATTGGTTTACTTCTTTCATCATTTCTTTCAATTGAGCGGTGTCTTCTATAGCACGCTTATGCCAATCAAGTGTTTCCAATCCGAGGAGTTCGTCATAGATTTGATTTGCAAGATAACTAGGAAGTAAGGTGCTTCCGGCGTTCGTTAATATGACAAGGCCTATATTTTCTTTTGGAATAAATGAGACAAGTGCAGAAAATCCATCGATACCTCCGCTATGATGAATTACTTTATAGCCACGGTAAGAACTAATAAACCAACCAAGACCATAACTATTTACTGGTGATTCAGGGGGCGATAAAAGTGGCTGATCAGGAATTGTATTGTGCGGCGTATACATTTGTTGTAATAATTCAGAAGATAGTAATTCGTGATCTCCTGTTTTTCCTTGATTAAGATGGAAAAGTACCCAATTTGCCATATCTGCAATTGTTGAATTGATGCATCCAGCAGCTCCTACTGTATCAATATTACGGAATGGTACCTCTTTTATTTCTCCATCTTTCTCAACGTAAGGCAATGCGTAGTCATTCGTATTTTGTGAGTCTGTGACAGAGAAGTTTGTTTGCTCCATTTGAAGTGGTGCTAAAATATGTTCTTTGGCGTATTGCTCCCATGTCTGATTTGTAATGTTTTCTACAATATAGCTAATTGTTGCATACATTAAGTTGTTATATAAGAAAGCTGTGCGAAATGGTGCATCAAGTGATAAATGCTTTATTTTTTCAACGATGTCTTTTCGAGTTAAGGAAGAGTTGTACCAAAGAGCATCATGACGACTAACGCCAGAGCGGTGGGAAGCTAAATCACGTGCTGTAATTTGGGAGCTTGCAAGTATATCTGATAAAGCGAAGGTAGGGATATAAGATTGAACAGGAGTATCCCAATCAAACTTTTTTTGTTGTGCTAATAGGCTTAAAGATAGGGTGCCAAATGCCTTGGTCGCAGATCCAATTGCAAAGCGTGTTTGAGGCGTAACCGGTTTTTTCTGTTTTGAATCACGATAGCCAAATCCTTCTGAAACAATGACTTCTCCATCTTTTATAACTGCGACAGCAGCCCCAGGAACGTGTAGATCTTTCATCATTTTTTCAATTGTTGTTTGTAATGAACTAATAACAGGAATTTCAATTTTAGACATGCTTCTAACCTCCAAATATTATTTTATACTTCCGCACTATAGTTTCTTTGGTAAAGAGTGAAATACCTCTTAAAAGATGAAAAGTTAAGAATTTTGTAAGATTCATTAAAATGGATATCCTATACTAGATTTCTGTTAATACTTACTATATTGAAATATTTTTCAATAAGTTTTACTGAGAATTTTGCATGCAGAATTATTTTTTGTATGATAAACTCCATATAGGAAATAGATGCGAAAGAGGGTTTTTCTTACATATGAAACATGCTGAATATGAATACTTAAATCTGTGTCGCCATGTGATGGAGCATGGTACAAAAAAAGAAGATCGTACAGGAACAGGGACTGTATCTGTATTTGGATATCAAATGCGTTTTGATCTTAGCAAGGGATTCCCTTTGTTAACGACAAAGCGTGTGCCATTCCGCTTAGTAGCTAGTGAACTTCTTTGGTTCATGAAAGGCGATACAAATATTCGTTATTTACTACAAAATAACAATAATATTTGGAATGAATGGGCGTTTAAAAGCTGGGTAGAAAGCGATGCGTATGAAGGGCCAGATATGACGGACTTTGGACTTCGCTCTCAGCAGGATGAAGAGTTTAAGAAACAATATGATGAGCAAATGGATTTGTTTAAAAAGAATGTACTGGAAGATGATGATTTTGCAAATCAGTATGGCTATTTAGGAGATGTATATGGAAAACAATGGCGTGCTTGGAAAACGACAGCAGGTGAGACGATTGATCAGTTAAAAGATGTAATCGAAATGATTAAGAAAACACCAGATTCTCGTCGCTTACTTGTTTCTGCTTGGAATCCTGAAGATGTGCCAAGTATGGCACTTCCGCCTTGTCATACGCTATTTCAATTTTACGTAGCAGACGGAAAGCTTTCGTGTCAGTTATATCAACGAAGCGGTGATATTTTCCTTGGCATTCCATTTAATATTGCAAGCTACTCATTGTTAACACATTTAATCGCGCACGAATGTGGTTTAGAAGCAGGAGAGTTCGTTCATACGATTGGAGACGCACATATTTACACAAATCATTTTGAACAAGTGGAAAAGCAGTTAGCGCGTGAACCACGTCCGTTTCCAACGCTAAAATTAAATCCAGATGTAAAGTCTGTTTTTGATTTTGAAATGGAGGATTTAACATTAGAAGGTTATGATCCACATCCTGCAATTAAAGCGCCTGTCGCAGTGTAAACGCAAAAGGAGATGAAAATATGATTATTTCATTTATGGTCGCAATGGATGAAAATAAAGTCATCGGTAAGGATAATAAATTACCGTGGCATTTACCAAGTGAATTGCAATATGTTAAGAAGACAACAATGGGTCACCCACTTATTATGGGGAGAAAAAACTATGAAGCGATTGGAAGACCACTTCCAGGAAGACGAAATATTATCGTAACGCGCAATATGAATTATCATGTAGAAGGCTGTGAAATTGCGCAGTCAGTAGAAGAAGTATTTGAGTTATGTAAAAATGAAGAAGAAATTTTTATTTTTGGTGGAGCGCAAATTTACGAATTGTTCTTACCATATGTGAACAAGCTTTATATAACAAAGATTCACCATTCATTTGAAGGAGATACATTCTTCCCAGAAATGAATATGAAAGAGTGGAAAGAAGTTTTTGTGGAAAAAGGTGTTACGGATGAAAAGAATCCGTACACATATTACTATCACATATATGAAAAACAAAAATAATCATAAAAAGATTGATGTGTATGTTCACATCAATCTTTTTATTTGGATAATAAGATAAAACTTTATGAATGAACTTTTTTGATGATATAATGGTAGAGGTTGTAAGTTTTAGTAGCTTAGGAAAAATCCATAAAAGACAGATTTATATTTATTATTTCTTTGCTTAACTAAAGGAGGAGAATCGGTTGAAAAAACTATGGGGATTGCTTTTTCTTTGCTTCACACTCATGCTAGTAGGATGTGGTAAAGAAGAAAAGCCAGAACAAGCATTTGATACATATGCAAAAGCGTGGAATAAGCAAAAATTTGCAGATATGTATGATCAATTGTCAGAAGATGCAAAAAAATCTATTTCAAAAAAAGATTTTACAGAGAAGTATGAAAAGATTTATGCGGGTATTGAGGTTAAAAATCTAAAGATAGAAACAGGAAAAGTAAAAGAGGATAAAGAAGATAAAGGGCCAGTTCCTTTTAATGTGAGTATGGATACAGTTGGTGGGAAAATTTCCTTTTCTCACGAAGCAAAGCTTGTGAAAGAGAAAGATGGAGATAAAGAATCTTGGAAAATAGACTGGACTCCAGATTTTATTTTTCCAGGCATGACAAAAGACAGTAAAGTACGTATGCAAACGTTTCAAGCGAAGCGTGGGGAGATATATGATCGTAATGGAAAAGGACTTGCAACGAATGGAAGAGCAAATGAAATTGGCATCATTCCAGGTAAACTAGGAGAGGCTGCACCACAGACAAAGGAAACAATTGGAAAGTTGCTGAATATGTCTGTAGAAGAGATAGATCAAAAGCTTGCGGCAAAATGGATTAAACCAGATTCATTTGTACCAATTGGGATTTTACAAGAAGGTGCAACGCAAAATGATTATATTTCTTTAGACGGTGTAACGACTCGACAAGTCAATGTTCGTACATATCCATTGGGAGAGGCTGCTGCTCATTTAACAGGATATATGGGGAAAGTGAATGCAGAAGATTTAAAGGATTTACAGAAAAAAGGATATCAGGCAGATGACCCAGTTGGAAAAGCTGGTTTGGAGCAAGTATTTGAAGAGAAGCTACGTGGTAAAAAAGGTGGCCGTGTCTTCATGGAGGATGCACAAGGAAAAGAGAAAAAAGAATTAGCTAAAATTGAAGCAAAAGATGGAGAAAATGTTACGTTAACAATTGATAGTACAATTCAGGAAAAAATCTTTAACGAAATGAAGGGAGAAGCTGGTTCAAGTGCAGCGATAAATCCGCAGACTGGTGAAACAATTGCACTTGTGAGTAGCCCTGCGTACAACCCGAATGTAATAGTAAGGGGTGCATCAAAAACACAACGTGAAGCATGGAATAATGATCCGAAAAAGCCAATGACAAATCGCTTTACACAAGCATCGGCACCAGGTTCTGTATTTAAAGCAATTACAGGTGCGATTGGTCTTGAAACGAAAACAATTGATCCAAAAGAGGAATTGAAAATTGAAGGATTACAATGGACAAAAGATTCTTCATGGGGAAATTATTATGTAACACGTGTAAAAGATGCAAGTCCAATTGATTTTGATAAAGCAATGAAGTTTTCTGATAACATTTACTTTGCACAACAAGCAATAAAAATTGGGAAAGATAAATTTATGAGTGAAGCAAAGAAATTTGGATTCGATGAAAAGTTACCAATTGAATATCCATTCCCGGTTTCAAAAATTGCAAAAGATGGCATTAAAAATGATATTCAAATGGCTGATACAGGGTATGGACAAGGCCAAGTATTAATGACGCCTCTTCATTTGGCATTAACGTATGCACCGATTGTAAATGAAGGGAATATACCATCTCCACATCTTATTAAAGATGATAAACAAGTTAAACCTTGGAAAGAAAATGTGATTTCTAAAGGGAACCAAGATATATTAAAAAATGCGTTAACAAAAGTAATTAATGATGAAGATGGTACAGGGAAAATTGCTAAGATTGACGGTATGACTCTCGCTGGAAAAACGGGAACAGCTGAGTTAAAAGAGTCGAAGGAAGCAGATGGAAAAGAACTTGGATGGTTCGCTGCTTTTGATGTAAATTCACCCAATATGATTGTTACGATGATGATTGAAGATGTAAAAGGCCGGGGTGGAAGTAACGTACCTGGTGAAAAAGTGAAACATGTTTTTCAAAAGTAATACTTAGGAAAAAGCTATCTCCTTAAAAAAGGAGATAGCTTTTTTCGTGAAGATTGAATAATGAAATGTGAATATTCAATGAAATGGAGATAGGAGAATTATCTACTTACGAAAAAAAAGTAGCTATTTTTTATTGACAGAAAAAGAATGTTTTTGTATTATACTTACATAAGGTAAGTTATTTACTTTTTTATTAAAATCTCAAATTAAAGATAATTATTAAGGGAGAGAATAAAAATGACAAAAGTACTATTTATTACAGCAAATCCAAATTCAGCAGAAGCATCTTTCGGTATGGCAGTAGGGGAATCATTCATTGAAGCATATAAAAATGAACATCCACAAGATGAAGTGGTAACAATTGATCTATTTAACACAACTGTACCAGCAATTGATGCAGAAGTATTTACAGCTTGGGGTAAATTTGCAGCAGGTGAAGGCTTTGAAACGTTAAGCGAAAGCCAACAACAAAAAATTGCAGCAATGAATACAAACTTAGAAACATTTATGAATGCAGATCGTTATGTGTTTGTAACGCCAATGTGGAACTTCAGTTATCCACCAGTAGTAAAAGCATACTTGGATAACTTGTCTATCGCAGGTAAAACTTTTAAATATACTGAAAACGGACCAGTTGGTTTACTAGAAGGGAAAAAAGCACTTCACATTCAAGCTACAGGTGGCGTTTACTCTGAAGGACCATACGCAGCAATGGACTTTGGCCGCAAGCACTTAAATGCAGTATTAGGATTTATGGGTATATCTGATGTAGACTACCTTGCGGTTGAAGGTATGAATGCAAACCCTGAAAAAGCACCAGAAATTAAAGAAGCGGCAATTGCAAATGCTCGCGAATTAGCAAAACGTTTCTAATATAGAAAACTCAAAAATGTCCAAACGCTTGTCGTTTGGACATTTTTTCTTCTTTTTCCTTCGTTTGTCTAGTATAATGAAGGACGGAATGAGAATAAGTGGGGGTTCTATATGATTCAAACGTTTTTTAAAATCTTTTATTTAATTGTAATTGTAATTGGTATTACACCGAGATTATGGCGTATAAAACGAAAAGCACAGACAATGTCGCCACAAGAGAAAGATCGCCTCGTGTATAAAACAACAAACTGGTTTGGTAAGAAAATGGTTCGTGTAGCTGGGTCGACTGTACAAGTAAATGGAATTGAAAATGTGCCGAAAGATAAACCGGTCCTTGTTGTAAGTAATCATCAAAGTGATATGGATATTCCAGTTTTACTTGGGTACTTGAATAAACCGATTGGGTTTGTTTCAAAAGCAGAAATTAAAAAATTTCCGATTGTACCAACTTGGATGGAATTGATGAATTGTGTGTTTATGGATCGTAGTAATCGTCGTCAGTCGCTCCAAGCTATTAAAGATGGAATTGAACTTTTAAAGAATGGACATTCTATCGTAATTTTCCCAGAAGGAACGCGCAGTAAGGCGGGCGAAATGGGGGAGTTTAAAGCAGGAAGTTTTCATCTTGCTGTAAAAGCCGGAGTAGCTATTTTACCAGTAACTGTAGACGGAACATATAAGATGTTTGAGGCGAATGGAAATCGCATGAAGCCTGCTCATGCAACAGTAACCATTTCTAAACCAATTACACCTGAGCAATATGCAAGTATGGATATAAAAGAATTAACGCAGCATACGAAAGATATTATTGCGGCTCAATTACATAAGTAATAAAAAAAGTCTCAGCTTGAAAAGCTGAGACTTTTTTATGCAACAGGCAATACATAAAACAAGACGCAGAAGAACATCATTGCACTACCACCTAATACAAAAAGGTGCCAAATTGCATGGTTGAAGGGCAGCTTTTCCCAAAGGAAAAATATAGCCCCTACTGAATATAGGATCCCACCGGTTAACAATAGTGAAAATCCATGCCCGGTTAAATTTTCATAAAGTGGTTTAATAGCGACGATAATGAGCCAGCCCATAATGATATAGCACAGTGTTGACATTTTAATAAAACGGCGTACAAAGAAAATTTTGAAAATAATTCCACCGATGGCCAGCGTCCAAATAATTGCAAGTAATGTCCAGCCGAGTGGCCCTCTTAGAGTAATTAGTAAGAATGGTGTATACGTGCCGGCAATTAAGAGATAGATGGCCGAGTGATCTAAAATCGTAAATAATTTTTCTACTTTCGGGTGGTGGATGCTATGTAATAGCGTAGAAAACAAATATAGTAGAAACATGCTCACGCCGTAAACTGTAAATCCAACAATAGCAGATACAGTACCATGCTTTGATGCATGCATAATTAGTATTATTAATGCAGGAATGCTTAAAATGGCACCGATGCCATGGGTAATCGCATTGGCAATTTCCTCTTTTACGAATTGCGTCATTCGTGTTATTTTTTGAGTCATAATTTGATTCCTTTCATGTTTGATGAAGTAAGGTGTAATTTCCTTTACCATATCATATACATAAGAAATAGAAAATGAAAATTGTTTAAGTGATTATATTTTCGAATTTTTTTGACAAAAGCTAATAGATGCATTGACGTTTACAAAATTTTTTGACAAAATAAAATTAAGTGAGATTAAGGGGGAAGTCATATGCCAAATATTGGGGTTCCGGGTTTAATATTAATTTTAGTACTCGCTTTAATTATTTTCGGTCCAAAAAAGTTACCTGAAATTGGACGAGCTTTTGGGGAAACATTAAAAGAGTTTAAAAAGTCTGCAAAGGGTTTGCATGATGATACGGAAGAAAAGAAATAAATTTCACTAGGTTATTTTGTTTCTATGGTATATAGCGAGTGGGGAATGTGGTGATAAGAGTGGACAATCAAGAGATGAGTGTCATAGAGCATCTTGGAGAGTTAAGAAAGCGACTCATTATAACAGCGCTGACGTTTCTGATTTTTATTGTCATTGGCTTTTCATTTACGAAAGAAATATATAATTTTATCGTAAAAGATTTAAATATGAAATTAACTGTTTTAGGTCCAAGTGATATTTTATGGATTTATTTTGTGATTGCAGCTGTCTTTTCAATTGTATGTACAATACCAGTTGCAGCTTTACAAATTTGGTTATTTGTAAAACCAGCTCTACATGAACATGAGCGTAAAATGACAATTCTGTATATCCCGGCATTATTTCTATTATTTATTGGAGGACTTTGCTTCGGCTATTTTCTGATTTTACCATTTATTTTGCAATTTTTAATGAGTCTTGGTGATGATATGTTTCAGACAATGTTTACGACGGATAAGTATTTTTCGTTTGTGATGAATATGACAGTACCATTTGCTGTGATATTTGAACTTCCTGTCGTTACGATGTTTTTAACTAGTATAGGTGTTCTTAATCCAATAGCACTACAAAAGGTGAGAAGATATGCGTATTTTATTTTAATTGTAATTGCTGTTTGTATTACACCGCCAGACTTTATTTCTGATTTTTCAGTAGCGATACCACTTCTTGTAATTTATGAATTAAGTATTACAGCATCAAAGTTTGTGTATAAGAGGAAAATAAAAAGAGAAATGAATACAGAATCAAAAAGTGCCTCATTATAAAGGCACTTTTTTTATTTATTTGTTATACTATACTTATAACTGTATACAATATAAAGAAGAAAAAAATTATAGAATCTCCGAAATTTAGACAAACTTTTCACTAGTGTAAGTTTATACTGAAGTTATAAATCCAATAAAAAAGAGGATTGATATCGTGATTATGAAAAGTTTTTATTTCACTCATTCAACAGGGAATTGTATCAAAATATTTGAAATCCCTGTCCTACAAGCACAACACCCATTAGCATTTCTAATTCAGTCACGTCTTCAACTATTTATTGCTAAAATTCAAAAACAAAAACAACCGAGATTCTCATACTCTTTTCGCGAATATTTACAAAGTTGCTTAAAGTGGAATGATTATTCAAATGTATATCAAACAAACTCGCTTGAAAAAAATGCATAGTCTAAAATAGAGACAGAGCAAATAAGCTCTGTCATTTTCTTTTTAGACATAAAAGTCAAAGAAATTTGTCGAAAATCACTTCAAACTGTTGAAAGCATTGTGAATACTAGTATAATAACAAGGAGAGCGTATTGGAAAGGGAAGAAGTAAAATATGCAAAAAATTAAAATTGTTACAGACTCAACGGTGGATTTATCACAAGATGTGATTCAAAAATATGATATTCATGTTATTCCATTGTCGATTTCTGTAAATGGAAAAACATACTTAGATCGTGTAGATTTACAGCCGGATGAATTTATTGAAGAAATGCAAAAATCAGAAGAATTACCAAAAACATCACAGCCAGCAGTCGGATCGTTTGTTGAAATGTATGATCGTTTAGGGGAGGACGGTAGCCAAGTTCTTTCCATTCACTTAACGCATGGTTTAAGTGGGTCAGTTGCAACAGCTAATACTGCAGCAACGATGACAGATACGAAAGTTACAGTGGTAGACTCATTGTTTATTACGCATGCTTTATCGTATCAAGTAATTGAAGCAGCAAAAATGGCGAAGGAAGAACGTTCTTTGGAGGATATTTTAAAGCGTGTTGAAGAAGTTCGTAAAAATACTCGTCTATTTGTAGTTGTTGATACGTTAGAAAACCTTGTAAAAGGCGGTCGGATTGGAAAAGGAACAGCTATGATCGGATCTTTATTAAACATTAAGCCAATTGCAAGTATTGATGATGGTGTATATAATCCTGTTGCGAAGGTACGCAGCAAAGGTCAAATTGTGAAAACATTGATAAAAATGTTTGAGGAAGATATAGCTGGTAAAACAGTAAAGGCGGTAGCTGTACCACATGCGAAAGCATTACCGTTAGCGCAAAAAATGAAAGAAGCAGTTGAAAAAATTAGTGGATTTACACAAACGGAAATTTTTTACACAACGCCTATAATTAGCACACACACTGGTGTAGGGGCAATCGGATTTTCATATTTTGCTGAATAGAAAAAGAGCTACTTGAGGGTAGCTCTTTTTATCTTTTCATCTACAGCAACATTTTAAATGAATGAGACTATTTAGGAGTGGGGAAGAAGTTCTATTAATTAAGATGTTATAACTGATTGTAATAGACGATGATAATCGTGATGATGGCGCTTATTGAAATCATAAAGCGTCGTTGTAAATACTCCCTCATATAATATTCCTTTCTCCTTTTATCGGTTCTTATATGAACAGAAAATCAGCAGTTCATTAAAGCCTTAGTTTATAATATGCATAAAAGGGGAAAGGGATTTATAATTTTGCGTGTTCCTTTATGGATTCTTTTTCCTCAGAGGGCATTTTTTCTGGAAAATACGTTTGACCAAGAAATAATACGTGAAGTTGTTCCCAAGGTAACATACGTAAATTCCAGTTGTTACGAAGTCGGGTAATAGCTTCTCTAGGTGTCTCATCAGCAAGTGCAAATGTACCGTAATGCATTGGAATGAAATGCGTTGCTTTTACATCTAAAAAGGCTTGCACTGCTTCCTCGGGGGAAACATGTGATACTTTCATAAACCATTCTGGTTCATATGCACCAATAGGCATTAAGGCGATATCAATAGAAAATCGGTTGCCAATTTCTTTAAACCCTTGGAAATAGCCACTATCACCACAAAAGTAAATTGTTTCATCTGTTGTGCTATTATCGATAACCCATCCACCCCAGTGGGAAGTATTCATATCAAACAATGATCTTCTTGTCCAGTGCTGCGCCGGTACGAAGTGAAATGCTACATCATTAATTTTTGTGAATTCCCACCAGTTATATTCTTCTACTCGCATAAATTTTTTTCTTGTAAATAACTTTTTTAATCCAGTAGGTACTAAGTATAGAACATCTGAATTCAATAGACGAAGTGTAGAAAAGTCCAAATGGTCATAATGACCGTGTGAAATGAGGACAATATCAATCTTAGGTAATTCCTGTAATGTAAGGCCGGGATTCGTTAGCCTCGGTACAAGCTTTATTTTCTTTGACCATACTGGATCTGTTAAAATGTTGAGCCCGTTTGTTTGTATAAGGAATGTTGAGTGACCTATCCATGTAATTGTTGTTTTTTCAGTGTTCGTTCGTAAAAACTGGCTACTCTTTACAGGTGATTGTTCTACTAGATAAGAAAAATCTTTTTTGTTTTGTTTTCGTTCTTTACGCCAACGTAAAAAAGAACGAAGTGGTTTTTTTGTACTAACATTATCCATATTTTCATAGCGCTTTGCCATGAACATCACCTCATTTAAAATCTTTGTAGTTGTATTGTATCGAAATGTTGTAAAGGAAAAAAGTGAGGGAAATTGATTAACGATTAAAAAATTGTAAAAAATAGTGTGGATATCTTTACAAAGCGAGTGACTTATTGAAAATTATTGTGTAAAGAGACGGGAAGGAGATAATTTTAGTAAACAATGAAACAGTTGTCTAGTAATTCGCTCGAAAATAGGAAGTAACATACCTAAATTCGTACGATTTCGTGAACAAATTGGATAAACAATTTTCTCATAGTGTTTACTTTTGTTATGATAAACATGTCATACATAAATTTAGAAAAGAGAAGAGAGGTTTGAAAATGAAGCGTTATCAAAAGCTGATTGGTCTCATAGTTGTTTTTTGCTTCTTTATACTTGCAGGATGCGGCTCAGGATCAAAACTCCGTAAACCATTAAATTGGGATTTAGAAACTTTTCAATACATAAATCAAGATGGTAAAAAGTTTGGAACAAAAGATTTAAAAGGGAAAGTATGGGTGGCTGACTTTATGTTTACCAATTGTCAAACGGTTTGTCCACCAATGACTGCTAATATGGCAAAGCTACAAAAGATGGCGAAAGAGAAAAAATTAGATGTTCAATTCGTTTCGTTTAGTGTAGATCCTGAAGTGGATAAACCAGAGAATTTGAAAGCATTTATACAAAAGTTCACAGATGATACGAAAAATTGGAATTTGCTAACAGGGTACTCATTAGAAGATGTGAAAAAATTTGCAAAGGATAATTTCCAAACGTTAGTAGATAAACCGGAAAATGGTCAAGTCATCCATGGAACATCGTTCTTCTTAGTTGATCAAGAAGGAAAAGTAATGAAGCAATACAGTGGAATTAGTAAGACACCGTACGAAGACATTTTACGTGATATGGAGCGACTCTTGAAATAAAAGAAGGATGCTGGGCATCCTTCTTTTTGGATATGGAAAATATATATATAATGGTTAATCTATGGATAAAATATCGTGCTGTTGTGGAAGTTTTTGAGCGCGGATTTCTAAAATACCATTTTGATAGGAAGCTTTTGCACTTTTTTTCTTAATTAGATATGGAAGCTTAATCATGCGAGAAGCACCTGACATGGATCGCTCACGGCGATAGTAATTATGTGAAACTTCATCTTTTGTTTCTTCCATGATTTCTTCAGTAACAGAGATTTTTAAGTATTCACTTTGAATTTCTATTTGGATTTGTTCCTTTTGAACGCCCGGGAGTTCTGCTTTTATGACCAGTTCTTCTCCAGTTTCATATAGGTCGACAGGGAATGTTAATAAGCGGTTTCCTTTTTGAAAAAAGTGATTCATATCCGCAATTACATCACGTAATGGCGTTTGTTCAAAAAAATCATCAATTTGTTTTAAGTAACTACGAATTGGTGGACGAGACGAAGATTCTTTTTTTTCATCACTCATGTTTTTGCCTCCTAGAAATCAATTTGCAATATCATATGACAAATGTGTGCAAATGTGAGTGCCTATTTTTCATGTTTGCACAAAAAAATTGGGTAAAATGTGAAATGGAGTGATTTTTTTATAGTTTTTATCGCCATATCGAGTTGATTATGCTAGTATAAATAGGGTTGATATAGTAGTATAGAAACAGAATGAAAACTGAAAGAGGGTAAGAAGTATGTGTGGTTTTGTAGGATGTTTATGTGAAAACCCTAGAGAGTTTTCAGAAACAGAAAAACATCAATTTGAAAATATGAATACGATTATTTTCCACCGTGGTCCAGATGACGAGGGATATTTTCGTGATGAACATGTACAATTTGGCTTCCGCCGTTTAAGTATCATTGACTTAGAGGCAGGACATCAGCCGCTAACTTATGAAAATGATCGATATGTAATTATTTTTAATGGTGAAATTTACAACTATGTAGAATTACGTGAAATGCTACTTGAAAAAGGTGCAACATTTGCAACGCAATCTGATACAGAAGTTATTATCGCATTGTATGCACACATGAAAGAGAAATGTGTAGATTACCTACGTGGTATGTTTGCATTTATGATTTGGGATCGTGAAGAAAAGAAACTTTTCGGTGCACGTGACCACTTCGGTATTAAGCCGCTATATATCGCGCAGCAAGGTGATACAACATTCTTTGCATCTGAAAAGAAAAGTATCATGCATGTTATGCAAGATAAAGGGGTAAATCCAACTTCTCTGCAACATTACTTTACGTATCAATATGGACCAGAACCAGAAACATTAACTGTTGATATTAATAAAATCGAACCTGGTCATTATTTCGTAAAAGAAATCGGTAAAGAGATGGAAATTCATCGCTACTGGAAACCATATTTCAATGCTTCAAGTGCGACAAAAGAGGAGCACATTCAAGCGATTCGCGATGTATTGTATGATTCTGTAAAAGTTCATATGCGTAGTGATGTACCAGTAGGTTCATTCTTATCTGGTGGTATCGATTCATCTATCATTGCGTCTATCGCAAGAGAAATGAATCCAAATCTTCTAACATTCTCTGTTGGTTTCGAACGCCGCGGCTTTAGTGAAGTTGATGTAGCAAAAGAAACGGCAGAAAAGTTAGGCGTTACAAACCATAGTGTCTTCATTACAGCGAAAGAATTCATGAACGAATTCCCAAAAATTATTTGGCATATGGATGATCCTTTAGCTGATCCAGCTGCTGTACCGTTGTACTTTGTGGCAAAAGAAGCGCGTAAGCATGTAACAGTAGTTCTTTCTGGTGAAGGTGCGGACGAGCTATTTGGCGGATATAATATTTATCGTGAACCAAACTCGTTAAAAATGTTCTCTTATATTCCTACTCCAGGAAAAAGTGTCTTAAAAGCATTAAGTGGAGCATTAAAAGAAGGATTTAAAGGGAAAAGCTTCTTGGAACGTGGATGTACACCAATTGAAGAACGCTACTATGGTAATGCGAAAATCTTCCGTGAAGAAGAAAAAGCTGAGTTAATGAAGTATTACAATGAAAGTGTTAACTATATGGATATCACGAAGCCATTGTATAATGAAATTAAAGATTATGATGATGTAAGCAAAATGCAATACATCGATATGTTCACATGGCTACGCGGCGACATTTTATTAAAAGCTGATAAAATGACGATGGCAAATTCATTAGAACTTCGTGTGCCATTCTTAGATAAAGAAGTGTTTGACGTTGCGTCTAAAATTCCAACAGAATTAAAAATCGCAAATGGAACAACAAAAGCAATTTTACGTGAAGCAGTGCGCGGAATCGTTCCAGATCACGTGTTAGATCGTAAAAAGCTTGGATTCCCTGTACCAATTCGTCATTGGTTAAAAGATGAAATGCATGACTGGGCTGTTAATATTATTAAAGAAAGCAAAACAGAGCATTTAATCGACAAACAGTATGTATTAAACTTACTGGAAGCACATTGTGCAGATAAAGGCGATTATAGCCGTAAAATTTGGACAGTACTTGCATTTATGGTATGGCACCAAATTTATGTTGAGCATAAATATGATACAAATGAGTTTCATGAAGAAACAAAGCGTGCGTATAGCTTAGTATAAAGTGAAACTGGCATCCGCCACTGATTATTATCCCACCAATAGTGGGATAAATAAGAAAACCTTAAGATTGCATACGATCTTAAGGTTTTTTTCATAAATACGTATTGTAGTTGATACAATAATAATAAAAGGATGGACAAAATATGATTACGTTTGAAAAAGTGAATACAGAAACAAAAAAAGTTGTTGAAGAAATGTTTGCTTCTAATGGTTTGAATATAAAGGAAGTTCAATATTGTATAAAAATTGATGATACATATATTGGTGTAATTGATTATACCGTTCAAGGTGAGCGTGCTATATTATCTAATTTAATAATTCATTTTGATTATCAAGGTTACGGATATGGAACGAACACTTATTTTACATTTGAAGAAATGATGAAGAGTAGAGATATGAAAGATATCAAGGTGTTACAAGGGGATCTAACTAAACAAGCTAAATCTTTTATAGAGGGACTCGGCTTTATATGGAACGGTGAAATGTACATAAAACGCTTCTAAAAGGAAAGAAGTTAACTAAGGAAAGAAATGAATATAAGGCAGGTGGATGTATGACGATGACGTCTGGTTTTTTACTAATAGGGAGTTGTTTTATAGGAGCAGAACTATGCCAAATTTTCATCCGGAAAATGATGCGTAAAAAGCGTAAACCGTATGAATGGCAATACATTCCGGTATTTTTTATTCTGTTTTTTACTTTGTATGTATTACAAAATGCAATCCACTTTCCACCAATGTTGAACATTTTTTTGAAGTTTGGCTTAATATATAGTGGCAGTGGAATGGCTATTCTATTTTGTTTGTTTTGTATACGGCATGTTCATTATCAGTCGTACATATTTATTTTAAATTGGCTCAATCGAGATGATGGAAATCGCCTTACATAAGGTGGTTTTTTTGTTTGTTTTGTAACCAAATTTTTATGTTGTACATAAAATAGGACGAGCATAAATATAAGCTCTATTAAATATAGAAAGGAAATGGTATATGAAGCTAGTTATAGATGCAGGTCATGGCGGATACGATTCCGGTGCTGTTGGAAACGGTTTGGTTGAAAAAAATCTAACACTTCAAATTGCTAAGCGTGTTCGAGATATTTTACTTGCAAATTATGCAATTAATATTAAGATGACGCGCGATAGTGATGTCTTTATCTCATTATCAGAACGTGCAAATATTGCTAATTCTTTCGGAGCAGATTTTTTCATCTCATTTCATATTAATAGTGGCGGTGGAACAGGTTTTGAAAGTTATATTTATAATGGACTATCAGATAGCAGTTCTGCAGCAGCCAAGCAACAAAAGATGCATGTGGCAGTTAATCCTGTTTTAACGAAATACGGTTTGCGTGATCGTGGTGCAAAAAAGGCAAATTATGCAGTACTAAGGGAAACAGCTATGGATGCTTTATTAACAGAAACAGCTTTTATTGATACAACATTTGATGCAAATTTATTAAAAAATCCGCAGTTTATAGAAGATTTATGCCAAGCATATGCAAGAGGAATTGCTGTAATCTTAGGATTAACGGCAAATCCAAACCCACCAAATCCAGAACCGCCAAGTCCAGCTCCTCAAACAAAAGGTGTAGCATATATTCGAGGAAAGAACGTGAATTTAAGAAGCGGCCCATCAACATCATCCTCAGTGATTCGTCAGTTAAATTCTCCAGAATCGTATGTAGTTTATCAGGAAAGTAACGGTTGGCTAGATTTAGGGGCAGGCCAATGGATATATAATGATCCATCGTATATTGATTATGTGAAATACGGAAATAGTGATGGAAGTCCGATTGGAGTGGCGAATATTCGAGGGACGAATGTGAATTTAAGAAGCGGTCCATCAACATCGTCTTCAGTGATTCGTCAGTTAAATTCTCCAGAATCCTATTTAGTATACGCAAACCAAAACAGTTGGCTAAACCTAGGAGGAAATCAGTGGATATATAATGATCCATCTTATATCAAATATGATCAATATTAAAATATAAAAGATTAATAATGGAATTGAATGACACCCTGCCTTGAATGTCTTGCAAACAGAAGAACTTAGAGGGAGGGCTTTTTGTGAGGAAATAATATATTAAAATTATAAACATGCTAATTGGACTTATCATTGTAATAGCTATGCAATTCGTGTCGAAAAGGGCAAGTCAAAACATGTGTTATGCATTGATTGAAGTGACAATTACTTTTGTATGCCTGTTCATTTTCCATGTTTATCGGTAGGATGAAATTGTATACATGTTGGAATAGTTGAGAGAACATATTTTAGAAAAATTTTAAAAATATATTGACAACTTTTAGTCAATACATTAATCTTTAAAATGTTAATGATAATCAATTTCATCTAGGAGGACATATGACCCGAACTAAAAATATCTTTATTCTCTGCATTGTAATGTTAACGGTTATGATTGCAGGATGTGGAAAAGAAGAGAAGAAAGAAACGAATACAGCAGCAGAAGGAAAAGAATCGTATGTAATTAAGCATGCGATGGGGGAAACAACGATTAAAGGAATACCTAAAAGAGTCGTTGTCCTAACAAATGAAGGTGCCGAGGCACTTTTAGCGGTAGGAGTTACACCGGTTGGTTCTACAAAACCAAGAGCTGGTGAAGAATGGTATCCGCATTTAGCAAAAGAATTGAAAGATACAAAAGTTGTAGGAACTGAGCGTGACGTTAATTTAGAGGCGATTATGGAATTAAAGCCTGATTTAATTATTGGGAATAAGATGCGTCATGAAAAAGTATATGAACAATTAAAAGAGATTGCACCTACTGTTTATGCTGAAACACTACGCGGGGATTGGAAAGAAAACTTTACGTTATACACAAAAGCCGTAAATAAAGAAAAAGAAGGTCAAAAAGCGCTGGATGATTATAAGAAGCGTATTGAAGCGATAAAAGAGAAACTAGGAGATAAAATAGTATCTAAAGTTTCTATCATTCGTTTCGTTCCAGGTGATGTTCGTATTTATCAAAAGAATTCATTCTCTGGTGTTGTTTTGCAAGATATCGGATTTAAGAGGCCACCACTTCAAGATAAGGATGATTTTGCGATAAAAGGTGTTACAAAAGAGCAAATTCCAAATATGGATGGAGACTATTTATTCTATTTCACATCTGATAAAGATGCTAATAAAAATAATGAAGGAAATACGATAGCGAAAGAATGGACAGAAGACCCACTCTTTAAACAGCTACAAGCTTCCAAAAATAATAAAGTATTCGAAGTAGATGAAGTTATTTGGAATACAGCAGGCGGCATTAAAGCGGCAAATCTTATGTTGGATGATATTGAAAAATACTTTCTGAAATAAGTAAATAACCTATAAAAACACATCACTATTAAATTGTGATGTGTTTTTATATTCTTAAATAACTGAAAAATCATCACTATTAAGTGCAAATAAGTTGTAAAATGAAAATAATTATTAGGAAAGGAGTGGTAATATGGCAACAGGTGTTCATAAAGATTGGATTTTGTTTAATGGAAGAATTGTGAATATGAAGGAAGAACAGCCAATGGTTGCATTAGAAGAGCGAGGTTTACAATTTGGTGATGGTATATATGAAGTGTTTCGTTTATATAATGGGAAACCTCACCTACTAGATTTACACTTAGAAAGATTCTTTAAATCTATGAAGGAAATTCATCTTGTTCCACCTTTTACAAAAGAAGAATTAATTGAACAACTTCAGCAATTAATTGAGAAAAATCAATTTCAAGAAGATGGGAATGTGTATATTCAAATTTCAAGAGGCATGCAGCCACGAAATCATGTATATGAATCAAATCTAGAGCCAACTTGTTTTGCAAACATTGTTTCATTCCCGAGACCGCTATCTCTAATGGAAAAGGGAATAAAAGTAACAGTGGAAGAGGATATTCGCTGGAAGTTTTGCCATATCAAATCTTTAAATCTTCTTCCTAATATTATGATTAAGAATAAAATTAATGAAGAAGGGTATCAAGAAGCGATATTAGTTCGAGATGGAATTGTAACAGAAGGATGCCATTCGAATTTCTTTATTATAAAAAATAATAAAGTGATTACGCACCCAGCGGATCAACTTATTTTACATGGAATTACTCGTCATCATGTCATTTCATTAGCAACAGCTCTACATATTGAAGTAGAAGAGCGAGGGTTTTCATTACAAGAAGTATACGAGGCAGATGAATGCTTCTTTACAGCAACACCCCTTGAAATACTCCCTGTCATTCAAATTGGAGACGAATCATTTGGTAATGGTGAACGGGGACCTGTTACAAGGAAGTTACAAGAAGCTTATGAAGAAAGCATCGCTACCTTTAAAGTAATAAATTGAATGCGCAAGGAAAATGAAGCTGGTATTCCTCCAGCTTTTTTTCGTGATATAATTATAAGCATAGGACAATTTTTGAAAATGCTATAAAAGGGGATTTTATGTATATGAATTATGAAGCATTTAAAGAAGTAATTCACGGACGACGCAGTGTTCGGAAGTTTACAGAACAAGAAGTATCTATTGGTGACATAGAGGAAATTATTGATTGTGCTCGTTATGCTCCAAGCGATACGAACTCACAAACGTGGGAATTTATTGTTATTATGAATCGGGATAAAATTAAAGAAATTGAGCAAATGACATGGGATGCTTTACATAAATTGGCTGAAAAAGCAACGGAAAAAGGAGAAGAAAAAGCAGGCAAATTACTTACGCGTTCGTTTGGACCATATGCAACTGCTTTTTCTGATGCACCGGTTTTAATCGTATGTTTAGCTACACCATATGAGTCAAAGTTTCGTGAAAAGATATTTGATCCAATTGACTTCGTTCCAGATTCAGTATGGGAAGAAGAGGGGATTAAGAGTAGTTGTTTAGCTGCGCAAAATTTAATGTTAGCAGCATATGCAAGAGGTCTTGGGACCTGCCCGATGACAGGGCCGGTGTTATTAGCTCAAAATGAACTGCGACAATATTTACAGATTGATCCTGAGAAACAAATTAATATGGTAATTTCGCTAGGGTATCCAAAAGATAAACCGAAGAAACTTGCTCGAAAAGAAGTAAAAGATATTACAAAGTTTATTTTGTAGGATGTTATGTAAAAAATTAGAAAAAGACATTGGATGTATCAATGTCTTTTTCTAATTTTTCTAGAGGAGAATATTTTTTAGTGATAATGGGCTAGAATGGAGAGTAAGAAGGAATTTCTAATTATTTCTTGAAAAAATTAATGATGTTAAAAAAGAAAGTATGGTACAGTAATGATGAACAGAATGTTTGTTCACGGAAGTTTAAAAAACTGAACTTAGAACAGATAATTATTTCTGTATAATAAATAAAGAATAAATTTACAGGGGGGATGAATTTTGAAGAAATTCATAATCACTGGATTGTCTGCTTTGTTACTGGTGGGGTGTGGTGTCCCGAATGGAAAAGAAGAAACTCAGCCAGTAAAAGAAGAACAAGTTGTAAATGCAAGTGATGAGAGTGTGACTCCTTTTCCAGAGGGAACAATGCCAATTGGTGAAGGGAAAGTAAAAGTAATCACGCCAGATGGTACTTCTGAAGATGGGAAGATACCAACTGTATTTGTAAAGAAGGATACTCTAATTCAGCAAGTTGAATTAGAACTTGCCGATTTTCAAAATGATAAAGAAACATTCGTATTCGTAGATAATATATTTGAAGATAAACATCATGTTACTAGCATGACGCAGACAACAGTAGAATTAAAACAAAAAACGTTAGAGACAGGGTATCATACAATAACTGCAGTTCAATTTGAAAATAATGATCCAGCGGGAAAAGTTATTAACTTTGTACAGGCTAAATTTGAAAATAAACCTGCACATTAAAAAGGTAATACTCTGTTATGTTAGAGAGGGAAAGGTACATCACGATAAAGAGTGATGTACCTTTTTGGTTTTTATTCCGATTCTACCATTTGCGGGCAGTAAGACTCCCACCTCAAAATTCGGTGAAAATAAAGAAATTAGGTGGGAGAGTAACTGCCCATAAAAGCCCGATTGGTGAGGGGAAATAATTAATGGAGGATGGAGAATCCCCCACTGATTAAAGTTTCAATTTATCTTTTTATAAATACACATTAAGAAGAATTTGAATAAGTTACAATAAGAATTAGCACAAATTATCAAAAAATATTTTGATGAAAATATAAAATAGATTAAAAGAGGGGGGAGTGAAGATGGATTATTTCGAAAAAATCCAAAACTCTATTGAATTTATTGAAAGCAATCTACAGGACAGACTTAATGTTGTTGAAGTTTCTTCGCAATCTTGTTTTTCTCCGTTTCATTTTCAAAGGCTGTTTCAAGCGATTACAGGTTTTTCTGTACAAGAATATATAAGAAATAGAAGGCTATCTGAAGCTGCCATTTCATTAAGGGAAACAAGAAAGAATATATTAGAAATTGCGATTGATTTTCAATATAACTCACAAGAGGCATTTACACGGGCATTTGTAAATTATTTTGGAATGACTCCTGCTAAATATCGAAAGTCAGAAATCGCTTTACATTTACAAGCTAAAATGAATTTTTTTGACTATAAAAAGGAGATGAAGGGAGACTTGATTATGAATAAACCTAATATTGTACAATTAAGCAAAAGGGATATTATCGGTTTTGAATATAAAACTAATCTAAACAATGAAAAATACTTTGAGGAAATTCCAAAATTTTATTTTGACTTTGGAAGTAATGAATATTATTTGAGGATTCTTGAGAAAATTGCACCTAATATGTCATATGGTATCGCATGTAATTTTCATGATGATGGTAATTTTTCGTTCATTATTGGAGAAGAAGTACAGGGGAGTGCTGCAGAATTAGACGATGGGTTTGTTAATTTTGAAATTCCAGAAGGTAAATATGCTGAATTCAAAGTAAATGGTTCGACTGATTTAGTTCAAAATACGAGAAGGTATATTTATGGTACATGGCTACCAAACTCGAATTATGAAAGAAGAGAAGGACCAGATTTTGAAATTACCGATGTATTGCAATCAATATATCCAAATAAAATGAAAGTGATAATATATATACCTATACTTTAAATATAAATGTTTCGTAGGGATTTGTTTGAAAATGTCGAATAAAATATATTGCGTCGTAAAAACACGTTTTCTATTGTTTAGCGTGAAACGAGTAGGGAGGAGAATGAGTGATGAAACGTGCTCTTATAAATATTGATTATACATATGATTTTGTAGCAGAAGATGGTGCTTTAACGTGTGGAAAGCCGGGACAAGATATTGAACAGCATCTTGTAGCGATTACGAAGCAGTATATTGAAAACGGAGATTATGTTGTGTTTGCCATTGATAAACATGAAAAGAATGATTCCTATCATCCTGAGACACAATTATTTCCACCACATAATATAGCGGGAACAAAAGGAAGAGATTTATACGGAGAGTTACAAAAGGTGTATGAAAAATATCAAGACAATGAGAATGTATACTATATGGACAAAACACGTTATAGTGCTTTTGCTGGAACGGACTTAGAAATGAAACTAAGAGAAAGAGGAATACAAGAAGTCCACCTTGTTGGTGTATGTACGGATATTTGTGTTCTACATACAGCAGTGGATGCCTATAATAAAGGATTTCACATCGTTGTACATGAAAAAGCAGTGGCTTCTTTTAATGAACAAGGACATGAGTTTGCAATTGGACACTTTAAGTCTTGTTTACATGCCGAAGTGCAGTGAAGAGAAACAAAAATGCGGGATAAAAGGAATGGAACAATACTTAGACGGCTCTTGGTCGTTCGGAACTGCAAGATTAGTAAACAAATACAACAAATCGAAAAGTTATTGATATAGAGTAAAGAAGCTGATACATTCAGCTTCTTTTTTAATTTATAGTATTTAGAAATTTCTTAATGTTATAATGGTAGTTGGTGATGAACATGAATTATGATGAAAAGCAAATGCGCCGGTTAGAGGCGTTAAAAGAAATTGCAGAGTTGTTAAATGAGGCAACTGATTTACAGGAAATGTTGGAAAAAGTATTACATACATTATTGCAAGTTATGAATTTACAAACAGGTTGGATTTTTTTTATTGATGAAAAAGGAACGCATCGTATGCTTGTTGATAGGAATTTGCCACCAGCACTCACATGGCGGGAAAAGAAGCCGATGTGTGAAGGAGATTGTTGGTGCGTGAATCGATTCGTAAATGGACGTTTAGAAAAGGCAACAAATATCATTGAGTGTAAACGAATTGAAGATGCTATTGAATATAATTGGGGAGAGACCGAAGAGATTACACACCATGCGACGATTCCTCTTCGTGCTGGCAGCGAGAAGTTCGGTTTATTAAATGTTGCTTCACCTCATAAAACACATTTTTCAGAAGAAGAACTAGCGTTATTAGAGGCGATTGCATTCCAAATTGGAACAACGATACAACGAATTAGGCTAGTTGAGAAAGAGCGCAAATATGTAATTGTAGCGGAGAGAAATCGACTCGCACGTGATTTACACGATTCGGTGAAACAATTGCTATTTTCTATTATGTTAACTGCTAGAGGGACTCTTGATATGGCAAAGGACAAAGAATTACAAGAGATGCTCCGTTACATAGGGGAATTATCGCAAGAAGCGCTGCAAGAGATGACATTATTAATTTGGCAATTACGGCCAGAAGGATTAGAAAAAGGGCTTGCAGAAGCAGTACAGAATTACGGAAAGCTATTAGGTATTCAAGTAGCAATTCGAATTGATGGAGTTATTTCAATTGGTGATGAAATAGAAGAAGTACTGTGGCGTGTGAGTCAGGAAGCCTTACATAATTGTAAAAAACATGCTTCATGTGAGAGAGTATCTGTTAGCTTGAAAATAGAAAATAATAAGTTGAACTTTCAAATTGAAGATGACGGCATTGGGTTTATTAGAGAAACAGTGAGAGATTCAGCACTTGGTTTAAAAAGTATGAAAGAACGAATTGAATTGATGAAAGGAACATTTCGAATAAGAACGAAACCGGGACAGGGGACAAAGATTGAGATTCAATTACCGGTTTGAAAGGGAGAAACACATTGAAAATTAAATTATTACTTGTAGAGGATCATCATATTGTGCGAAGGGGACTTGTATTCTTCTTAAAAACGAAAGAGGAATTTGAAATTATAGGAGAAGCAGAGAATGGGGAAGAGGCGTTAGCGTTTGTTCGAAAAGAAAGGCCAGATGTAGTATTAATGGATTTATCAATGCCGAAAATGGATGGAATTGAAGCGACAAAAAGATTGAAGCAATATGATGCGACAATTAAAATCCTTATGTTAAGCAGTTTTTCAGAGCAAGATTACGTTCTTCCAGCGATGGAAGCTGGTGCGGATGGTTATCAACTAAAAGAAGTACAGCCAGATCAACTTGTTGCTTCTATTATTGCTGTACATCAAGGCAATGCAAATTTCCATCCGAAAGTAACGCCTGCTTTGTTAGGACGACCGGCAGTGAAAGAGGAAAAAAAAGATAATTTTTCTATGCTGACAAAAAGGGAAAAAGAAGTACTGCGTGAAATTGCGAAAGGAAGAAGTAATAAAGAAATTGCAGCAGAGCTTCATATTACAGAACAGACAGTTAAAACACATGTTTCAAATGTACTTGCTAAATTAGAAGTAGATGATCGGACGCAAGCGGCTTTGTATGCTGTGAAAAATGGTGTTGTATAGGAAGATGTTGAGGTGCCAGTAGCTATACGCTCGTATGAACAAAATTGTTTAAATCTATCCGAATGTGTAGGAGAATACATAACAGAAAACAATGAAGCGATTCAGATTACAAGTTCAAATAACCAATTCTATGTTACGATTCCAAAACGTTACGGAGTATTATATAAGTTTAAAATTTTGCCTAGTCGCATGTAAAATGAAACGATAACATGCCGTACTACATATATTGATGAAGAGGTAGAAGTCAATATAAGAACAGGATTATTACGGTATAAAGACGTCACTGCAAAATATACAAAAGCATATAAAATACATAACAATATCCAATAAAGATTTTTCTTCTTTCGATAATTAGGTACGATAGAGCTACTATGGAAGGGGAAGATACATCATGTCTGGTACAAAAAGTGGAATAGGAAAGATTCGGGCTTCATTAAATGGTTTATCACCGAAGCTTCGAAGTATTGCTGAACATACTATTAAACATCCGCAAGATGCTGTACATAAATCAATTACGGAATTAGCTGAAGTTACTAGTAGTTCAGAAGCGACTATAGTTGTTGTTGTTGCTTTGGAATAAAGTTTGATAAAAATGAAGTCACAAACCTTTATTTAACAGCAACAACAAAAACTCCATTTTGAAAAAAAGATTGATCTACTCTGTAAAATTAAAGACAAGTGATTGTAACTCTTTATATACAGAGTAAGTGTTTGTCTTTAATGTCAGACATTAAATAAAAATTAAGTACATCACTTATATATAGTGGTGTACTTTTTTTGTTTATTAGACCTCTAAATGACCTCATTTACTACCACAACTATGTAATAAAGTTAATTATTCACAGCAACAATTGTGTTGTACTATAATAGGAACATACATTCTTATGAGGGGTGTTGTAATGACAAAAATATATTCAGTAAAAGAGGTAGCTGAAATCCTAGGAAAGCACGAGGAAACAATAAAACGGTGGCTTCGTTCTGGTAAACTACCTAATTCATTTAGAAATAGCGACAAAGAAGGATGGAAAATTCCTGAAAGTGACTTATTAAATTTAAAAAAAGTTGTTGATCCCGCCGGAACAATTGAACAACCAGAAGTGAAATCTGATGTCGAAGAAACAGAGTTAGTTAAATTGGCATATGAAGCTGTTACCCTTACTTCTCCTAACAATGATATTTTATCTGTTCTTTCTATTATAGGAATTAAACGAACGTTGGAGATACTCCTTATAATGCAGCAATCGACAACAAAAGTTAAAAATCCTGACGGATTTATTAAAAAAGCAGTTCGTGAGAACTGGAGTCCCACTTCTGTTCCTGTAAAGTTACCAAAAACACAAAGTAAAAGATTATATGATTTATCACAGCAGGACATCAGTAATGTAACAAATTCAAATAATGAACCTTATAAGCGAAGGGTTCCTTTTTATAATTGGCTTGAAGAATAGGTAATTAACAATATGTAATAAAGTAAGTAGGTGATTTTATGACAAAATATCAGTATCACTATTGCCCCGAAGGGATTGAAAGTCGCTATGAATTATTGGTTTTTAACGGTAAAAATGAGCCATTTCTTCCTTTGATAGAACATTACCACGATTGTATAGGGAGAATAGACAAAAGCTTTGCCCTTTCGTATTTGAATTGTCTGCTTCCTTTCTTTAGGTGGCTAGACGATTCAAGTAACTTCCAGGGTAAACGAATTCAGTGGAATGAACCTCCTGAAACAATACGAACAGCTGTTGAAGATTATTTAATGAATGAAATGGGGTGTAAAGTTCGTGAAAAAGACACCTTTCGATTTGTTAATCGTACAAGCAAAAGCCCTAATACGGTAAACCGTTTTCTATCGGCGTTGAAATCATTCTATAAATCTCTTATTCGATTAAAGCAGTATAATTATTCAAATCCTTTAATCGATTCTTATGCGATTTTAGATGAATATAAAAGTCAAACCGAAGGTGTAAGAAAGGATAAACCTCGTATGCCATCTGAAGCTGGAACGGAAGATGCTATACCACATAGAAGGCTAACGGATTCATATTTTAAGCTAATTAATGAAGAGTGGCAGCCTGAAATTATTGATGATCCTTACCTTCCTTCTCAGGTCTATCAAGCAGGGAAAAAGGTGAACTGGTCACTGAGGGAATTGGTTATAGCTCGTATGCTTTTTGAAACAGGAGCAAGAGCATCAGAGGTTATAGAATTAACTATTGGCGATTATCGCTCACGTAAAAGTTTTCAAGAAGCCAGTGCGTTTAATAAAGGAAGTCACGGCAAAAGAGTGAAATTTATTCGATTTAGCAAAAATACTGTAAAGTTGTTGATGCGATACATCAATAAAGAGCGTGTGAAGTATGACGAGTTACAACGAGCCTTTGATACATTGCCAGATGATACTCCTATATTCCTTACGGAACTTGGAACACCCTTTTCATATGAAGCTTGGTATTACCACTGGAGCAGGGCTATAGAAGAATGCAAGATTAAGTTAAATCCGCATAAAACACGACACTGGTTTGTTACCACTAGGTTACGAGAGATATATAACACTTCCAAAACAGAAGCTGAAATTAAACAAAGGACAAATGAACTTATTAAGTACATAAAGTGGAAAAATGCAGATACCATAAAAGTTTACGAACATTATTTTGATGAAGAAAAGAATCGTGAAGCTCACGATCAAATGTTGGAAAATATGGCAGAGTCAGAAAAAGAGTATATGGAGCAAAAAAAACACCGCCGAAAGAAAAAGCCTACTCTAACAGCTGTGGAAAGCATCAAAACTGTTGAATTAGATCCTGATCTACAAGACTTTTTAGATGGATTGGAGTGATTACACTGACAATATCAACCCGTATACCTCAATCACCTTTTTACGAGAAACTATTGGGTAAAGTTGATGAACAACTATTGCATTTTTGTGATGCAAGAGACGTTTTTTTACTAGACAAAATGGATGAAAGATATTTGAAATACTATATTAATAAAATGGTAGACAAGCCTTGGAACAACCATTTATTCCTTGCTTTGTTAGTATTTAAAGAAAGAAATTTAAATGTTGAAACGATTGTAACTATGATTCAACATATTAACTCACGGTTGAGAGATTTGTTTATTTACTTTAATTTGACTGATTGGGAAGAATATGATGTTGAAACACATATGTATCAATACTTTAAAGGTTCTATTTTAAAACAACACTCAGATATTGCTAGGGCTGAATTTTTAACTAGGTACAGAACTTGCTCTTACACAACAAAGAAATGGGTTTTAACCAAAATACTTAATGAACAACAAGAATACTTTCATCGATTTGTATTTCCAATGCCAACTTACGATTCAAGAGAGTTTTCTTTTACTAAAGCAGCGAAAGAACAAGCTCAAAACACTCGTAAGAGTGAAACAGATGCTATCGTGCCTTTTCTTCCTCAAATACGAGCAGAAGGACATTTTCGTTGGAATCAAATAACTCGACTGCGGCAAACCTATTTAAAAGTCTGTGAGCAAGCAAAAACACCAAATGTAGTTCTGCCCTTAGATTTCTATTACGATGAACCAGAACGGGTCGGTGAACGCTTTTATTTTCGTCTGTGGGACAAGCCTTCGTTTGTATTAAGTCATAAAGAACAATTTAATGCTTCCACTTTAAAAGCAGCACTTAATCGTAAAGGAGTTTATTCAGAGGAAAACAATCATTACTTCGTAGAGTTTATTAAAGCAGAACGGTTGGAAGATGATGAGGAAGCCGAAGGTCTATGGTTTATAGAGCTATTTGAAAATAATCTTATTGGACAGTGGTTTCAAAATTTGAATGATAATGAGTTAAAACATAAACGAGACCTTCTTTTTTTATGGGGCTATGGAAGAGATAATTCTAATAGTAATCCTGAACCCTTTAACTCCAAACATAAAGGAATACTCACATCAAGCACCTTTGTTTCTCTCCATAAAGACAAAACCGAAGGTATTTTGTTTGATGTAGAACCTATATATGCAGCAGCGACCTTCGGTTTATTGGCATTAGATATATGTACTACTACTGGCACCAGAATAAATGAATTATTACAAATTAGTAATACAAAGGAATGTATCCGTACAGTTAAAGTTGATAAAAAATTGCGTTTTTCTTTTTACGCTATTCCGAAAGGTCGTGACGAATTAGAAGCTTTTTATATCAGCGAACAAACAATAAAAATAATACAATCGGTCGGGCTTATGTTAAGAAATCATTATGGTACTGATAAAATACCAAGTGTGAAATATCGAGGAGTTCGGAAACATCTATTTCCTAAACCTAAACCATATTTTTTTCAGTATCACAATAAAGCATTAGGAGAATTTGGAGTTTGGTCATCTCTCCGTTTTTTATTACACGGTCAACATATGGAAACACAAGAAGGTAAACCTGTTGTAGTGAAAACACACCTTTTACGGCACGCTTTTGCTACCGAAGCTGTTCAGCGACAAAAGTTACCGATAGACATTGTAGCAAAGATATTACACCAACGAGATGTAGGTGTAACTGGTTATTACTCTGAGCCTACACCAAGCCAAGTGGCTCAATCAGTAAGTGATTTACACGATGTTACATCTGATTATATCGATATTGATGAAGCTGTATTGCGAAATCCTGAAGAACTTGAAAAAGAGCTTGAGGAGTATAAAGAAAAGGTTGGCGTGTTCAATAATGTTATAGGCGGAACGTGTGTCACAGATCACGTCTGTCCAATTAAAATGGCGTGTTTAGGTTGCCAAGCAAAAATCCCACAACCTGAAAAGAAACACGAAGTATTAGAGGTTATTGAGCTATCGAAAGATATGGAGAAACGATATAGTGCAATGAATTTAACAGTTGAAGTTAAGAAAGCAAAAGCGATGCGAAAACACGCACGTAATGAATTGAAAGAAATAGAACTCATTGAAAAGTATAGGGAGGAACAAAAGTATGAGCCAGACATTCAATTCAAAAAATGAACCAGTTTGGCTTAAAGAAAGTCATCAAAGGCGTAGCAATCGTTCAGTACAAATAGGTAAACAATCAATTGATCAATTGATTAAAAAAGGCCATCCTATCACTTATACAACAATTGCTGAACAATCGAAAGAAATTGATCCCGAAGGGAAAGGAATTCATCCAAACACTATCCGTTCAAACGAACATTTATATGAGTATTACAAGCAACATAGTAAAACTCATAAGCAAAAAATGAATAGCAAAAATAATACATTTAACCGTTCAATTACCACCGAGAATATTGAATTTCATAAAATAAAACCAAACCGTAATCTAAATAATCTCCAAAAGAAATATATGAAATTATCTAAGAAAGAACTTGCCCAAAGGCTAATTCTTGCAGAAGAATATATTGCAGAAAATAACACTAAATGGGTTTCGAGTTACTTCGAATCATTTAAATAGGTAATGTACGGAAAGGTATCACCTATTCTTATTAAACTAACGGGGCAGGTTAGTTTAAGTGTATTTTGGTTAATATAGGAATTTTCGGATGCCCCCTAGAATATAAAAAATATAGATTGTATTATAGGAGGTATATAATGAAACAAAACATTTATGATAATCCGTTTTTCTTTAAAAAGTATAAGTCATTACGTGAAACTGGATTCAGCTTTAATGATTTTGTTGAACAGCCAGCAATTAAATCTATAATTGCTAATCTTACA
>Ga0209025_1001446_pt1 | contig 31179 bp, 28 predicted proteins | sample AraplaMF_Col_mLB_FD_184256 | JGI IMG/M metagenome (GOLD analysis project Ga0209025, IMG submission 184256) | Arabidopsis root microbial communities from the University of North Carolina, USA - plate scrape MF_Col_mLB (SPAdes) (version 2) | ecosystem: Host-associated > Plants > Roots > Endosphere... | reverse complement strand
GCAGGCGTTCGGTACGCATCGTCGCTTCGATGGTGTTGAGCACGATGCCGATCGAGCCCGACAGCTGTTCCAGGAACGCGCGCTGCGACGGGGTGAACTCGTGCAGCGTCGCCAGTTCGATGACCGCCTTGACCTGGTCCTCGAACAGCACCGGGATCACGATAACGCTGCTGGGCACGGCTTCGATCAGGCCCGACTGGATGCGCACGGCGTTCGTGGCATCGTTGCGACGGCTTCCATCGCGACCGTTGTCGTTGCGGCCGATGTTCTCCAGCAGGATCAGGCGTGCCTCGGCGGCGCACTGGCCGACCAGGCCTTCGCCGAAATCGAGCGTGCGGCTGGTCGCGGTCGCGCTGTCGGCATAGCCCGCGAGCTGGCGCAGGCGCGCCGGGTCGCCGTCGCCGCCTTCCTCGACGATGTACATCACGCCCTGCTGCGCATCCACCAGTGGCGCCAGTTCCGACAGCAGCATCTGGCCGAGCGTGAGCAGGTCGCGCTGGCCCTGCATCATCGAGGAGAACTTGGCGAGGTTGGTCTTCAGCCAGTCCTGTTCGCGGTTCGACTCGGTCGTCGCGCGCAGGTTGGCGATCATCGCGTTGATGTTGTCCTTCAGGTCGGACACTTCGCCGCGCACGTCCACCTGGATCGAACGCGTGAGGTCGCCCTGCGTCACCGCGGTTGCCACTTCGGCGATCGCGCGCACCTGGTTGGTCAGGTTCGCCGCGAGCTGGTTCACGTTCGCGGTCAGGTCCTTCCAGATGCCGGCCGTGCCGGGCACCTTCGCCTGGCCGCCGAGGCGCCCTTCCACGCCCACTTCGCGCGCCACGGTCGTCACCTGGTCGGCGAAGATCGCGAGCGTGTTGGTCATGTTGTTGATGGTGTCGGCCAACTCGGCCACTTCGCCCTTGGTTTCCACCGTGAGCTTGCGGTGCAGGTCGCCGTTGGCCACCGCCGTCACCACCGCCGCGATGCCGCGCACCTGCGTGGTGAGGTTGGACGCCATCGAGTTGACGTTGTCGGTGAGGTCCTTCCACGTACCGGCGACGCCCGGCACGCGGGCCTGTCCGCCGAGCTTGCCTTCGGTACCCACTTCGCGCGCGACTCGCGTCACTTCCGCGGCGAAGCCGTTGAGCTGGTCCACCATCGTGTTGATGGTTTCCTTCAGCTGGAGGATTTCGCCTTCCGCGCCGACGGCGATCTTGCGCGAAAGGTCGCCCTTGGCCACCGACGTCGCCACTTCGGCGATGTTTCGCACCTGCGTGGTGAGGTTGGACGCCATCGAGTTGACGTTGTCGGTGAGGTCCTTCCAGGCGCCCGTCACGCCCGGCACCTGCGCCTGGCCGCCGAGCTTGCCTTCGGTGCCCACTTCGCGCGCCACGCGCGTCACTTCCGCGGCGAAACCGTTGAGCTGATCCACCATCGTGTTGATGGTTTCCTTCAGCTGGAGGATTTCGCCCTTCACGTCCACCGCGATCTTGCGCGAGAGGTCGCCCTTCGCCACCGCCGTGGTGACTTCGGCGATGTTTCGCACCTGCGCGGTGAGGTTGGACGCCATCGAGTTGACGTTGTCGGTGAGGTCCTTCCACGTACCCGCGACACCCGGCACCTGTGCCTGGCCGCCGAGCTTGCCTTCGGTACCCACCTCGCGCGCCACGCGCGTCACTTCCGCTGCGAAGCCGTTGAGCTGGTCCACCATGGTGTTCATGGTGTCCTTCAGCTGCAGGATTTCGCCCTTCACGTCCACGGTGATCTTGCGCGAGAGGTCGCCCTTCGCCACCGCCGTGGTGACTTCGGCGATGTTTCGCACCTGCGAGGTGAGGTTGGACGCCATCGCGTTGACCGAGTCGGTCAGGTCCTTCCACGTACCGGCGACGCCCGGCACGACGGCCTGGCCGCCCAGGCGCCCTTCGGTGCCGACTTCGCGCGCCACGCGCGTCACTTCGGAGGAGAAGCCGTTGAGCTGGTCCACCATCGTGTTGATGGTGTCCTTCAGTTCGAGGATTTCGCCGCGCACGTCCACGGTGATCTTGCGCGAGAGGTCGCCCTTGGCCACCGCGGTGGTCACCTCGGCGATGTTGCGCACCTGCAGCGTCAGGTTGGACGCCATCGAGTTGACGTGGTCGGTGAGGTCCTTCCACGTGCCGGCGACGTCCGGCACCTGCGCCTGGCCGCCGAGCTTGCCCTCGGTACCCACTTCGCGCGCCACGCGCGTCACTTCGGAGGAGAAGCCGTTGAGCTGGTCCACCATCGTGTTGATGGTGTTCTTGAGCTCGAGGATTTCGCCGCGCACGTCCACGGTGATCTTGCGCGAGAGGTCGCCCTTCGCCACGGCCGTGGTCACTTCGGCGATGTTTCGCACCTGCGAGGTCAGGTTCGACGCCATCGCGTTGACCGAGTCGGTCAGGTCCTTCCACGTACCGGCGACGCCGGGCACCACGGCCTGGCCGCCCAGGCGGCCTTCGGTACCGACTTCGCGCGCCACGCGCGTCACTTCCGATGCGAAGCCGCGCAGCTGGTCCACCATCGTATTGATGGCTTCCTTCAGCTGGAGGATCTCGCCGCGCACGTCCACGGTGATCTTGCGCGACAGGTCGCCGTTGGCCACCGCGATGGTCACGTCCGCGATGTTTCGCACCTGGGCGGTGAGGTTGGACGCCATCTGGTTGACCGAGTCGGTCAGGTCCTTCCACACGCCCGAGACGCCCTTGACCTTCGCCTGGCCGCCGAGGCGGCCCGCGGTGCCGACCTCCAGCGCCACGCGCGTCACTTCCGAGCTGAACTCGCCCATCTGCTCGATCATGCGGTTGACGATGTTCGCCGACCGCAGGAATTCGCCCTTCAGCGGGCGGCCGTCGGCTTCCAGCGGGACGGTGCGGGTCAGGTCGCCCTTGGCGACGCCGGCCATCGCCTCGCTCATCGCTTCGACGGGGCGCACGAGGTCGTCGATCAGCGCGTTGACCGAGTCCTCCATGCCCAGCCACTGGCCTTCGCGATTGGCCGGCACGACGCGCTGGCGGGTCTGGCCTTCTCGGCCGACGGCGTCGCCCACGCGCGCCAGTTCGGCGGCGAGGCGGCGGTTGTGGCTGACGATCTCGTTGAGGATCTGCGCGAGCTGGCCTTCCTGGCCGTGCCAGTTCAGCGGCAGGCGCACGGAGAAGTCACCGCCGCGCACGGCGTCCATGGCTTCGATGATGACTTCGAGCGGGTCGCGCGGCGCCTCGCGCGCGGGCGCGGCCTTCGCGCGCTTCTTCGGCGCCACGGCGACGGTTTTCGCTGGCGATGGCGCTGCCTTTCGCGCCGGAGACTTACGGCGCGTCTTGGTTTCCGTGGTCACCCTACATCCCCCATGCACTGCGGCTTACGGAAAATCAGGCGAGCTTATCGCAGCGACGATGACGGAATGTTCACGCGGATTGGCGCGTCGGGTCGGGGTTAACCGGACCCGGCGGCGTCGCCCGCACGCGCGCGGCGACGGGTTTCGAGCAGTGCGTAGCCAACGATCGCCACCAGCAGCGGCCCCAGGTAATAGCAGGCGCGATAGGCCAGCAGCGCCGCGAGCATCTGCGGTTGCGGGACTTCGTGGCCGAGCAGTGCGATGAACACCGCTTCCAGCACGCCGATCCCCGCCGGGATGTGCGCGATGGCCGAAGCGATCGCCGCGATCAGCAGCGCGCCCAGCACGGCCGTGTATGGGACGCCCGAAGGCGTCAGCACACCGGGCATGAGTACAAACAGCAGGGCCGCCATCAACGCCCAGTTGGTGGCCGCAAGCGCCAGCTGCAGCGAAGCCAGCGGCACCGACGGCAGGCGGAAGTGGTGGCCGCGCACGTGGAAGACGCGGCCGTGCGTGAGACGGCAGCCGATGAGGTACACGGCCACCGCCGCCAGCATCGCCGCGCCGAGCCACGGCAGGCGTTCGCCGGTGACCGGCCAGTCCGGCGGCGGACGCACGCGGCCCGACGCGAACAGCGCGCCGCCCAGCAGCAGATAGCCCATCCAGTTCGTGCCGATGGAGAAGGCGACGACGCGGCTGATCGTTCCCAACCCCAGCCCCGCGTGCGAATACAGCCGATAGCGGAATCCCGCGCCGCCGAACAGCGCGCCCACGTTCAGGCTGAATGCGTACGCGACCATCGCGATGCCCATGATCTTGGGCGCGGGCAGATCGTGATGCGCATAACGTTTCGCGGCGAGGTCGTAGCACGAGTACAGCAGGTAGCTGGCGAGCGTGATCGCCACCGCGACCGCGAGCGTGCCCGGCCCGTAACCGGCGAGCGTCGCGCCGACCGCCGCCCAGTCCACCGAGCGCGCATAGCGCAGCAGCAGGAACGCGACCAGCGCGAGGAACGCGTAGAACGCTACGCGTCGCACCCGCCGCCAGCGGTGGCGCGCGACGGTCACGCTCACCCGTCCGCGTCGTCCGGCGGAGGCACCAGCGCGGTCGCCGGCTTGCGTGCGGGCAGCCAGCCGGCCCACGCCGGGAAGTTGCGCAGCACATGGAACAGCAGCGGTCGCGTCAGCGGTTGCCAGAAGCGCCCGCGCGGCACGCTGTCGGGTTCGATGGCCTTGCAGTGATCGTCGATCAGCACACCCAGCCGCTCGCGCAGCTCGCGCGCGAAGCCGGCATCGCGGATGAAGACGTTCGCTTCCAGGTTCAGCGACAGGCTCAGCGGATCGAGGTTGCTGGAACCGACCGTGCTCCACTCCCCGTCGATCACCGCGACCTTGCCGTGGAACGGGCGCTCGCAGTACTCGTAGATGTGCACGCCCGCGTCGACGAGGTAGCGGTACAGCCAGCGTGCGGCGATCAGGGCCATCGGCGTGTCGGGTTCGCCCTGGAAGATCAGCTGCACCCTCACCCCGCGACGCGCGGCTTCGCGCAGGTCCCGCAGGAAGCCGTAGCCGGGAAAGAAGTACGCGTTGGCGATGACGATCTCGCGCCGCGCCTCGCGGAACGCCTGCCGGTAGGCGCGTTCGATCGCGCGCGAACGCTTGCCGTTGTCGCGCGGCAGGAAGCAGACGTCGGCGCTTCCTTTGGCGTCGGCGCCGTCGGCGTGGCGTCCGCCGGCCTTGTCGTCCGGCTGCCAACGCTCGCCTGTGCCGCGCGTGCGGGTGGCATGACGCAGGAACGAGACGATGTCCGCCACCACCGGCCCCTCGACTTCCACCGCGTAATCCTGCTTCGCCGTCGGGCCGAAGTCGGCCAGGTGGTCGGCCGAATAGTTGATGCCGCCGACGAAGGCGATGGTCTCGTCGATCGCCACGATCTTGCGATGCATGCGCCTGAAAACGTTAAGGCGGATGCCCATCAGCGTCGGCTGCTGGTCGAACATGCGCAGCTTGACGCCGGCTTCGGTCAGCTCGCCCAGGAACTCGTCCGACAGGTCGGGCGAGCCGAAGGCGTCGACCAGGAAATGCACCCGCACGCCGCGCCGCGCGGCGGCGACCAGGCGGTCCTTCAGCGCGATGCCGACCTTGTCCTCGAACCAGATGAAGGTTTCCAGCAACACCTCGCGCTGCGCGGCCTCGATGGCCTCGAACACGCGCGCGAAGTAGGCCTCGCCGTTCTCCAGCAGGCGCACGCGATGGCCATGGCGCCAGCACGAATCGATGGCGCGCCAGAGCTTCACAGCGCGATCCTCGCCAGCAGCGGGACGTGGTCGGACAGATGCGACCACGGGCGCGAGGACAGCACGCGCGCCTCGATCACGCGCGCATGGCGCACGTAGATGCGGTCCACCGGAAGGGTAGGCCAGCGCGAAGGGAACGTGCGCGCGAGACGTCCGTGCGCGTGTTCGAAGGCTTCGACCAGCCCGCTGCGACGCAGGGCACGGTGGCCGCGCGAGCGCCAGTCGTTGAAGTCCCCGGCGACGATGAGCGGGGCGTCGGGCGGGATCTGCCCGGACACGATGCCGCAGAGCAGGCCGATCTGGCGCTGACGGTGCGATTCGCGCAGGCCCAGGTGCACGCAGATCGTGTGGACTTCGATCTCCTGCCCGCCGCGCTTCGCATCGGGCACGCGCAGGATCGCGTGCAACAGGCCGCGTTGTTCGTGGCCCTGCACCGAGACGTCGCGGTTCTCATGCGAGGCGATGGGGAATTTCGACAACAAAGCATTGCCATGGTGGCCATGCGGGTACACGGCATTGCGTCCGTAGGCGAACTGGGTCCAGAGCGTGTCGGCGAGGAACTCGTACTGCGGGCCGGCCGGCCAGCCGGCGTGGCGACGCGCGTGGTGCGCGTGTTCGCCCAGCACTTCCTGCAGGAACACCATGTCGGCCGACACGCCGCGGATGGCTTCGCGCAGTTCGGGGAGCACGAACCTGCGGTTGAGCAGGCTGAACCCCATGTGCATGTTGACGGTCAGGACGTTGATCGAGGTCATGCAGCGACGGGTCGTCGGACAAGCGCTGATTCTGCCGCCGGGACGTGCGATGGCGCGTGATCGGCGCCCACGCGCCCTGCGCGCCCGGCATGCACGTGCGCTTCACCCGGCCGAATACCTACAACCAGCGGCGAACGCGGCGTGCGTACTCGGCGAACTCCTGCGGAAAACGCGCGGTGAGTGCGGCCTCTTCCGGCGGAATCTGCAGCCTGTCGATCCAGACCACGAAAGCGGGCACGACGGCGAAGGCGAAGGGATGCGCGAGCGCGATCACCCAGCCGATGAGGATCAGCGCGTGCCCGACGTACATCGGATTGCGGGTGAAGCGGTACGGCCCGCTGGTCACCAGTTGCGAGGCTGCGTCGGGACGCAATGGATTGACCGTGGTGCGTGCGCGGATGAAGGCGAACTTCGGAGAGACATTGAGCGCGAGGCCGACGCAGGCCACCGCGATGCCGAGTGCGCGTGCCCATGGCCAGTCGAGTTGCCACTGCGGCCAGAGGTGCGCGGCGGCGTATGCGAGCCCGCCAAGCAGCAGCATCAGAATCGGCGGGGGGATGGGAGGTGGGCGTTTCATGGGATGGCTGCACGCTGAAGAGTTGTTCCGCAGCGTATGGCGCGGTCGCTGTGTTGTCGCGAGAGAAAGCCTTCGTGGTTCGGCGAATCCTGGACGAATTCTGCTGCGGCCCGTGTAGCCCGGGTAAGCGAAGCGCAACCGGGGCCGTCACCGCATGGACTTGTCCTTCGGAAGTCCCTCCGCGCTTTGCGCCCCCCCCTGGAGCGCCGCGACCAGCGCCACAACGGCGTGTCCGGATCCGGAAGCCCGTGACCGGGACGATAACGAGGCAGACGCGGGGTGGGTCATCGCGGTTTGTCGCTCCGTTAATGCCGCAGGCCGCACCCGGGATTGCGCTCTCACTGGGTGTCATGGCTTGACGGTCCCCGGGTGGGCTTCGCTTACCCGGGCTACGAACGCCGGTGTTTTGAAGACGCTCACCAACCTCTGGCAAGTTCGCGCGTGATCTCCCCTGCGGATACGGCGCGACAGCCCGCCGTGTTCTGTCCCGCCCACAGCGGCGAGAAGTCACTGCTTCCCTGCGACTCGGCTTTTCCGCGCAAAGGCGACACGGCGCCCGCAGCCAAAGGAAACGCAGGAACATCACCGCGCATCGCGCCCAGTTCGCGCATCAGACGGTTGCGGATGCCGCGCGCGGGCCGACCAGTGAACAGGTTCGTCAGCTCCGTCGCTTCGCCTGCATGGGCAGTCAGCGCCTGCCGATGCACCGCGCTCGTCGTCGCTTCCGGACACAGCAGGTAGGCGGTACCGACCTGCACGCCGGCAGCACCGAGCGCCTGTGCCGCCGCGACACCCGCTGCATCGGCGATACCGCCGGCCGCGATGACCGGTGCCCGCACCGCGCGCACGATCTGCGGCAGCAGCGCGAACGTTCCCGCCTGCGCATCGAGTTCGTCGGACAGGAAATGCCCGCGATGCCCGCCGGCCTCCAGCCCCTGGGCGATGACCGCGTCCACGCCGCGCGCGTCGAGCCAGCGCGCTTCCTCCACCGTCGTCGCCGACGACAGCACCTTCGCGCCGGTCGCGCGCACGCGTTCGAGCAACTCCGGCGAGGGCAGGCCGAAGTGGAAACTGACGACCGCCGTCGGCAATTCGGCCAGCACGTCGGCGAGGTCGTGGTTGAAGGGCGATCGCGCCGGGCCGGCGGCCACGGCATCGGGATCGAGCCCGAACTCCGCGTAATACGGTGCCAGTACCGCGCGCCATGCGGCCTCGCGTTCCGCATCGGGTTCGGGCGGCGCGTGGCAGAAGAAGTTGACGTTGATCGGGCCGCTGGTGCGTTCGCGCAGGGCGAGCAGGTCCCGCCGCAGCGCCTCGGGTGTGAGCGTGGCCGCCGGCAGCGAGCCGAGTCCGCCGGCCTGTGTCACCGCCTGCGCGAGCGAAGCGCCTTGGACCCCGGCCATCGGCGCCTGCACGATGGGGAGGGAAGTGCCGAGCAGGTCCGGGAGCGTCGTGGTCATGGGTTCACTCTAGAAGCCCGGGCCGGTCGACGGTATTGCCGAAACCGCCCGGCGAGGGCCTCCAGGCCACCACGACAGCGTGTCGGGGATCCTCCGACTTGTCCTTCCGTTTTTCCTGACTACGGCGCAGAGGGCATCGAGCTCAAACTGAACAGGCCCCGGCGCCGAGGCCGACCCTCTTCCCCTCGGAACTTCCCCTCCGAATTTTCGGTCGGCTGCCCAAGCCGGCGTCGGGGCATATCCCACGGGGATCACGTCGCCAGCAGCGGCCCCGGCCCTTCGTCGGGTTCCCGGTAACTTTCGCCCGTGAGCGCCATCGCCGCGGCGAGCCGCTTGACCGCCTCGCACTGTTCGGTCCCTTCGTCGAGTTGCCAGATCGCTTCGAGCCCGTCGGCGTTGGTCAGGCGAAGGACGCAGGCGCGGCTGCCGGGAAACGGGCCGGTCGCTTCGATCCGCCAGCCCGGCGGCAGGGTCTGGGTGCGCGTGTCCATGCGGAAAGGCTAGCGCGCGGGGAGGAAGGTGCGCGTCAAAGAGGGATGGCACGGTGCGCATGGCGATAGGAGTGCCCACAGGTTGAGCGCCTGGGTCCCGGCCTTCGCCGGGATGACGGGCATCTGTGACGCCTCCCGTCGCGCACTCCTCCTCACTGGTTCCTCGCTGCTAAGGTGACGCCCCTCGAAGCCGCGCCGATTCCGATGTCCGAAACCTCCGTTTGTCCGACCGCCGCCGCGCCGCAACTGGGCCATGCCCTCAAGCCGCGCCAGCTGATCATGATGGGCCTGGGCAGTGCGATCGGCGCCGGCCTGTTCCTCGGTTCCGGCGTGGGCGTGCAGGCGGCGGGACCGGCGGTGCTGGTCTCGTACCTGGTCGCCGGCGCGCTGGTGATTATCGTGATGAACGCGCTGGGCGAAATGGCCGCGGCGAAACCGGCCAGCGGCGCGTTCTCGGTGTACGCGGGCGATGCGATGGGCGCGACCGCCGGCGCCACGGTGGGCTGGTTGTGGTGGACGCAGGTGGTGATCGTGATCGCCGCCGAAGCGGTTGGCGCAGGCGGCCTGCTCGCCACGATCTGGCCGCAGATCCCGGTGCCGCTGTCCTCGCTCACCTTCATGGTGCTGTTCACCGTGGTCAACCTGATGGGCGTGCGCAACTTCGGCGAATTCGAATTCTGGTTCGCGATCATGAAGGTCGCCGCGATCCTGATCTTCATTGCGATCGGCGCCGCGCTGCTGATGGGCCTGTTGCCGGGCGTGCCGTCGCCGGGATGGTCGAACGTCACCGGCCACGGCGGTTTCGCGCCGAAGGGCTGGGCGGGCATCGGCGCGGCGCTGCTGGTGGTGGTGTTCGCGTTCGGCGGAACGGAGATCGTCGCCGTCGCCGCCGCGGAAACCTCCGATCCCGCGCGCAGCCTCGCGCGTGCGATCCGCACCGTCGCCTGGCGCATCCTCGTGTTCTACATCGGCTCGATCAGCGTGATCATCGCGGTCGTGCCGTGGACCAGCGAAACGCTGCGTTCGCCGTTCGCGGCGGTGCTGGAAGTGGCGCGCATCCCGTATGCATCGACGACGATCACGCTCATCGCCGTGGTCGCATTGCTGTCGGCGCTCAACGCGAACCTCTATGGCGCCTCGCGCATGATCTTCTCGCTGGCGCAACGCAGCGAGGCGCCGCGCTGGCTGGCGCGCGTGAATCGCCGGCAGGTGCCGGTGATGGCGGTGCTGTCGTGCGTGGCGTTCGGCTTCATCGCGACCGTGTTCGAACTGTGGTTCCCGAACCGCGTGCTGCCGGTGCTGCTCAACATCGTCGGTGCGACGTGCCTGCTGGTGTGGACGATGGCGCTCGTTTCGCAGCTGATCCTGCGCCAGCGCGCCGAGCGCCTCGGCACGGCGTTGCCGTTCCGCATGCGCGGCTTTCCGTGGGTGACGATCGCGGCGCTGGCGATCCTTGCGATCATCTTCGCGTTGCTCGTCTCGGCGGATGAAACGCGCGGCCAGTTCCTGTCGATGGCCGCGCTCACGGCAGGGATTGCGCTGGCGAGCGAACTCGCCCGCCGTCATCGCGAAAAAAAGCGCGCGACGGTTTGAGCCGTCGCGCGCTGCCGCGGCGTGTACGGGAGGGGTTGCACACGCCGCTTTGCCCCAACGCCTGTCTTCTTGTGAGAGCGGGTCAGTTCTCGTAGGCCGACTCACCATGCGAGGTGATGTCCAGGCCCTCGCGCTCGGATTCCTCGCTCACGCGCAGCCCGACGGTGTACTTCACGATCAGGAACGCGATCAGCGCGACCACGCCCGAGAGCGCCACCGTCACCAGCACGCCCTGCAGCTGGATCCACACCTGCGAGGCGATGCTGTACTCGGGCAGCGCGGTTTCGGTGACGTAATCCCAGATGCCGGCACCGCCCAGCGCGGGCGACGCGAACACGCCGGTGAGCAGCGCGCCGAGAATGCCGCCGACGCCGTGCACGCCGAACACGTCGAGCGCGTCGTCGGCACCGAGCAGGCGCTTGAGGCCGTTGACGCCCCACAGGCAGACCGCGCCCGCCAGCGCGCCGATGACGATCGCGCCGCACAGACCGACGAAGCCGGCCGCCGGCGTGATCGCCACCAGCCCCGCCACCGCGCCCGATGCGGCACCGAGCATCGACGGCTTGCCCTTGCTGATCCATTCCACGGCCGTCCACCCCAGCACCGCTGCGGCGGTCGCGAGGAACGTGTTGACGAAGGCCTGCGCGGCAACGGCATTGGCTTCCAGCGCGGAACCGGCATTGAAGCCGAACCAGCCGACCCACAGGATCGACGCGCCCACCATCGTCTGCGTGAGGTTGTGCGGCTTGATCGCCTCGCGCCCGTAGCCCACGCGCTTGCCGATCACGTACGAACCGACCAGGCCCGCGACCGCGGCATTGATGTGCACCACCGTGCCGCCGGCGAAATCCAGCGCGCCGCGTGCGAACAGGAAGCCCGACTGCGCGAGCACGCCCGGCACGGCGCCGTTGTCGGTGAACGCATCCGGTCCCGGGAAGAACCACACCATGTGCGCCATCGGCGTGTAGGCGAAGGTGAACCACAGCACGGTGAACAACAGCACGCCAGCGAACTTCACGCGTTCGGCGAACGCGCCGATGATCAGCGCGCAGGTGATGCAGGCGAATGCGCCCTGGAACACGAAGAACACCAGTTCGGGAATGTAGACGCCCTTGGTGAACGTCGCGCCCATCGCGGTGGCGTCCAGGCCCTTCGCGAACACGCGGTCGAATCCGCCGATGAACGCGTTGCCCGGCGTGAATGCGAGCGAATAGCCATACAGCGCCCACAGGATCGCCACCAGCGAGAACACGATCAGCGTCTGGATCAGCACCGACAGCACGTTCTTGCTACGCACCAGGCCGCCGTAGAACAGCGCGAGGCCGGGCAGCGTCATGAAGATCACGAGCGCGGCGCAGACCAGCAGCCACGCGACATCGCCCTTGTTCGCGGTGGGAGCGGCGGCCGCTGCATCCTGTGCGAACGCCAGCGCCGGTGCGATGAGTGCGAACAGCATCGCCAGCAAGGCCGCGATGCGTGGCGTGCGCAGTGCGTCGATCGCGCGTCGGCGCTCGTCGCGCGAGAACGCATCGACGCGCATGCCGTCATCCGCGCGAAGGCGCGGATCCATCTGTGAATGCGTCACGGTATGGGTTCCTTCTTTCGTCGAAGTTGCGGCGGAGCGATCGGAGTGATGGGAGGTCTTCATCGCCGCCTCCTCACAACGCATCGTCGTCGAGCTCGCCGGTGCGGATGCGCACCGTACGCTCGAGCGATTGAACGAAGATCTTTCCGTCGCCCACCTTGCCGGTGCGCGCGGCGTTGGCGAGCGCTTCCAGCGCCGCTTCCAGCGAGCTTTCCGCGACGGCGCATTCCACCTTCAGCTTCGGCAGGAAATCGACGACGTATTCCGCGCCGCGATACAGCTCCGTGTGGCCCTTCTGGCGGCCGAACCCTTTCACTTCGGTAACGGTGATGCCGGACACGCCGACTTCGGTGAGCGCTTCGCGCACCTCGTCGAGCTTGAACGGCCGGATGATCGCGGTGATCAGTTTCATCTCGCAGCTCCGTGGTGGATGGGAAGTCAGAACGTTTTCGTGAGCGTCAGCACCACCGTGTCCTCGCCCAGGAAATTGCCGTGGACGTTGGTGTAGAGCGCCTCTTCGGCGTCGGTGTCGGTGTAGGCGAGCGCGACGGCGAATCCGCCGTCGAAGGACTTGGTGACGCCGAGCTTCCAGTCGACGTATTCGAAGTCCTCGTTGCTTTCGATCCACTGCTTGCCGGCGTGCGCGTTGAGCGTCCAGCTCGGCGAGAACTCCCAGTTGACGGCGGCGTCGAGATAGCCCGAGCCATCCGAATCGGCGTAGCCGAACAGATCGGTGAGTGCGTAGGAATACTTGGCGGCGAACACGCCGGCGCTGATGCCGAAATAGAGTTCGGCCGTGTCCGGGCTGTTGAAGCCGGAGGGGTAATCGCCGGGATACCAGTAATACAGCGCGCCGACGTCGAAGCCGACGGTGTCGTTGAACTTGCCGCGATAGCCGCCGTAGAAGTCGAGTTCGACGCTGTTGGAAATGTCGTTGTCGACCACGGGCGTGTCGGACAGCCAGCTGACGTTGCTGCCCCAGCTTCCGACATAGAAACCGCTGTCGGCCGCGTATTCGACACCGGCCTGCAATGCCGGTTCCTGGTTGTTCTGCGAGATGCCGCGAAAGATGTAGTCGCTGGTCAACGCGACCGAACCGGACACGCCGGCGATCGCATCAGCGGGCAAGGCGAGCCAAAGCGCACCGGCCAGCGCGACGGTGGTGAAGTGTGCAGCGGTGTTGCTTGCATGGTTGCGAGACGACATGACGCAGGCTCCTCATAAGCGGTGGCCCCTCCCCGGTCATTGGTGTTCGTGCTCTGGATGTCGGGCGGATCGTTGGTGCCCGGATCGCTGGAGACGCACTCGCCTTGCGGCGGGCACGCGCCCGTCGTTTTTTCTCCTCGTGAGTTGTGTTGCGCTGCTGCGGTTACGGCCGCGTTTGCACGGCCCGCGTCATGAAGACGCTGTTTGGATCGTCGGTGTAGTCCGCGAACGGACCACAGAATTCGAAGCCGTAGCGCGCATACAGCGCGCGCGCCGGTGCGAAGCCCTGCATCGAGCCCGTTTCCAGGCTCACCTGCTTGAACGCGCGACGCCGCGCCTGATCCAGGATGTGCTCCAGCATCGCGGCCGCGACCCCCTTGCGGCGGTGCCGTGATGCGGTGCGCATCGACTTGATCTCGCCATGCGCGGCGTCGAGCTGTTTCAGGGCGCCGCAACCGAGCAGTTCATCGCCCAGCCACGCTGACCAGAAGGTGATCTGCGGCGTGCGCAGGCCATCCAGGTCGAGCGCGTGGATGCTTTCCGGCGGAGACAGCTCCGCCATGCCGCGCAGGTGTTCCTGCAGCAGCGAGGCGACATCGGGATGCTCGAGACCGCCGGTGCGGATCTCCATCGCGAACCTCCGTGGGAGAGGGGCTTGAACTGCGTGGTGCGGAACAGCGTGTCGCGGAACCAGGTGATGCGGAATTGCATGTCACGAAACAACACGGCCCGGAGCGTTCGCCCCGGGCCGTGCGTGGATTACAGCGTGTAGTACATCTGGTACTCGAGCGGATGCGTCGCCGCGCGGAAGCGCGTGACTTCCTGCATCTTCAGCGCGATGTAGGCGTCGATGAAGTCGTCGGTGAACACGCCGCCGGCCTTGAGGAAGTCGCGATCCTTGTCGAGCGCTTCGAGCGCCTGGTCCAGGCTGTGGCAGACGGTCGGGATGTTCTTCTCTTCTTCCGGCGGCAGGTCGTACAGGTCCTTGTCGCTCGGCGCGCCCGGGTCGATCTGGTTCTTGATGCCGTCAAGGCCCGCCATCATCAACGCGGCGAAGATCAGGTAGCCGGAGTTCATCGGATCCGGGAAGCGGATCTCGATGCGGCGCGCCTTCGGATTGGCGACGTACGGAATGCGGCACGAGGCGGAGCGGTTGCGCGCCGAGTAGGCCAGCATCACCGGCGCTTCGAAGCCCGGCACCAGGCGCTTGTAGGAGTTGGTCGTCGAGTTGGCGAACGCGTTGATCGCACGGGCGTGCTTGAAGATGCCGCCGATGTACCACAGCGCCGTCTGCGACAGGCCGCCGTAACCGTCGCCGGAGAACAGGTTCACGCCGCCCTTGGCGAGCGACTGGTGCACGTGCATGCCGCTGCCGTTGTCGCCGACGATCGGCTTGGGCATGAAGGTGACGGTCTTGCCGTTGCGATGCGCGACGTTCTTGATGACGTACTTCATCGTCAGCAGTTCGTCGGCCTTCTTCACCAGCGAGTTGAACTTGGTGCCGATCTCGCACTGGCCGGCGTTGGCGACTTCGTGGTGGTGCACTTCCACTTCCTGGCCGACCAGTTCCAGCGTCTTGCACATCTCGGCGCGCAGGTCGTGCAGCGAATCCAGCGGAGCGACCGGGAAGTAACCGCCCTTCACCATCGGGCGGTAACCGGTGTTGCCGCCGTCGTATTCGCGGCCGGAGTTCCAGTGCGCTTCTTCCGAATCGATGTGGAAGAAGGTGTGGCCCATGTCGTTGGCGAAGCGGACCGAGTCGAAGATGAAGAATTCCGGCTCCGGACCGAAGAAGGCCTGGTCGGCGATGCCGCTGGCCTTGAGGAAGGCTTCAGCGCGCTTGGCCACGCCGCGCGGATCGCGCGAATAGGCCTGCATGGTCGCCGGGTCCAGGATGTCGCAGGTCAGCACGATCGTCGGATCGGCGGTGAACGGGTCCAGGAACGCGGTGCTCGGGTCGGGCAGCAGCACCATGTCGGACTCGTTGATGCCCTTCCAGCCCGAGATCGATGAACCGTCGAACATCTTGCCGTCCTCGAACAGGCTCGGCTCGATGATCGACTTCGGGAACGTGACGTGGTGCTGCACGCCGCGCATGTCCGCAAAGCGAAGGTCGACGAACTCGACCTTGTGATCCTTGATGAGCTTTTCGATGTGTTCGATCGACATGGGGTACTCCGGGATTCGGGATTGGGGATTCGGGATTGGAAAAGCCGGCCGCGTGGGCGGTGACCTGTTGGATTACGCATGGGTCGTGCCAACTTTCACGCGCTGCTAACACGTTGATTCAAAAGAGCGCGCCCAGAACGCTGTGATTGGCTTGCACCAGAACAGTGCGTGAAGCAATGCGATTGCGTCGACATGGTGCAGGCGGACTCGTCCGGTATGCTGCGCCGTTTCGCGGGGTGCTGCCACGCACGCGTCCGCGCTTTCGAATCCCCAATCCCGAATCCCGGCCTTACACCCAATGACCGACCTGCTCGCCGCCCTGCTCCTCGGCATCATCGAAGGCATCACCGAATTCCTGCCGATTTCCAGCACCGGCCATCTGCTCATCGCCGAACGCTGGCTCGGACATCGCAGCGATCTGTTCAACATCTCGATCCAGGCCGGTGCGATCCTCGCGGTGGTGGCGATCTACTGGCAGCGCTTGTGGGACCTGGCGATGGGCTTCCTCGGCAAGCGGGCAATGGCGCAGCACAGTCCCGCCGGCATGCCGATGGACGCGGCGCAGGCGCGCGACTACGCGTTCAAGCTGGCGGCGGCGTTCGGCATCACCGCCGTGCTGGGCGTGATCGTGAAGAAGCTGGGCTTCGAGCTGCCCGGTGAAGTGACCCCGATCGCGTGGGCGCTGGTGCTGGGTGGCGTGTGGATGATCGCGGCGGAGCATTTCGCGGCCAAGCGTGCGGCGGTGCTGGGCGAGCGGGCGACGATCACCTGGACGGTGGCGATCCTGGTCGGCATCGCGCAGGTGGTTGCGGGCGTGTTCCCGGGCACCTCGCGCTCGGGCGCGACGATCTTCGTGGCGCTGCTGGCCGGCACGACCTCGCGCGCGGCGGCGACGGAATTCGCGTTCCTGGTCGGCATCCCGACGATGTTCGCGGCCACCGCCTACGAGCTGATCGACGTGGTCCACAGCGGCGAGGCAGCCCACGAGGACTGGACGGCGCTGGGCGTGGCCTTCGTCGCCTCGGCGATCACCGCCTTCATCTCCGTGAAATGGTTGTTGCGGTACATCCAGTCCCACCGTTTCACCGCCTTCGCGATCTACCGCTTCGTCCTCGGCGCGGCGCTGCTTCTCCTGGTGCCGGCCGGCAGTTGAACCGCGGCGGACCCGCTCCGCCCGCGCTTGGCCCCCATGCCGGACCAGGACTGGCCCGGCCCACGGAGAGACGTCCATGAAGCGCTTCGCCCTGCTCAGCCTCACCCTGGCCCTGGCCGCCTGTTCGCGTGCGCCGCAGCAGGCGCCTTCGACCGAAACCGCATCGCCGGCCGCGCCGGCCGCCACCGGGACCGTCGAGGCGCCAGCGGCTCCGGCCTCGGCCGCGATCGACACCGCCGTGCTGGGCGGTCATCACTGGATGCTCGACAACGCCGTCGATGCGAAGGGACAGCGCGTCGATGCGCTCTTCGTGCGCGCCGACAAGCCGGTGACGGTGGACTTCGCCGATGGCCGCGTCGCGGTATCGAACACCTGCAACCGGATGATGGGCAGCTACACGCTCGACGGCGCGAAGCTGACGGTCGGTGATATGGCGTCCACGATGATGGCTTGCGTCGACCAGAAGCTGATGGCGCTGGACAGCGCGGTCGGCGAACGCCTTCGCGGTGCGCAGACGGCGGCGCTGCAGTCGGGCGCTACGCCGAGGCTCACGCTCACCAATGCCGGCGGCGACGTGCTCACCTTCCGCGGCCAGCCCACGGCGCAGACGCGTTTCGGCGGACCGGGCGAGACGGTGTTCCTCGAGATCGCGCCGAACGCGAAGCCGTGCACGCATCCGGACGTGCCGAACCGCCAGTGCCTGCAGGTGCGCGAAGTCCACTTCGACGACAAGGGCATCCGCACGGGGACGCCGGCGGAATGGCAGCCGCTGTACCAGGACATCGAAGGCTTCACGCACGAGGAAGGCGTTCGCAACGTGGTGCGCGTGAAGCGTTTCGTCTCCGGCGACAAGCCGACCGGCGAACAGGTCGGCTACGTGCTGGACATGGTGGTCGAAAGCGACACGACCCCGGGCGCCAAGCCGAAACGCTGATCGCTGCTCACGCCGGCCCGGTTGCGGCGCCCGCGACGACGGGCAGCGCCTGCGCGGCCGGCGCGCGATGCAGCACCACGTGCGTGCCGGGAATCGAGTCGTGCCAGCCGCGAAGCGCCGCGTCGTCGGCCATCAGGACCGAGAACGCCTCGAACGGGATCAGCCGGCACAGGCTGCGCAGGACGGCATGCCGGAACGTGATCGGCTGGCCCTTGTCGTCGACCACGCGCGTCCCGGTGAGCAGCTTGCCGACCGTGAGGCCGAACAGACCTTCCATCACCGTGTAGTAGGCGACGTAGATCGGCAGGCCGAGCAGGTATTCCTCCCATCGGCTCATGCCTTCCAGCCATGCGATCGCTTCGTCGCCGCCCGCCAGCGCGATGACGACGCCGGCCGCCAAGCTCACGCCCATGATCGCGAACTTGTCGATCAGCCAGTTGAAGAGGCGGCGCCAGCGCCCGGCGTGATGGATCGCCAACCGGTGCGTGGGTTCGATGCCGGCCGCTGCCTGCGGCGCGGCGTACGGATTGCCTGCGTCCATGGATTCCCCCGAAGCCGCGTCCCCACGCGGCCGTCATCCCGGATTGAAGCCCGGCCCGGGCTTCCGCTCAACCCTTCACGGAAGGATGGAGCGAGTAGGTCCCGTAGATCGCCACCTCGTCCAGCACGTGCCCATGCATCGCACGCTGCACGTCCTGCGCGGTGAAGCGCTCGGGCAGTTCGAGGCGGGCGACGTCCAGCGCATACAGGCGGAAGAAGTACCGGTGCAGGCGCAGGTCGTTCGGCGGCGGGAACGGCCCGTCGAAGCCGTGCCAGTCGCCGGCCAGCGCCGCGTCGCCGGCGAACCAGCCGGTGTAATCGTTCAGGCCTTGGCGCGAACCGGGCGGGCCCGGCGGGTTCTGCTTGCCGCGCGCTACCACGCCATCGCTGCAGCTGCCGGCTGCGATCTCGCGCACGTCGGCGGGAATGTCGGCGACGACCCAGTGCACGAACTCGGCGCGCGGCTGGTCGGCGGGAATTTCCACGCCTTCCTTGCCCACCATCTCCGCCACCGTCGGCACGTCCGGGTCGATGCACAGCAGCGCGAACGACTTCGTGCCGGCCGGCACGTCGTCCCACGCCAGGTGCGGATTGCGGTTGGGCGCGAAGCCGAAACCGTCGGCGGTGGGCTGGCCGGCGGCGAACTCGGCCGACAGGCGCTCGCGGTGCTGGAAGCTGTTGCTGCGGATCTGCATGGCATCCGTCTCCAGATCAGGATCGGTAGGAACGCGAATCGAACCGTGCGAACCGCCGCGCAGGGCGGCGGCTCGCAACGCTGCGGCCCCTCGCGGGGGCGCGTACTACTCCGCCGGATATCCCAGGCGCTGCGCGACCGGCGTGAGCAGGTCGAACGCGTCGCCGAGGCTGTCGCGGAAATCGCGCCAGTGGCCGGCACCGAAGCGCGCCGGGCCCAGCGCCTGTTGCGGCGCGACGGCGACGCGGATCTGCAGCGAATCGGCGATCGCCTGCGCGACGGCCGTCGCGTCATCCGCGATGTCGTCCAGGCGGATCAGGCGGTGCGGGAACAGGTCCTGCTCGTGCAGGTCGGCGACCTGCGACAGCGTCGCCGCGAGCCAGCGCGCGCCCGCTTCGGGCGATTCCAGTGCGAACGGCACCGGCGAGCCGAACGCCAGCCAGTCCAGCAGCATGTCGCGCGGATCGCGCAGGGCGATCATCACGATCGCTTCCGGCAAATGCGGACGCAACGCCAGCAGCAGCGCGTTGTCCCACCACAGCAGCCAGTCGAAGATGTTGCCGTCCTGGATGCCGCGCGCGGGCAGCGCCGCACGCCACAGCGTGATCATGTAGGCCGGATCGAGCGAACCATCGAGCAGGCCCGGCACGGTCGTGTAGCGCTGCAGCGGATCGTTCGGCGGCTGGGCGCCGAGGCGGTCGCTGCGCAGCGGCGCGCCGGCCTGGTCGAAGGTGATCGCCAGTCGCTCCACCAGCGAACCCGGCGCGCCCCACAGCAGCAGCACGGCGGCGGCGGGATCCGGCAGCGGCGCCAGCTCCGGCCACTGCGTGGGCGCGGCGCTGATCTGCGGCAGCGGCAGGCGCTGGTCGACGACTTCGGCATGCAGCTCGGCCCAGGTCGCCGCGGCGGCATCGGTCTGGCCGGCGACGTCGAAGCAGCGGCCCAGCAGCTGGCGCAGCGTGCGCTTCACGTTCGCATCCGGTGCCCGTGCCAGCAGGCTCTCGACGCGCTCGATCGCGGCGTCGGGATCGCGCTGCAGCAGGCCGTCGATCAACTTCAGCTCGGCCTGCGTGTGGCCCGGCGCCAGCTCGGTGATGCGACGCGCGATGGCTTCGGCCTCGGCTGTTTCGCCGCGCTGCTCGTGCAGCGTGCCCATCGCTTCCAGCGCGGGGACGAAGTCGGGCACCGCGGTGCGCCAGCGTTCGATCACCTCACGCGCCTGGTCGCTGGCGAATTCCTCGAACAGCAGGCGCGCGCGCCAGAAATCGGCGACTTCGGCGTGGTCTTCCAGCACGGCGTCGAGCGTCGTGCGGGCTTCGTCGAACAGCGTCTGGCGACGCCAGGCTTCCATCAGCGGGAACAGGTTGCGGCTGTCCAGCGGCTGCGCGGCGAATGCCTGGCGCAGCAGCGGCAACGCCTGTTCGTTGCGGCCCGCTTCCAGGTGCAGTTCGCCGACCAGGCGCTGCATCGGGACGGTGACGTCCTTGCCGTCCAGCAGCGGGGCCAGTTCGTCGGCGGCGTCGCCCGGGCGGCCCTGGCGGCGCAGCAGGTCGGCCACGAGCAGGCGCAACGGACGCGAGGTCGGATCGGCTTCCAGCTGCGTGCGGAAGGCCTGTTCGGCGAAGGCGAAGTGGCCCTTGGCGAGATAGGCGAAGCCCAGCGCGTGGCGCAGCTGCGGATCGTTCGGGGCGCGTTCGGCGGCGGCGCTGATCAGCGACAGCGCGCGATCGACTTCGCCGCGACGCATGGCGACGCCGCCTTCCAGCGCGGCGACATGCGGATGGTCCGGCGCGATACGCGCGGCGGTGCGGGCCAGGCGCGAAGCTTCGTCGAGGTCGCGACGCGCGAGCGCCAGGTGGCCCTGGATGATGTAGGCGGGGAACTGGTTCGGATCCAGGCCGGTCGAGCGGGCCAGCGCGGCCTGGGCTTCGTCGAGCTGGCGCTCGTGCAGCAGCAGGCCGGCGCGTTCGAGGTGGAGGTCGGCGTCTTCCGGCGCCAGGGCGATGGCCTGGTCGATCGCGGACAAGGCTGCTTCGCGGTCTCCACTAAGGCGCAGGGCGGCGGCGAGCAGCCGGTGCGAGGTGGCGTCCTGCGGCTGCGCGGCCACGGCCTCGCGCGCGGCGGTCAGCGCTTCGGGGGCGGCGCCGCGGCGCAGGGCATCGATGATGGATTCGTGCATGGACTACTCGGACGCTCGGGCGAAAACGTCGATTGTAGCCGCATGCCCGGGGCCTTCCGGCCGGCCGGGACCCACCCGGGAACGCCGGATCAGCGGGACAGCGGGCCCCGCCCGCGCATCATCGGCCCCGGTGCCGGCGAAGGCCCGTAGTAGCCGGGTGCGTTGTAGGGCGAGTAGTAGCCGCCCGGCCCGAACGCCGGGCCATCGCTCTTGCCGACGTTGATGTCGATGTTGAAGTGGTTCGTGTCGCCATCGTCGTCGACGGTGGTCTTGCCGAGGTTGAGGTTCAGCGCCTGCCAGTTGCTGTTGCCGCCGCGCTTGGACCAGCCGACGCCGGCTTCGACCGCGCCGTGCACCTGCCACTGGCCGTCGGCCTTCTTTTCGGCTTCCTCGGGCGTGATCGGACGCCAGGCGCCGGGCGGCAGGTTGTCGTAGTTCGTATCAGGATCGGTGCTGGCGAAATGGATGCGTTCGCTCGGCACGCTCAGGTCCAGCGACGAGGCGGCCTCGTCCTGCGCGAACGCGGCGGTGCTCGCGCAGGCGGCGAAGACGATGAGGACGGCTTGGATGGCGGCGCGTTTCATGCGTGGTCCTGCGATGCTGGTTCCGGATGGGTTCGACAACGGAGAACCCGGTGCGATCGCAACCCGAAGATGGGTTTCGCTACGCTCGACCCATCCTACGACGGTGGTTTGAATGCGCGCTGTCGGCGGCCGCGCATTTTTGTGTCATCGCCGACAAGAAGCGGGGTGCCTAAGTGCTTTGCCTGGCCAGCTTCTCGCCGAGCTTTCCGGCGATCCAGCGCTCGGCGAAGCCGTCCAGCTTCGCGCTTTCGAGGAAGCCGCAATGGCCGCCCCAGGGCGAGATTTCCAGCTCCGTGTCGGCCGGCAGCTGCAGCTTGTGGAACGCGTCGATGGGGATGACCGGATCGTCCGCCGCCATCAGGATGCTCGCCGGCACCTGCAGGCCGGCGAGGCGGTCTCCGGCGATGGAGTAGCCGTCGAAATAGCGCTCCAGCGTGCCGAAATCGGTGTGGCGTTCGACCATCCACTGCGTGAGCGGACGCATGCGCAGGCCCAGTACCTGGTCGTCGAAGGCGTGCGTCTGCGGGAACAGCTCGCGCTTGCGCGCCAGCGAGCCGCGCCACTTGCGTTCGAAGTACCACAGGTATACCGGCAGGCCCTGTTCCATCGAATCCATCGTGCGCGCCGGGTCCAGCACCGGGCATACCGCCGCCACGTGCGCGAGTTTCACGCCGGCGGTGGGTGCGCGCAGCGCCAGCCGCAGCGCGAAGTTTCCGCCGAGCGAATAGCCGGCCACGGCCAGCGGGCGGTCGGGGTACAGGCGCGCGACTTCGGCCGCCGCGCGCACCACTTCGTCGATGCGGTTGGAGTGGAACAGGCCTTCGTTGAGATGGTGCGTGTTGCCGTGATCGCGGAAGTTGAGGCGGAAGACCTCGAAGCCTTCGCGCAGCAGTTCCGCCGCCGTCAGGCGCATGTAGCTGGAATCGACGCTGCCTTCCCAGCCATGCAGAAGCATCACCAGTCCGCGCGAGGCGGTGCCGGGCAGCGCGGTGTGCACGCCCTGCAGGCGCACGTCGTCGCCGGCGTCGATCGTGTGGAGCGTGCTGACCGCGTTCAGTTGCGCGAGGCTGCGTTCGCCGTGCCGGCGACGCAAAGGACTGGAGCCCAGCACCGACTGCACGTGCGCGTTGCGCAGCCAGCGCGGCGGGCGGTAGTCGGACGCGTTCAGCATGCCTGGAACCATGGCGGCGCGGGATTCGTGTGCTCGCACGGAAGCCTTACACCTGCAAACGTGAAATTCAGCTCTTCATGGCCTCGACGATCCGCGCGCGGGCGGTATCGGCGATGCGGCGGCGGCCGTCGGTCTGCGCGGGCAGGATCGGCTCGAGGAAATGCACTTCGCACACGCGCGGCGGTTCGCCGAGCAGGCGCAGGAAATTCGCCAGGAAACTCTCGCCCGGCTGGAACGCGACCACGTGCTGCGCGTCGCCGTGCTCGCCGTAGCGCAGCGCGACCGGCTGCACCGGCACACCGGCCTCGACCGCGGCCAGGAAGATGCGCGCGTGGAAGGGGCCGATCTCGTGACCGCCGCGCGTGCCGCCTTCGGGGAACACGCCGATCGAGCGGCCTTCGCGCAGGCGGGCGAGCATCTCGTGCAGCACGCCGCCCAGTGATTCGGTGCTGCCGCGCGAGTGGAAGATCGTCTCGCCGCGCGAGGCGAGCCAGCCCACGACCGGCCAGCTGGCGATCTCGCGCTTGGCGACGAAACCCATCATGCGCTGGCTGTGCAGGGTTTCGATGTCGATCCAGCTGACGTGGTTGGCCACGAACATCGCCGCGCCCGGCAGCGGCTGGCCGACGCGACGCAGGCGGAAACCGAAAATCCACATCAGGCCAGCCGACCAGGCGCGGATCGCGCGATGGCCCAGCGGCTCGTCGCCGACGCGGATGCTCTCGGTGAGCGGGGTGGTCGTCAGCAGCGTCAGTGGCAGGTCGACGAACACGTGCCACAGCAGCAGCGGCACGCGGACGAGATAACGGAGCGCGCGCGCGGCGGGCGCCGTGGTCGGCGCCGTCGCGCCGGCGTGGGGAGACGGCGCATTCATTGAATGCACGATACCGAAGCGGCGCGGTTGCCACCAGCGCCATGAGCGCGACGCTGCGTGACTTCCAGACAGGTTTCGCAATGCGCGGGGCCGGCGCTCCGACGCGGGCGACCGCGCGCGATGGTTCAGGGGCGCGCGATCACCGCCAGCGTGATCCGGGAAACGCAGACCAGGCGATGGCGTTCGTCCTCGATGCGGATCTCCCAGACCTGCGTGCGCCCGCCGACGTGGAGCGGACGCGCGGTGCCGGTGACGGTGCCTTCGCGCACGCCGCGCAGGTGGTTGGCGTTGATCTCGATGCCGACGCAGGCCTCGTCGTCGCCGACGCAGAGCATGCCGGCGCTGCTGCCCAGCGTCTCGGCCAGCAGCACCGAGGCGCCGCCGTGCAGCAGACCGTACGGCTGCCGGGTGCGCTCGTCGACGGGCATGGTGGCGCGGATGAAGTCGTGGCCGACTTCGGTGAAGACGATGCCCAAAGGCTCCATCGCGGTGTTGCGCGAGAGCGCGTTGAGGGCGGCGAGGTCCGGCGGGGTGCGGAAGGGGGAGCGCTGGGTGTCCATCGGAACACGATAGCGCAAGGCAAAAAAATGGGCCCGGGAGTCAGTGCGTCGTTACGGAGAGAATCCGACGCACCGGCTCCGGGCCAGGGGGAACGAGGATGTGGGTCTGTTCGGTCTGCTTATGGATCGGGTCCTGCATGTCCTGTCACGGTTGATCAGGGGTGGATCACGGACGGATCGGGGCGCGGAATGCGGGCGCCGCTATCGCGTGGAGCTGGATTACGCGCAACGGAAGCGCGGCTGCATCCAGTCCTGGGCGTAGTGGCGGTTGCTGGCGTAGCCGCTGCTGTTGCCGTAGCCCACGCCGAAATCGCGTTCGCGATGGATATGGCGCACCGGCAGCGGGGCGACGTTGGCGTTCGCGCTCGGGGCATTGGGGCGGGTCTGGACGGCGAAGAAGGCGTTCATGGCTTTGTCCTGGCGTTTACTGCGTGGTGAAGCGGGTGTTGCCTGACGCGGGTGAGTCGGATCAGGCGAAGCGGAAGCGCGGCGGCGCCCACTCGGTCGTGTAGCGGCGGTTGCTGGCATAGCCACTGCTGGAGCCGTAGCCGACGCCGAAATCGCGTTCGCGGTGGTTGCGCGACGGGGCGTTCATCAGGGCAAGCGGGGAAACCGGAGCGGACTTGGCGGAGGGGGCGGCGGTGTTGAGGGCGTTCATGGCGGATTCCTTCGTGGGGGTGGGGTAGTGCCTCGGTGTGTTGGTAAAGTACAACACCAGATCTATTCCGCCATGGGCCAGAAGTCACCCCACCGAAGACCTACTCTGCTGGGGCGCGGCTGATGCCGGAACTTGCTGATATAGATGGACATTTCGCCGCTTCCGTTGCCATGACTGATGGCAGGGGTCGCTTGGCGGCACGCAGGGCGACGCCTCCGGCTCTCTGACCGGGACGAGAGGGAGGGTGAAGACCGTCACATTCAGTTAGCTGAGTGGGCGCCGCCGGACGGGGGGCGTAACGGCCAGTGCGCAAAAACGGGCCCGCTTGGGGTCACGTAGCCCGGGTAAGCGGAGCGCACCCGGGACCCGTCACGCGCAACCCGGGTGCGCTTCGCTTACCCGGGCTACAAGGACAAGGGCTGCGCGTCGCGCCTTGCTTCAAAGAATCGGCGCCAACCCCGCCCCGAACGCCGTGAAGATCCGCGTCGTGATCGCCTTCATCCCCACGGCCACTTCGGGGAAGTCCCCCACCGGCTGGTAGCACGCGCGGAAGTCCGGATCGCTGGGAAGCAGCGGCTGCGGGCACTGCTCGCTGGCGACGAATTCGTAGCTGGTCGCGTAGCGCATCGGCCACAGGTCCAGGATCGGCATCGCTTCGAACATCTTGCCGATGGAGTAATTGAGCCCAGAAAACACCGGCGGCTTGTCGCGCCGCGCGATCACCCACGAATTCGCCGGCGCGATGTCGCGCCTGATGCTCGCGCGCAGCGCCTGCGCGAACGCCTCGTCCTCGATCACCACCGCGCTTTCGGTGTTGTAGTGATCGCCGCGCGGATCGAAATTGTGCGTGCCGACCACGCCGATGCGGCCATCGATCACCATCGACTTCGCATGCAACCCGATGCGCACGCCCGCGCGCTGCAGCGGCACGGGCTGGTTCGCCTTGCGCGTGCTGTAGCGCAGCGCGCTGTACTCGCGCGACATCGCGCGCTGGTACTGCGCGCGCTCGACGCTGCTGCGGCGGTCGTAGCGGTCGCGCAGCTCGCGGTGCGTCGCGGACAGGTCCACCGGCTCCGCGGCGTCGGTGTCGCGCCGGCCCGACGAGGACCCCGTCGTGCCGCCGCTCTCGCCGGCAAGCGCGCGCCCCGGCGAGATCGAACCGGTATCGGCGTCGGTTTCCTCGTCGGCATTGGCTTCATCGGGGAACAGGTCCGGCAACTTCGCGCCGGTGGTGGCGACGTCGATGGGCGCGTCCAGCGGGAAAGGTTTGTACTCGAAGATGTTGAAACCCAGCTCGCGCAGGTAACGGCGCTTGTACTTGTACGACAGCGCGTAGGCGATGAACGCGTCGGTCGCGGCCAGGCTGTTGGTGGAGATGATGATCTTCGGTCGCTCTTCGTACGGGCGCTGGTGCAGCTGGCGGAACATGTCCGTCGCGGCGTCCGACAGCACCAGATAAGGCGTTTGCAGCACGACTTCGCTTCGCGCCGATTCGATCAGCCCGCGCAGCGAACCCGAGGCGACGGCCTGCTGCTCGCTGTTCACCGCGCGGTGTTTTTCCGGGGTGTCGGAGATGTACCGCACCTCGCCCACGCGCATCGCCTGCGAGGCGAGGCGTTCTTCGACCAGCGCGCTGTCGGTGGCATCGCGCGACATGGCCTGCGCGCGTTCCGGACGTTCGAAATGCGCCGGCGGCAGCGCGGGAACGCCGGCCGACAGCAGCCGCCCGCCGACGTCGTTGAGCAGTTCCACCGGCACGCTGCGGCGGTCGTTCCAGAACAGCGCGAAGTCCTCGCGCATCACATGCGCGACGGGACCGGCGACGAGCAGGTCGCGATCGCGGAAGTTGTACTCGTCGTCCCAGTCGTAATAGTCGTCCTGGTAGTTGCGCCCGCCGGTGATGCCGACGGCGCCATCCACCAGCAGCAGCTTGGTGTGCATGCGCTGGTTGAGCGTGCGCCAGCAGCACGCGGCGGCCAGCGCGTATTGCGGGTAGGTGATCTGCGCGCGGCCGAGCACGGGGCTGTACAGCTTCAGCTCGAAATTGGCGTGCGCGCCAGCCAGCGCGGCGAGCGTGTCGACGTGCTTGAGCGCGGAAAGCTGGTCGATCAGCACGCGCACCCGTACGCCACGACGCGCCGCGGCGAGCAGTTCGTCGAGCACGAGCCGGCCGGCGTCGTCCTCGTCGAAGATGTAGGTCTGCAGGTCGATGGCGGTGGTCGCGCTGCGGATCAGGTTCACGCGCGCGAGCAGCGCATCCGGGCCGCGGTCCATGATCAGCGCGTAGTGCACGGGCGCGTCCGGCGTGGACTCGGCGAACGCGCGCCCGGCCAGCGCGCGCAGCGGCGAGCGCTGCGCGCAGGCATCCGGGCGGTCGCAATCGACCTGGGTCGAACGCGCCTGGACGACTTTCTCCGTGACCCGCTCGCGCTGCGCATTGGACAGCGAGGCGCACGCGCCGAGCGCCAGCGACAACACGGCCACGGCAAGACGCACGGCAATGCGGCCGGCCATTTTCACAGCGGCGCCTCGACCAGGCGCACGCGCAGCATGAAGCGCACGCGGTCGACGAGCGCGAACTGCCAGCCATCCAGGCCGTAGTCCTCGCGACTGATGCTGCCGTTGGCCATGACGTCGCAGTCCTTGCCCGGCGAGTCGCAATCGGCGCGATCGATCGTGAAGGTTTCCATGCGCGTCACGCCGTGCATCGACAGCCGGCCGCGCATGCGCCCGCCGGTGTGGATGAGGTTGTCGGAGTGCGGTTCGGAAACGAACTCGATGGTCGGATAACGCTGTGCATCGAAGAAGCTCGGGCCGCGCGCCAGCGCGGTGTAACGATCGGATCCGGCAACGACCACGCCACCGGTGCGCAACACGATGCGCACGCGATGTCGGCCGTCGGCCAGTGTGGAGACTTCGCCTTCGTATTGCGGGAACACGCCCGACACGCGCTGGCCCCAGCGGGTGCGCAGCTCGAAGCCGAAGCGTGTGTGTTGCGGGTCGAAGGTGCGCGAAGAGGTGGGGGCGGGGAGGTCGGGGACAACGGCCGTCTCCTGTGCCCATGCTGGCCAGAAGGCCAGCAGGCAAGGCAACAGGAAGCGGAGGAGGCGCGGCCGGCGTTCCCTCACGGCCACCAGAAGGCGCTGAGTTGCGCCACGCCGGGTTCCAGGCCGCCGTCGGCGGGCACGGTCAGCACGGCGATGCCGCCCGGCGGCATGCCCCGGTATTCGCCGGTCTGGCCGCTGTGAAGCAGTGCCGCCAGCCGTTCGAGCCCCGGGTTGTGGCCGACCAGCATCAGCCGCTCGGCTTCGCGATGCGTGTCGGCCAGTGAGATCAGCGTGCCGGGCGTGGCTTCGTAGATCGACGGCTCGATGCGCTGGTCGACGTAGCCGATGGCGGCCAGCACCGCTTCCAGCGTCTCGCGCGTGCGGCGCGAGGGCGAGCAGAGGATGCAGTCCGGGACCAGCTTGTTTTCCGCCAGCCAGCGGCCGGCGGCTTCGGCTTCGGCCAGGCCTTCGGCCGACAGCGGACGGTCCAGGTCGGCCTGTCCGTTGCCGGCGGGCTCCGCGTGGGCGTGGCGTAGCAGGATCAGTTCACGCATGCGCGGGCGACTCCGGTTGGGCAGGGACGGGCAGGATCATGGTCGCCATTATCACGTAGCCGCGTGATGGCTCACGCTTTCCTGAGCCATTTGAGCAAAGGCTGCCAATCGTCCTGGTGCTCGCGCACCTGTGCGGAGTGGTAGTCGAACAGGCTCTTCCCCAGCCCGGTGAGCACCACGTAGGCCTGGCTGTCGCGCAGTTGCGCCACCACCGGATACGGCCACGCGGCCAGCAGGTCGAGCGCCTGCTGGGAGGCGTTCGTCCACGGCTTGAGCTTGTTGCCCACCAGCCCGACGCGCAGCTGGCCCTTGCGTACGCGCGGGTGCTTGGCGAGCGAATCCAGGAACGGCACGGTCGCTTCGATGTCGAGCGCCGAGGGCTGCACCGGCACCACCACCGCGTCGGCCTCTTCGAGGAAAACGTCGAGATCGTCCGCCATCGCGCCGGCGGCGGCATCGATGACCAGCCGCTGCGTGTCGTCGGGCAGCTGCTTGCGCCATGCCTTGCGGCGCGTGCCGTCCAGCGGCAACACCGCGCTCTCCAGCCCGGCCCGGCGCTGCGCCCAGCGGGTGGAGGATTCCTGCGGATCGGCATCGACCAGCGCGGTGCGCAGGCCTTCGAGTGCCGACTGTGCGGCGAGGTGCGTGGCGATCGTGGTCTTGCCCACGCCCCCCTTGGAACTGGCCACCAGCACGGTCTTCATGCGGACTCCCTCTGGATGGAAGCCGCAGCGTACACGGGGCCGGGCGATGGAACCATGCGACGGAGGGTCAAGGCGGGGTGGCAGGTCGCCGCGTTCGCCCGTAGGCGAAGTCCGGGCCGCCGGGTCAGAGCCCCGAACCCCAGGCCGCCCAGAGCGGCAAGGTCGCCAGCGAAAGGAGCAACCCGTAACCCACCATCGCCGCCGCCAGCCTCGGGGCAAGGCCGTGGGCGATGGCGAGCGCCCCGGCCGTGACCATCGACGGCATCGCCGCTTCGAGCACGGTCACGCGCGCCATCGGCCCGTGCAGGTTCAGCAGCGGCACCAGCAGCAGGGCAATCGCCGGCATCGCCGCGAGCTTCAGCACCAGCCCCACGGCCAGTGGCCTGAGTTCGTCGCGTGGCAGTGCGAAGCGCACCGACAGGCCGATGGTCAGCATCGCCAGCGGCAGCAGCGCATCGGACAGCCGCTGCAATCCGTTGTCGAGCCACTCCGGCGGCTGCGCCGGCATCACGGTGAACGCCGCTACCAGCGCCCACAGCGGCGGGAACTTCGCCACGCGCAGCGCCATCTGGCGCCATGACGGCGCGTGCTCGCCGCTGTAACGCGCCAGCACCCACAGCCCGAACGTCGACAGGATCAGGAACGTGCCGAACTGGTCGTACACCACCGCATAGGGCAGCGCGTGCTCGCCCACGAGCGCACGCGTCAGCGGATAGCCGAGGAAGCTGGTGTTCCCCAGCGCGACGGTGAGCATCAGCACCGCGGTCTCGTCGCGACGGAACTTCAACCAGCGCGACAATGCCCCGACCAGCACCACCGTCGCGCCCAGCAGCAGCCACGGCACCGCGATCACCCCCAGCAGCGCCGCCTCCAGGTGCAGGCGCGGCACATAGCGCAGCACCGCCGCCGGCAGGCAGACGTAGAGCACGACCAGGTTCAGCGTGCGCGCCGAATCGGCGGGCAGCACGCGCAGCCGCTGGAAGAGATAGCCCAGCGCCAGCATGGCCAGCACGAGGGCGAAGGCGTCGAAGGCCATGCCGCATCCTGTAGATCGAATCGACATGGTCGCCACTGCGACGCGTGGGCTCAAGTTCGACCTTGGTTATCATCCCCGCTCCGACACGGACGCCGCCCGAGCCCGATGACCGACCTGCAGGACCTCACCGCGCTCATCCGCGCCAACACCCCGCTCATCGTCATCGAGACACGCGACGAAGGCCGCGTCGTCGAGCTCTTCCGCCAGGCCCTGATGCACGTCTGGCGCGCGCTGCATCGCTGGTCGATCACCGAAGGCCTGCGCCGAATCGACCTGGACCGCGAGGACCCGGCCGAAATCGCGCCCGATGCGTCCAATACGCTGCAGGCGATCCGCAACGCCGAGCAGCGCGGCATCTACCTGCTGCTCGATTTCCACCCGTACCTGGGCTACGCCGGCACGCAGCGGCAGCTGCGCGACATCCTCCAGCGCCGCGACTGCGAGCCGCACGTGCTGGTGCTGGTCGGCCACAAGGTCGAACTGCCGGCCGAACTGGAATCGCTCGCCGTGCGCTACACGCCGCGCCTGCCCGACGCCAACGCGCTGCTCAAGTTGGTGCGCGAGGAGGCGGCGAACTACGCGAAGGAAAACGGCGGGCGTCGCGTCGAAGTCGATGGCGAGGCGGTGCAGCAGATCGTGCGCAACCTGCGCGGGCTGGATCCGATCGACGCGCGCCGCATCGCGCGGCAGCTCATTTTCAGCGACGGCGCGCTCGGCCCGGACGACCTGCCCGAGCTGGCCAAGCTCAAGTTCGAACTGCTCAACCGCAGCGGCCACCTGCATTACGAATACGGCACCGCGCGCATGGACGACGTCGCCGGCGCCTCGCGCTTCAAGCGCTGGGTGCAGCAGCGCCGCGACGTGTTCGTCAGCGGCGAGGCGCCTGCGGGCCTGGATCCGCCGAAGGGCGTGCTGCTGCTGGGCGTGCAGGGCTGCGGCAAGTCGATGCTCGCCAAGGCCGTCGCCGCCGGCTTCGGCGTGCCTCTGGTGCGCCTGGATTTCGGCACGCTGTACGACAAGTTCCA
>Ga0209025_1001435_pt1 | contig 31358 bp, 29 predicted proteins | sample AraplaMF_Col_mLB_FD_184256 | JGI IMG/M metagenome (GOLD analysis project Ga0209025, IMG submission 184256) | Arabidopsis root microbial communities from the University of North Carolina, USA - plate scrape MF_Col_mLB (SPAdes) (version 2) | ecosystem: Host-associated > Plants > Roots > Endosphere... | reverse complement strand
ATATACATTAGATCAAACTGTAGGACTAGCAGTAGATTCTGTAAACATCTACGTACAAGGAGTTAAAGTAATAAACTTGTAATGTGCATTAAGGAGGAAAATCTGTGTCAATTCAAAAAATTGATGGGAAACGTTTATCACAAATGATTATTCAAGGAGCGAATAACTTAACAAACAATGTTCAGCTTGTTGATGCATTAAACGTTTTTCCAGTTCCAGATGGCGATACCGGTACAAATATGAATTTATCAATGACTTCAGGCGCGCGTGAAGTGAAAGCAAACCCTTCGCAGCATGCTGGTAAAGTCGGCGTAAGTTTAGCAAAAGGATTATTAATGGGAGCTCGTGGTAACTCAGGTGTTATTTTATCTCAGTTGTTCCGTGGTTTCTCTAAATCCATTGAACAAAAAGAAGAATTAACAACAGTTGATTTTGCGGCAGCTTTAGAAGCTGGTGTAGAAACGGCGTATAAAGCGGTTATGAAGCCGATTGAAGGAACGATTTTAACAGTTGCAAGAGAAACGGGGAAATATGCAGTCACAGTTGCGAAAAAACAGCGCGACTTTGTTTTGTTTATGGAAGACGTTGTCAAAGAAGCAAATGCATCGTTAAATCGTACGCCAGATTTATTACCTGTATTAAAACAAGTTGGCGTTGTAGATAGCGGTGGTAAAGGTCTTGTTGTTGTATACGAAGGCTTTTTAGCTGATTTAAAAGGGGAAACAATTTCTTCTGATGTACCAGCACAACCATCTATGAATGAAATGGTGCGTGCGGAGCATCACCGTAGTGTACAAAGCCAATTGAGTACAGAAGATATTAAATACGGATATTGTACGGAATTTATGGTGAAATTAGAGTCTGAAAAAATGAAAGAACATAATTTCTCTGAGCAGAAATTCCGTGAAGATATTAGTGTATATGGAGATTCATTGCTTGTTGTCTCGGATGATGAAGTTGTAAAAGTTCATATTCATGCAGAACATCCTGGTGATGCGATGAACTACGGTCAACGTTATGGTAGTTTGATTAAAATTAAAGTAGAAAATATGCGCGAACAGCATACTGCTTTATTAGATGAGCCAACACCGATGCCGGAAAAAGTAATTCCAGTAAAAGAAAAGCAACCATACGGTATTGTAACTGTAGCAATGGGATCAGGTATTAAAAACCTATTCGAGAGCATTGGGGCAACACAAGTTATCGAAGGTGGTCAAACGATGAACCCAAGTACAGAGGATATCGTAAAGGCAATCGAAGAAGCGAATGCTGAAAAAATCATTATATTACCGAATAACGGGAATATTGTGATGGCAGCAGAGCAAGCGGCATCTGTTGTTGATCAAGAAGTGATTGTTGTTCGTTCAAAAACTGTTCCTCAAGGAATGGCTGCAATGTTAGCATTTAATCCAGTTGGAACGTTAGAAGAAAACGAAGAGAACATGCAAGAAGCACTAGCACATGTGAAAACAGGTCAAATTACGTATGCAGTTCGTGATACGGAAATTGACGGTGTAGCGATTCAAAAAAATGATTTCATGTGTATTGCAGATGGGAAAATTGTATCTACAAATGCTAAAAAAGTAGATGCAGCGAAGCAATTGCTAGAAAGTATGATTGATGAAGATTCTGAGATTGTAACGATCTTGCAAGGTGAAGATGCAACAGATGAAGAAGTTGCAGAGTTAGTTGCATTTGTAGAAGAGAAGTTTGAAGATGTAGAGGTAGAAGTTCACCAAGGAAATCAACCTGTATATTCTTTCATATTCTCTGTAGAATAAAGGGAATTTCTTTTTTGCATAGAGATGAATGGTTTTACTTGCTAATGAGCAAGAACTAGCGATAATCTATCGTCAGTGGTTCTTTTTCAAAAGGCTAGCATAATGACGATAAAAAAGAGCCTTGCTGCTATAGTAAGGCTCTTTTTTATCGCATATCTTTCTTTGGAATATACATAATTTGATAAAAGATTTCGCAAAGTTTAATCAAGTAGGTATTTAGGTTAATGAAAGGAAAGGGTCATTATATATGGCTGATAATGTATAAGGGTAGTTTCCTTGAGAATGCCTATGATAGAATAGAAAAGGCAGAAGAGAACGATTACAAGTTAGGATAGTAAATGTATAAGTTATATGGAATTGTATATCCATATATGCATGAAGTATATACGCGAGTAAAAATAAGAAAATGATGTGACGGAGCGTGAAAATCTTGAGTGAAGTTGTGCAAGTTCCTGTTACGGATGTAAAAGGAATCGGGGAAGAGACATCTGAATTATTACATGAGATGGGGATTTATACAGTTTCCCATCTATTAGAGCATTTTCCGTACCGTTATGAAGACTACGCGATGAAAGATTTGGCAGAAGTGAAACATGAAGAGCGTGTAACAGTGGAAGGAAAGGTGCATAGTGCTCCTTTATTACAATATTACGGGAAAAAGAAATCGCGTCTTACTGTTCGCGTACTTGTTGGCCGTTATTTAATTACGGCTGTATGTTTTAATAGACCGTATTATAAGCAAAAATTAAAGCTTGATGAAACGGTGACGATTACTGGTAAATGGGATCAGCATCGTCAAACGATTTCTATATCCGAGCTTCACTTTGGTCCAGTCGTACGTCAGCAAGAAGTGGAACCTGTGTATTCAGTAAAAGGAAAATTAACAGTAAAACAAATGCGACGTTTTATTGCACAAGCTTTAAAAGAGTATGGTTCCTCTATAGAAGAAATGTTGCCAGATGGTTTGTTAGGGCGTTATAAATTATTACCGCGTTATGAAGCGCTTCGAGCGCTCCATTTTCCAGTTGGTCAAGAAGATTTAAAACAAGCACGTCGTCGATTTGTATATGAAGAATTTTTCTTATTCCAGCTCAAAATGCAAGCGTTGCGTAAAATGGAAAGAGAGAGTTCGAAGGGGACGAAAAAAGATATTTCAATGAAAGAATTAGAAGAGTTCACTGATGCACTTCCGTTCCCGCTTACTGGAGCACAGCGTCGCGTTGTTTCTGAGATTATAAAAGATATGCAGTCTCCGTACCGGATGAATCGGTTATTACAAGGGGATGTTGGATCAGGAAAAACAGTCGTAGCTGCAATTGCTCTTTATGCAGCGAAACTTGCACATTATCAAGGTGCGTTAATGGTCCCTACAGAAATTTTAGCTGAGCAACATTATCAATCGCTAGCAGAGACGTTCTCGCATTTTAATATGAATGTGGAATTGTTAACGAGTTCAGTTAAGGGGGCACGTCGTCGTGAAGTTTTAGCGAAACTTGAGCAAGGAGAAATAGATATTCTTGTTGGGACACATGCTTTAATTCAGGATGAGGTCATTTTCCATAGACTTGGACTTGTTATTACTGACGAACAACACCGTTTTGGTGTAGCGCAGCGCCGCGTTTTACGAGAGAAAGGTGAAAGTCCAGATGTGTTGTTTATGACAGCAACACCGATTCCTCGTACATTGGCGATTACTGCTTTTGGAGAGATGGATGTTTCTATTATTGATGAAATGCCTGCTGGGCGTAAAGTGATTGAAACGTATTGGGCAAAACATGATATGTTAGAACGTGTCCTTGGTTTCGTGGAAAAGGAAGTGAATAAGGGGAGACAAGCTTATGTAATTTGTCCGCTTATTGAAGAATCTGAGAAGCTTGATGTGCAAAATGCAATTGATTTGCATAGTATGCTGATGCATCACTATCAAGGAAAGTTTCAGGTTGGATTAATGCACGGACGTTTATCTTCTCAAGAAAAAGAAGATGTAATGGAGAAATTTAGTGAAAATAAAGTGCAAATTCTTGTTTCAACAACTGTAGTTGAGGTTGGTGTCAACGTGCCAAATGCAACGGTTATGGTAATTTATGATGCGGAGCGCTTTGGTTTATCGCAATTGCACCAGCTTCGAGGTCGTGTTGGCCGTGGGAGTGAGCAGTCGTATTGTTTGTTAATCGCAGATCCGAAATCGGAAACTGGGAAAGAACGCATGCGCATTATGACAGAAACAAATGATGGATTTGTATTGTCGGAAAAAGATTTAGAGTTACGTGGTCCTGGAGATTTCTTTGGAAGTAAACAAAGTGGTCTACCAGAGTTTAAGGTAGCTGATATGGTACATGATTATCGAGCGTTGGAAACGGCGAGACAAGATGCGGCCGTGCTGGTTGATTCTGAAGCGTTTTGGCACAACGAGCAGTATGCTGCATTACGCGTATATCTTGAAGGAGCAGGTGTGTTTCAAGGAGAAAAGCTCGATTAAAAATGGAATGTGCAAATTTTTTTGTTGCATTCTACTTTTAATGATTATATACTACTGTTAGTACCTAGTCATAAAAACGGATGGTGCGGTATGAAAAAAAGAAAAAGTAAGAAAGAAAGACAAGTATTATTACAACAAACAATAGAAACGAATCCTTTCATAACGGATGAAGAGTTAGCAGAGCAGTTTCAAGTAAGTATACAAACTGTTCGCCTTGATCGAATGGAATTATCGATTCCTGAGTTAAGAGAGCGAATTAAACATGTGGCAACGAAACAGCATGAAGAAGATGTAAAATCTTTACCGTTAGAAGAGGTAGTTGGAGAAATTATTGATATAGAATTAGATAGACATGCAATTTCTATTTTTGAAGTGAAGATGGAGCATGTATTTAAAAGAAATCAAATTGCGCGTGGGCACCATTTGTTTGCTCAAGCGAACTCACTAGCTGTTGCAGTTATTGATGAAGAATTAGCTTTAACTGCAAAGTCTACCATTCGATATATTCGTCCTGTAAAATTAGGAGAACGTGTTGTTGCAAAAGCCCGCGTTGAAGATGTGGAGAATGATAAAGGACGGACGGTTGTCAAAGTGCATAGCTTTGTTGGCGAAGAACTTGTTTTTACAGGCACTTTTGAAATGTATCGATCTAGTAATTATAGTGAGGAAGGTAACAATTTATGAAAATCGCAATAGATGCAATGGGTGGCGATCACGCTCCAAAAGCAGCTGTATTAGGAGCAATGAAAGCTATTAAGGAATATTCAGATTTACATATTACTTTGGTAGGAAAAGAAGAGGAGATTCGTCAGTATTTAACAAGCGAAGAGCGTATTACTGTACTTCATACAGATGAAAAGATTGAAGGGACAGATGAACCAGTAAGAGCTGTTCGTCGGAAAAAGCAAGCTTCAATGGTACTTGCAGCGCAGCAAGTAAAAGAAGGTGTAGCCAATGCTTGTATATCAGCAGGTAACACAGGGGCTTTAATGGCAGCTGGATTGTTTGTGGTAGGACGTATGGAAGGGATTGAACGTCCAGCGTTATCTCCTACAATGCCAACAATTGATGGGAAAGGTTTTGTTATGTTAGACGTTGGAGCAAATGTTGACGCGAAGCCAATTCATTTATATCAATATGCGGTAATGGGTTCTATTTACGCTGAGAAAGTAAGAGGAATTAACAATCCGCGTGTTGGTCTTTTGAATGTCGGGACAGAAGATGGCAAAGGAAACGAACTTTCAAAACAAGTATTCGCTATGCTAAAAGATGCGCCAATTAATTTTGTTGGAAACGTTGAGTCAAGAGACCTATTACAAGGTGTGGCAGATGTAGTTGTATGCGATGGTTTTACTGGAAACGTAGCATTAAAATCATTAGAAGGAACTGCACTAGCATTATTTTCTATGTTAAAAGAACAATTAATGAGTTCGTTCACAAGTAAATTAGCAGCGGCAGTATTAAAACCGAAGCTGATGATATTAAAAGATAAAATGGATTATTCGGAGTATGGCGGAGCAGCATTGTTTGGATTAAAAGCTCCTGTCATTAAGGCTCACGGATCTTCTAATGATCAATCGATTTTTAGTGCGATTCGTCAAACGAGAGAAATGGTAGCGAAAGAAGTCATTCCTACAATTTCAAGTGTAATGGAGAAAGAGCCGCTTCAATAAGAGGAGGGTTTGAAATGGGAAAACTAGCATTTCTTTTTCCGGGCCAAGGTTCACAGGCGGTTGGAATGGGACAGCAATTAGCAGGGAATAATAAAGAGGTTGCAAAAATATTTCAAAAAGCGGATGAAGTTTTACAGGAGTCTCTTTCATCATTAATTTTTGAAGGACCTCAGGAGAAGCTAACATTAACGACAAATGCGCAACCAGCACTATTAACGACAAGTATTGCAATCTTAACAGCTTTGAAACAATATGATATTACGCCTGATTATGTTGCTGGCCATAGCTTAGGTGAGTATAGCGCGCTTGTTGCAGCGGGAGCATTAACATTTGAAGATGCTGTTTACGCTGTGAGAAAACGTGGTGAATATATGGAAGAAGCTGTGCCAAGCGGAGAAGGTGCAATGGCCGCTATTTTAGGGGCAGATCCAGATGTTCTGAAACAAGTTACAGAAGAAGTAACGAGTGAAGGTCATGCTGTGCAAATTGCTAATATGAATAGTACGAAGCAAATCGTTATCTCTGGAACGAAACGAGGAGTAGAACTCGCTTCTCAAAAAGTGAAAGAAAATGGTGCGAAACGAGCAATTCCGCTTCGTGTGAGCGGTCCCTTCCATTCTTCATTAATGAAACCAGCAGCTGAGAAGTTTCAAAATGTTTTAAATGAAATTACAATTCAAGATGCAAACATTCCAGTTGTTGCAAACGTTACGGCTAATTGCGTTAATCGCAGTGAAGATATTCAAGAAAAGCTAATTGAACAGCTCTATTCACCTGTTTTATGGTACCCATCTATTGAACAGATGGTAGAACAAGGTGTAGATACATTTATTGAAATTGGTCCCGGGAAAGTTCTTGCTGGTCTTATGAAATCAATTGCTCCATCTGCAAAGGTATATGCGATATATGATGAAGAGACATTGAAAGATACCATTTCAAGTTTGAGAGGAGAAAGCGGATGTTAAAAGGGAAAGTTGCATTAGTAACAGGTGCATCACGTGGAATTGGCCGCGCAATTGCAATTGATTTAGCGAAGCAAGGGGCAACAGTTGTAGTTAACTATGCTGGTAATGAGCAAAAAGCAAATGAAGTAGTTGATGAAATAAAAAAACTTGGTTCAGAAGCAATCGCAGTGAGAGCAGACGTTGCTAATGTTGAAGAAGTTACAAACCTGGTAAAACACACTGTGGATACATTTGGACGAGTTGATATTCTTGTGAATAATGCAGGGGTAACAAGAGATAATTTATTAATGCGTATGAAAGAAGAAGAATGGGATACAGTTATTGATACAAACTTAAAAGGTGTATTCTTATGTACGAAAGCAGTATCTCGTTACATGATGCGTCAGCGTCATGGTCGTATTATTAATATTGCTTCTGTTGTCGGTGTTACAGGGAATCCCGGTCAAGCAAATTACGTTGCAGCAAAAGCTGGGGTAATTGGATTGACAAAGACTTCCGCAAAAGAATTGGCTAGCCGAAATATAACAGTAAATGCAATTGCTCCAGGGTTTATTGCTACTGATATGACAGATGTATTAGGCGAAAACGTAAAAGAGGAAATGTTAAAATTAATTCCTGCTGCTAAGTTTGGAGAAGCGCAAGATATTGCGAATGCTGTAACATTTTTTGCTGCTGATCACAGCAAATATATTACAGGACAAACATTACATGTTGATGGTGGTATGGTAATGTAATAAAAGAAACGATTTCACCTAGTTTTTTTGTGAAATATTTAATATAATATTTGAGGGGAGGTGAATGAATTATGGCAGATGTTTTAGAGCGTGTAACGAAAATTATCGTGGATCGTTTAGGAGTAGAAGAAACAGAAGTAGTACCAGCTGCAAGCTTTAAAGAAGATTTAGGTGCAGACTCCCTAGATGTAGTTGAACTTGTAATGCAATTGGAAGATGAGTTTGAAATGGAAATTTCTGATGAAGATGCAGAAAAAATTGCTACTGTTGGCGATGCTGTGACTTACATAGAGAGTCATCTATAATGTTTGAGTGAAGTCCCGTTTTATAGCGGGGCTTTCTCGGCTTATATCTGGAGGGACCTATGCCGTACCGAAAATATAGAGAAAAAAAATATGAAACAAAATATCGTGAAGCTTTTAAAATGTTTCAACAAAAAATAGGTATTACGTTTACAGACGAAAAATTATTAATTCAAGCATTTACGCATTCATCGTATGTGAATGAGCATCGAAAAAAGCCACATGAAGACAATGAACGTCTAGAATTTCTTGGAGACGCTGTATTAGAATTAACTGTATCACAGTATTTGTTTCAAAAATATCCGACAATGAGCGAAGGAGAGCTAACAAAGTTGCGTGCAGCTGTTGTATGTGAACCATCTCTTGTCCGCTTTGCGAATGAATTGTCATTTGGTAACCTTGTTTTACTAGGAAAAGGTGAAGAAATGACAGGTGGACGTGAACGACCAGCTTTATTAGCGGATGTCTTTGAAGCGTTTATTGGTGCCCTTTATCTTGATCAAGGGTTGGAGACAGTTTGGGAATTCTTAAAAGAAATTGTATATCCAAAAATTAATGAAGGTGCTTTTTCTCATGTGATGGATTATAAGAGTCAACTACAAGAATTAATTCAGCGTGATGGTAGCGGTAATATTGAGTATCAAATTTTGCAAGAAAAAGGACCTGCTCACAATCGAGAGTTTGTGTCACGTGTTACATTAAATGGCGTGGCTCTAGGTCTTGGTAGCGGTAAGTCGAAAAAAGAAGCAGAGCAACAAGCTGCTTCAGAGGCGTTGAAAAAGTTAAAAGAACAATCATAAGGAATCCCCCTTTACATGAGGGGGATTCCTTATGCATAGAATGAAACTTTATTTTTATTTGGATATGAAAAGATAAATATGAATCCGTACAGTAGTTTGTTTTTATAGGCAGAGACTATAAAAACGGAGAATAGGGGGAAGGCCTTTCGTGTTTTTAAAGAGATTAGAAATAGTAGGATTTAAATCCTTTGCGGAGCGTGTATCTGTTGATTTTGTTCCAGGTGTAACCTCTGTAGTTGGTCCTAATGGAAGCGGAAAGAGTAATATTACTGACGCGATTCGCTGGGTACTTGGTGAACAATCTGCAAAATCATTACGCGGTGCAAAAATGGAGGATATTATTTTTGCGGGAAGTGATACGCGAAGAGCAGTTAATGTTGCAGAGGTAACATTAACCTTAAATAATGAAGATCAGCGTTTACCTATTGAGTATAATGAAGTGAGTGTTACGCGCCGCGTTTCTCGCTCTGGAGATAGTGACTTTTTTATTAACAAACAATCTTGTCGATTAAAAGATATTGTTGATTTATTTATGGATTCTGGTATGGGACGAGAAGCTTTCTCAATCATTAGCCAAGGAAAAGTAGAAGAAATTTTAAGCAGTAAATCTGAAGAGCGTCGTGGTGTATTTGAAGAAGCAGCAGGCGTATTAAAATATAAGCTTCGCAAAAAGAAAGCTGAAGGAAAATTAGCAGAAACACAAGAAAACTTAAATCGTGTGCAAGATATTATTCACGAATTAAGCACTCAAGTAGAGCCGCTTGAAAGACAAGCTTCTATTGCGAAAGACTATCTTGAGAAAAAAGAAGAACTAGAAAAAGTAGAAGCAGCTCTCATTGTATATGAAATTGAAGAATTACATGAAAAATGGGAAGCGCTTAGAAAGCAGTTTGGACACAATAAAGATGAAGAAGTAAAAATGTCAACGCATTTACAAAAAAATGAAGCAGAGCTCGAAGAATTACGCGGACAATTGCAAGCGATTGATGAATCTGTAGATTCCTTGCAAGAAGTTCTCCTTCTTTCTAGTAAAGAGTTAGAAAAATTAGAAGGGCAGCGTGAATTGCTAAAGGAACGAAAGCAAAATGCAACAACGCACTGCACACAGCTTGAACAGTTAATTATTGAGTTAACAGAAAAAGCCAAGATTTATGATGTGGAAATTGAAACCAGTACAGAAGAACTAATGAAATTTGCAAATCAGGTAAAAGCATTAGAACAAAAGCTACACGAAAATGAGAAACTTCTTTCTACATATGCAGAAAACCTAGAAGAGCAAATTGAGCATTTAAAAGGAGATTATATTGAACTTTTAAATCAACAAGCAAGTAATCGTAATGAATTATCTATGCTTGAGGAACAATTCAAACAACAAAATTCTAAAAATCAACGCCTTGATGAAGAAAATGAAAAGTATGTACAAATGCGTATGCAAATTACAGCTAAAAAGGAAAAATTTGTAGAGAGTTATGAAGAAGTAAAAGAGAAAGTGACAAGCGTTATTACCAATATACAAAAAACAGAAGCGGCGCTTGGAAAATGCAAGGCACAATATAGTGAAAATGAAACAAAATTGTATCAAGCATATCAATTTGTTCAACAAGCTCGCTCTCGAAAAGAAATGCTGGAAGAGATGCAAGAAGACTATTCTGGGTTTTATCAAGGTGTACGTGAAGTATTAAAGGCCCGTGAAAGTAAACTACATGGCATTGAAGGTGCGGTCGCTGAACTACTTACTGTACCGAAGGCATATGAAGTTGCTATGGAGATTGCACTTGGTGCAGCAATGCAACACGTTGTTGTACAAACAGAAGAGCATGCTCGCGAGGCAATTGCCTTTTTGAAACAAAATCGCCATGGACGTGCGACGTTTTTACCACAGGCAGTTATTAAGGGAAGATCGTTATCATTTGAACAGCTACGTATGATAAAGCAACACCCAGCGTTTATAGGTGTGGCAGCAGAACTCGTGCATTACAATAATAAATATGAAAATATAGTTTCAAATTTATTAGGAACGGTCGTCGTTGCAAAAGATTTAAGAGGTGCGAATGAGTTAGCGAAGCAATTACAATATCGCTACCGTATTGTAACGATTGAAGGAGATGTTGTAAATCCTGGCGGTTCTATGACTGGTGGGGCTGTAAAACAAGCGAAATCTTCTCTACTAGGGCGACAACGTGAATTAGAAGAGTGGAGCAAGAAGCTTACTGAAATGGAAGAAAAAACTTCTAAGTTAGAAAACTTTGTTAAAGCGTTAAAACAAGAAATTCAAGAAAAAGAAGTTAAGATAAAAGAATTACGTCACGATGCAGAACAAGAGCGTGTAGATGAACAAAAATTAAAAGAAGAAATTAATCAGCTTGAGCTAGAAGAGCATCGTATTAATGATCGTTTATCTATTTATGATTTGGAAATAGAAGGATTTTTACAAGATCAAGTGAAAATGCAAGGGCGAAAACAAGAGCTGGATAGAATTTTAGTAGAGCTTCAAAAAGATATCACAGAGCTTGATGAAAAAATTGTTGCTTTAACGAAGCAAAAAAGTGACCAGCATTCTTCGAAAGAAAAAGTTCAGGCGGAGATGACGGAGCTGAAAGTACAAGCAGCAGAAAAGCAGCAACGTTTGTCTAATCAAAAAGAGAAAGTAGATCGTTTGACGAAAGAACAAGAGGAAACGCAGCGAACGCTTGTAAAAACAAAAGAAGATTTAGCATTCTTAAAGCAAGAAATGACATCGAATTCAAGCGGTGAAGAGCAAATTACGAATATGATTGAAAAGAAAGCACATGATCGAAATCAAACATCGGAATTAATTAGTTCCCGTCGTGAGCAACGCCTGAGCCTTCAAGAACGGGTAGAACATATAGAGCGTGAAGTGAAAGATACGAAAGGGCGCCATAAATATGTTCTCGAGGTTTTAAAAGATCAAGAAGTGAAAATCAATCGCCTTGATGTTGAATTAGAAAATAGATTGCAACATTTACGCGAAACGTATACGATTTCATTTGAAGCAGCAAAACTGAAGTATACAATGATAATGCCTGCAGAAGATGCGCGTAAAAAGGTGAAATTAATCAAACTATCAATCGAGGAGCTCGGAACAGTAAACTTAGGGGCAATTGAAGAGTATGAACGCGTAGCAGAACGACATACGTTCTTGTTAGAGCAGCGAGATGACTTAGAAGAAGCGAAAGCGACATTGCACCAAGTTATTATGGAAATGGATGAAGAGATGAAAAAACGCTTCTCTACTACATTCCAGGCAATTCGTACAGAATTCCAGACTGTCTTTTGTGAACTATTTGGCGGAGGAAGAGCAGACTTAGTGATGACAAATCCGCAAGATTTATTAAATACAGGCATTGATATTGTTGCGCAGCCACCGGGTAAGAAACTGCAAAATTTAGGTTTACTTTCAGGTGGGGAGCGTGCTTTAACTGCAATTGCACTGCTATTTGGTATTTTAAAAGTAAGACCTGTTCCGTTCTGTGTACTAGATGAGGTTGAAGCGGCGCTTGATGAAGCGAATGTAGCTCGTTTTGCGCAGTATTTGAAAAAGTTTAGTGATGAAACGCAGTTTATTGTTATTACACATCGAAAAGGTACGATGGAAGAATCAGATGTACTGTACGGGGTAACAATGCAAGAATCAGGTGTTTCTAAGCTTGTTTCCGTTCGTTTAGATGACGGAGAAGAGCTTGTTGCAAGCAAATAGGAAGGATGAGAAGAATGAGCTTCTTTAAAAAATTAAAAGAAAAGATTTCGAAACAAACAGATACTGTAACAGAGAAGTTTAAGCAAGGGTTAGAAAAAACGAGAAATTCATTTGCGGATAAAGTAAATGATTTAGTGTATCGCTATCGTAAAGTCGATGAGGATTTCTTTGAGGAATTAGAGGAAATTTTAATTGGTGCAGATGTTGGTGTTGCAACAGTAATGGAACTTATCGATCAGTTGAAGGAAGAAGTACAACGCCGCAATATTCAAGATCCGAGAGAAGTGCAAGCTGTTATTTCGGAAAAACTAGTAGGGATTTACAAAGGTGAAGAAGACTTCAGTAATGAACTTAACATACAACAAGATCAATTAACGGTTATTTTATTTGTTGGTGTTAATGGTGTTGGGAAAACGACAACAATTGGTAAAATGGCTCATAAGTTTAAATCCGAAGGTAAGTCTGTCTTATTAGCAGCAGGGGATACGTTCCGTGCAGGAGCAATCGAACAGCTAGAAGTATGGGGCGACCGAGTTGGTGTGGAAGTTATTAAACAAGGATCTGGTTCTGACCCGGCAGCGGTTATGTATGATGCTGTTCAAGCTGCAAAAGCGCGTAAAGTAGATATCTTGCTATGTGATACAGCAGGTCGCTTGCAAAATAAAGTGAATTTAATGAAGGAGTTAGAAAAGGTGAAACGTGTCATTGAACGCGAAGTTCCAGGTGCTCCTCATGAAGTATTGCTTGTTATTGATGCAACGACAGGTCAAAATGGTTTAAGTCAAGCGAAAACATTCCGCGAAGCAACGAATGTTACAGGTATTGTTCTAACGAAATTAGACGGGACTGCTAAAGGTGGTATCGTATTAGCGATTCGTAATGAGATGGACGTACCAGTGAAATTTGTTGGACTTGGAGAACAAATGGACGACTTACAGCAATTTGATCCAGAACAATATGTGTATGGTTTATTTGCAAACTTAGTAGAAAAAGAAGAAGTATAAAGTGAAACTTCCATCCGTGGAGGCATTTTTCATGGATGGTTAGCCCTCACCAATCGGGTATTTATGGGTGGTTATCCTCCACCTATCTTCTTCGCTTCTTTTTGAATCTTAAGGTGGAGGTCTTACTGCCCGCAAATAGCGTGGGAAGTGAAAGAAGCGGTTTTTCCGCTTCTTTTTTATAAAAAATATATCATGTTAAGAAAAAAACTTGACACTCTTTTATACTCCATGTAAACTAATTCATGTAAAGGGAAATCACTTAACAAAGGATGATCCAACATGCTCGAAAAAACAACGAGAATGAATTATTTATTTGATTTTTATCAATCGTTGTTAACGCAAAAACAAAGAAGTTATATGTCGCTTTATTATTTAGATGATTTATCTCTTGGTGAAATTGCGGAAGAATTTGATGTAAGTCGCCAAGCCGTGTATGATAACATTAAACGGACTGAAGCGATGCTTGAAGAATATGAAGAGAAATTAGTATTACTTCAAAAGTTTCAAGAGCGACAGCGACTTGTTGCAAAGCTAAAACAGCTAATCAGCGAAGAAGAGCATGTGAATGAAGAAATGAAACAAGTTGTTGAAGCTATCGAAAAATTAGATTAGGAGGGCGGCAATATGGCATTTGAAGGATTAGCCGACCGACTTCAACAGACGATGCAAAAAATCCGCGGCAAAGGAAAAGTTTCTGAAGCCGATGTAAAAGAAATGATGAGAGAAGTTCGTCTTGCTCTTTTAGAAGCGGATGTTAACTTTAAAGTAGTAAAAGATTTTGTAAAGCGTGTGTCTGAGCGTGCTGTCGGACAAGATGTAATGAAGAGTTTGACACCTGGCCAACAAGTAATTAAAGTTGTACAGGAAGAACTTACAGAACTTATGGGCGGAGAGCAAAGTAAAATTGCTGTCGCTAATAAGCCGCCAACTGTTATTATGATGGTTGGTCTGCAAGGTGCAGGTAAAACAACGACAACAGGTAAACTTGCGAATTTGCTTCGTAAAAAGCATAATCGTAAACCGATGCTTGTTGCAGCCGATATTTACCGTCCTGCAGCGATTAAACAGCTTGAAACATTAGGGAAGCAATTGGACATGCCTGTTTTCTCATTAGGAGATCAAGTAAGTCCTGTTGAAATTGCGAAACAAGCGATTGCGAAAGCAAAAGAAGATCATCATGATTATGTTTTAATCGATACAGCGGGTCGCCTGCATATTGATGAAGAACTAATGGATGAATTAGCGAAAGTGAAAGAAGTTGCGAAACCGGATGAAATCTTCCTTGTTGTCGATGCGATGACAGGACAAGATGCGGTAAATGTTGCACAAAGTTTCCATGAACAGTTAGGTTTAACAGGTGTTGTTTTAACGAAATTAGACGGTGATACGCGCGGTGGTGCGGCACTATCTATTAAAGCAGTAACAAACACACCAATTAAATTTGCTGGTATGGGTGAAAAGCTAGATGCGATTGAAGCGTTCCATCCAGAACGCATGGCATCCCGTATTTTAGGGATGGGTGACGTTTTAACATTAATTGAAAAAGCGCAAGCTACAGTTGATGAGGAAAAAGCAAAAGAACTTGAGCAAAAAATGCGTACGCTTTCGTTTACGCTAGACGATTTCCTAGAGCAACTTGGACAAGTGCGTCAACTTGGACCACTTGATGAATTGCTAGGAATGCTTCCTGGTGCAAATAAAATTAAAGGGCTGAAAAATGCACAAGTTGATGAAAAACAAATTGGGCATATTGAGGCAATTATTCGTTCTATGACAAAAGTAGAGCGAGAACATCCGGAAATTATCAATGCTAGTCGTAAAAAACGCATTGCCAAAGGTAGTGGTACAACAGTACAAGAAATTAATCGTCTACTGAAGCAGTTTGAAGATATGAAAAAAATGATGAAGACGATGACAGGCATGCAAAAAGGTAAGAAAAAAGGACTAGGTGGATTGAAGTTTCCATTTATGTAAGGAAAAAAAGATGGCTCTGTTAAGAAAAAATACTTTACAAAGCAATAGTCTTTTTGCTAATATAATTATCTGTGTGAAATAAATTCGGAGGTGCTTTATAAATGGCAGTTAAAATTCGTTTAAAACGTATGGGAGCTAAAAAAACTCCTTTCTATCGTGTAGTTGTTGCAGATTCTCGTTCTCCTCGTGACGGACGTTTCATTGAGGAAATCGGTACTTACAATCCGGTTGCTCAACCAGCTGAAGTGAAAATCAACGAAGAAGCAGCATTAAAATGGTTAGGAAATGGTGCGAAACCATCTGATACAGTTCGCAATCTTTTCTCTAACCAAGGTATCATGGAGAAATTCCACTTATCTAAACAAGGTAAGTAATTGAGGCAATGACAATGGAAAAGTTGATCGAAACAATTGTCAAACCTCTTGTAGATCATCCTGAAGATGTAAAAGTTTCACAGGAACTTTGCAACGGAGAGATAAAGTATCGATTGACTGTGCATCCTGAGGATGTTGGAAAAGTCATTGGAAAGCAGGGGCGAGTTGCGAAAGCAATTCGGATGCTCTTGTATTCAGTGGGACATCACAATGATGAGAAAGTCACACTGGAAATTCAATAAACGTTAAAAGGGCGAGGATTTTTCCTCTCCCTTTTTTAACATTTTTAAAGAAATTGCATGTTCCATATATGGAATGGAAATGCTTAACTTATATAGAAAACAGGGGTGACATGCTGTTTATGACAAAATGGTTTAACGTAGGTAAAATTGTAAATACTCATGGTGTTAGAGGGGAAATTCGAGTTATTTCTCGTACCGATTTTCCTGAAGAACGATATAAAGTAGGGAATACATTATACATATGGCATGATAAAGGGACGGAACCACTTTCGGTAAAGGTCGCTTCTCATCGCCAACACAAAACATTTGATTTATTGACATTTGAAGGGTATAACAATGTAGATGAAGTAGAGAAGCTAAAAGGTTCTTCAATCAAAGTACCAGAAGAGCAGTTAGGTGAACTTGCTGAAGGTGAGTACTATTACCATGAAATTATTGGCTGTAAAGTTGTAACAGAAGAGGGAGAGGATTTAGGTACGATAAAAGAGATTCTATCTCCTGGTGCGAATGATGTTTGGGTGATCAAACGCCCGAAAGGTCAAGATCTTTTAATCCCTTACATTGATGATGTTGTACTTCAAGTTAACATTGAAAATAAATTAGTAACCATTCATGTAATGGAAGGATTGCTATAATGAAAATCGATATTTTAACATTATTTCCAGAGATGTTCACCGGTGTTTTTGGATCTTCGATTTTAAAAAAAGCGCAAGAAAAAGAGGCAGTGGAGCTTAGGGTTGTAAATTTTCGTGATTATACAACAAGTAAGCATAACAGTGTAGATGATTATCCGTACGGTGGGGGCGCGGGGATGGTATTAACCCCACAGCCTATCTTTGATGCGGTGGAAGAGTTAACGAAGGAAACTGACCGTAAACCAAGGGTTGTCTTAATGTGTCCACAAGGAGAGCGTTTCACGCAGAAAAAGGCAGAAGAGCTTGCTGGAGAAGAGCATGTTATTTTTGTATGTGGTCATTATGAAGGATATGATGAACGAATTCGTGAACATCTTGTAACAGATGAGATTTCTATTGGTGATTACGTATTAACGGGCGGAGAATTAGCCTCTATGGTTGTTACCGATAGTGTTGTACGTCTTTTGCCAGGAGTACTTGGAAATCACGCTTCTCAGGTGGAAGATTCTTTTAGTACTGGTTTGTTAGAGCATCCGCACTATACACGTCCAGCTGATTTCCGTGGCATGAAGGTACCGGATGTACTTACGTCAGGGAATCATAAAAATATTGATGAATGGCGTCATAAAGAATCCCTGCGCCGTACGTATACACGTCGACCGGATTTACTTGAAGAACGTCAATTATCAAAGCAAGAAGAAAAATGGCTTGAACAAATTAAAAAAGAGCAATAAGAACTTCATATATTTTCTATTGCAACAGGCCTAGCAATATGATATTATAACATTTGTGTTACTGAAATCAGTAGCCGTATTAACGATGTTCCGCTGTAATTTATTAAGACTTTATAAGAGCATCCGTTTAAAGGAGAGAATTGAATATGCAACAATTAATCGCAGAAATTACAAAAGGCCAATTAAAAACTGACCTACCTTCATTCCGTCCTGGTGACACTTTACGTGTACACGTAAAAGTAGTTGAGGGTACTCGTGAGAGAATTCAGCTTTTTGAAGGTGTTGTAATTAAACGTCGTGGTGGCGGAATCAGTGAAACATTCACAGTGCGTAAGATTTCTTACGGTGTAGGTGTTGAGCGTACATTCCCAGTTCACACGCCAAGAATCGCGAAAATCGAAGTACTTCGCCGTGGTAAAGTACGTCGTGCTAAGTTATACTACTTACGTAACCTTCGCGGTAAAAAAGCGCGTATCAAAGAAATTCGATAAGACATGTATGGGAGCTTGTAAATGCACAAGCTCCCTTTTTCCAATCTATATGAAATTTTGATATAATACGAACAGCTTACATAACCGTGGAGGGGAAATACATGAAAAAAGAGAAGAGTTCACTTTGGGAATGGATAAAAGCAATTTTGATTGCTATTGTGTTAGCGGGTGTTATTAGACAATTTTTCTTTGCTCCAATCCTTGTGGATGGTGTATCAATGTCACCGACGCTACATGATCGTGATCGAATGATTGTCAATAAGATCGGCTATCACATTGGTGAACCGAAACGTTTTGACATAATCGTATTCCAAGCAACAGAAGAAAAAGATTATATTAAACGTGTTATCGGCTTGCCAGGCGATGAAATTGAGTATCGAAATGATAAACTCTATATTAACGGAAAACCTTATGAGGAACCGTATTTAGACAAGCAGAAAAAACAACTTGCTGATGGACCACTTACATATGATTTCAAGCTTGAAGAAATTACAGGTAAGAAAACAGTTCCAAAAGGTCAATTATTTGTACTAGGTGACAATCGTCGTTTTAGTAAAGATAGTCGTACTATTGGAACGATTTCGATGGACCAAGTAATTGGAGAAGCGAATATGTTATATTGGCCATTAAAAGACGCACGTATTGTGAAATAAACGAAAAAAGAAGGTGGCAACATGGTAATTCAATGGTTCCCAGGGCATATGGCAAAAGCTAGGCGCCAAGTAACAGAGAAATTAAAGTTAATTGATGTTGTAATCGAACTTGTAGATGCTCGATTACCTTTATCTTCTCGAAACCCGATGATTGATGAAATTATTACACATAAGCCGAGGCTTGTTGTTTTAAATAAAGCGGATATGGCAGATGATCGCTTAACTAAGCAATGGATCGCCTATTTTGAGGAAAAAGGGCATAAAGCAATTTCAATTAATGCGCAGGCTGGACAAGGTATGAAAGAAATTGCAGCTGCATGTAAAGTGCTTGTAAAAGAAAAATTTGACAAAATGGTTGCAAAAGGCATTCGTCCAAGAGCAATTCGCGCTTTAATTGTAGGTATTCCCAATGTCGGTAAATCTACATTGATTAATAAATTAGCAAAGAAAAATATTGCAAAAACAGGTGATCGTCCAGGTGTTACAACAGCCCAACAATGGATTAAGGTTGGTAAGGAAATGGAACTACTGGATACACCAGGTATTTTATGGCCTAAATTTGAAGATGAATTAGTTGGACTTCGCCTTGCGACAACGGGTGCAATTAAAGATTCTATTTTAAATTTACAAGATGTAGCAGTATATGCACTTCGTTTTATGGAAAAGCATTATCCAGAACGTATACAAGAACGTTATAAAATAAGTGAAATTCCAGAAGACATTGTAGAATTCTTTGATGTGATTGGAAGAAATAGAGGTTGCTTAATGGGCGGCGGAATGATTGATTATGATAAAACATCTGAGCTTATTCTTCGCGAGCTTCGCGGTGGTAAACTTGGAAAAATGACATTTGAAACACCGGAAGAATTTGCAGAGGAAGTAGAAGAAGTATAAGACGTGCGTTTGTGCGTCTTTTCTTTTTGGTTATTTTTAAAAGGGAGTGTACATTGATGCAAAAAATCACAATTCAAGAGGCAGAATGTGTATTGCAAGAAATTAAGAATGAAGAAGATGAAAGATTTCAAGTGTTATTGAAGGATGAGCGGAAAGGCGTTCAAAAGCTCATTTTAAAATGGTATAAACAAAAAGAGTTAGCGCAAAAGGAAAAAGAAAAGTTTTTAGAGATGTCAAAATATGAAAAAGCATTACGTGAAAAAGGGCTCACATATATTGCTGGTATCGATGAAGTGGGAAGGGGGCCGCTAGCTGGGCCCGTTGTTACGGCTGCTGTCGTCCTTCCAAAAGATTTCTATATCCCAGGGTTAAATGACTCTAAAAAACTAAGTGAAGCGAAACGTGAGCGTTTTTATGATGAAATTAAAGAACAGGCAATCGCGATTGGGGTTGGAATTGTATCTCCGCAAGTTATTGATGAAATAAATATTTATCAAGCGACGAAACGAGCAATGTTAGATGCAATTGCGAATTTAGCATGTACACCAGAGCATTTATTAATTGATGCAATGAAGCTTCCTACACCAATTCCGCAAACATCTATTATTAAAGGTGATGCAAAAAGTATTTCTATTTCAGCTGCGTCTATTATTGCGAAAGTAACGAGAGATCGCATGATGAAAGAACTTGGGAAAGAATATCCAGCATATGGATTTGAGCAACATATGGGCTATGGAACGAAACAACATTTACAAGCGATTGAAATGTACGGAGTATTAGAAGAGCATAGAAAAACATTTGCGCCGATTAAGGATATGATTCAAAAATAAGCTGTGACTCACAGCTTATTTTTTTATTTTGGTATATAAACATTACTATTTTCAAAAAAGAATAAAGCGATTTCAGTTTTCTGACACTTTATTGTAGACAGCGTGCCAATCATTTTATACAATGGCAATGTAGTGTTTTTTAAACATTAAAAAACTTTTTGAGTAAAACAGGAAAACAGGGGAGGATGGGACCATGAATATCCATGAGTACCAAGGTAAAGCAGTCCTTAGAAGCTATGGGGTTAGCGTTCCGAACGGGAAGGTTGCATTTACAGTAGAAGAAGCTGTAGAAGCAGCGAAAGAATTAGGAACAGATGTATGTGTAGTGAAAGCACAAATTCACGCTGGTGGACGCGGCAAAGCTGGCGGAGTAAAAGTTGCGAAAAATTTAGATGAAGTTCGTACATATGCGGAAAGTATTTTAGGTACTACGCTTGTTACGCATCAAACAGGTCCTGAAGGTAAGGAAGTAAAACGCTTACTTATCGAAGAAGGTTGCGATATTAAAAAAGAATATTATGTTGGTTTAGTTTTAGACCGTGCGACTTCTCAAGTTGTTTTAATGGCGTCTGAAGAAGGCGGAACAGAAATTGAAGAAGTAGCAGAAAAAACACCAGAAAAAATCTTTAAAGAATATATTGATCCAGCAGTAGGTCTGCAAGGTTTCCAAGCACGCCGCATTGCATTTAACATCAATATTCCAAAAGAGCTTGTAGGACAAGCTGTGAAGTTTATGATGGGCTTATATCGTGCTTATATCGAAAAAGATTGCTCTATTGCAGAAATCAACCCACTTGTTACAACAGGTGATGGAAAAGTTATGGCATTAGATGCAAAATTAAACTTTGATTCTAATGCATTATATCGTCATAAAGACATTCTAGAACTTCGTGATCTTGAAGAAGAAGATCCGAAAGAAATTGAAGCTTCTAAATACGACTTAAACTATATTCCTTTAGATGGAAATATTGGTTGTATGGTAAATGGTGCAGGATTAGCAATGGCAACAATGGATATCATTAAACATTACCATGGCGATCCAGCTAACTTTTTAGATGTTGGTGGCGGTGCTACAGCTGAAAAAGTTACAGAAGCTTTCAAAATTATTCTTTCTGACAAAAATGTAAAAGGTATTTTCGTTAACATTTTTGGTGGCATTATGAAATGTGATGTTATTGCAGAAGGTGTTATTGAAGCGACAAAACAAGTAGGCCTTGAATTACCACTTGTTGTTCGTCTTGAAGGTACAAATGTTGAGCTAGGTAAGAAAATTTTAAATGAATCTGGTTTAAATATTGTTGCAGCAGAATCTATGGCAGACGGTGCACAAAAAATTGTTTCACTAGTGGGCTAATAGAAAGCGGGGGAGAAAAATGAGCGTATTAGTTAATAAAGATACAAAAGTTATTGTACAAGGTATTACTGGTTCACAAGGTTTATTCCATACAAAACAAATGATTGAATATGGTACGAAAATTGTCGGTGGTGTAACACCTGGTAAAGGTGGCACTGAAATTGAAGGTGTACCTGTCTTTGATACGGTAGAAGATGCTGTAAAAGCAACGGGCGCAAATGCTTCAGTTGTGTACGTTCCACCCGCTTTTGCGGCTGATGCGATTATGGAAGCGGTTGATGCAGAGATTGACTTAGTAGTATGTATTACAGAAGGAATCCCTGTATTAGATATGGTTAAAGTTAAGAAGTATATGGCAGGTAAACAGACGCGTTTACTTGGACCAAACTGCCCAGGTGTTATTACACCAGATGAATGTAAGATTGGTATTATGCCAGGATATATTCATAAAAAAGGTCATGTAGGTATTGTATCTCGATCTGGTACATTAACATACGAAGCTGTACATCAATTAACACAAGAAGGCATTGGTCAATCTACTGCTGTAGGTATCGGTGGCGACCCTGTCAATGGTACAGACTTTATTGATGCGTTAAAAGCGTTTAATGAAGACGAAGAAACACATGCTGTTATTATGATTGGTGAAATCGGTGGAACAGCAGAAGAAGAAGCTGCTGAGTGGGTAAAAGCAAATATGACAAAACCTGTTGTTGGATTTATCGGTGGTCAAACAGCGCCTGCAGGAAAACGTATGGGCCATGCTGGTGCGATTATTTCTGGCGGTAAAGGTACAGCTGCTGAAAAAATCAAAACAATGGAAGCTTGTGGTATTAAAGTTGCTGAAACACCAGCTGTTATGGGCGAAACTTTAATCGCTGTTTTAAAAGAAAAAGGATTATTTGAAACTTGTAAAAACTATTAATCTTTTTTGAAAGACACCTTCGTGCTAGAGGGTGTCTTTTTACACTTTTTCCTGTTTACATAATAAAAATTATGGGTAAGGAGAATGATCATGAAAAGGGAACGATTGCTCCATCTTCATTATGTGTTAGCGGATCATTGGAAAGCGTTAACTCGCTTATTGCATATAGATCCAGAGATAAAGAAACTGTATAAATTTAGTTCAGTGGAATTTGAAAAGTATGCTGGGCTGACTCCGAAAAAATCTGCTGAATTAGTTAGCTTCTTACAAACATCTACCCCGGCACAATGTATACATCATTTAGAAGAAAAGCATATTTTTTATGTCACAATATGGGATGATGATTATCCAGAATTATTACGTGAAATATCAGATCCGCCTTTCATTTTATATGGAAAGGGAAAGAGAGAATTATTAGGAGAAATAAATAAATTTGCAGTAGTTGGAACAAGAAAACCTTCTTTATACGGGAAAGAAAGCATACAATCTATTTTACAACCGCTAATAGACAAAGAATGGCTAATTGTAAGTGGTTTTGCAAATGGAATTGATACCATTGCTCACCAAATCGCAGTGCAACAACATAGCCCTACTATTGCTGTCTTAGGGCATGGATTACAGTATATGTATCCAAAAGAGAATTGCTACTTTTATAAAATATGGAAGAATACTGTACTGTTATTAACAGAATATCCGCCACATTACGCGCCTAGAAAATGGTATTTTCCAAAGCGAAATCGAATTATCAGTGGTCTTTGCAAAGGGGTTCTAGTAGTGGAAGCGAAATCGGAAAGTGGCTCGCTTATTACTGCAGATCTCGCTTTAGAACAAAATAGGGAGGTATTTGCTCTTCCAGGTCCTATTTTTACAGAAAGTGCAGCAGGAACAAATCAACTTATAAAGCAAGGGGCGAAACTTGTTCAAAAAGCAGAGGATATTCTCGAGGAATTTTTAAATTAACCGTATATTTTTATGTTTTTATTAAACAATTATTGACAAATGGTAGAGTGGCACTGTATGTTATACTCATTCTTGATTGACAAAAACAAGAGAAATCAATAAGATTAATGAAGACTTGAATCCACCTCTTAAGGAGGCACTAGCATGTCAGATTACCTCGTAATCGTGGAGTCGCCTTCTAAGGCGAAAACCATTGAGAAATATTTAGGGAAAAAATACAAAGTCGTCGCGTCTATGGGACATGTTCGCGATTTGCCTAAAAGTCAAATGGGGATAGAAGTAAAAAATAATTTCACCCCGAAGTATATTACCATCCGTGGTAAAGGTCCTGTTTTAAAAGATTTAAAATCAGCAGCAAAAAAAGCAAAAAAAGTCTATCTCGCGGCCGATCCAGACCGCGAAGGAGAAGCGATCGCTTGGCATTTAGCGAATACGCTAAATGTGGATGTTGAATCAGATTGCCGGGTTGTATTTAATGAAATTACAAAAGATGCGATTAAAGAGTCATTTAAGCATCCTCGTGCAATTAATATGGATTTAGTAGATGCACAGCAAGCAAGACGGATACTTGATCGCCTTGTTGGTTATAATATTAGTCCTTTATTATGGAAGAAAGTCAAAAAGGGATTAAGTGCAGGACGTGTACAATCTGTAGCGGTTCGCTTAATTATTGATCGTGAAAAAGAAATTCAAAGTTTTATTCCGGAAGAGTTCTGGACAATTAAAACAGAATTTGTCAAAGGAAAAGACACATTTGAAGCATCTTTTTATGGTGTGAATGGAGAAAAGGTTCAATTAACAAATGAAGCGCAAGTAAAAGACATAATTGAAACAATGAAAGACAATGCATTTTCAGTTGAAAATGTAACGAAAAAAGAGCGGAAACGTAATCCTGCATTACCATTTACAACGTCTTCTTTACAACAAGAAGCTGCACGTAAATTAAATATGCGAGCAAAGAAGACAATGATGCTTGCGCAGCAGCTATACGAAGGGATAGATATTGGTAAACAGGGAACCGTAGGTCTTATTACGTATATGAGAACAGACTCAACGCGTATATCGGAAACTGCTCAAGAGGAAGCTCGCTCTTATATTACTGAGGCGTTTGGTTCAGAATACATAGGGACAGAGAAGAAGAAGGAAACGAAAAAAGCGAATGCACAAGATGCGCATGAAGCAATTCGTCCAACTTCGGTAATGAGAAAGCCAGAGGAACTAAAAAGTTTCTTAAGTCGTGATCAACATCGTTTGTACAAATTGATTTGGGAGCGATTTGTTGCAAGTCAAATGGCATCTGCTGTAATGGATACTGTTACAGCTAGACTCATTAATAATAACGTTCAATTCCGTGCAAGTGGCTCAGTAGTGAAATTTTCAGGGTTTATGAAAGTTTACGTAGAATCGAAAGATGATGGTGCGGAAGAAAAAGATAAAATGTTGCCTCCTTTAGAAATAGGAGAAACTGTATTTTCAAAAGATATGGATCCAAAGCAGCACTTTACGCAGCCGCCACCACGTTATACAGAGGCCCGTTTAGTTAGGATGCTTGAAGAGCTTGGAATCGGGAGACCGTCTACTTACGTACCAACACTTGAAACGATTCAGAAGCGAGGATATGTTGCATTAGACAATAAACGCTTTGTTCCGACTGAACTTGGAGAAATTGTAATTGAACTTATTTTAGAGTTTTTCCCAGAAATTATTAACATTGAATTTACGGCCAATATGGAGCAAAACCTTGATGAAGTAGAAGAGGGGAAAGCAAATTGGGTGAAAATTGTTGATGATTTCTACGTAGGCTTTGAACCCCGCTTAGAAAAAGCGGAAAAGGAGATGCGTGAAGTCGAAATTAAAGATGAACCTGCTGGGGAAGATTGTGAATTATGCGGTCACCCAATGGTCTTTAAAATGGGCAAATACGGGAAGTTTATGGCTTGTTCTAATTTCCCTGATTGTCGCAATACAAAACCGATTGTGAAAGAAATCGGTGTAACTTGTCCGAAATGTGATAAAGGACAAATTATTGAACGCCGAAGTAATAAAAAGAAACGTCTTTTCTATGGATGTGGCACATATCCAGAATGTGACTTTGTATCTTGGGATAAACCGATTGGCCGGAAATGCCCGAAATGTGAAGGTATGCTCGTAGAGAAGAAGCTGAAAAAAGGCGTTCAAGTACAATGTATTTCTTGTGATTATGAAGAAGAACAACAAATGTGAGCGTAACTGCTCACATTTTTTTCGGGATAGAAAAGGAAAGGTGATAAATACATGACAACACAAGTAGTAAACGTCATTGGCGCAGGTCTTGCAGGAAGTGAAGCAGCTTATCAAATTGCAAAACGTGGTGTTCAAGTAAAATTATATGAAATGAGACCAGTAAGACAAACGCCGGCTCATCACACAGATAAATTTGCTGAGTTAGTATGCAGTAACTCACTTCGTGCAAATACATTAACAAATGCTGTTGGGGTCATTAAAGAAGAAATGCGCAAAATGGACTCTGTTATTATCCGTGCGGCAGATGAGTGTTCTGTGCCAGCAGGAGGAGCATTAGCGGTTGATCGGCATGAATTTGCAGCAAAAGTAACGGAGTATGTGAAAAATCATCCAAACGTAACTGTGATGAACGAAGAAATGACAGAAATTCCAGAAGGACCAACTGTTATCGCGACAGGTCCACTCACATCTCCAGAACTTTCTGCACAGTTAAAAGAGTTAACGGGTGAAGATTATTTTTATTTCTATGATGCAGCTGCACCAATTGTGGAAAAAGAAAGCATTGATATGAACAAAGTATATTTAAAATCTCGTTACGATAAGGGAGAAGCGGCTTATTTAAACTGCCCAATGACAGAAGAAGAGTTCGATCGTTTTTATGATGCTTTAATTGCTGCAGAGACAGTGCCATTAAAAGAATTTGAGAAAGAAGTATTCTTTGAAGGTTGTATGCCTGTAGAAGTAATGGCAAGCCGTGGTAGACAGACATTGTTATTTGGACCGATGAAACCAGTGGGGCTGGAAGATCCGAAAACAGGTAAAACGCCATATGCTGTTGTTCAATTACGTCAAGATGATGCAGCAGGAACGTTATACAATATTGTTGGGTTCCAAACACATTTAAAGTGGGGACCTCAAAAAGAAGTATTACAATTGATTCCTGGACTTGAAAATGCAGAAATTGTACGCTATGGTGTAATGCATCGTAATACGTTTATTAATTCACCAAGATTACTTCGTCCAACATACCAATATAAACATCGTGATGATTTATTCTTTGCTGGACAAATGACAGGTGTAGAAGGATATGTAGAATCGGCTGCTTCAGGGCTGTTAGCAGGTATTAATGCAGCTCGTCTTGTAAAGGGAGAAGAGCCTGTTGTATTACCTCCTGTAACAGCAATGGGCAGTATGGCGAATTATATTACTGCAACTAATGCGAAAAACTTCCAACCGATGAACGCAAACTTTGGTTTATTTGCGCCATTAGAAAAGAAAATTAAAAAGAAACAAGAGCGAAATGAAGCATACGCAACACGCGCTTTAGAGACGATTCAAAATTTTGTAAATATTTAGTTAAATTTCTTGCAAAGGCTACTGAGTTGTGATACGATTTAGTAGCCTTTATTGAGGTGAGTTATGTGAATGTGAAGAAATTGTTACAATTATTCGTTGGATATTTACAAATTGAAAGAAATTATTCAAAATATACAATTGCAAGTTATCAAAATGATTTAGAACATTTTGTGCAATTTATGGAGCGAGAAGGCATATCCTCTTTTTTAGACGTTACATACGTAGATGTTCGTTTGTACTTAACGACATTACACGATGAAAAGCTAGCCCGTAAATCTGTCGCAAGAAAAGTATCGAGCTTACGAAGTTTATATCGTTTTCTGATGCGTGAAGGATATCGAGAAGATAATCCGTTTGCACTTGCGTCACTCCCCAAAAAAGAACTGTCAATCCCAAAGTTTTTGTATGTTGAAGAATTGGAGAAATTGTTTGAAGTTTCTGATGTGAAAACACCACTTGGTCAAAGGGATCAAGCTTTATTAGAGCTTATGTATGCAACGGGAATCCGTGTGAGTGAATGTGTAAGTTTACAACTTACTGATATTGATTTCTCGGTAGGGACAATTCTAGTGACGGGAAAAGGCAAAAAACAAAGGTACGTTCCGTTTGGAAGTTATGCCCAAGATGCTTTAATTACTTATATAGAAAACGGTAGAAAACAGTTAGCTAAAAAAACAGAGGAACATTCTCAAATGGTGTTTTTAAATGCAAAGGGTAAGCCGTTAACGGATCGCGGTGTTCGTTATATTTTAAATGAGCTCATTAAGAAAGCTTCTCTTACAATGCGAATAAGTCCGCATATGTTAAGGCATACATTTGCTACACATATGTTAGATGAAGGTGCAGATTTACGAACTGTGCAGGAGTTATTGGGTCATGAAAATCTATCAACGACACAAATTTATACGCATGTTTCAAAAGAAAGATTGCGTTCTGTTTACATGAAGCATCACCCGCGGGCATAAATTGCTTTTAAAGCTATAAAAACATATAAAGGAGTTTTTTCTATGGGAAATTTCCACGCTACAACGATATTTGCCATTCACCATAATGGAGAGTGTGCTATGGCCGGCGACGGACAAGTGACATTTGGCAATGCTGTTGTGATGAAGCACACAGCACGAAAAGTTCGAAAGCTATTTCAAGGGAAGGTGTTAGCTGGATTTGCAGGTTCCGTTGCGGATGCGTTTACTCTTTTTGAAATGTTTGAGGGGAAATTAGAAGAGTATAATGGAAATTTACAACGTGCTGCAGTTGAAATGGCGAAACAATGGCGTGGTGATAAAATGCTGCGTCAATTGGAAGCGATGTTAATCGTTATGGATCAAACAACGTTACTTCTTGTTTCAGGAACAGGAGAAGTAATTGAACCGGATGATGGCATTTTAGCAATCGGTTCAGGTGGACATTATGCGCTTGCAGCTGGCCGCGCTTTAAAGCAACATGCGAGTGAACATTTAACAGCAAAAGCAATTGCGAAAGCAAGTTTAGAAATTGCTGGTGACATTTGTGTGTATACAAATCACAACATTATTGTGGAAGAATTGTAGAATCGTAAGGGAGGCATTTTATATGCATTTACATTTTACTCCGCGTCAAATTGTAGAAAAATTGGATCAATATATTATTGGTCAAAAAGATGCGAAAAAAGCGGTTGCAGTAGCGCTTAGAAATCGATATCGTCGTAGTAAATTAGCGGAAGATTTACGCGATGAAATTGCTCCGAAGAACATTTTAATGATTGGACCGACAGGGGTCGGAAAGACAGAGGTAGCACGACGAATGGCGAAGCTCGTTGGAGCACCTTTTATTAAGGTTGAAGCGACGAAATTCACAGAAGTTGGATATGTCGGTCGAGATGTAGAATCTATGGTGCGTGACCTTGTAGAAACTTCAGTTCGCATCGTAAAAGAAGAAATGGTCGTCAAGGTTAAAGATAAGGCTGAGGAGCAAGCAAATCAACGGCTTGTTGAAATTTTGGTGCCAAGTCCGCAAAAACAATCCGGATTCAAAAATCCGTTAGAGATGTTATTTGGTGGAAATCAAAATGCGAATCAGACATCTGAAACACAAGATGACACAGAAATTGAAAAGAAGCGCAGAGAAGTTGAAAAGAAACTTGCCGCAGGTTTACTTGAAGATGAAATTGTATCGATTGAAGTGACGGAACAACAGTCTTCTATGTTTGATATGTTGCAAGGTACTGGTATGGAGCAAATGGGGATGAATTTCCAAGATGCATTAGGAAGTTTTATGCCGAAAAAAACGAAAAAACGTAAACTTTCTGTAAAAGAAGCAAGAAAAGTCTTGACAAATGAGGAAGCACAGCGCTTAATTGATATGGATGAAGTTACACAAGAGGCTGTTTATCGTGCTGAACAGCTCGGGATTATTTTTATTGATGAAATTGACAAAATTGCTGGTAAGCAGTCGAATAGCGTGGATGTATCGCGTGAAGGTGTACAGCGTGACATTTTGCCAATTGTAGAAGGATCGAACGTTGCAACGAAATATGGATCGGTGAAAACAGATTATATTTTATTTATTGCGGCTGGTGCCTTCCATATGTCCAAACCGTCTGATTTAATTCCAGAACTGCAAGGAAGATTCCCGATTCGAGTGGAATTAACAAAATTATCGGTAGATGATTTTGTTAAAATTCTTGTAGAACCTGATAATGCTTTAGTGAAGCAATATATAGCATTATTAGCAACTGAGGGTATAGAAATTGAATTTTCTGACGAAGCTATTCGTAAGATTGCTGAGATTGCTTATCAAGTTAATCAAGATACGGATAATATTGGAGCGAGAAGACTTCATACCATTATGGAGAAACTTCTTGAAGATTTATCGTTTGAAGCATCTGAGATTACGTTAGAGAAAATAACGATAACACCTCAATATGTAGAGGAAAAATTAGCAACGATTGCTAAAAATAAAGATGTGAGCCAGTTTATTTTGTAATAGTGTCATCAGGTGACTCGCCCTAGTTTCCAAGTGATGAAAAAATATGTAAGTAACATGTAGGAGGAACTTTTGAAATGGAATTATTAGCAAAAACGAGAAAATTAAATGCGTTATTACAGAGCGCAGCAGGAAAGCCTGTAAACTTTAGAGAAATGTCAGATACAATGTGTGAAGTAATTGAAGCAAACGTATTCGTTGTAAGTCGTCGTGGTAAATTATTAGGATATGCAATTCACCAACAAATCGAGAATGAGCGCATGAAACAAATGCTTGCAGAGCGTCAATTCCCAGAAGAGTATACACAAAGCCTATTCAACGTTACAGAAACATCTTCAAACTTAGATGTAAACAGTCAATTTACAGCATTCCCTGTAGAAAACAAAGAATTATTCGGTCAAGGTTTAACTACAATTGTACCGATCGTTGGTGGCGGTGAGCGTCTAGGTACACTAGTGTTAGCGCGTCTAGGTCAAGAATTTTTAGATGATGATTTAATTCTTGCTGAATACAGCTCAACTGTAGTAGGTATGGAAATCTTACGCGAAAAAGCGGAAGAAATCGAAGAAGAAGCGCGTAGTAAAGCGGTCGTTCAAATGGCAATTAGCTCGTTATCATACAGTGAGTTAGAAGCAATTGAGCACATCTTCGAAGAATTAAATGGAACAGAAGGTTTACTTGTTGCAAGTAAAATTGCTGATCGTGTAGGAATTACTCGTTCTGTAATCGTAAACGCACTTCGTAAATTAGAAAGTGCAGGCGTTATTGAATCTCGTTCTTTAGGTATGAAAGGAACATACATTAAAGTATTAAACGACAAGTTTTTACATGAACTTGCTAAATTAAAAACAAACTAATTGTTAAGGGAAGCTCTCCTCATGTGAGGAGAGCTTTTTTATTTTCTAAAAGATTCATTGCGTTCTGATGGGGAAAAAGCCGTAGTTTTGCTTTATTAGGTACGGCTGCTTAAAGTAAAGGAAGAGTGGTAATACTGAAGTTAGAATTGAGAAATAGATGAGTAAAATCATAATTAAAAAGAAAGTTTTACATTGTTCGCATTTTCGACTTGATTGTAATATTTCATTATGATATAGTAAGCAGTGGTGTCAGTACAAAGTACACACGTTTACCGATTTAAGTGTTGGTGCTACGCTTGTAGTTTCGCTTAAAGATGAAGTAAACGGAGGATATCAAAAACCATTTAGGAGGAACTAAATTATGTCAGTAATTTCTATGAAGCAATTGCTTGAAGCTGGTGTTCATTTCGGACATCAAACTCGTCGTTGGAACCCAAAA
>Ga0209025_1001433_pt1 | contig 31455 bp, 29 predicted proteins | sample AraplaMF_Col_mLB_FD_184256 | JGI IMG/M metagenome (GOLD analysis project Ga0209025, IMG submission 184256) | Arabidopsis root microbial communities from the University of North Carolina, USA - plate scrape MF_Col_mLB (SPAdes) (version 2) | ecosystem: Host-associated > Plants > Roots > Endosphere... | reverse complement strand
CTAAGTAAGCATCATCTTCTTTTAGAAGAGCATACATTAAATTTTCCATTTGAAGAAACAGCGACGCATCAATTTTTTTGTCACTAAAAATTTGTCTCATGAATTATCCCTCAAAGAAATAGCTTTCTGCTAATTCACGGACAGTCATTTGTTCTGTTTCATCATTTAATTTTGCAATAATGCTTCGCTCAATTGCACGTATAACAGGAATATATACACCTAAGTCACATGCGTCAATAATACCACGAATACTTGCTGCTTCTTCACTTACGCGTCCGTCACGGGCAAGTGGCATGAGGTCACTTGCGAATGCAACAAACTTTTCAATTGTTGCAATGTCTTTCAATTTTGATTCAGATAATAATAGTTGTTTTAATGTATTACCTTGAATATAAGGAACTTCAATGATAACAAATCGATTTTTTAATGCTTCATTTAATTCGCTTGTTCCAACGTAACCTTCGTTGATTGCAGCGATTACACGGTATTCTTCATCACCATATACAACTTGTTGTGTAAATGGGTTTGTGATCATTTTACGGTAATCTAATGCACCATGAAGAAGAGGAAGTGTTTCCGGTTTTGCCATATTAATTTCATCGATATATAGGAAGTGTCCATTTTTCATCGCTTTCATAAGAGGACCATCAACGAAGGAAACTTCAGATGCTCCGTCTTTTGTTTTTAAAGTATTATATCCTAAAATACCCTCGACATCTAAATCGACAGAACAGTTAATACTGTGCATTGGTTTTTGGAATAAGGAAGATAGCGTTTCTGCAAGAACGGTTTTTCCACTTCCAGTTGGTCCTTTTAATAAAATATTTTTGCCAAGCAGAAGGGCTGTAATTGCATCTTCAATAATGCTGTTATCCGATGCTTTGTACATTTTTGTTCCGATTAAATGTGCATTTTCACCAACTACTTGTTTATTTTTTTCGTGAATTGTTGCTAATTGCTGTTTTAAATCAGCATGTATATGAAATTGTTCTAACATGTATTTCCCACCTAACATTATTTTCATAAAGTAAACAATACATCTTATGATAACTTGTTTTAATATGGTATGCAAAGAAAAGGAGAGGGGAGAAGAGTACGACATTATAAAAGAAAAAAGTAACCAAATTTACTTTGATTACTTTTTTCATATTTATAGTAAAGGGGAAATTAGACGCATTAGAGATTCTAGTATTCGTTTTTTAATACTTCTTTTTTGGAATGACTTCCATCTAATTTCAGTGGAATGGTTAAAATCTTCTTCAAAATCATGTTTAATATCAAGAACTGTTTTGGATTCATAAAGTACGCTAATGATTTCATAATTTAGTTCAAAGCTGCGGACATCCATATTTGCCGTGCCAATTGTTGCAATTGTATCATCAACGAGTACAATTTTAGCGTGCATAAAACCATCTTTATAGCTGTAAATTGAAGCTCCTGCTTTTAGGAGTGGTGTAAAGTATGATTGAGATGCTTGATCACTAATGATACTATCACTTTTACCCGGATATAGAATGCGGACATCTATTCCAGCCAGTGCACTTAAACGAAGTAATGTTAATGTTTCTTGATCAGGAATGAAGTAGGGTGTCGCAATCCAAATTGATTTCTTAGCAGAAGCTATAACAGCAAGTAACGTATTGCGAATGCTTGTATCATCTGAACTTGGTCCACTTGCTACAATTTGAACAGCACCTTCTGCATCAGAAATTTCTTTGCCAGGAAAGTATTTTGTATTCATAAATTGATCCCAAGAATATGTATTTAAACCACTAGAGGCATAGAGCCAATCCTCAAGAAATATTGCTTGTAATTTGTACAATGCTTTCCCATCTATTCGTAAGTGACTGTCACGCCAAATTGGGAATTTTTTAGAACGACCAAGATACTCATCACCAACGTTGAGTCCGCCGGTAAAACCAATTTCTCCGTCGATAATGATGATTTTACGATGGTTACGATAATTGACTGTTTCAAGTAGCCACGCTGAGAATATAGGATCGAATTCCACAATTTCAATTCCAGCATCTTTCATAGGCTGTAAGAAGCGTTTTCGCAACGTATTGCTTCCGAGTCCATCATAAAGGAAGCGTACAATTACACCGGAATTTGCTTTTTTTATTAAAGCGTCTCGAATTTGTGTACCAATTTCATCAGCTCGATAAATGTAGTATTGAATATGTATATGGTGCTTCGCCTGTTCAATCGCTTGTAAAATTTCTGGAAATGTTTGTTCACCGTTAGTTAAAAGTTTTGTGGTTGTTGCATCGGCAACAGGGCCGCCTCCAAATTTTTGCACCACTTTTGTTAAATGTGTTGAGTGTTCACTTAGGGAAGATATGGCTAATATATCTTCACGTCTGCCTTCTAATATTTCACGGAACAATTTTCGCTGCTCTTCTGAACGGTGGAGATGTTTTTTTCTTCTCCAGCGACTGCGGCCAAAAATAGAGTATAGAAGTACACCGATAATAGGGAGAAGAGCCAATACTAAAAACCATGCTAATGTGCTTTGTGGGGAACGATTTTCAATGAAAATTACGAAAGAAATTCCGATAATTGTAATAGACCATAAAGCACCAATAAAAGTATATAGTGAAATATTGGATGTATCTAAAAGGAAAAGCACAATCGATATAATGGTAAATACAAACAATAACTGAACGATGGGTTTTTTCATCTGAATAAATTTCACCTATTCTTTCTTAAATATATGCTTCTTATATGGAAGCTGTCTTCTAACATTTCTATTATAAACGTTTTATTTTTTTGTACCAACATAGATATTTTGCTCATGCCTTCCACATTTGTCCCACATAGCGTATATTATTACGTTTTTATATGAAAAGGAGTTTGAATGATATGCATAGAATCAGTCGTCCATTTGGTTGATATGGCTATCCATACTATTCATATAGCTCATATTGATGGAAGGAGGAGAGTGAGGACTACTTATAATTTCTATATTTGTCAGGTTTATGGTAGTGAATAATTAGAACAAAGGGAGATGAAGATAAAATGAATGAGATGCGGAACCATAGTGGACATCACCATAATCACCACGGAGGTCACAATCATGGAGGTTATCATCACCATAATCACCACGGAGGCCATAATCACGGAGGCTATCATCACCATGGCGGCGGTAGTAGTTGGGGATGGGGAGGAGGCACATTTGCCCCAGTTGGAAGTTTTGCGGGCGGGATGCTAGGCGGACTAACAGCTGGAGCATTAACGAGCGGCGGAGGCTATTATCCGGCGCCGTATCCAGCACCATATCCAATGCCGGTCCCTACACCATACCCAACAACATATCCAATACCGTATCCAACACAATATCCATATGGGGGTTATTAATAAATAAGTGATAAAAAACAGACTATTGTAATCTGTTTTTTAGTAGTTAAGGCAATCGTGCGTATAGCTAATCTAATTCGTAAGTAAGCGGAACTTTAGATGTGACTGATTAAAAAAAGCTGTTAACTAACAACTTATTTTTTAGATAAATTGTAGTTAACAGCTTTTTGGATTAGCTAATTTTCGTATTTTGTTGCTTTGCCATGGATGATACTGAATTTTTCATAAGAATTGGGTAAAGAATGAGTCCTAATATAAATAATCCAATGCCTAAGAAAAATGTTTTCAGATCAGCTGTTCCTGTTTTAATTACCCAAATAGAGTATCCGAGTGCAAGTACGGTAATGATTCCATCTTTTATTCGAGAGCCTGGTGTTATATCGTATGTTTCTCCTGTAACAACAAGTTTTAATTGGTATAGAGTGGAAACAAGGTATGGAATTAAATAAGCTAAAGTTGCAACAACAATGGCAAAATTATAGGCTTCTGAAACCGTGCCAGATATTGTTGAGAACAGGAAAATTTGCGTCATAATATTTGTAACAAGCAATGATTTTGACGGACTGCCTTTTTTGTTTGTTTTTCCAAAGAATTTTGGGAAAAGTCCGTTCTTTGCTGCTTGATAAGGAACTTCTGAACTTACAACAATCCAGCCAACGGTAGATCCGAATAATGATACAAGTGCAAGCAGTGCCATGATGTAAGCACCTTTATTACCGATTGCTAGGTTTAAAGCATCTACTAACGGTTTTTGAGAATCTTTTAAAGCATCTTGCGGAAGAGCACCCATTGTTAGTAAAGTAATTGACATGTAAATAAGAAGGGCAATGATTAACCCGAAAATTGTTGCCTTTTTCACATCACGCTGAGACTTTGCACGGTTGGATAGCATAACTGCTGATTCAATCCCTATAAATGCCCAAAGTGTTGCAATGGCAGCAGCATTTACTTGACCACCTAATGGAATTGCCTTTCCAGCCTCGTTCATAAATGTTTGCCCATCGCCAAAATTAGAAGCATTAAAAATAAATAGTGTGATGACAATGAACATTGTAAATCCGATAATTTTTGCGATTGTTGCAAGTAGGTTCATGTTACCTGCACGATCAATATTTTGAGAAAGAATATATTGAATGCCCCATAGCATAATGCTACATACAGCAAATGTTAATCCTTTTCCGAGTTCTAATGAAAATCCGTTTAGCGAAAAAAGAACTTGCTTACTTTGTAAAACTGGGAAGAATGTAGATAGGTATCCTGCAAATGAAATAATAACAGAAGCAGTTGCAGCCCAGTTAGCAGCCCAGTATCCCCATGCCATACTATATCCAGCAACCTTACCGGCCTTTTGCGAGGTGAACATTGCTTGTGCATAACTTTGTGGACCAGCTTTTAATTCCGGTTTACGAACTGCAAGGTTACCAAATACAAGAGCAATCATAAATACACCAAGTCCTGTAATTGTCCATGCAAGTGTTGATCCCATTGGTCCTGATACTTGCGCTAAATTCGATGGAAGCATAAATACGCCGCCTCCAACCATATTTCCAACAACAAATGCTGTTAAAATCCATAAACCCCATTTTTTCGTTTCCATGTTTGGCTATCTCCTTTGTAGTAGTTTTGCTTATTCATCATCTTTTTACTAACGTTTTTTGAAAATAAAAAAGAGCCATGTAGATAAAAAATACCTACATGGCTCTTTTTGCCTAACGTAGGTACAACGGGAATAACCCTTGTACCTACGCGTAATTTTTCCGCTAGGTTTCAAGGGTTAAGTATGATGATGATGTTTTTGTGCAAATGTAACTACAGTTGTATTCATAAGCATAGTTCTTTGCTCCCTTTCTCCTCTGATTTTGAAGTTAGTATACTACATGTTTTTTGGAATGAAAAGAGAAATCTGAAAAAAATTATAAAAATGCGCATTGGTGACTAAATATTTATATAGATATTTCTTGTGCTGGACAATAAGTAAGAGATTGGCATGAATTTCTGTCATGCTATAATACAAGTAGAAATAGAAGGTGACGAGGGGTTATTCAAAATGATGAGTAAGTATGAACAGATTTATACGGAGATAAGTGATTCAATTGATAATCGCAAGTTAACAGAGGGGTGCAAAATCCCATCTGAAACAGAATTGATGAAGCAGTATGAAGCGAGCCGTGGGACGGTAAGAAAAGCTGTTGATTTATTGCAGGAACGTGGATACGTACAGAAAATACATGGTAAAGGTGTTTTTGTTTTAAAACGAAAAAACATTGAATTTAACTTTGGAGGTATTGTGAGTTTTCAGGAGGAAAATGAACGATTAGGGCGCCAATGTATAACAAATGTAGTAGAGATGGAGAAAATCTTAGCGACGAAAGAGCTAGCAAAATTATTGAATGTAAAAACGAGAACGAAGATAGATCATATTAAACGTGTTCGAAATATTGACGGAGAAAAGGTAATCTTAGATGTGAATTATTTTGTATCTGAACATATTCCAGAGTTAACAAAGGAAATAGCTGAGAAATCGATTTATAAATATATTGAGAAAGAATTAGGATTACATATTAGTTATTCACAGCGTGTTATTGAAGTGCAACCTTGTACAGATGACGATAGAAAGTATTTAGATTTAAATGGAACTGACTATGTTGTTGTTGTGAAAAATTTTACGCATCTTTATGATGGTAGTCAATTTGAATATACAGAATCACGTCACCGACTTGATATTTTTCATTTTTCTGATGTGGCGCGGAGAAAATAAAAAGATGAAACCGTACAGTGTTTCATCTTTTTTTGTATATTTTGAGAACAAATAAAAAATACATATTAACTCGTATATACGAGTGTTGACTAACTTATATATACGAGTTAATATGTATTTGTAAACGGTATCAAAAAAAGAAAAGAGGGACGGAGTATGGGGAAGGATTATCGTAAGACAGCAGAACAAGTGTTGCAATATATCGGTGGGAAAGAAAATATTGACCAAGCAGCGCATTGTGTAACGAGATTACGTATTGCACTGAAGGATGAAAGTAAAATAAATAACGATAAATTACAAGCGGTTTCATTAGTGAAAGGTGTATTTCATAACGCTGGTGTATTTCAAATTGTTATTGGCCCAGGAGATGTAGATCGAGTATACGCAGAATTGATAACGCTTGCAGGTATGGAGGAATCGACAGTAGCGGATGTAAAGGATTCGGGGAATCAAAAATTAAATCCAATGCAAAAGTTTGTCAAAATATTTTCTGATGTATTTATGCCGATTTTACCAGCAATTGTTACAGCTGGTTTATTGATGGGTGTTAATAATTTATTAGGCGCTAAGGATTTATTTTTTGATGGAAAGAACTTATTGGAGGTATATCCAAACTTAGGTGGACTATGGGATTTAATTAATATGATGGCGAATACGGCATTCGTATTTTTACCAGCACTTGTTGGTTGGTCAGCGACGAAACGGTTTGGCGGCAGCCCGATACTGGGTATTGTTATGGGGTTAATGCTTGTACATCCTGATTTATTAAATGCATGGAATTATGGAAAAGCAGCAGCAGGCCTAGATGGACAAAAAATAGAGTACTTCAATATTTTAGGATTATTCCAAATTGAAAAAGTAGGTTACCAAGGACAAATTTTACCGATATTAGTAGCGGCATTTGTTTTAAGTAAAGTTGAGATTTTTCTTAAGAAACGTGTACCAAATGCGATTCAATTATTAGTTGTTCCGATTACAACAATTGTTGTAACTGGTGTATTAGCGTTAGGAGTTATTGGCCCAGTTACACGTCATATCGGTGATTTATTAACAGCTGGCTTAGTTGGCGTATATGAAACAGTTCCTGTACTTGGCGCAGTATTATTTGGCGCATTGTATGCACCGTTAGTTATTACGGGTATGCATCATATGTTTATTGCAATTGATTTACAGTTAATCGCGCAAAATGGTGGCACATTTATTTGGCCAATGATTGCACTTTCTAACCTCGCACAAGGTAGTGCAGCGCTTGCAATGTTTTGGATTTCTAAAAATCAAAATGATAAAAGTATGGCGTCAACATCGGCGATTTCAGCATACTTCGGTATTACAGAGCCAGCGATGTTTGGGGTGAATTTAAGAAATAAATTTCCGTTTTATGCAGCTATTACAGGATCGGCAGTTGCAGCAGTATTTATCACGTTAAATGGGGTATTAGCACCAGCAATTGGAATTGGCGGATTACCAGCATTTATTTCTATCATTCCGAAATCGATTCCAATGTTTGTGGTTGGTATGGTAATTGCGATAGTGATTCCATTTGTTTTAACATGGTTATTTGGAAAACGAGTAAAACAGAAGTAGGAGGCAGGGGAGCATGAAAGATTGGTATAAAAGCGTTGTCTATCAAATTTATCCCAAAAGCTTTAATAGCTATTACAATACAGAAACAGGCGATATAAAAGGTGTAACAGAGAAATTAGGTTATTTAAAAGAACTAGGTATTGATTATATTTGGTTAACACCAATTTACCGTTCACCGCAAAATGATAATGGCTATGATGTGAGCGACTATTATTCAATAGATCCATCTTATGGAACGATGGAGGAGTTTGAAGAATTACTAGCAGAAGCGAGAAAACATGAGATTGATATTATGCTTGATATCGTTGTAAATCATAGTTCAACGGAGCATAAATGGTTCAAAGAAGCGAGTGAAAATAAAAATAGCCCGTACCGTGATTTTTATATATGGCGCGATGAAAAGAATAATTGGCAGTCTAAGTTTGGCGGCTCCGCTTGGGAGTATGATGAGAAAACAAAGCAATATTATTTGCATCTATTTGATAAAACACAGGCTGATTTAAATTGGGAAAATGAACAACTACGAAAAGAAGTATACGAGATGATGCGCTTTTGGCTTGAAAAAGGGGTTAAAGGATTCCGTCTTGATGTAATTAACTTAATTTCGAAAGATCAACGATTTTTAGATGACGAAGGAACAGCGGCTACAAGCGACGGACGTAAATATTATACAGATGGACCGCGTGTTCATACATATTTACAAGAGATGAATTACGAAGTGTTTGAAGGAAAAGATGTGATTACAGTTGGAGAGATGTCTTCTACAACAATTGAGAATTGTATCAAGTATTCGGATCCAGGGCGTAGGGAATTAAGTATGACATTTAGTTTTCATCATTTAAAGGTAGATTATCCAAATGGAGAGAAATGGACAAGAGCAGATTTCAATTTCGGTCAATTAAAAGAAATTATGTCGAAGTGGCAAACTGAGATGCAAGATGGTGGAGGATGGAACGCATTATTTTGGTGTAATCATGATCAACCGCGCATCGTATCGCGTTTTGGTAATGATAAAAAATATAGAAACGAATCAGCAAAAATGTTAGCTACTGCGCTGCATATGTTACAAGGAACACCTTATATTTATCAAGGTGAAGAAATTGGGATGACAAATCCAGAGTTTGATAATATAGATTTATATCGTGATGTGGAATCTTTAAATATTTATGAAATGAAGCAGGAAAAAGGAATGTCAGATGAAGAAATCATTGGCATTTTGCAGCAAAAATCTCGTGATAATTCGCGTACGCCTATGCAGTGGAATACAGAAGAAAATGCTGGCTTTACAACAAATACACCGTGGATTTCTGTTGCAGAGAATTATAAAGAAATTAATGTGGAAAAGGCACTTGAAGATAAACAATCTATTTTCTATCACTATAAAAAGCTAATTGAACTTAGAAAGAAATATAATGTTATTACAAATGGTAAATATGCAATTATAGATGCAAACCACCCAAATGTATGGGTATATACACGTGAGCTAGAAGATGAAATGCTACTCGTTGTCAATAATTTTTATGAAGAAACAATTGTATATTCTGTACCAGACAAAGTTATAGGAAACGAAATAAAGCAAGAAATATTAATATCAAATTATGAGGATTCAGGTGAAGATATTAGAAACCTTGTACTTAGACCATATGAATCTATTGTGTATCGATTTACTAAATAATTGGAATAAGAGGTTGGATGCTAATAGCATCAAACCTCTTATTAATTTAAAACACCGCTACTTCAGGAGTAAATTACACCATTCATATATACCTTTTGTACTATAGAGATTACGTCCAATGATATGTACAATTACATCATTTGATTAATAGGTAATTTATGGAAAGTGATTTATACTAGTATTGTGTCTTGCCTTTTTAGGTTTCGTACACAGCCGGTGATTGGCTAGTGGAGGTTTTTCCATTTTGCCAGTGCCGGTTTTTTGTTGGATAATAGAGAAAATATATTTTTACAAAGAAAGAAGGGACTGTTTTGAAAGATGTAGATTCTATTTCTATGAGAGAAAAAGTTGCTAGTTTTTATCTTTATTTTATTTCTTTTCTTGGTTTGATTACTATAACTATATCTTTACTTGAAATTAAAATCCCTTCTCATCCAACGATAATAGTATTGTTAATACTATTTATGGGGATTACTGAGTATTTTCCTGTACGATTCTGGAGGGGAGTAAGCTCACTTAGCTTTCCAATCATTTATTCTATGCTTTTGTTGTTTGGCACACATATAACTGTGCTCTCTCTTGTGTTTGTTACATTAATTATCCACTTACTCCGCCGTTCGCCGGTAGAAAGGATACTTTTTTAATAGTACTCAGCATGCTCTTAGCCTTATACTAGCAGAATGGTTTTCTAGCAAATGTATGCTTTTGTTGACGAGTGGGATGAATATGGCAGTTTTATATGAAAAATTAATACTTTTACTGTTGTTTAGCATATTCTTTTGTTTTTTCAACAACCTTTTTTATGATTTATTAATAGTACTCCTTCCTCAGACATATTCGTTGCGTCGATGGAATCAAAAAAACATATCAGTATTTCTTTGTGAAAGTTTTTGTTTATTCTATGCTGCTCTTATGCATATATTAGGTACGCAATATCGTTTAGAAATGAATGAAATTGTATTTTTTTTCTTCTTCTTTCCGCTTGTGGCAATTTCTATTATTAATTCATTTTCTGCACGAGTACGGATGGAAAAAGAAAGATTGTATGAATTCTTTCTTATTACGACCGAAATAAGCCGTGGATTATCTGATGGAAATCTGCAACATATAAAAAAATCACTTAAAGGATTTCTAGGGATACAAGCATATGTATTATGGACAAAAGGCGAAGATGGATGGAGTATTCAGTTGAAAGATGGCAAGTTGAAGGAAAAAATAACTGATTATTCTAATGATGCAGAAAAGTTTGAGGGGATAACTAAAAATATCGTTTTTAATAATTGGAAAATTGGTACAGCACCGGGAGATAGAGTGTTTGAGGACGTTATACGCTCTCTTGTTTATTTTCCTCTTATTGTAAATGATGAGTTAATCGGAATGTTTGTTACAGGAAAAAGTAGAAGTTCTGGCTTTTTTCTAGAAGACGTGCAGCTATTAGAAACTTTTTCTAATCAATTAGCTAACATAGTTAAAACGAGAATACTTATTTCCGAACAAGAAAAAAGGATGATTTTAGAAGAAAGAAATCGAATTGCACGCGAAATTCATGATGGTATAGCACAAGCATTGGCCGGGGTGATATTTCAACTAGAATCAGCTCAGAAAAAATACCGTGATAAACCAACTGATATGCAGCAAGTAGTGGAGAAAAGTATAAGAAAATTAAGAGAGAGTTTAAGCGAAGTTCGCTATTCTATTTATGCTTTAAAGCCATATCCAACACAACAATTAGGGCTCAAGCAAGCAATAGCAAGTAAAATAAAATCTGTAAAACAAGAATATGAACTAGACATTAGATACCATGAAAGAGGACATTCTCGCACACTCAGTTTTTCTAAAGAAAGGGTCATTTTGGTGATCACATCCGCGTCGATTTCTTATGGAACTTGGACAAAAATACAGTGCCTGTATGGTCTACTACATTGTCTGAGTTGAAGAAAGCTACGCAAAATGGAAATGTACTTGACCTTGTGCAAAAAGGTGTTGTAGATCGAGAAGGAGATGGACTTGCTCCTGGTGATGATGACACATTCTATGTCATGTTCACATTTGTAGATAACGGTGAAGATCAAAATATGTTCCAAGGAGATGCATTGAAATTGAACTGGCCATTCAACTCAATGCAGACAGAAGGTGAGGATAAGTAAATATAAAGATTCTCGTACTTATACAAGGATAAGATGATAGCGTTATATCTTTAGCTATAATTTAAACATTTTTTGGATAATTTCTTTCAAATATTGTACAGATTGATTTGATAAATCAATCTGTTTTTTGTTGTCAGATAGAGTTTGAGTTTTTTAATCATCATAGCAGTATTTTTTCATATTCCTATCGAATTAAATATAAGGATACATAAAGGGGGAATACATATGGAAATAGCTGTAGAGAGAGTTTTTACAACTGAAATTTTGGAGGAAGCTGCAAGACGATTTAACGTTACAGTGGAAGAAACACCACTTGGTGATTTTGAAAACTATATTTTTCATGCAAAGCATGAAAGCGGGGAATCTTACGTATTAAGATTAACGCACTCTTCTCATCGATTTAAAAAACAGGTGGAAGCAGAGTTAGACTTTTTACGGTATCTTGCAGAGAACGGAGCTAAGGTTGCTGCGCCACATTGTTCAATATCTAAAAAACTTGTAGAAGGGATACAAGCAGCAGATGGAACTATCTTTTATACTTCTCTTTTTACATATGCCAAAGGAGAGAGAGTAAAAGGAGAAACATCAGTGTATTGGGGCGATGATTTTTTTGAAGCATGGGGAAAAGCGATTGGTCAACTGCATCGTCTTACAATTGATTATCCAAAAACGGAATATCGTGATACCTGGGAAGTAGAGGAGAAAGCGATTATTAATGAGCTAGAAGATAGACAAGTAAAAAAGATTGCATATGCATTAATTGATAAAATAAAGATGCTTCCGATAGAAAAGGGAACTTTTGGACTTATGCACGGTGATATTCATCAAGGGAATTTCCATTATGATGGGAAAGAATTGACAATTTTTGATTTTGATGATGCAACGTATAATTATTTTATTCATGATTTAGCGATGGTTATTTATTATTCTGTTCTTTCAAATGCATGGACTGAACAAGAGAAAACATTGTTTGTACGTAAACAATTACAAGTATTAAGAAAAGGATATGAATTGGAACATCAATTAGAAGAAAGGTGGTATGAATCACTACCACTATTTTTACGTCTTCGTGATATCGGTTTATATGGTACGATTCAGAAAAAATTCAAAGGAAAAGAAATGCCAGTATATTTCCAAGAACTAGCAGAAGCGCTTTATGTAAGGATTATAAAGCAGGAAGCCATTGTGAATATATAATACACATGTAACGTAACAAAGTATATATATCGAATATATACTTTGTTTTTTTATACAAAAATATGTTTGTTTTATCAAAATAATATTGTCATAGACTATAGATACATTTATAATTTTTATATATTCTGAATATTCTTTATAAGGAAAAGGAGGGGGAATGGATTGGAGTCCTTTGTTACTTGGCTAAATAATATTGTATGGAGTCCCGCACTTGTTTATTTATGTTTAGGAGTAGGTTTATATTTTTCAATACGAACGAGATTTTTACAAGTTAGGCATGCAGGTGAAATGGTAAGACTGACATTTCAAGGGGAAAAATCGGAAGCGGGTGTCTCTTCTTTCCAAGCGTTAGCACTTTCTCTATCAGGGCGCGTTGGAACGGGGAATATTGCTGGTGTAGCAACAGCGATTGCTTTTGGTGGTCCAGGGGCTGTCTTTTGGATGTGGGCTGTGGCGTTTTTAGGGGCAGGCTCTGCTTATGTGGAATCAACACTTGCTCAAATATATAAAACGAAGCATCAAGGGCAATTTCGTGGTGGTCCAGCTTATTACATTGAAAAAGGCTTAGGGGTTAAGTGGTATGCACTTGTGTTTGTCGCTGCTACAATTCTTGCAACAGGGATGCTACTTCCAGGTGTTCAAGCAAATAGTATTGCTTTGAGTTTAGAAACAGCTTTTGGTATTAATACATCTGTTTCAGGAGCAGTATTAGTTGTTGTATTAGCACTTATTATTTTTGGTGGAGTTAAGCGAATTGTTAATGTAGCTCAAGTTGTTGTACCGTTTATGGCAGCTGGATATATTCTTGTTGCTTGTGTAATTGTAGCTATGAATATCGAAAAGTTGCCAGAAGCATTCATGTTGATTTTAAAAAGTGCATTTGCCTTAGATGCTGCGTTTGGAGGAATTATTGGTTTAGCGATTTCTTGGGGAGTAAAACGTGGTATTTATTCGAATGAAGCTGGTCAAGGAACTGGGGCACATGCGGCTGCAGCTGCTGAAGTATCTCATCCAGCAAAGCAAGGCCTTGTGCAAGCTTTTTCCGTTTACATTGATACATTATTCGTTTGTTCAGCAACAGCATTTATGATGATTATTACAGGCATGTATAACGTATTTGATGCAAGCGGAAAAAATTTCATTGTGAATAAACTGAATGGTGTAGAACCAGGTCCTGGATATACACAAGCTGCAGTAGAATCTGTGTTTCCTGGATTTGGAAATGGTTTTGTTGCAATTTCTCTATTATTCTTTGCTTTTACAACGATTATGGCGTATTACTACATTGCAGAAACAAATATTGCCTATTTAAATCGTGATAAGGATCGTCCATGGATGTCACTTGTTTTAAAAATTGTTTTCTTAGGTGTTGTATTCTACGGCTGTGTCAAAACAGCAGCAACAGCTTGGGCGCTTGGAGATATCGGTGTAGGGATTATGGCATGGGTCAATATCATTGCAATCATACTTTTACAAAAACCGGCACTGCTAGCACTGAAAGACTATGAAAAACAGAAAAAAGAAGGAAAAGATCCTGTATTTGACCCAAAGGAGCTAGGAATCAAAAATGCTGATTTCTGGGAACACGAATACGGAAAAGATAAGAAAGAAGAAGTGTCATAATAGAGTATTTGCAAAACAATAAAGTGGAGTGTATCTGTCCGTTATTGTTCAAATAATGGGAATTTCTATTTGCATGGCCGAATAAAATTTGAATCAGGTAAGCTTCACTTTATTAATAATTGGGTCAGAAAGGGGGAAAAAGATTGATTGCTTTTCGTAATGTAAACAAGTTTTATGGTAACTTTCAAGTTTTGAAAAATATTAATTTACAAGTCCAAAAAGGAGAAGTAGTTGTAATCGTAGGACCATCGGGATCTGGAAAAAGTACATTACTTCGCTGCATTAACCAATTGGAAACAATCACAGAAGGAGACTTAGTAGTACAAGATGTTGAAGTACATAATCCGAAAACAGATATGAATGAGTTACGCCGGAATATTGGAATGGTGTTTCAACATTTTTATTTATATCCACACAAAACAGTGCTCCAAAATATTACACTTGCACCAATAAAAGTGAATAAGACTTCAAAAGAAGAAGCGGAAAAAACAGCAATGTATTATTTAGAAAAAGTGGGAATTCCAGAGAAAGCGAATGTGTATCCGCAGCAATTATCTGGTGGACAACAGCAACGGGTAGCGATTGCAAGGGGATTAGCGATGAAACCAGAAATCATGTTATTCGATGAGCCAACTTCTGCACTTGATCCAGAAATGATTGGAGAAGTGCTTGATGTAATGAAAACCCTAGCAAAGGAAGGGATGACGATGGTTGTCGTCACTCATGAAATGGGATTTGCACGTGAAGTAGCAGACCGCATTATATTCATGGATGAAGGGCAAATCATTGAAGATACAAAGCCAGTAGATTTCTTTGCAAATCCAAAGCAAGAAAGAGCACGATTGTTTTTAAGCCGAGTGTTAAATCATTAGAGGAGGGGTTTTATGTTTAAAATGAAGAAACTGTTCGTTTTAATTGTATTTTCATGCTTATTTGCTCTTATCATAGCAGGTTGCGGGAGTAAGAAGGAAACGTCCAAAGAAGTTTCTAAAGAAACTTCAGGCGGAAAAGTGGTAGATCAAATTAAAAAGCGTGGGAAATTAGTAGTTGGGGTTAAGAATGATACAAACTTATTTGGATTAAAAGATCCTGCAACAGGGAAGGTAGAAGGATTTGATGTTGATGTAGCAAAAGCGCTTGCGAAAAAAATTCTCGGAGACGAGAGTAAATTAGAATTAAAAGAGGTAACTTCTAAAACGCGTATTCCAATGTTGAAAAACGGTGATATTGATGCGATTATCGCAACGATGACAATTACAGAAGAGCGTAAAAAAGAAGTTGATTTTTCAGATGTATATTTTAAAGCAGGGCAGTCATTACTTGTAAAAAAAGGAAGCAAGATTAAGAGTATTGATGATGTGAAAAGTGGTGTGACAGTATTGGCGGTAAAAGGATCAACTTCTACGCAAAATATTCGTAAAAAGTCCCCAGAGGCAAAAGTACTAGAATTTGAAAATTATAGTGAGGCATTTACAGCATTAAAAGCAGGAAAAGGGGATGTCCTTACAACGGATAACGCTATTTTATACGGCATGGCAAAACAAGATGCAAATTATCAAGTTGTTGGAAAGATTTTCACGGATGAACCGTATGGAATTGCTGTTCAAAAAGGAGCAACTGATTTAACAAAGGTAATTAATGATTTGTTAAAAGAGATGAAAGCGAACGGTGAATACGATAAATTATATGAAAAATGGATTGGTGAAAAACCAGAGAAGTAAAGTATAGAAAGAGTAAGAGGATGAGAGGTACTCATCCTCTTCTTGTAAAGAAAGAGGGGGGAGCATTTGCCTGATTTTTCTATTCTTACAAACAATCTTGATTTGTATTTAGAAGGATTTAAATATACAGTGATGTCTAGCATTGTTGCACTGATTGGGAGTTTTATTCTCGGTACGATTATGGCAGTGATGCGAATTGCACCCATTCGAGTTTTGAATTGGTTTGGCGCAGCTTATGTAGAATTCATTCGGAATATTCCACTTGTTTTAATTGCATTTGTATTTTATTTTGCTTTTCCAGTAATGGGTGTTACATTAAATGGGTTTATTGCTGGGACGGCCGCACTTACAATCTATACAGCAGCGTTTATTGCAGAAGCAATTCGAGCTGGAATCTTGTCAGTTCCCAAAGGACAGATGGAAGCAGCGCGTTCTTCGGGCCTAACGTACGTGCAAGCGATGTATTATGTCGTTTTACCACAAGCTATTAAAATAGTAATTCCACCATTAGGTAATCAGTTTCTCAATTTAGTAAAGAACTCATCTATCCTTGGCATTATTGCCGGAGCAGATTTGATGTATCAAGGGGATTTAATTTCAACAAGAACATTTGTTACATTCGATGTATATATATTTGTTGGTATGTTTTATTTACTATTGACTGTACCGCTTAGTATGCTTGTGCGTTACTTTGAGAAACGCTTAGCGAAAGGAGCGGTGTAAATGGATTTTCGAGGTGCTTATACAGGCGATCATGTCTTATTTTTATTAAAAGGACTACTTGTTACGTTAGAAATAGCTGTTGTAGCAATTTTGCTTAGTTTTATTATTGGTAGTGTAGTAGGGACGCTGCGATATACAAGAATCCCAGTCGTATCACATTTATTAGGATTTATCGTTGAAATCATTCGTAATTTACCATTACTTTTAATCATCTTCTTTACGTATTTTGCGCTTCCAGAAGCTGGACTGAAATTAGAGATTAAAACGGCAGCCATTGTTGCTTTAACAATATTTGAAGCAGCGATGATATCAGAAATTGTACGAAGCGGTTTATTATCGATTGAAAAAGGACAAATTGAAGCAGCACGTGCCTCTGGATTATCATACGTACAAACACTTTGGCATATTATTTTGCCACAAGCTTTGCGACGTATGGTACCACCGCTCGTTAGTCAATTTATCTCTTTATTAAAAGATACATCACTAGCGGTTGTGATCTCATTACCAGAACTTATGCATAACGCCCAAATTATAAATGGACAGAACGTAAATTATATGATTCCTACATTAATACTTGTTGCGTTTATGTATTTTGTTGTCAATTACAGTTTATCAATTGTATCTAGAAAATTGGAAAGTCGTTAACTCTTACATGAAATGAGATGTAAGAGTTTTTTATTTTTTACATAGTATAGGAGCTATGATTTGGAAGATATTTGTTTTTTTTATGGGTGTAATTATAATTTAGATAAAAAAATATATATTTTATCAGAAAAGTTTTAATTTTATATAGAAATTGTAACCGCTTTCGTGTATATTTTTGTTATCAGAAAATTTTAAAAAGAGATAGAGGGTAGTTATAGGGGAGGATTACGATGCAGCAAACAACGAACGAGAAATTACATCGCACGATGAAGAGTAGACATTTATTTATGATTGCACTTGGAGGGGTAATCGGAACAGGTTTTTTTCTTGGATCAGGCTATACTATTAACCAAGCAGGACCAGGAGGAGCAATTCTTTCTTATTTAGTCGGTGGATTTATTATGTATTTAACAATGCTTTGCCTCGGTGAGCTAACAGTAGCGATGCCAGTTTCTGGTTCTTTTCAGAAATATGCGACGAAGTTTATCGGCCCGGGGACAGGATTTATGATTGGATGGCTTTACTGGCTTGGATGGGCAGTTACAGTTGGCTTAGAGCTGACATCGATCGGTTTAATGATGAAAAGATGGTTTCCAAATGTAGATGTTTGGGTATGGTGTCTTGTATTTGGAGTTATTTTATATATGGCCAATGCTATTTCAGCAAAGAGTTATGCGGAATTAGAATTTTGGTTCTCAAGTATTAAAGTTATTACAATTATTGCATTTATTGTTCTTGGTGGTAGTGCGTTATTTGGTTTCTTGCCATATGACGGAAAAGAAGCAGCACCTCTTTTTTCTAACTTTGTGAGTGATGGCGGATTGTTCCCAAATGGACTTACAGCGGTACTTCTTACTATGATTACAGTTAACTTCTCGTTCCAAGGTACAGAGTTAATTGGGATTGCAGCAGGGGAGAGTCAAGAACCAGAAAAAACAATTCCACGTGCTATTCGTAATACAGTATGGCGTATTATGTTGTTCTTTATTTTAACGATGACGATTTTAGTAGGTTTAATTTCATGGAAAGATGCAGGGGTTATTGAAAGCCCGTTCGTTGTTGTATTTGATAAGATCGGCATTCCATATGCAGCAGATATTATGAACTTTGTTATTATCACTGCTTTATTGTCTGTAGCAAATTCAGGATTATATGCAGCAACGCGTATACTATGGTCACTTGCAAATGAGGGAATGGCACCAACTTCCTTCAAAAAGGTAAATAAACGCGGTATTCCGATTATGGCATTAGTAGTTACAATTGCGGTAGCGGCACTATCTTTACTAACGAGCTTTTTGGCAGAGGATACAGTATATATGTACTTATTATCTGTTGCTGGTTTATCTGCAGTTGCAAGTTGGATTATCATTGCATTGTCACAACTTCGCTTTAGAAGCCAGTACGTAAAGGGTGGCGGGAAATTAGAGGACTTAAAATATAGAACACCGCTATATCCAATTGTCCCAATTTTAGCGTTAATTACAAATAGTATCGTTGTGATTAGTTTAGCGTTTATTCCAGAACAGCGCATGGCATTATATTGTGGTATTCCATTTATCATTTTCTGCTACGTGTATTATTATATGAGTAAGAAGCGACAGCAAATTACGAAAGTGGAGATGGGCACAACGTATGAAACTAACAATCAAGCATGATGATATTGAGGCAGAACTTTCACATGGTCAATTGTCTATTGGAAAAGAAAGTGGATATACACCGTTAGAATTACTAGTTTCTTCTATTGCAGGATGCAGTGCAATTGTATTTCGGACAATTCTAGAAAAGAAGCGTATTACATATGATACGTTTACAATTGAAACTGAAATTGGAAGAAGTGAAGTTTTATCAAGACCGGTAGAAAGTGTTCATTTGTACTATAAAGTAAAAGCAGAAGGGATTACACAGATACAGTTAGAGAAAGCGTTAGAGCTTGCGGTGAAGAATTGTACGATTGCTCAATCTGTGAAGGATAGTATAAAAATTACGGAAACAGTTGAGTTAATGGGTGAATGAACTTTTGTGAGTGGTATGTAAAGTCAGAAGAAATTGAGAATAAGATCGTATAAAGTGAAGTAAGCGTCAAGTAACTCTAAAATCAACCTTTATTGTATATTTTGGAGTTACTTGACGTTTGCGTTTTTTTACTTGTATATATAGTTTTACAACACCTTCATTAGTTTATTACTAACATTATGAATAAATGATATAATCTATTTTTATCTTAGTGTAATAAATTAATTGAAAAGGTGAGAAGGCATGGGGAAATGGTTTACACTTCGAGAAATTTCTCGAAATACATCTATACCTATTCAAACGGTAAAGCGCTATGTAGAAGATTATCAGTCATATTTAAATATGCGTAACGAAGAAGGCGTTTATATATTTCATGAAACATGTATTTCTACACTACAAGAGGTTAGACAATGCTATAAACAAGGAAAGAATAAAGAAGAAATTAAAGGGATTTTGAACAAAGTTTGTAGCAATTCCACGGCGATGATAGTCAAAGAGAGTACATGTAATGAGGACCCTGTATTATTAGGAATACATAAACATTTAGAAAAAGAAAATAATGTTCATCAAAATCTTATGAAAATGATTCGGGAGCAAAGTAAAGAGATAAGTAAACTACATCAAAAATTAAATGAGCATTTAGAACAAAAAGAGCGTATCGCAATAGAAGAAAGAGATCGTACATTAACACAGTTACTTAGAGAGATGCAAAATGTAAAAAGAGAAATAGCAAAATCAAAAAAGAAACCTTGGTGGAAAACTTTCTTTTTTGAAAAGAACTGAAATCACATTTATATACATATTTATCTCGCTATTCGCGGACAGTAAAACCTCGACTGATTAAAGTTTCACTTTATTTTTAGTGGAATCACGTATGTTTCCTTTCTTTTTGAAAATGCTAGACTTTTTTTGACGATTTTATTAAGGTAAATATTGTGCACAAAAAGGAAAGCTCAAATTTGAGCGTTGGGAGTAGTTTATGACAGAAAATAAACAACAAAAACGCTTAATATTCTTGCTAACTGTTGTGCTGGTTGCAGTATTCATATGCGTTAGTTTTCAAAACAAGAAAACAAATTCGAATAAGTCTAATAATCATGTAGCGGATGTACGTGAGGATAAAAATTCTGAAAAATCCAGTAAGAGCGATTTTTCCAACGTAAAAGTTACAAATAATGTTTCTGATCAATCACTAAAAGAGAAGCTCTCGAATTCAGAAGATGAAGGTAATATTTCGAAACAATCAATTGAGATAGATCATGCTAGTGATTTACCTCAAAATAAGAATTATAGAGATTCAAGTGAAAAAATTTTTTCTACTGAAGTACACAAGGAAGCTACTTTCGTTAAGTTAGGAAAAAAGGACAGCGACAATGATCACACTTTAAACAACATGAATAATTTAATACAACCAGTACAAGTTAGTGAGGCATACGAAAAAGAAAAGCAGATCGAAGCTAGAAAGCAAGAGGAAGCCGAAAAGCAGATCGAAGCTAGAAAGCAAGAGGAAGCCGAAAAGCAGATCGAAGCTAGAAAGCAAGAGGAAGCTGAAAAGCAGATCGAAGCTAGAAAGCAAGAGGAAGCCGAAAAGCAGACCGGAGCTAGAAAGCAAGAGGAAGCCGAAAAGCAGATCGAAGCTAGAAAGCAAGAGGAAGCTGAAAAGCAGATCGAAGCTAGAAAGCAAGAGGAAGCCGAAAAGCAGATCGAAGCTAGAAAGCAAGAGGAAGCCGAAAAGCAGATCGAAGCTAGAAAGCAAGAGGAAGCCGAAAAGCAGATCGAAGCTAGAAAGCAAGAGGAAGCTGAAAAGCAGATTGAAGCTAGAAAGCAAGAGGAAGCCGAAAAGCAGATCGAAGCTAGAAAGCAAGAGGAAGCCGAAAAGCAGATCGAAGCTAGAAAGCAAGAGGAAGCCGAAAAGCAGACCGAAGCTAGAAAGCAAGAGGAAGCCGAAAAGCAGATCGAAGCTAGAAAGCAGGAAGAAGCTAGAAAGCAAGAAGAAGCTAGAAAGCAGGAAGAAGCTAGAAAGCAGGAAGAAGCTAGAAAGCAAGAAGAAGCTAGAAAGCAAGAAGAGGCTAGAAAGCAGGAAGAAGCTAGAAAGCAAGAAGAGGCTAGAAAGCAGGAAGAAGCTAAAAAACAAGAGAATAAAGGTCATGTACTAAATGCGTTTGAAAAACGTGTTGTGGAGCTAGTTAATGTAGAACGAGCGAAAGTTGGCTTATCTCCATTGCAGATAGATACAGAGCTTAGTAAAGTAGCACGTTTAAAATCAGAGGATATGTTGACAAATAATTATTTTGATCATAATAGTCCAGTTTATAATTCGCCATTTGACATGATGAAACGTTTTGGTATTTCTTATTCAGCAGCAGGTGAAAATATCGCTAAAGGGCAACAAACACCAGAAGGAGTTATGGATGCTTGGATGCACAGTCCAGGGCACCGTGCGAATATTCTAAATAGGAATTTTACTTATATAGGTGTTGGTTACGTGAAACAAGGAAATATTTGGACGCAACAATTTATTAAAAAATAAATAAAAATTGTTGATAAACTCGAGTTTTTAGCAAAAAAAACTTTTTTGAATTTGCAAATGATGGAATTTAAATTATGAAACGAATTCAGCCGTTTAGTAAAGGTATTCCATGAAGAGTTCAATAAAAAGTTTTGAACGACAGAAGTCATTTTTACGAATGACTTCTGTTTTTTATTATAAGCGTCACCTGTCCCCCACCTATCTTCCTTATCAAGTTGTCTAAAGCTTTTTCACATATTGGTGGGTAATGAAATAGTAAAGCAAGAACCTTGATTTACTTCACTTGTGACAGTAATTTCTCCATCATGTAGTTCAACTATCTCTTTAACAATAGCAAGCCCTAATCCAGTTCCACCAGTTGAACGAGATCTTGCTTTATCAACGCGATAAAATCGTTCGAAAATGTGTGGAATATTTTCTTTTGGAATTCCTTCTCCAGTATCTTGTATGGCAATTTCAATTTGTGTTTTATGCTCTGTAACGGAAATTATAATTCGAGAATGTTCAGCTGAATGTGCATAAGCATTATTTAAAATATTAACAATAACTTGTTCAAATCTTTGTTCATCAAGAACTATGGAAAGTGAAGAAGAACATGTTGAAGAAACGTGGATATGTTTCGCTTCATACATCATATTCACTTTTGTAACAATGCGAGAAAGGAAGGTTTGCAAGTGTACTTCCCTTGCCTGAATAGAAAAATTATGATTTTCCATTTGAGCAAGTAAAAACAAGTCCTGTACTAAATTTGTAATAGAATCAGCTTCGTCTCTTATAATCGATAAATACCTTTGACGCTGCTCAGGAGATGTACCGTTTTTCATGGCGATGTCTGCATATCCTCTTACATAAGTTAGCGGTGTTCTTAGTTCATGAGCGACACTTGCCAAAAATTCACTGCGTTCTTTTTTCATGTAATGTAAATCATTTGCGAGCGTTTGGATAGACACGGCAAGTTCGCCGATTTCATCATTTCGAGTACTAGTTAAAGAGACGGATAAATCACCATGACTCATTTTTTCAGTAGCATGCTTCATACGGAGGAGCGGCTTCGTTAACAGACGTGATAGAAGAAATATCGTAATGAATGTTAAAATGAATGTAACAGCACCAGCAACAAGAAATTGTTTTGTAAGACCTGCAATCATTTGTTTAATGGAACTTGTGCCAAGAAACATATAAACATAACCTTGCATTTTTCCTTCTATTATTATTGGACTAACTGTGCATATATAATTAGAAGTTTTCCAGTGATTCTCCACGATAGTTCCGTTGTGGTTCGTATCTGCTATCATTCCAATAATGTGCCTCTTTATAGTGGAATCTATATCATTAGAATTTGCTAATATTTCTTTATTGGTATTTGTTATGACAACCTTTGTTTCAGCTTCTGACTCCATTAAGGCGACATGAGAAATAGTTTGCGAATCAAAATGTTTTTCGAGTACATCTCGGTGGCTATTTCCGCGTTTTAATAATGCTGTCATCTCTTCGTTTACCCTATTATTTACAAGACTATAATAGAGTAATATAAATAAAACGCTCTCAATTAGAAGTGTAACAATTAAAAAATAAAATCCAAGTTGAACAGAAATCCGTTTCATCGCGTTACTCCTTAATTTTCAATATCAATCCATCGATAGCCAATTCCATACACGGTTTTTAAATGTTTATCAATTGGGAATTTGGCCTTTCGTAATTTATCACGCAAATTACGAATATGAGAATCTACTGTACGATCCTCTGTATTTGTATCTAGCCCCCAAATCCGCTCAATAAGCTGATCGCGACTTAATACATAGTTCACATGATGTAAAAATAACCCAAGTAAAGAAAATTCGATTGGTGTAAGGAGGAGTTCTTGATCATAAACGGAGATAAAGTGTCTCGCTTCATCCCACAAAATTCCTTTATAGCGTAGTTGCTCATGTTGATTACTACGCCGTAATACAGCTTCAATACGTGCTAATAATTCTTCTTCTTGAAAAGGTTTCGTTATATAATCATCAGCCCCAATTTTTAATCCTTGAACAACATCAATCGTTTGATCGCGTGCGGTTACCATAATAATAGGAACGTTACTAAATGAACGGATCCTTTTGCATGTTTCCCATCCATCCATTTTCGGCATCATAATATCGAGAAGAATGAACTTGAAATTTTGTTTTTCTATATAGGAAAGGGCTTCTTGTCCAGAAGTGACACAAATGCAGTTATATCCTCTAGGAGTAAGATAAAGTGCTACTAATTCCAGCATACGCGTTTCATCATCTACAAGTAGTATATCCATCATATAATATCCTCCGTATTTGTATTCACTACTAAAAGTGTAAAGCAAAATCATGAAGAAATGGTGCAGATTATGATGCATCTGCATAATTTCTTCAGAATTGCTTGCTATCGTATAGTTGAAATTTCCATTTTCGGTAAAGGATATAGGCTTGAAAAATGATGGATATGGAGGCGATTTAGTGAAAAAGGTAACTCAAGTTTTGAGTATGACAATAGTTGCTGCATTTGGACTTGCAGCGTGTGGGCAAGCAAATACAGAGCATAAAAATCACGAATCTGCAAACGAGAAGAAAAATAATCAGCAAAAGGAAATGAATCGTGAAGCGATGCCACCGAAAGAAATGAATGCCGATGCATCTCGTGATTTATTAACAACAAGCTTAAAAAATATCACACGATTAAACACAAATGACTCTGTTCACATGGCAGTCTTAACATCACAAACAATTTGGCCAGCGACTCATAAGGAGAATCAACCGGGAGCGGTAATTTTAGTACCAGTTAATCATTGGCAACTTGGAATTGCTAGTGCGGATCTCATTCATCATCCAAACAATGGACCTATTTTATTTATGAATAAGGAAAGTATTCCGGAAGCGACATTAAAGGAAATAAAACGGTTAAAACCACTTGGAACAAAAGATGGAACGCAAATTATGGTGATGGGAGATGTAGAATCTCCCGTATTAGATCAACTGAAAGAATACAAAGTAAAACAGATAAAAGAGACTGATCCAGCGAAGTTTGCGAAAGATGTTGATAAAGAATATGCAGACATAACAGGGAAGTATCCGGAAAGTGTTATTGTCGGTTCGTCTGAAGAAGAAGGGCGTTTGTATACAACTCCAGCCGTGAACTGGATTTCTCATATGCCTGAACCTCTTTTATATGTAGGTAAAGATAAAGTACCCGAAGCTACAATTGAGGCGTTAAAAGCAAGAAAAGGAAAAGTAAATATATATGTGTTAGGCCCAGAAAAAATTGTTTCAAAAGAGGTAGAAAAACAATTGAGTAAGCATGGCAAAGTAACCCGTATTAGTGGAGAAACTCCGACAGAGAATTCAATTGCCTTCGCAAAGTTCAAAGATGAAAAAACGAAATTTGGTTGGGGATTTAAAAAGCCGGGACATGGCGTATCATTTACTTCAACAGAAACACCTGATTTAGCAATTGCTGGTGCGCCGTTTTCACATATGGGGAAACATGCACCGGTCCTTCTATTAGAGAATGGTAAAGTAACGCAGTCAGTATATGATTTACTAGCGATGATAAAACCGAAGTTTAAAGATGATCCAACGCTTGGGCCATATAACCATGGTTTTTTATTAGGGAATATAGAGAATATTTCATTTGATACACAAGGGATATTAGATGAAAGATTAGAGATTGTTCAAGAAAATGGCGAGGGGCATAGTGGGCATTAAAAGAAAAAGCATTGCGTCAGGCAATGCTTTTTTATTTGGGAAACTTTTTCATAGCAGAAAATCTGACGTTCGTTATATAATAGCCTTCGTGCAGTCGGATCGATTTTCTTATGAAGAAAATCAAAAATAAAAAATTAGAGGAGTGTTCTTTTGTTTCAAACTATAAAAAATGAATGGTTTTCTAATGTGAAAGGTGATGTGTTATCAGGGATTGTTGTTGCATTAGCTTTAATTCCTGAAGCAATTGCCTTTTCTGTTATTGCAGGGGTAGATCCAATGGTTGGATTATACGCTGCTTTTTGTATCGCAGTGACAATTTCATTTGTGGGCGGAAGACCAGGAATGATTTCTGCTGCAACAGGTGCGATGGCACTGTTGATGATAACGATTGTAAAAGATTATGGATTACAGTATTTGTTTGCTACAACAATTTTAACCGGTGTTGTACAAATTATCTTTGGCGTGTTAAAACTAAGTTCATTTATGAAATTTGTTCCGCGTTCTGTCATGAGCGGATTTGTGAATTCGTTAGGGATTTTAGTTTTTACAGCACAATTGCCTCATTTTCAAGGCGCGAATTGGCAAATGTATGCGTTAGTAGCTTTAGGGCTCGCAATTATTTATCTATTTCCACGTATTACAACAGCAGTGCCTTCTACACTTATTGCTATTATTGTCGTGACAAGTATTGCAATATTGGGCGGTTTACAATTACGTACAGTTGGTGATATGGGAAGTTTACCAACTGAATTACCGTTTTTTAGTATTCCGAATGTGCCATTTACGTTAGAAACATTAGCTATTATTTTACCGTATTCTATTATGTTAGCTGTTATTGGTTTATTAGAGTCACTATTAACGGCATCTCTTTTAGATGATATGACAGATACAACAAGTAATAAGCATAAAGAGGCACGTGGACAAGGAATTTCTAATATTGTTGCTGGTTTCTTTGGTGGAATGGCAGGGTGTGCTATGATTGGACAATCTGTTATTAATATTAAATCCGGTGGTCGTGGTCGCTTATCCACATTCGTAGCAGGTGGATTTTTAATTGTATTGCTGTTTGTTCTTGGTGACTATGTTGTCCATATCCCGATGGCAGCATTAGTTGCAGTTATGATTATGGTTTCTATCGGGACATTTGATTGGAACTCTGTATTTACTCTTCATAAAGTTCCCAAAGGTGATGCCTTTGTTATGATTGTAACAGTTACAATTGTTCTCGTTACACATAATCTAGCTCTTGGTGTTATGATTGGTACAGTTATAAGTGCAGTTTTATTCGCATTTAATATGGCAAAAAAGATTCACGTGAAACATTTTTATGTTGGTGAGAAAAAAATATATGCCATTTATGGCCAACTCTTTTTTGCATCTACTACAGAATTCATAAATGCATTTCAATTTAAAGGAGATGTAAAGGAAGTAGAAATTGATTTTACACAGGCTCATGTATGGGATGGTTCAGCAGTAGCAGCAGTTGATAAAGTTGTAATGAAGTATGAGCAAAATGGTGTAAAAGTAAAGATAACGGGATTAAATGAGCGCAGTTCAGAACTTGTTATAAAATTGGCGAAACAAGCTGTTTGTTAAATAGGAAGAACTTTTTCGGAGAACCGAAAGAGTTCTTTTTATATTATAATACGAGTATGATGATGAAAGGGGCTCCAGCATATGTACAAGCAAATTATACTAGCATGTGATGGTTCAGAACATGCGCTTCGTGCAGCAAAACATACCGCACATATTGCTAAATTTAGTAAAGAAGTAAATGTTGAAGTTGTATATGTTGTAGACAATAAAACAGCAAAATCAGATATTATACAGGGGCAAACAGATATAGAGACAATCTCAGCTAGTAGAAAAGATAGATTAAAGGAAATTGAGTCTTTATTACAGCAAGAAGAGATCTCCTATAATATTACGATTTTACATGGTGATCCAGGAAATACACTTGTGCAATATGTAAATACAGGAGATATTGATCTTGTTATAGTAGGGAGCAGAGGATTAAATACATTGCAAGAAATGGTGCTTGGTAGTGTCAGTCATAAAGTGGCTAAACGAGTGAGATGTCCAGTGATGATTGTGAAGTAACAGACGGCAGAAATGTTGTCTGTTTTTCTTTTTGTTTTCACTTGGCATGGAGCAGGAAGAGGGCCAATCGCTTCTAGGCAGGCTGGATGATCTCTACATCCTAAAAAAGATTTATGTTTTTTATTTGTATTTATATTAGGTAGAAATCTTACAATATTGTAAGACAGTTGTTAGTGAAATCGATGTTATAAAATTTCTTACATGGGTAAAATAAAGATATCAAATAAACGAACGAAAGGATGAAAGAAATGAAAGCATTTCAAGGTTTAACATATAGTCAAGGAGTGAGTCTTATTTGTTTAGGGGGATTTACTACTTCGGTAATATTGGCTATTGCTATGAAAATGTTTCAGCAGATGTTTTAATAAAAGTAATATATGTAAATAGAAGGGAAATGATTGTTATAGGCTGCAAGAAAATATCACTAGGCATAAATAAAAAATAGCTCTTAGCATATATCTGAATGCTAAGAGCTATTTTATTTCAGCTGTTGTTTCCACTGATTAAAGTTTCACTTTATGCTTGCTGAGATTTTGACGATCCTGTATTTAAAGTAAGTGCAAGGAATACAATCGCAAGCACACAAGATGCAAGTAATAGAATGAAACCGCCGTCCCATCCGAAAGCATCTACGATAAAGCCCATCGCAGCACTAGCGAATGATGCTCCGCCAAGATAGCCGAAGAATCCTGTTAAACCAGCTGCTGTTCCAGCTGCTTTTTTCGGAGCTAAGTCAAGTGCATGTAGTCCAATTAACATAACTGGTCCATAGATTAAGAAGCCAATTGCAACAAGTGCGATACTATCGATGATTGGGTGGCCAGCTGGGTTTAACCAATAAACAAGAACAGCAATGAATACACCAACCATGAATAAAATACCAGCAGGGGCACGGCGTCCTTTAAAGAGTTTATCACTCATCCATCCACAAAGAAGTGTCCCCGGAATCCCAGCCCATTCATATAGAGCGTAAGCTGTACGAGAGCTACTATGAGTAAAGCTTTTTTCCTCTACTAAATAAGTAGGTGCCCAGTCTACAACACCATAGCGTACAAAATATACGAATACGTTAGCAATAGCAATGTACCATAAAAACTTATTGTTCAGTACATATTTGAATAAAATTTCCTTTACCGAAAGCTCACGCTCACGATCTTTTACCTTTTCATCTGCTGGATATTCTCCTGTATGTTCCTCAATTGATGGTAATCCGCAAGATTGAGGTGTATCACGCATTGTAATTAGTACATAAATCCCAACTAAAATTGAAAGAATACCTGGGAAGTAAAATACACTTTTCCAATCATTAGCGAATAAATATAGCCCTAATGTAACAAGGGACGGCATAAGTGCTCCACCGACGTTATGAGCAACATTCCAAATAGACATTTTTGTACCACGTTCACTAATAGAGAACCAATGAACCATCGTACGACCACATGGAGGCCACCCCATACCTTGTACCCATCCGTTTAAGAATTGCAGAACAAACATGAGTAAAATGCTTGTTGTAATAAAAGAAAACGAACCGAAAATAATATTAATGATACCGGATAAAAATAGTCCTGCTGCTAAGAAGTAGCGGGGGTTACAACGGTCGGAGACAATTCCCATAATGAACTTGCTTAAGCCATATGCAATGGATACGGCAGAAAGGATAATACCAAGTTCACCTTTACTGAATCCTTGTTCAACAAGATAAGGCATTGCCAGTGAAAAGTTTTTGCGAACAAGATAGTAACCTGCATAACCAATAAAAATGCCTAAAAACACTTGCAAGCGCAGTTTACGGTATTCGCTATCGACGCGATCAGCAGGCAATCGTTCTGTATGCGGCGCAGGTTTAAATAAATTAGTCAGAAACATTGCTTAAAATCCTCCTCTATTATTGTAAGCGTTTAATACCATGGCAAACAAAAAAGACCATGAAACATAGAAAGGTGCTCTTTCTATGTTTCATAGTCGTATACTCTAATTCTCCATGACCTTCGCTATTAACTTCGTCACAAATTATACAACTTTGTGACAAAAATGTAAACGTTTTTACAAAATAAAAATATTGACGAAATTAATTATAAGGTTTAATATTTAAAAACGTTAAATATTTTATTGCTTAAATAAGAGGTGGATAACATGCCAAATGATATGACTCATATTGATAGAATCCAAGCTTTAGCATTTTCTATAGGAAAGAAAATGCAAACGGAGTTACTAGAACAAATGCAAGCATCAGGACTTACACCACCGCAGTTTTATATTTTAAAAATTTTAGACCATTATGGTGCATCAAGAGCAACAAAATTGGCGAAGAAAATGTATGTGAAACCAAGTGCAATTACAGTAATGATTGATCGGTTAATCGAGCAAGAGTTGGTACTGCGCTACCATGATAAAGATGATCGCCGTGTTGTTGTAATTGAGCTGACGAAGAAGGGGAAAGATGTATTAGAAGAGGCAATGATCGCTCGAAATCAGCATATTGCGAAATACTTCTCACAATTAGATTTACAAGAAAGAGAAGATTTATTACGCTTATTTGAAAAAATAGAGACAATTATTTGCGGGGCATCTGAGGAAATAGAGACAAACTAAAAAGAATTGAGGAGATTACATGGAGCAACAAGCAAATCAAAATAGAAAGCTGTTGTTAATTGGTTTAGTTATTGCAATGTTATTCGCTGCATTAGATGGAACAATTGTCGGCACAGCGATGCCGCGTATTGTTGGAGAATTAGGCGGATTAAGCTTAATGACATGGTTAACAACAGCATATATGCTAACATCAACAACAGTTGTACCAATTGCAGGTAAGTTAGCTGACTTATTAGGACGTCGTAACGTATATATAACAGGGCTTATCATCTTTATGGTTGGTTCAGCACTTTGTGGTATGGCAAATGGTATGACAGAATTAATTATCTTCCGCGGTATTCAAGGTCTTGGTGGCGGTATTATGATGCCAATGGCAATGATTATTATCGGGGATATGTTTACAGGAAAAGAACGTGCGAAATGGCAAGGGATTTTTGGAGCATTATATGGCCTTGCTTCTGTAATCGGACCGCAAGTTGGTGGCTGGATTGTTGATGCTGTTAACTGGAGATGGGTATTCTATATTAACTTACCAGTTGGTATTTTAGCGACAATCTTTATCGCAATGGGATTAAAATCACATAAACAAACGGGACCAATTAAAATCGATATTGCTGGTATTTTCACAATGATTCTTGGTGTTGTAAGTTTATTACTTGCATTAACATTCGGTGGGAAAGACTATGCATGGGGTTCTTGGCAAATCATTGGATTATTTACACTGGCTGTCATTGGTATTGTAAGTTTCATTATTGTGGAAACAAAGGCAGAAGAGCCAATTTTGCCAATCCATTTCTTTAAGAACCGTACATTTACACTATTAAATGCAATTGGTTTCTTTATGAGTATTGGAATGTTTGGTGCAATTATGTTCGTTCCATTCTTTATGCAAGGAATTGTTGGCGTAAGTGCTGCTGAATCTGGAACGATAATGACACCAATGATGGTTACGATGATTGTGATGAGTATTATTGGTGGTCAGCTTGTATTAAAGGTAGGCGTAAAACCACAAATTATTACAGGTATGCTCATTATGGCTGGCGGTTTTTGGTTATTAACAACAATGGATATGCA
>Ga0209025_1001431_pt1 | contig 31473 bp, 26 predicted proteins | sample AraplaMF_Col_mLB_FD_184256 | JGI IMG/M metagenome (GOLD analysis project Ga0209025, IMG submission 184256) | Arabidopsis root microbial communities from the University of North Carolina, USA - plate scrape MF_Col_mLB (SPAdes) (version 2) | ecosystem: Host-associated > Plants > Roots > Endosphere... | reverse complement strand
CGATGGCCCAGGTGTTGCGGAGCGCCGGTAGGGACGCGCAGGTCAAGCTGATACAGGCCCACCCCGAACTGGCCGGCAAGGCCATGGTGAGCAAATCCCTCACTGCGGAGTCGACCAACGAGCAAGGCAAGGCCGGCCTCACGGATTGCACGCCCGAAGAATTCGCCACGCTGCAAAAGCTCAATGCCGACTACAACACCAAGTTCGGTTTTCCCTTCATCCTCGCCGTGCGCGGTCCGCGCGGCACCGGCCTGAGCCGGCAGCAGATCATCGAAACCTTCGCCCGCCGCCTGCTCAACCACCCCGACTTCGAGCTGCAGGAGAACCTGCGCAACATCCACCGTGTGGTGGAACTGAGGCTCAACGACAAGTTCGCGGCCACGCCCGCGCTGGGCAACGACGTCTGGGACTGGCACGAAACCCTGTCGCAGTACAGCGACCCGGGCTACCTGGAAAAAGGCCAGCTCACGGTGACCTACCTGACCGATGCGCACCGCGCCTGCGCGGCCTACATCAGCAGCACCATGCGTGATTGCGGCTTTGACGACGTGAGCATCGATGCGGTGGGCAATGTGGTGGGTGTTTACAAGGCCTCGACGCCGGGCGCCAAGACCCTGCTGACCGGCAGCCACTACGACACCGTGCGCAACGGCGGCAAGTACGACGGCCGCCTCGGCATCTTCGCGCCCATGGCCTGCGTGCGCGAGCTGCATCGCCAGGGCAAGCGCCTGCCCTTCAACATCGAGGTCGTGGGCTTTGCCGAAGAGGAAGGCCAGCGCTACAAGGCCACCTTCCTGGGTTCGGGCGCGCTGATAGGCGACTTCAAGCCTGAGTGGCTGGAGCAGAAAGACGCCGACGGCATCACCATGCGCGAGGCCATGCTGAACGCCGGACTGAAGCCGGAAGACATAACCAAGATCAAACGCAGGGCCGAGGACTACCTTGGTTTTGTCGAAGTGCACATCGAGCAGGGCCCTGTGCTCAACGAGCTTGACTTGCCGCTGGGCATCGTGACTTCCATCAACGGCAATGTGCGCTACCTCTGCGAAATCACCGGCATGGCCAGCCACGCCGGCACCACGCCCATGAATCGCCGCCGCGACGCGGCTGCCGCTGCTGCCGAACTGCTGCTGTATGTGGAACGCCGCGCGGCGCAGGATGGCGACTCCGTCGGCACGGTGGGCATGCTGCAGGTGCCCAGCGGCTCCATCAACGTGGTGCCGGGGCGCTGCCTGTTCTCGCTGGACATGCGCGCGCCCGTCGATGCGCAGCGCGACGCGCTGGTGGCCGACGTGCTGGCCGAACTCAAGGCGATTTGCGAACGCCGCGGCGTGCATTTCACGACCGAGCTGACCGAACGCGCCGCCGCCGCGCCCAGCGCACCGGCCTGGCAGCAGCGCTGGGAGCGCGCGGTCGACTCTCTGGGCGTGCCGCTGCACACCATGCCCAGCGGCGCCGGCCACGACGCCATGAAGCTGCACAAGGTGATGCCGCAGGCCATGCTGTTTGTGCGCGGCCAGAACTCCGGCATCAGCCACAACCCGCTGGAAAGCAGCACCAGCGACGACATCGAGCTTGCGATCCAGGCTTTCACCCATCTGCTCACCCATCTCGCCCCCTGACCACCATGACCTTTTCCACAGACTACGCAAAGCTCGACAGCTGGATAGACGCCCACTTCGACGAGGAAACCGCATTCCTGCAGCAGCTCATACGCGTGCCCACCGACACCCCGCCGGGCAACAACGCGCCGCATGCCGAGCGCACCGCCGAACTCATCAAGGCCTTCGGCTTCGAAGCCGAGAAGCACCCGGTGCCCGAAGCCGAAGTGCGCGGCTACGGCATGGAGTCCATCACCAACCTGATCGTGCGGCGCAAATATGGCGGTAGCGGCGAAGGAAAGGGTGAGGGGAAAACCATTGCCCTCAACGCCCACGGCGACGTGGTGCCGCCCGGCGAGGGCTGGACCCAGGATCCCTACGGCGGCAACATCGTCGACGGCAAGATTTACGGCCGCGCCGCCGCCGTCAGCAAATGCGATTTCGCCAGCTTCACCTTCGCGGTGCGCGCGCTCGAAGCGCTGGGCGCGCCGCTCAAGGGCGCGGTCGAGCTGCACTTCACCTACGACGAGGAATTCGGCGGCGAGATGGGCCCGGGCTGGCTGCTGAAAAAAGGCCTCACAAAACCCGACCTGCTGATCGCGGCCGGCTTCTCTTATGAAGTCGTCACAGCGCACAACGGCTGCCTGCAGATGGAAGTCACGGTGCACGGCAAGATGGCCCATGCCGCGATTCCCGATACCGGTGTCGATGCGCTGCAAGGCGCGGTGCACATCCTCAACGCGCTCTATGCGCAGAACGCGCTCTACCAGCAAGTCACGTCCAGGGTCGAAGGCATCAAGCACCCCTACCTCAACGTGGGCCGCATCGAAGGCGGCACCAATACCAATGTGGTGCCCGGCAAGGTGACGTTCAAGCTGGATCGCCGCATGATCCCGGAAGAGAACCCGGCCGAGGTCGAAGCCAATATCCGCAAAGTGATCGCCGATGCCGCCGCCGGCTGCAAAGGCATCACCGTCGACATCAAACGCCTGCTGCTGGCCAATTCCATGCGCCCGCTGCCTGGCAACCGGCCACTGGTCGAGGCCATCCAGAAGCACGGCGAAGCGCTGTTCGGCCAGAAGATCCCGGCCATGGGCACGCCGCTGTACACCGACGTGCGCCTCTACGCCGAAGCCGGCATCCCCGGCGTGATCTACGGCGCCGGCCCGCGCACCGTGCTCGAGTCGCACGCCAAGCGCGCCGACGAGCGCCTGGAACTGGAAGACCTGCGCCGCGCCACCAAGGTGATCGCCCGAACGCTGCGCGACCTGCTGGCTTGACGAAGCCGCCGGCCCGCCCTTTCCGCGCAAACACCCGCCACGGCGGGTGTTTTGCTTTATGCCGCTCTCCTATGTTTGCCGCCGCATCTATCCCGGAACGGGTGCGTCAGCTTTGACCGAATCAGCATGAATGACCCGGGATAACCCTATGGTTAGCCCCCAATACGCTTGTCTACATTTCTTGTATGCAAGTTTTGATCGCAAGTGACCGGCTTGCTTGCCAGCCATAACCACTCTTTCCGGAGACTGCCATGCCCAAGTTTTTCCGCTCACTGTTCGGCCAGGTGATCCTGGCACTTGTCATCGGCGTGCTTGTCGGTTTCATCTGGCCGGAGACGGCCGTCAAGCTCAAACCGCTGGGCGACGGCTTTATCAAGCTGATCAAGATGCTGATTCCCATGATCGTGTTCTGCGTTGTGGTGCACGGCATCGCGGGTGCGGGCGACCTCAGGCGGGTGGGGCGCGTTGGCGTCAAGTCGCTGATTTACTTCGAGGTGGTGACCACCATCGCCCTGGTCATCGGCCTGGTGCTGGCCTTTGTGTTCCAGCCCGGCGCCGGCATGAATGTGGACCCCAAGCTGCTGGACCCCAAGGCCATGGGCGCCTATGTTGAAAACGCCAGCAAACTCACCGGCGGCGGCACGGTGGAGTTCCTCATGAAGCTGATTCCCACCACGGCCGTCAGTGCCTTCGTCAACGGCGACGTGTTGCAGGTGCTGCTGTTCTCGGTGCTGTTCGGTTGCGCGCTGGCCATGCTGGGCAGCAAGGGCGAGAAGGTGGTCGACCTGGTCGACGCCCTGGCCCACGTGCTCTTCAAGACCATGGGCATCATCATCAAGCTCGCGCCGCTGGGCGTGCTGGGCGCCATCGCCTTCACCGTGGGCAAGTACGGCATTGGCTCGCTCAAGCAGCTGGGCATGCTGGTGGTGCTGTTCTACGGCGCCGTGATCATCTTCGTCGCCGTGGTGCTGGGCACCATCATGCGGCTGTCAGGCTTCAGCCTGTTCAAGCTGCTCAAGTACCTGCGCGAGGAGCTGATGGTCGTCTTCGCCACCACCTCGTCGGACAGCGTGCTGCCGCAGATCATGGCCAAGCTCAAGCGCATGGGTATACGCGACTCCACCGTCGGCCTGGTGATTCCCACCGGCTACTCTTTCAACCTCGACGCCTTCTCGATCTACATCACGCTGGCGGCCGTGTTCATCGCCCAGGCGACCAACACGCCCATCTCCATGGCCGACCTGCTGACCATCCTGGCGATTTCGCTGGTGACCTCCAAGGGCGCGCACGGCGTGCCCGGCTCGGCCATCGTGGTGCTGGCCGCCACCTTGCAGGCGATTCCCGCCATCCCAGCCATCGGCCTGGTGCTGGTTCTCTCGGTGGACTGGTTTATGGGCATTGCACGCGCTCTGGGCAACCTGATCGGCAACTGCGTGGCCACCGTGGCGGTAGCAGCCTGGGAAGGCGACATAGACCGCGAGCGGGCCCATGCGGTGCTCGACGGACGCGATGTGCCTCCGGTCGAGGACGACATGGACGTGGAAGTGGGCGTTCTTCCGGCCAGGGTCTGAGTCCCCGGACCCTTGGATTCCTATCCGCGTGAATCTGCGAATCCGTGGAGATAAATCATCCGCAGATTACACAGATTTCCGCAGCTTGAAGCAGGAGGTCACTGCCTCAAGCCTTGGGCAAGGGACACCCTCCCGTAGTCCCTGCTCGGGCAGCGCGGCGCGCTCCAGCAGTGACTCTTCTGCCGGGTGCGCCCCTCGCTCTCCGATTTCACTCGTGGGTGTAGTCCAGCAGCGCGAGGTATTCCTTGCGGTCTGCCCTGACCCACTGCTTGACGCCGATCTCTGACAGGATGCCGGCCGGCTGGCTGTTCAGGGCCAGCAGGGATTCCGTCAGCTTGCTGACCATATCCGCCGGCACGCCGGGCGCGGCCAGCACGGACCAGTTCACCACCGGCTGGGTTTCGCCAATGACACGGCCGCCGCTTTCCTGCCATTTCTTGGCGATGGTCGGGTTCACCGCGCCCACCTCGGCCAGGCCCGCAGCCACCTGGGAGGACACGGAGTCCTGGTAGCGCGTGTAGGAGATGTAGGGCTCGCGCACATTCAAGCGGCGCATCTCGGCGCGCGCGACAGCCACCGTGGCGGAAGACTCGTCGGGCATCAGTATTTTTTTGCCGCCCAGCTGGCTGATGTTGTTGATGGGCGAACTGTTGTTCACGATAAAGGCAGCCTTGTAGGGCTCGGGCCGGCGCACCAGGGGCTGGTAGCCGCCGTCGCGCACCAGCTTGGACAGCTGGTTGACGGATTTGCCGAACACCATCAGCGGCTTCTGATCCGAGGATGCCTGCCTCACAAAATTCTGGATGTCGATGATGGGATCGACCACCACCTGCTTGTTGCGGATCTGACCGCCCAGGTAGTCGGCCAGCCCCCGGTAACGCATGGCCAGCATCGAGATACTGAGGTCCGCCGTCACCGCTTCATTGATCAGCAACCGCCAGCGGTCAGCGCCCCCCGCCTGCTGTTGGCCCCAGCTGATCGCCGGAAAGCCCTGCCAGGCCACGGCGGCCGCGGCGCCCACCACGCCGCGAAGAACCGCGCGGCGACCGGTTACGTGTGACAGCACTGTATTCATTTGATCACCTTTGTAGGGTTGATTGCGGATTGCACGGTCTTCTTCGCTGCCTCGTCCTCCCATTGCCTGGCAGCTGTCAGGCTTGCCTTGAATGCCAGCGCACTCTCAAGCAGCCACTTCTTGTTGTCTTCGGACAGGGCGTAGCTCAACCTGAACTCGTCCATCGGCATACGGTCCTCTCGCACGGCCTTGATCAGGCGGTCCACTTCGGCCGCGGCATGCGCAGGCGTGGACAGCAGCACGAGGCGGCTCATCTTGTCGGGGTTGTTGGGTACATGGCAGTTCACGCACTGCGACTCGCGCATCTGCAGCGCCAGGTCGCGGTAGCTTTTGTCCACGCTGCCCAGGTAGGGGTTCTCCGGCCGGTACAAGCCGTCGAACAAGGTCACCGCCGGCTGGGTGTGGCCTTTGTCGTCGGTCCACAGCCAGGGCCCCTGGTATTTCTCATGGGCCACCGCCACCACCGGCTGCAGCAGCGGTGTGGGCGCCACGTCGGTGAACTGCGCCACCTTGATGGTGGCTGTCTCGGGGCTCATCCACAACATCATGCTGCGGGCGTTTTCATACATGGCCCATTTGGCTTCGTCGTGCCAAAAGGGGTAGGGAAACTGGCCCGGCGGCAGGCGGTTGCGAAAGGCGGCTTCAAGCCGCACCAGGAACATCTTCTCGTCAGCCACCCATTCCACGGTGTGCTTGCCGTTGAACATGAAAAGCGGCGCATACATGCCGGTCCAGGCGTCGGGGGCGAACTGCGTGAGGTTGGTCTGGCGCAGCGTGGCGTTGTCCTTCTTGTTTTGCCGGCCCCACAACACGATGGGCGCCACATGCGCGCGCAGCTGGCTGGGGCCGAAAAGTTTTTGGCGGCACTGGGTGTAGGCGTCCACGTCACCGGCCGGTGCCAGCGGGCAGTTGGCGGCGAGTTCGGCGGCGATTTCCGCCGCAGCCTGTGTGATGACAGGTGGCACGGCTTTCTTGTCCTGGGCCTGAACGCCGCAGGAGCCCACCAGCACGGCGGCCAGCAGCCCGGTCCGCCATTTCGAAAGAAAAAACAGTCCTGTTGAAATCAACGAATCCATTTTTTTTACTCCCTTGTGTAGTCCAGCAAATCCAGGTAATCCTTTCTTTCAGCCTTGGCCCAGGCCTTCACACCCATCGAAGCCAACACGGCCGCGCTTTCGGGGCTGGCCGCCATCATTGCGTCGCGCAGTTGCTGCACCATCTCCGCGGTCACGTTGGGGCCGGCCAGCATCGACCAGTTCACCACCGGCTGCGTTTCAGCCACCACGCGTCCGCCGTCTTCCACCCATTTTTTGGCGATGGTGGGATTGACCACACCAATCTGGCCCATTCCGGACTTGACGAACTGCGCGACTTCCTCCTGAAAGCGCACGTGCGTCACACGGACCTGGCTGAGTTTTTGCCGCCGCAGTTCCGCCAGTGCCACCGCGCTGGTGGCGGCGAACTCGTCGGGCATGATGATTTTTGAATCCGCCGCGTCCGCGAGGGTTTTGATGGGGGATTCCTTGGCCACGATGAAGGCCGCCTTGTAGGGGTCAGCGCGCCGCACCACCGGCTGGTAGCCGTTGTCGCGCACCAGCTTGGCTAACTGGTTGACGGATTTGCCGAAGACGAATTCGGGCTTGCTGGCGCCCTGGGCCACCGCCATGAAGCGCTTGATGTCGACCATGGGCTCCACCACGATGGGCCGGCCCTTGAGCTGGGCGGTGATGAAGTCGGCGGCAGGGCGGTAGCGGTTGGTCAGAACAAAGGAGTTGGTATCGCCTCCTACGGCCTCATTGACCAGCAGGCGCCAGCTTGACCCGGCTGCCGAGGTGGCCGGCTTTTTGCCGGCTGCCGCGGCCTGGGCCCAGGCATTGCCCGCCCCTCCCATTCCTCCAGCAAGGGCGCCCAGGCCCAGAATTGACAAGATCTGCCGGCGAAGCGGCGAGAAAGGCGTTTCCGTAGGAGCTTTGTTTGATTTCATCGTTCTTTGTCAGACCGCTTCGGCCGCAGTCCCAGGCTTTCCCAAGCCTGGGACTGCGCGGCATCGCGGCTTTTCCCTTTTCATCCCTGCCATTTGCGTAGTGACAGTGCCACTCTATGGATGAGCCCCGGAAATAGTCAAAGACTGATTGCAGGGCCTTTCCTGTCAGGACTGACAGGTCAAAGCGGCAACTACCCGGTCAGGCAATTTCGCCGGTCGAGGTCAAACGTAAACAGCTGTAACCCGGCCCTGCCTTCGCAGGCTTTCCTGATTTCCCGGAAGTCAGCTCGCTTTTTTGCAAGACAAGGTCCTCAACACTCTTGGGTATCCCGGTGGCTGGCAGGATGCCAAGTGGGGGAATACGGGCTTGACGGATACACCAAAGAAAAGAGGCCTAAGGATTGCAAACCCCGCCTGGTAAGTAATTACAAGGTGCGAACACTGACAGCGTTTGGGCCGGATATCTGTTGCGCTTTCACCAAGGCGCGCCACCGGTTTGCCATCCCTGGCAGAGCTGCAGGGTACTGCCAGCACCCCAAGGCGCTTCGAAAGTTCTACTCCTCAGGGACGGCAGGCATTGTTTTTGCTGTATCGTTTTAGGGTTTGCCTTCCTGCGGACCGCAAGCTTCCCCTGTTCTTCCCGTTCCTCCCTATTGGGTCAGCCTGTATTGGTTCCGTCCGTCCCCTCCGAAATTCCCTCAAGAACTCCCAACATGAAAAACCGCGCATTTGCATTCCCCCACCTGGCCGCCCGGATAAGCGGGGCAGCGCTTGCCCTGATGGCCTTGAGCGCCCATGCGCAGAACACGCCCGTCAAATTCCAGCTCGACTGGCGCTTTGAGGGCCCTTCCGCGCTGTTCCTGACGCCGGTGGCCAAGGGTTACTTCAAGGCCAACAAGCTGGATGTCACGGTGGACGCCGGCAACGGTTCGGGCGGCGCGGTGACCCGTGTGGCTTCCGGCACCTATGACATGGGCTTTGCCGACCTGGCTTCGGTCATGGAATTCCATGCCAACAACCCCGACGCGCCCAACAAGCCCGTGGCGGTGATGATGGTCTACAACAACACGCCGGCCTCCGTCATGGCGCTTAAAAAGTCCGGCATCAAGACACCGGCCGACCTCAACGGCAAAAAAATGGGCGCACCGGTCTTCGATGCCGGCCGCCGTGCTTTCCCGGTTTTCGCCAAAGCCAACAAGATCACCGGCTTCCAGTGGACCTCCATGGACCCGCCGCTGCGCGAAACCATGCTGGCGCGCGGCGACGTGGATGCCATCACCGGCTTTACCTTTACCTCGCTGCTCAACCTCGAGGCGCGCGGCGTCAAGGCTGAGGACGTGGTGGTGCTGCCCTATGCCGACTTCGGCGTGAAACACTACGGCAATGTGGTCATCGCCTCGCCCAAGTTCATCAAGGAGCACCCGGAGGCCATCAAGGCCTTCCTGCAGGCCTTTACCAAAGGCGTGAAAGACGTGGTGGCCGACCCGGCCGCCGCGATTGAATTCGTCAAGGCGCGCGACGGCATCATCAACGTGCCGCTGGAAGTGCGCCGCCTGCGCCTGGCCATAGACACCGTGGTCAACAGCCCCGACGCGCGCGCCGAAGGTTTCGGCCAGGTGAAAGCCCCTCGGCTCACGCTGATGGCCTCGCAGGTGTCTGACGCTTTCGGCACCAAGACACGCGTGGACCCGGCCGCGGTGTGGAACGGCAGCTTCCTGCCGACGGCGGCCGAGCTCAATGTGTTGCCGGTTCCCAAGAAATAAACATGTCCCTGGCTACCACTGACAGCCACTTCGTCGATTTCCGGGATGTCTGGCTCGCCTACAACGACGAGCTGCTCGCGCGCAGACAGTTTTCCGTCGAGGCCATAGACCTGCAGGTGCGGCAGGGCGAATTCATCGCCATCGTCGGGCCCTCGGGTTGCGGCAAATCCACCTTCATGAAGCTGGCCACCGGGCTGAAGATGCCTTCGTCGGGGCAGATCCTGATCGACGGCCGGCCCGTGACCGGGCCTCTCAAAATCTCGGGCATGGCCTTCCAGGCGCCTTCGCTGCTGCCCTGGCGCACCACCGTCGGCAATGTGCTGCTGCCCCTGGAAATCGTCGAGCCTTACCGCAGCCAGTTCAAGGCCAGGCGCAAGGAGTTTGAAGAACGCGCGCGCCACCTGCTGCAAAAGGTGGGCCTGGCCGGCTATGAGGACAAATTCCCCTGGCAGCTCTCGGGCGGCATGCAGCAGCGCGCGAGCATCTGCCGCGCGCTGATCCACGAGCCCAAGATGCTGCTGCTCGATGAACCCTTCGGCGCGCTGGATGCTTTCACGCGCGAAGAGCTCTGGTGCATCCTGCGCGACCTCTGGACCGAACAGCGCTTTAACGTCATCCTGGTCACGCATGATTTGCGCGAGTCGGTCTTCCTGGCCGACGCGGTGTATGTGATGAGCAAAAGCCCGGGCCGCTTCGTGGTGCGGCGCGAAATCGGCCTGCCGCGTCCACGTGACCTTGAAGTCACTTACACGAGTGAGTTCAGCGACATCGTGCACGAGCTGCGCGGCCACATAGGCGCGATGCGCAGCAGCGCAGGCGCGCCATGAACATGAACAACAAACAGCTGGAGCGCTGGGCACCCTGGGTACTGCTGGCGCTGGTGATAGCGCTATGGCAGGCCGTGTGTGTGGGTTTCTCCGTGCCCGAGTTCATTTTCCCCGCACCGCTGGCCATAGCCCAGTCCATGGCCGAGTTCGCCGCACCGATTGCCCAGGCCGCCTGGAAAACCTTCTGGGTCACCCTGGTCGGTTTCGGGATATCCATCGTCGTCGGTGTGCTCTTGGGCTTTCTGGTCGGCTCCTCGCGCCTGGCCTATGCGGCGGTATACCCGCTGCTGGTGGCCTTCAATGCCGTTCCCAAGGCGGCCATCGTGCCCATCCTCATCGTCTGGTTCGGCATAGGCACAGGCCCCGGCATCCTGACCGCCTTCCTGATCTCCTTCTTCCCCATCACCGTCAACATGGCCACCGGCCTGGCCACCCTGGAGCCCGAACTCGAAGACGTGCTGCGCGTGCTAGGCGCCAAACGAAGCGACGTACTCATCAAGGTCGGCCTGCCGCGATCCATGCCGTATTTCTTCGCCTCACTTAAGGTCTCCATCACGCTGGCTTTTGTCGGCACGGTGTTGGCCGAGATGACCGCCGGGGATTCGGGGATTGGTTATCTCATGCAGAGTGCCGGTTCGCAGCAACGGTTGGCCTTGGCTTTTGCCGGGCTGGTGGTGATTGGGGCGATGGCGATGGCGATGTATGAGCTTTTTAGTTATGTTGAGAAACATACTACTGGGTGGGCTCACCGGGGGTCGCGTTAGGCCGGGTCTTGCTCCGGCTGAGCGCGCTCTTCCTCCTCACCCTCCTCCTTCCTCTGCTTAGTTCAGCTGGCCGGGTCTCGCCCCGGCGGGCGACTTACTTTCTTTTGCCTCGCCAAAAGAACAGTGAGTAGCTGCCGGGCTATCCCCGGCCAGACGCCCTCAGCAATGAGCACTTACCACTCAAACTTTATTAAAAACCCCGTCCAACCTCTTATCCCACTTAGCCCCAGGAAGCACATCAGCCAATTGAGAATCCCCCAACGCAAAAGCCCCCCGCAGAACCTGCGCCAGAACAGAACGATAGTCATGGTGAGCAGGAAGGTCGCGACCTTCGTTAAGTTGGCCGAGACCCGTCCACGCCCCATGCCAGCGCCCGCCGGCAACCCGATTTCCCATCAACCACATGGCATTCCCGAACCCGTGGTCGGTGCCACGCGTACCGTTCTCGGCGCTGGTGCGGCCGAACTCGCTCATCACGACGACCACGTCGCCGGGTTCTGAAAAATCCTGGCGCAGCTGCGCAATGCCGCGCGCGAGGTTGCCTAAGTTGTTGGCAAGCTGGCCGGTGGCTGCGCCCTGGTTGGCATGGGTGTCCCAGCCGCCGGCGGATAAAAACCCGATGCGCAGTTTGCGGTCGTTGCGCATCAAGGTGCCCAGGTGTTGCGCGTCGAGCTGCAGGCCCACCGGGTCGGCTGCGCCGTTGCTGGCGGCCAGCATCTGTGCGTTCAGGGCCTGCAGGTTGGCGGGCGTGCCGTCGCGGTCCAGGTTTCTATCGGCCATGCGCCTGGTGTCCTGCGCCATCTTTTCGGTCCTGGCGGTTTTCTGCTCCATCAGTTCCTGCGCGCTTTGCATGCGGCTTCCCGCGCCCTGGCGAAAGGCCTCGCTGAGCTTGTCGTCGCCGGCATACAGATCCATCAGCGCCTGACGGGTTTTGTCGTTGGCCAACACGCCCGTGCGTTCGGCCGACTGGCCGCGCGGGATGAGCCGCACAACGGCGGCCTGGCCGGCCAGGATGGCGGGGTTGGCCTCGCCTACGCCGAGCGCGACCGCGCCGGGCGCGGCGGCCTTGCCCAGGCCGGCCGTGGTGTTAAGCCAGCCGGGCGCGCCACTGGTCTTGCCGCCCCGGGCAATCTCCATCTGGTACTGCGCATCAAAGTGCGAGCGGTTCGGCGCGGGCAGGCCGGCCGCGGGCACAAAGCCGAGCACGCCTTGCTGCCACAGCGGCAGCAGCGGGGCCAGCGCGGGATGCAGGGCAAATGTTTTGTCGAGCTTGATGGCGGTTTGGGCCGTGCCATCGGGCGCGGCAATCGCGATGTTGGGGCGCAGTGCGTAATAGTCCTTGTCGGCGTAAGGCACAAAGGCCGACAGGCCGTCATACGCGCCGCGCAGGAACACGACGACAAGGCGCCCATTGCCCAAGGCTCCGGGCACGGCTTGCGCCCACACGCCAGGTACGGCCAGCGACAGGGCGGACAAGGCGCCCAGGCCCAGCAGGCTTCGGCGTTGCAGCAGATTGACCGATAAAGAAGGAATGGGGTCCATGGCTGTCCTCGTGCGGTTTATTGATTTACTTACGCATGAAATCGGGGCTGGCCAACATCAGGCCGGTGCGCATCTGCGCGGGCTCCTGGGCGATGCGCTCGCGCGTTGCGACGCTGAAAAAAGCATTGAGATAGGACGGCTCGGCCATGCGCGGTGCCAGGGCCATGGCGTAGTCGGCGCGGCGCGTCAGTGCTTCGGGTGCAAGCCAGGTTGCAGCGTCGGTCTTGTAGCCGTCGGGTGTCTGCCAGCCGTGCATGGGCTGGCCGGCCTGCGCGAGAAAGCCCAGGGTCTGGCCGATGTCGCGGCGCTCCTTCACGCCGCCGGCCGCGGCGAGCGCGGAGCAGGCAAAGTCCAGTGGGGTCTTGAACAGCTGGTTGTCCTTGGCCCAGAACTCCGGCGACTCGATCAGGCTGCGCATCACTGCGCGCAAATCACCCTGGGTGTCGGTAAACACCGCGGCCAGCCGGGCCACCAGCGCGGGCGGCGGTTTGTCGGCCACAAAAAAACTCGCCAGCCGGGTGGAAACTCGGCGCGCTGTCTCGGGCCTGCGCGCCAGGTAGCGTATGGCTTCCTCGCCCTCGGCCATACTCGCGTTGCCGAAGGTGCGACCCAGCAGGACCTTGCTGTCCTTGTCGTGCAGCCGCTCGGCAAAGCGAAAGCCTTCGCCGTCCTTGAGGTTAACCGTCCAGCCGGTCAGGATGCGGGCCAGCTCTCGCACGTCTTTTTGCGTGTAGCCGCTGTTCACGCCCAGGGTGTGCAGCTCCATGAGCTCGCGCGCGTAGTTTTCATTGAGGCCGCGGCTGTTGCTTTGCGCCTGGTCCAGATAGAACAGCATGGCCGGGTGCCTGGCGCTGGTCAGCAGCAAATCCTCAAAGCGGCCCAGGGCGTTGGCGCGTATGACGTTGATTTCGTAGTGGCCCACAAAAGGACGCACCGGGCCCTTGCCGACAAAGACATTGAGGTGGTTGAACCAGAACTCGGTCATGCGCGCGAGCAACGGGTTTTCCAGTGCCGGGTCGCTGCAGGACATCAGCCGCCAGGCGGCCGCTCCCTGGGCCATCTCGCGGCTGAATTTTTCACCGCCTGCGCCCGCATTGGAAGCGGCGGCCAGGCCGGGCTTGGGTGTTTCGCGCGCGGTGCGGCGTGCCTCCCGCTCGGCCTGGAAGCTGCGGGCAATGTCACCCAGTGGTGCATTGATGCCCGCGACTTCAGCGGGGAGTGCCGGAGGACGCTTGCTGGCAGCATAGGCCGCATCCAGTTGCTGCAGCGCCCAGGCACGGGGCGAGGCCCCAGTGGCCGGCGGCCAGGCCGGCGTGGGCCCATAACCCAGGCGCGAGGCGGCGCGCCAGGCGGCGGCAAGATTGGCCGTGGGGGGCGCGGTATCGGCGGCGGTAGATCCCTCCGCTTGTGCGGCAGGGCCGGCCAACAAGGCTGCCAGCACGCCGGCCAGGGTTTTCACTGTGGGCATAGTGTTCTCCTCAGCCCTTTGTAACGCGTACCGCCTGCCCTGCGTTGAATCCCCTTCCGAGCTTTACACAGGTTTACGCCCTGGACCGGCGCTCGGTGCCCCCGTCTCTGCCTACAAAGTCAGTATCGTGCAGCCCGTGGTCTTGCGGGCTTCGAGGGCACGGTGCGCCTCGGCCACGTCGGCCAGGGCAAAGCGCTGGTCGATCGGGATGCTGATCTTGCCGCTGGTCACCATGGCAAACAGGTCGTCAGCCATTTCCTGGGTGATTTCGCGCGTGGCGATGTGGGTGAACAGCGTGGGCCTGGAAACATACAGCGAGCCCTTGGACGCCAGCAGGCCGATGTCCAGAGGCGGCGTCTTGCCCGAGGCATTGCCGAAGTTGGCGAGCAGGCCGAAGGGACGCAGGCAGTCCAGCGACTTCATGAAGGTGTCCTGGCCGACCGAGTCATAGACCACCTTCACACCTTTGCCTCCCGTGATCTCCTTGACGCGGGCCACGAAGTCTTCTTTTGCGTAGTTGATCGCGAAGGTCGCACCTTGCGACAAGGCCAGCGCGCATTTTTCGTCAGAACCCGCCGTGCCTATGAGCTGCAGGCCCATGGCCCTGGCCCACTGGCAGGCGATCAGGCCCACGCCACCGGCCGCCGCGTGGAACAGCACGTAGTCACCAGGCTGCAGGCCGCCCTGCGGCTGTGTACGGCGCAACAGATATTGTGTGGTCAGCCCCTTGAGCATCATGGCCGCGCCGGTTTCAAACGAGATCGCATCAGGCAGCTTGCAAACGCACTTGGCCGGCATCACACGCAGCTCGCAATAGCTGCCGGGCGGCTGGCTGGCATAGGCCGCGCGGTCGCCCGCCTTGAGGTGAGTGACGCCTTCGCCCACAGCTTCAACGACGCCCGAGGCCTCCATGCCCAGTTGCAGCGGCATGGCCAGGGGATAGGCGCCGCTGCGCTGGTAGATGTCGATGTAGTTCAGGCCCACGGCCTTGTGGCGTATGCGTATCTCGCCCGGGCCGGGCTCACCCACCTCCACGTCCACCAGCTTGAGTTCTTCGGGGCCGCCGTGCTGGCTGATGCGTACGGCTTTGGAGGGATAGGAGGCCATAGGGGTGTTCCTTGCAGGGGAGAAATAAAAGATGGAAGCAGAAGCGAAAAGCGTGGCCGCCATGGTGCCATGAATCGAAATAAGCCGCAGGCACACAGGGTGAAGCCGGAACCACCACAGGGGGAACCGCGCCGCTTGCTAAAGTCCTCCCATGACTCAACGCCTCTCGCCCGCCACCGCCGCGCTGCTGGTGGTCCCTCCCATGCTCTGGGCCGGCAATGCCGTGGTGGGCCGCCTGGTCACCGGCCTGGTGCCGCCCATGACGCTGAACTTCCTGCGCTGGGCCCTGGCCTTCGTCATCCTCTTGCCGCTGGCCTGGCGCCTGCTCAAGCCCGGCAGCGGCCTCTGGCCTCAATGGAAGCGCTTCGCGGTGCTGGGCCTGTTGGGTGTGGGCTGCTACAACGCGCTGCAATACCTGGCGCTGAAAACCTCGACGCCGCTCAACGTGACGCTGGTAGCTTCCAGCGTGCCGATCTGGATGCTGGTGGTGGGCGCGCTGTGCTTCGGCCAGCGGGTGTCGCGCCGCCAGCTCGTCGGCGCCGTGCTGTCGATTGCCGGCGTGCTGGTGGTGCTCTCACGCGGCCGGCTGGAATTGCTGATGCAGGTGCAGCTGGTGCCCGGCGACCTGTACGTGCTGCTGGCCACCTTAGCCTGGGCGTTTTACAGCTGGCTGCTGTCACAACCCAAGGAGCCTTCAGAAATCCGCGGCGACTGGGCCGCCTTCCTCATGGCGCAAATCGTTTTCGGCCTGGGCTGGTCGGGCGCCTTCGCCGCCGGAGAGTGGGCGCTGACCGATGCGCACATCGCCTGGGGCTGGCCGCTGGCCGCGGCCCTGCTGTATGTGGCCGTGGGGCCCGCGGTGATCGCCTACCGCTGCTGGGGCATGGGCGTGCAGCGAGTGGGGCCGGCCATCGCCGGTTTTTTCTCCAACCTCACACCATTGTTCGCAGCGCTGCTCTCGGCCGCCTTCCTCGGCGAGCTGCCTCACCTCTACCATGCGATCGCCTTTGTGCTGATCGTGGGCGGCATCGTGGTGTCGTCTCGGCGCTGAGGAGGCAGGAAACACCGCCATATGCCACAGCGGTGGTTTGATTTTCGCAACACTTTGCGAAAAACCGCCGCGAAAAACTTGCCAAGCTTGTGCGGCCTCTTCAGAATCCGTTCCTTGCTTTGAGCCGCCGCACAACTAGCAACCTTGTGCGGTTATCCCCCGAAGCACCTTCAACACCATGACCTTGTTCACTCACACCTGACGCACCCTCCACTGCCCCCGGCTGGATGTGGTGCCAACCATACCCAGCCCTGCGGGCAGTCGGTGCCGTGCCTCCACATGTGAAGCACGCTCCGCAAACCCCAGGCTGATTTTTCGCCGGGGTTTTGCTTTTTCGGAGCGTGCACATGAGTGCCAAAACTTTTTCCCGTGACTTTGCCGCCGGCAAGGTCAAGCATTTGCGGCGCATGAAGCAGCCGCTTGCCTTGACTTTGCAGCTGCCCCCACCGCGCAATCCCGTGGTACGGGCTCTTGCCCAGCGTGCCGCCACATCCGCCGCTGGCAAACACATTCGCAGCACCGGCGCCAATCGCCGGGCTGAAACCGTGGCTTTGCAAAAAGCCCTCAAAAGATTAATCGATTGATTGACTGACATGAAGAACGACATGACAACGAGCAAGGCGGCCGCGACCCGTGTGCCGCCCGAACTGATGCGCGAGCGCAGCGCCCACCTGGCGCTGGTCGCCGCCGAACTGAAGACCGAACTCTTCGGCATTGACGAGATCATCGACCGGGTGATCGAATCGATCCGTGCCTGGTATGTGCTGCCGCACATCATTCGCCGGCCGGTGATCGTCTGCCTCTGGGGTCTGACCGGCACGGGCAAGACGCAGCTCACGCGCAGCCTGGCGCAAAAGCTGGGTTTTTACGACCGCTTTGTGGAAGTGCAGATGGACGGCTTCAGCAACGGCAGCAGCTGGCGCAGCGCCGATTCCATCAGCGCCATGCTGAGGGAGTCGGGCGTGGTCGAGGGCGAACCCGGCATGCTGGTGCTCGACGAATTCCAGCGTTTTCGCACCATCAATGACAAGGGTGACGACCTGCCCGTCAAGCGCTACCAGGACGTGTGGCAACTGCTGTCGGACGGGCGCCTGCCACCGTCGCTGTCTTTCCTGCAGGAACTCGAAGCTTCGCTGGCCTACTCGCTGTACAGCCAGGAACGCGAAGGAGAAGAAGAAGCCAAGCCGGCTGCTGACGGCACCCCGCCCAAAAAGCTGAGATTTGCACTCTCGCCCTACCAGGCCCAGGAGTTCAAGGAATGCCTCAAGCTCAAGGAGCCACTGCAGGAGATCATGACCTGGACGCCGCAGCAACTGCAGGAGCGCATGCTGGCGTTCAAGGCATCGAGCGAGTCCTGGGAAACCGACTACAGCCGCCTGCTCATCATTGTCTCGGGCAACCTCGACGAGATGTATGAAGGCATGGCCCAGCGCGTGGAAGACTGCGACACCGATGCCGACATCTTTCACGCGATGACAAAAAAGCTCTCGATGATCGACGTGAAAAAAGCGCTGGGCGAACGCTTCAAACCCGAGCAGATCGCCAGGCTGGGCAACAACCACGTGATCTACCCATCGCTGAGCCAGGCCACCTACGAGCGACTTATCCGCGGTACCTGCGATCGCTATGTGGACGAAATGCGGACCAGCGCGGGGCTGTCGTTTGAACTGCACGAGTCGGTCTACACGGGCATTTATGCCAACGCGGTCTTCCCGGCCCAAGGCACGCGCCCGCTGTTCTCGTCGATCCACGCCATCCTGAGCGCGCCGCTGGTCAACGCTGTGCTGTGGGCGCTGGAGCAGGATATGCCGGCGGGCACCACGCTGCACGTCGCACTGGACGCGGCCGCGCAAAACCTGCACGTCAGCGTCGCCAAGGATGGCGGCCCCGGCATCGCCTACCCTGTGCCGCTGGATCTCAACGAGGTCAAGCAGCGCGCCAGCCCGGACTTTCGCGCCCTGCTGGCCGTGCACGAGGCAGGCCACGGCCTGGCCTACGCCCGGCTGTTCGGCCACGCGCCACAGGAGGTGAAGATCAATGTGGCCTCTTTCGAGGGCGGCTACAACAGCTACGTGCGCATGAAGGCCGAATCGCGGCAAAGCTGCCTGGACCGCATCTGCGTGAGCCTGGCGGGCCGCGCCGCCGAAGCCATGGTGTTTGGCGAAGACGCCTGCACCACCGGCAGCGAAGGCGACCTCAAGAAGGCCACCGCGCTCGCTGCGCGTTTTGTGCGCCACTTTGGTTTTGGCAGCCGGCTGAGCCGCACCGACGTGACCGACAGCACCAACGAGCACCTCAACACCGATGTTGAGCCGACCAACGCCGAGATCGAAGCCCTGCTCACGCAGGCCTATGCCCGCGCCAGGGAGCTGCTGGCGGCCGATTCAGCGCTGCTGCTGCAAATCGTGGACGAGCTGCTGGTGCACGGCCAGGTGGGCAAGGAAAGAATGGCCGGCCTGCTGGGCGTGGGCATCGCGCGGGAAGAGCGCATGCTGATGCCCTATGCCGAGCAACTGCAGGTGTTCAGCCTGCAGCATGAGCTGATGCGGCGGGTGCGTGGCCAGGCGCAGGCTTTGGAAGCGTCGATTGAATGACGGGCGCAGCCAAAAAAAAGCACGGAGAGCAGCCCATGCTGCCCGCCGTGCCCAATTTCCACCAACGGAAATCTTTGCAAAGCCGCTCACAAAATCCAGCGAAGCGACCCTTGTTTGACCCCCTCTCCCTCTGGGAGAGGGTTGGGGTGAGGGCCAGCAGCGGTCGATAAGCCTCTCTTTCGTGCACAGGCCGCAGCCCTCACCCCCGCCCTCTCCCAGAGGGAGAGGGAGTAAAACCTGATCTCAACGCGAGGTCTCTGCGCGCGGATCTTGGTAATCAGATATCAACCCTTGACCGGATGCTCCTTGACGCGGCTGACCAGTTGCGTCGGGTTCACAAAACGCAGTGCGATCAGCAGCCACAGCACGGTGATCGCCATATAGATCATGGCCATGGCGTCCACCGACTGCCCGGCGCGCACGCCGGCAGCGAACACCGCGTAGTAAAGCGCGACCACCAGGGTCTGCGTGTCGGGGCCGGCGACGAGGAAGGTCAGCTCGAACATCGCCACCGTGCGCACCAGCACCAGCAGGCCGGCCGCCAGCACGCCGGGCGCCAGCAGCGGCACCAGGGTATAGATAAACATCTGCCGCGTGTTGGCGCCGAAGACGCGCGCGGCCGATTCGATGTTGGTATCCACCTGCTCGACGAAAGGCGTCATCACCAGGATCACGAAGGGCAGCGCCGGGATCATGTTGGCGATGATCACGCCCGGCAGGGTGCCGGCCAGGTGCAACTGGTACATCACCGTGGCCAGCGGAATGCCGTAAGTGATGGGCGGCACCATGAGCGGCAGCAAAAACAGCAGCGTGAGCAGCTTCTTGCCGCGAAAGTCCTTGCGCGCCAGCGTGTAGGCGGCGGGCACGCCGATCAGCAGCGACAGAAATACCACCGAGAACACCACCACCACGGTGACCACCAGCACATGGCTGAGCTGGAATTCCTTCCAGGCCGACACATACCAGCCCACGGTGTAGGCCTCGGGCAGCCAGGTGCCCAGCCAGCGCGTAGCCACCGAGTTGGTGGCGACCGCCAGGATCAGCAGGCCGACGTTGACCAGGAAAAAACCGATGACACCCCAGACCAGCGCGCGCCAGGCGCGGTCGCGCAGCGGGTGGGGATGCTGTTGTGCTGCGGCGCTCATCCCTTGCCTCCGGTCACCGGGCCGCGGTAGAACAGCCGGCGCAGCCCCAGCGCGGCGGCAACGATGGCCAGCTGGGCCAGGCCCATGATCATGGCGACGGCCGAGGCCAGCGAGTAGTCGTATTGCTCAAAGGCCGCTTCGTAGGCCGCGATGGCGATCACGCGCGTGGTGCCGGCCGGCGAGCCCAGCAGCACCGCCGACGGGAAGACCGAGAAGGCCTGCACAAAACTCAGGCAGAAGGCCATGACCAGGCCGGGTGTGAGCAGCGGCAGGTAGATGTAGCGAAAACGGTTCCAGCCATCGGCGCCCAGCGTGGCCGCGGCGCGCGGCAGCGCCGGGTCTATGCCGGTGATGTACGACAGGATCAGCAGGTAGGCAAACGGGAAGCCGGTGATGACCAGCGAAATCAGCACGCCCCAGTAGTTGTGCGTCAGGCGTATCGAGCCCTCATACAGGTGCAGCCACTGCAGCGCCTGCGCGAGCCAGCCACGCGGGCCGAAGTAGGTGAGCATGCCTTCGGCGATCAACACCGTGCCCAGCGTGAGCGGCACCACCAGCAGGGTGGACAGCAGGCGCTGGTATGGGCTTTTGACGCGCGTGGCATAGGCGATCGCGAGCGCCAGGCCGACATTGATGAGCGTGGCCGGCAAGGCCAGCTGCATGGTGTTGCCTATGGTCTTCCACAAGTCCTGCGTCTGGAAGAAGTGGATGTAGTTTTCGAACACCCCGCCCTGCGCCGGCTGGAAGGACAGCAGCAGGCCGTAGGCGAAAGGGTAGACAAAAAACATGATCATCACCACGGCGGCCGGCGCGACCAGCATCACCGCCGGGTCGAACGGCGGCTTGCTGTGGGCGGCGCCTTGCGAAGGCAGGGTCACTGCGTTCATCAGGCTTCTCCCGCGTAGACCAGCACGCGCTCGGGCGGGGCCGACAGCATGACCCGGTCGCCCGGCGCGACCGCGCGCGAGGTGCGCACGTAGAGCAGGTCGTCAAATGCCGTCTTGACCTGCAGCAGCCATTCGCGGCCGCCGTACTCGGCCGTCTCCACAGTGCCGGCGAAGGCGAGCGGGCCGTCGCCGATTTCGATTTCGTCGGGCCGTATCGCCGCCACGGCCTGCCCGGCCTGGAACAGCGACGCCGCATCCATCCCCGTGCCGGCAAAGCTGATATCGCCGGGCCCTTGCAGGGTGAGGCCGAGGCCGTTGGCCTGTGCCACCTGAACAGGCAGCACGTTGCGATAGCCCATGAAGCGCGCCACGTCCAGCGTGGCCGGCCGCGCGAAGACCTCTTGCGGCGTGCCGACCTGCTGCACCACGCCGAGCTTCATCACCACCACCCGGTCGGCCATGGCCAGGGCCTCGTCCTGGTCATGCGTGACATACACCGTGGAGCAGCCCTGGGCGCGGTGGATGCGGCGTATCTCGGAGCGCATTTCAATGCGCAGCTTGGCATCGAGGTTGGACAGCGGCTCGTCCATGAGGATCAGCGGCGGCTCGATGACGATGGCGCGCGCAATCGCCACGCGCTGCTGCTGCCCGCCGGAGAGCTGCCCCGGCAGCTTGTCCGCATGGCCCTGCAGCTGCACGGTGTCCAGCGCTGCGGCCACGCGTTTGTCGATCTCGGCCGCCGGCACGCCGCGCATCTTCAGGCCGAAGCCCACGTTGCGGCTGACCGAAAGGTGCGGGAACAGCGCGTAGTTCTGGAAGACCATGCCGAAGCCGCGTTTTTCCGGCGGAAGCGTGTCTATGCGCTGCTGGTCCAGCCAGATGCTGCCGCCCGACAACGGCAACAGGCCGGCCATGCAGTTGAGCGCCGTGGATTTGCCGCAGCCCGAGGGGCCCAGCAGCGCGATGAACTCGCCGCGCTCTATGGTCAGCGACAGCTGGTCCAGCGCATTGGCCCCGCCGAACTGGCGGCTCACCCCCTCCAGGCGCAGTTGCTTGAACTCGTTTTTTTCCACGGGCCGCCCCGTGGTGTTTGGCATCACCATGTCAAAAACCTTCTTTGCCCTCTACGTGGGCTTGCTTGTTTGCTATTTACACCCTCTCCCCCTGGGAGAGGGTGGGGGTGAGGGCTAGCGGCGTCAATAACACCACGCTTTCGTGTACAGGCCGCGGCCCTCACCCCTGCCCTCTCCCAGAGGGAGAGGGAGAGGGAGCAAGATCCTTTTATTTGCCTTTACCCGATCCGATTTCCTGATCCCATTTCTTGAAAGCGGCGACCATGGCTTTGTCATCCAGCGGCTGGGCATGCGGCTGTTTGGCGATCCAGTCGGCGTATTCGGGGCGGCCGTATTCCTTGATGATGTCCTGGCTCTTTTGCGGCGCGGCGGTCAGCGGCACGTTCTTCACGGCGGGGCCGGGGTAGAAGTAGCCGGAGTCATAGGTGAGCGCCTGCTGCTCGGGTTTGAGCAGGTAGGCCATCAGTTCCATCACAGCCGCCTGGCGCGCGGCGGGCAGGCCCTTGGGCATGGCCATGTAGTGCGCGTCGTTGACCCAGGTGAAGCCGTTGAGCGCCGCCACCTTGAACTGCTTGGGCACCACGCCCAGCGCGCGCGGGTTGATGTCCCAACCAGTGACCGTGACGGTCATGTCGCGCGAGCCTTCGCCAAGTTCCTTCATGACGGCGCCAGTGCCCGTGGGGTAGTACTCGATGCAGCTGTTGAGTTCCTTGAGGTAAGCCCAGGTCTTGTCCCAGCCGGCCATCGGCTCCTTGGGGTCCTTGTCGCCCAGCAGATAAGGCAAGCCCATCAGGAAGGTGCGGCCCGGGCCCGAGTTGGCGGGGCGCGCGTAGATCAGCTTGTTGGGATTGGCCTTGCACCAGGCCAGCAGTTCGGCCGGTGACTTGGGCGGCGCCTTGACCTTGTCGGGGTTGTACTCAAGCAAGGGGCCCGCGGGCATATAGGTCACCATGATGGCCTGGCCGTTGGCGAGGTCCTGCATCTTGCGGGCGCTGGTCAGGTAGTTGTCCATCAGGCCCGGAAACTTCGCGGCGTGCGCGGGCAGCATGGGCTCCCAGAGATTGAGCGCCATGCCGGCAGCCAGTGCATCGGTGCCGGTCAGCACCAGGTCGATGTCGGTGCGGCCCGCCGCCTGCATGGCGCGGATTTTTCCGGGCAGCTCGGGTGCGGGCGCCTTGGTGAAAGTGATGCGCGACACCAGGTTGGGGTTTTTCGCCGCAAAACTTTCGAGCGCCTCCTGCGTGAGCGCGAGGTTGCCCGCCACGTCAACGACGTTAAGCGTCACGGGCTCCGCATGGGCCGCGCCCGCGAGCGCTGCCAGGATGCCGGCGGCCCGCAGGCTCCCTCCCAGGCGGGACATCAAATGTTTGAACTTCGTCATGGTCTTGTCTCCTTCGTTGTTGCTGTGGACTGAAAACACGAGGCTCGTGGCGGCCTCTTAAAAACGCGGGCTCACGCCGGAAAACCCCGGCTGGTACTTGCGCATCTGCGCCAGGTCATTGCGGTTGCGTATGCCGCAATCCAGGTACTGTTGGTGCAGTTCGACCAGTTTGGCCGGGTCGAGTTCCACACCCAGGCCAGGTGCTGTCGGTACCCTGACAGTGCCCTGCTCAAATTTGATGCGGCCGCCCTTGATGACTTCTTCTTCCTGCCACGGATAGTGCGTGTCGCAGGCGTAGGTCAGGTTGGGAATGGCGGCCGCCGCATGCGTCATGGCCATCAGGCTGATGCCCAGGTGGGAATTTGAGTGCATGGACATGCCCATGCCGAAGACCTCGCACATCCGCGCCAGCGAAGCAGTGGCTCGCAGGCCGCCCCAGTAGTGATGGTCCGACAGCAGAATGCTTACCGCATGCGTGGAGGCATTGCGCTTGAATTCTTCCATCGTGGTGACGCACATGTTGGTCGCCAGCGGCATGCGGCAGTGCCGCGCCAGTTCGGCCATGGCCTCCTGGCCGGGTACCGGATCTTCGTAATATTCCAGCAGGTCGTCGAGTTCTTTTGCGGCGGCGATGCTGGTCTCCAGCGACCAGTTGGCATTCGGGTCCAACCGCAAGGGCACACCGGGAAAGGCCTTGGACAGCGCCTTCATGGCAGCGATTTCTTCAGCCGGCGGGAACACACCGCCCTTGAGCTTGATGCTCTTGAAGCCGTAAAGGCTCACCATGCGCCGCGCTTGCTTGACAATTTGCTCAGGCGTGACGGCCTCGCCCCAGGCGTCGGGCGCATAGGGCTTGTCCACATGCTCGGCGTATTTGTAGAACAGGTAGGCGCTGTAAGGCACGGTGTCGCGCACCGCGCCGCCCAGCAGTTCGCAGATCGGCAGGTTCAGCAGCTGGCCCTGCAAGTCCAGCATGGCGACTTCGAGCGCGCTGATGACTTTCTCGGCGTTCTTGGCGGTGTGCGAGCCGGGCGCGAGTTCAAACTGCACGCCCCCGCCCTGCCCCGGCTTGATGCTGGCGCGCACGCGCTGCTCCATCACATTGAGGTCAAAGGGCGACAGGCCCACGGCCAGTGCGCGCGCCTGCTCCAGCGCCAGCAGCATGGGCGCGTCGCCATAGGTCTCGGCGATGCCGAGGCGGCCGTCGGAGGTCTCCAGCTCGATGATGCTGCGCAGCGCCCAGGGTTCGTGGATGCCACTGGCGTTGAGCAAAGGCCCGTCGCGAAAAGCGATGGGCGTGACGCGGGCGTGCGTGATGCGGATGTCTTTGTTTCTCATGTGTCAGCTTGCCGTGGCTCCGGATTTCTTGACCAGTTCGGCCCAGCGCGCGATTTCGGTTTTCATATGGGCGGCGAGTTCGTCGGGTGAGCTGGCGATGATTTCCATGCCGAGCTGGTCGTGCAGCTTGGCGACCACGTCGGGTGTTTTCAGAATCTTGGTGATCTCGGCATTGAGGCGCTGCACGATGGGCCGCGGTGTGCCCTTGGGTGCGTAAACCGCCTGCCACGACGACATCTCGAATTTCGCGATACCCGACTCCATCATGGTGGGCAGCTCGGGCGCCAGCGCGATGCGCTTGGCCGTGGTGACGGCCAGCAGCTTGAGCTTGCCGGCCTGCACCAGCGAGACGGCGGCCGTCATCTGGTCGAACATGAAAGGCACCTGGCCGGCCACCACGTCCATCATCGCGGGCGGCGTGCCCTTGTAGGCCACGTGCGAGAGCGGAACGCCTATCAGTTCGGCGAACATCTCGCCCGCCAGGTGGGTGGAGGTACCCGCGCCCGAGGAGGCAAAGTAGCGCTTGCTGGGGTCGCGCTTGAGCAGCGCCACCAGGTCGGCCACTGAATTGAGGCCCAGCGCCGGGTTGACGATGAGCACATTGGGCAGCATGGCCACCAGCGAGACCGGCTCGAAGTCCTTCACCGGGTCGTAAGGCAGGTTTTTGTAGAGGCTGGCATTGATGGCGTGGGTGCTGATGGTGCCGCCCAGCAGCGTGTAGCCGTCGGCCTTGGCCTTGGCGACGTAGCCCGCGCCCACGGCGCCGGCCGCGCCGGGTTTGTTGTCGACCACCACCGGCTGGCCCAGGGTGTCCGAGAGCTTTTGCGACAGGGTGCGGCCTATGACGTCGGTGGAACCGCCGGGCGTGAAAGGCACGACATACGAAATCGGCTTGGTGGGCCAGCCCGGTGTGGCGATGTCGGCGGCCAGCGCGCGCAACGGCGACGCGGCAAGTGCCGTAAGGCCCAGGCCGCCGAGGCTGCCCAGCGCCTTGCGACGCGTGAAGTGAGTGCTCATCCTGATGTCTCCTGGTATTTATGCTTTGATCGCGCTTTTGATCGTTGTTATGTTAGCGCTAACAAATGAGGATGTTAAAGAGCAAAACCCGGCCCGTCAAGTCAGGCGCTGGCTCTTTCGACTATGGAAAACCCGAGGTCTCTCACCTTGGGGCCGGGGTCCAGGCCCTCGACGCGGTCCAGGATGAAACGTGCCGCCTGCCGGCCTATGGAGGTGCCGTCTATGCGCACCGTGCTGAGCGCCGGATGGGTGTGGGCGGCAAAGGGCATGTCGCCAAAACCCATGACCGCCACGTCGCCGGGCACGCTCAGCCCCATGACCTGCATTTCGGTGATCACGCCCTGCGCGATCACGTCGGAGCCGCAGAACACCACGTCGGTCTGCGCATGCTGCGCCCACAGCTGCGCAAAGCCGGAGCGGCCGTTGGCCAGCGAGGAAGGCGCGGGCACCGTGCAGGCGGGAATCGCGGGAACGCCCAGCGCCGCGAAGCGCTGTTCGAAGCCGGATCGCCGCAACATGGCGCGCTGGTCAATGGCCGTGATCAGCGCCGGCCTCCGGTAGCCCTTGCGGTAGAGGTAGTCGGCCACCTCGGCGCCGGCTTTCTCCTGCGAAAAACCCACAATCATGTCGATGGGCGTGGGGGTGATGTCCCAGGTTTCGACGATGGGAATGCCCGAGGCCAGCAGGCGCTTTCGCCCTTCCGGCGAATGCATGATGCCGGTCAGCACGATGCCGTCGGGCCGCCGGCCCACGATGGCGTCGATCAGCGCGTCCTCGCGCGCGCCGCTGTAGCCGCTTTGCCCCACGATCAACTGGCAGCCGGCCTCGGCCAGCGCGTCGGTCAGCGCCTGTATGGTTTCCAGGAACACCGGGCCGGCGATGGTGGGCACCAGCGCCGCGACCAAGCGGCTGCGGTTGGAAGCCAGGCCGCCGGCGACCAGGTTGGGCACATAGCCGCTGCGCGAAATCGCGCTGCGCACGCGCTCCAGGGTTTCGGGCGACACCGCCGCGGGCGTGTTGAGCGCGCGCGACACCGTGATGGCCGAGACGCCGGCCAGGCTGGCCACATCGCTCAGGGTGATGCCGCCTGTGCCGGGGCGCGGGGCGCGCTTGGCTTTGGCTCTCGCTTTATGCGCTGTCTCGGAGGGCGATTTCATCCCCCGAATGTTAACGCTAACTTGATCCTGGTCCGCCGTTCGCCGCAGCGCCGTTCACCGTTTAGTTTGCGTCGATGCCGAACTCCCGCCTGAAGGCATCGCAAAATTCGGGACCTCCGCTGAGGGACAGGACTACTGTGTGCCGCGGCTTGCCGGGGGGGTCGGCCCGCGCCGTCACCGCACGCTCGCTTTCGTCGTAATGCAAAACCTGCGGCGCCGTGAACTCGAGCTGGCCCTGCAGGTCATAGTCCCAGTCAAAGCCTTCTTCGAGCGGGCCGCGCCGCCCGGAAAATTCCGCATGCGCCCAGTTGAGCACCCGCGCGACCTCGGTGAGTACGGCTTTCGCGTGTTCAGGCCAGGTGGAGGCGGCAGTCTCAAACGAACCGCTGCCGTCGCTGCCTTCCGCGTAGTCGAAGTGGAGGTAGTCCAGGCTCAAGAAGAAACGCTCAGTAGGTACCGGGATACGCCCCGCCGTCCGCCAGCACGTTCTGCCCCGTCATATAGGCGGCATGCGTGCTGCACAGGAAGGCGCAGATGCCGCCGAACTCCTCGGGCGTGCCGAAGCGCTGGGCCGGGATGTTTTTGCGGCGCGCGTCCATGATGGCTTCGAGCGGCTGGCCGCTCTTTTGCGCGGCGCCGCTCATGGTGCCGCGCAGGCGGTCGGTATCGAAGGCGCCGGGCAGCAGGTTGTTGATGGTCACGCCCTGCGCCGCGAGCTTGCTGCGCGCCACGCCGGCCACGAAGCCGGTCAGCCCGCTGCGCGCGCCGTTGGACAGGCCCAGAATGTCAATGGGCGACTTGACCGAGCTCGAGGTGATGTTGACGATGCGCCCAAAGCCGCGCGCCGCCATGCCGTCAACCGTGGCCTTGATGAGTTCTATGGGAGTCAGCATGTTGGCGTCGACTGCCTTGATCCAGGCATCGCGGTCCCAGTCGCGGAAGTCGCCGGGCGGCGGGCCGCCTGCATTGGTGACCACGATGTCGAAGTCCTTGCGCACGGCGAATACGGCGGCGCGGCCTTCCACGGTGGTGATGTCGGCCGCCACATATTGCACGCTGGTGCCGGCCGGGTTGGCCTGCGCCTTCAGCCTCTCAGCCGCGGCCTGCAGAGCCTGCTCGCCGCGCGCCACGATCAGCACATGCACGCCCTCGCGCACCAAGGCCTGGGCGCAACCCAAACCCAAACCTTTGCTGGCGCCGCAGACCAGCGCCCATTTGCCTGCAATACCCAAATCCATAATAATTCCTCATTACAACCAACGGGGGAGATCGGCTCATGATACTGAGTAAATACAAAACACAGGCGGGGATGGTTATCGCTCCCCTGCTTGCAGCGCTGCTGGCTTTCAGTGCCCCGGCACAGGCCCAGCCGCAAGGCGAAGCAGTGCTGATCAAACGTGAATCGCAGCTGCGCGACGCCCCCGGCGATTCAGCCCGCAGTCTGGCGCCGCTGCCGCCCCAGACCTCGGTGACACGGCTCGGCGAACGCCAGGGCGCCTGGATCAAGGTGCGCATGGCCGACGGCACCAGCGGCTGGGTCCACATGTTCGACATCACCTCGGCCAGCGCCTCCTCGGGCGGCGCCGCCGGCGGCGCGCTGCGCAGCCTCTCGAGCTTTTTCAACAAGGGCAGCGCGCAAGCGCCTTCCAGCACGGTGTCCACCTCCACAGTCGGCATACGCGGCCTGGGCGCCGAAGACCTGGCCAATGCGCAGCCCAACCTTGCTGCGGTGGCGCAGGCCGATGCCAATCGCGTTGACGCCGCGCAGGCCCGCCAGTTCGCCGGCAGCGCTTCGCTCAGCAGCCGGCAGGTCGAGCCCCTGCCCACGCCGGCGCCGCCGCCCGCAGCGTCCGGCGGCACCGCGCCTGAGCAGTTCAGCCGCTGAGGCATACAAGAGACAACAAGAACCAAGAAAGACGAAGAGGGCCCGCCATGAATCTCCACCACCTTCTCAAGCCGGCAATGCCGCTACGCCACGCAGCCTGCGCCCTGGCCCTGCTGGCCGGCCTTGCCCCGTTCGGCGCCCATGCCCAGGATGCCGGCAAGGCGCTGGGCGGCCTGTTCCAGTCGCTGATACGCCCCAACCAGCCCGCGCAGCCGGCGCCTGCCCAACCCAACACGGCCGCCGGCCTGGCCGGCGCGTTGCTGGGTGCCAGCCTCTCGCCGGGAGGCCAGCAAGCGGCCCAGGGCGGCGACCTGTTCAAGCTGCTGTCTCAGTCGCTGGACCAGATCGACGAGCCGCGCGAGATCCAGATCGGCCAGCAGCTGGCCGCCGTGCTGCTGGGCAGCAAACCGCTTTACCCCGACGTTGCCCTGCAGCGCTACGTCAACCAGTTGGGCCGCTGGATCAGCCTGCAATCATCGCGCCCCGACCTGCCCTGGACTTTCGCTATCCTCGACGACCCCGGCTTCAATGCCTTCGCCGCGCCGGGTGGTTATGTGTTCGTCACCAAGGGGCTGATAGACCGCGTGGCCGATGAAGGCGAGCTGGCCGGTATCCTGGCCCATGAGATCACGCACGTCACCGCCAAGCACCACCTGATCGCGATGAACAAGACCGCGCGCGCCGGCCTGCTGACGCAAGTCATCAGCTCGCAGCTCAAGAACGACCTGGGCGGCATGGTGTCCTCGCAGTTGCTCGCGCTGGGCAAGAACATGTACAGCAAGGGCCTGGACCAGCAGGACGAATTCGACGCTGACCGCACCGGCGTAGCCCTGGCCACACGCGCCGGCTTCGATCCCTACGGCCTGGTGGGCGTGCTGCAGCAGCTGCGCACCGCCGCACCCGACGACGCGCTGTTCGCGCTGTCGCTGAGCACGCACCCGCCGGCACAAACCCGTTTGAACCAGCTCGAGCAGGCCATGGGCACACGGCTCGACGCCTATGCGGGCCAGCCAGCCGTCACCGTGGCGCAGCGCCTGAACAGCGCCAATCGCCGGCCGACGGCACAGGCACCCAGCAAGGCGCCCGCCAAAAAGACGAATTGATCTTGCTCCTTCTCCCTCTGGGGTAAGGCAAGGATGGGGGCCGCAGCGCGCGCAGCTCGCCCCCCCCGCCCGCCCCCAAAAGGGTAGGGAGTCGCAGTCGGGGCCCAGGGCGCGTATCAACTCGCTGAAAATTGTTCCAGCAGTTCGATCCCGAAAGGCCAATCCCCAAGACCGCTTTCCGAATTGAGGTGCCCGCGCGCGCCGACTTCGACATAGTTGCTTCCCCAAGCCTTGGAACAGGAGTGGCCGTATGACGCGCTCCCGTATGGATCGTCCGTGCTGGCGACTACCGTGCTGGGGAACTCCAGCTTTTTCAATGGCACTGGCGAGAAAGCGATCGCTGAAGAAGTTGGAAACGCTGCAGAGGCGGGATCAGGCACAGCCACCAGCATGGCGCCCCTGATTTTCTTTCTTTCCCTGGCCGCCCAGTGAACGACCGCCAAACAACCCAGGCTGTGTGCCACTATGAGGGTGTCAGGTCCAAGCGAAGCGATATGCCGGCTGATGGCCGATACCCAGTCATCGCAAACAACGTGATCCCAATCCTTGACTTGCAGTCGATGCCACTCAGGGCCCTTGGCCTGCCAGAGGCTCTGCCAGTGTGAAGGGCCGGAATTCCCAATACCGGGGACGATCAGAATCGGAGACGGAACGGGAGACGTCATTTTTTGACCACCTATAAAAAAAGAGGTCCAGTCTAGAAATGAATGAGAATTCACACCATGGAGAGTCCAAGGAATTGAGTGCAGCCTTTCTTTAAATCATTTGGATTTTCAATCCCATGCAAATGAAATCAAAGCAGGCCGATCTTGACAAGCTCGACTGGAAAATTCTCGAGGCATTGCAGCTCAATGCGCGCATCACGAACACCGAGCTCGGAATGCAGGTCGGCTTGTCGCAGCCAGCCGTTACCGCACGCATCCGGCGCCTTGAAGAAGCGGGCGTGATCGAAGGATATGGGGCGAGGATCAACCTGCGCCAGGCGGGCTACCCGACCTCGGCCGTCATCCGCATACGTACCACGCACGCTCAAATTCCACTCTGCCTGCAGGCTTTTGCGGCCATGCCGGAGGTCATTGACGCACACCGGATCACTGGGGAAGACTGCTTCGTCGTGCGCGTAGTGGCCTCGGAAATGCCGGAGCTGGAGCACACAATTGACGCGCTCGCGAAGCTTGGCGCTGTGTCGACGGCCGTCGTGCTGGCGAGCTACCCGGCGAAGATAGTCCGTGCGCCTAAAACTTGATCGGATTCACACGGATTGAAGGCAAAACGGCGCGGCTAACGTCCTCTTGTGAAGACAAAGATGCCGGCGATCACCAGCACCGTTCCCGCCGCCACCCAGGCGGTAAACGGCTCACCCAGGATCAGCACACCCATCAGGATGGTGGACATGGGGCCCACCATGCCGGTCTGCGCGGCCATGCCCGCGCCTATGCGCTCTATGGCCATCATCACCATGAGCACCGGCGCGGCGGTGCAAAGCGTGGCATTGAGCAGCGACAGCCAGATCACCTCGGGCGCCACGGCGGCGGCGCTCAAAGGCCGCAGCAGCGCGAACTGCAGCAGGCAGCACAGGCAGGCCACCGTGGTGGCCAGACCCACCAGGCGCAGCGAGCCCAGGCGCCTGACCATTTCGCCGCTGTAGACCAGGTAAAGCGCATAGCTGACCGCACTCAGGAACACCAGCAGCGCCCCCCAGGCGGCATCCGAGCCCTGCAAAGTGATCTCGTGGCCGAACACCAGCACCACGCCGCAATAGCTGATCGCCATGCCGATGATCTGCGGCGGGCTGACGCGGCGCTTGTACATCACCAGGCCCAGCAGCAACACAAGGGTCGGGTTGAGGTACAGGATCAG
>Ga0209025_1001427_pt1 | contig 31558 bp, 29 predicted proteins | sample AraplaMF_Col_mLB_FD_184256 | JGI IMG/M metagenome (GOLD analysis project Ga0209025, IMG submission 184256) | Arabidopsis root microbial communities from the University of North Carolina, USA - plate scrape MF_Col_mLB (SPAdes) (version 2) | ecosystem: Host-associated > Plants > Roots > Endosphere... | reverse complement strand
TAAATGTTTCATAGGAAACATTTCTGTGTAGGACATTCAATAGGCCCAAAGGTGGTGGAATATGTATGAAAAATACGTTTTCTCGTTTATTTGGCTTTGGAGATAAAGAGAGCGAATTCGAATTACAAAACGAAAGCCATGAAGAAATAGATAAAAAGATACATGAAGAAATACAAGAAATTCCGATAGCAAATATCATTCCCAATCGCTATCAACCACGTACAGTTTTTGATGCCGCGCGTATTGACGAACTTGCGTTAACCATTCGTACACATGGACTCATTCAACCAATTGTTATCAGGAAATATGAAGAAGATAAGTATGAAATTATTGCCGGGGAAAGACGTTTTCGTGCTGCAACGAAATTAGGGTGGGAAAAAGTTCCAGCGATTATTAAAAACTTAAATGATACGGAAACAGCTTCTGTTGCTCTCATTGAGAACTTGCAACGTGAGGAATTAACAGCAATTGAAGAGGCTGTTGCTTATCAAAAGCTAATTGAGTTACATAATTTAACACAAGAGGCATTAGCGCAGAGGCTCGGAAAAGGACAATCAACAATCGCAAATAAGTTGCGATTATTAAAGTTGCCTGAAGAAATTAAACGAGCATTGCTAGAAAAGAGTATTACAGAACGTCATGCCCGTGCCCTTATTCCTTTAAAAAATGAAGAATTACAGTTGAAAGTTTTACAAGAAATTGTAGAAAAACAATTGAATGTAAAACAGACTGAGGAACGCATTGCTAAGCTATTGGAAGAAGTAAAACCAAAGCGAAAGGCAAAACAGAAAGCGGTAAGTCGTGATATGCGAATTGCAATGAATACAATTAGACAATCGCTACAAATGGTTACAAATAGTGGACTGAAAGTAAACTCTGAAGAAGAAGAATTTGATGAGTACTATCAGATCACAATTAAGATTCCTAAAAAAAAATAATTCATATTTGAAAGAGATCTCATCCTTTGGAGAGATCTCTTTTCCTATATTTTTCTTCTTAAATGAAGAAGGAGTTTTGGAATAAATTTTGAAGTTTAATAAGGATGCAAAAGAAAAATTTTCATTTCATGTTACAATAAACATAATTATTTTCAGAATAAGACAGAAAGGTTGAAAGTAGGTGACATCATGGGAAAAATCATTGCTATTGCTAATCAAAAAGGCGGTGTAGGGAAAACAACAACGTCTGTTAACCTAGGAGCTGGATTGGCACAGGTAGGAAAAAAAGTATTGCTTATTGACATTGATGCTCAGGGGAACGCAACGACAGGTGTAGGAATTGAAAAGTCGGAATTAGATCAATGTATTTATAATGTTCTTGTGGAAGATGCTGATGTTCAAGGGGTTATACAAAAAACCGCAACTGAAAATTTAGATGTTCTACCTGCTACAATTCAATTGGCAGGTGCTGAAATTGAACTGGTACCGACCATTTCCCGGGAAGTTCGTTTACAAAGGGCTTTGCAGCCAATCCGTAATGAATATGATTATATTATTATTGATTGTCCCCCATCTTTAGGCTTATTAACAATTAATGCACTAACGGCAGCAGATTCTGTTATTATTCCAGTTCAGTGTGAATACTACGCATTGGAAGGATTGAGTCAATTACTGAATACAGTTCGACTTGTACAAAAGCATTTAAATAAAAATTTAGCAATTCAAGGTGTACTATTAACGATGCTAGATGCACGTACAAATTTAGGGATTCAAGTTATAGATGAAGTGAAGAAATATTTTCGAGATAAAGTATATCGTTCTATTATTCCGCGCAATGTTCGTTTGAGTGAAGCACCAAGTCATGGAAAACCAATTATGCAGTATGATGCTAAATCAAGAGGTGCAGAAGTGTATATAGATTTAGCAGAGGAAGTGATTGCTGGTGGCTAAAGGATTAGGAAGAGGGATTAATGCTTTTTTTCCAGATTTAGATGTGAGAGAGGAAGAAAAAATTCAGGAAATTGCACTAACTGAATTAAGGCCAAACCCCTACCAACCGCGTAAAAACTTTCAAAAAGAAGCTATTCAAGAACTGGCAGCATCTATTAAAGAACATGGTATTTTACAGCCTTTAATCGTAAGGAAAAGTATTAAAGGATATGAAATCGTTGCTGGTGAACGTAGATACCGTGCTGCAAAAGAAGCATGCCTTGAAAAGGTGCCAGCTGTCGTTCGAGAATTAAATGAACAGCAAATGATGGAGTTTGCTTTGTTAGAAAATCTACAACGTGAAGATTTAAATCCAATGGAAGAAGCTTTGGCATATCAAATGCTAATGGATGAGTTGAATGTAACTCAAGAGCAATTAGCAAAGCGCCTTGGAAAAAGTAGGCCATATATTGCTAATTATGTTCGGTTGCTTACACTTCCTTTATTTGTTCAAGAAATGATTGCGAATGGAAGTCTATCCATGGCACATGGACGGACATTACTTACAATAAAAGATGAAGAACAGCTAAAGTCTTTATTAAAGCGTATTGAAAAAGAAGGATTGAATGTTAGACAGCTAGAGCAAATTGTTCAACAGATTCATCAACGCGTTTCACGTGAAACAAAGACAGTGAAGCGAGAGCGGAATATATTTTTCGAAGAGCGCGAAACATTGTTAAGAGAAAAGTTTGGAACAGGTGTAAAAATTAAAGAAACAAAGAAAGAAAAAGGGAAAATTGAAATAGAATTTTTCGATAAGGAAGATTTAAATCGCATTTTAGAATTATTATCTGGGGAAAACTGAAAAGCAAACCATCTTTTTATTTATAGATGGTTTGCCTTTTTTAATACGGATAATTTCTGATCTGTTTCCTTTATACTTTGGGCAATAACGTCCGCCATTTTCATAACGAGGCTTAATCTTGTATTTTGCAAGACAAAAAATTCCATGAAACCATTTAAATTTACGATACCATGTATGTGTAGCTCGCCAATTGCAGGTAACTTTTTGTTCATTGCTGCACCAGGTTTACTAGGTCCTTCACCAACAGTTATGGAACCGATACTTTGTGATTTTCCAAGACAAGCATCAATGGCAATAATAAAAGAATCAGGAATTAAAGTTTGTATATTCTGAATTTCATCTTCGAGATTTAACGCATGGATTGGTTCATCAAGTGTGCCGAATACGTGGAAATTTTGAATGTTCATTTGTTCTAGTTTAGATCCGACTAGTGGGCCAAGGGCGTCACCGGTTGAACGATCTGTTCCTATGCAAATTAGGCTGAGGGGGGTATTTTGACTAATAGGTATATGTGAGAGAAGAAAATCACTAATTGTTGTACAAGCCTCTAAATCGTGATGCATAATATTTTGTGATTCTTTTTCAAAAAAAGGTAAGCGGAAATTCCCTATATTCATGAATCATCCATCCTTCTGATAAATTTTATGATTCACTGTAAAGTTTTATTGAAAAAAATGTAATATGGAAAATTATAAGTTCTTTATTTTTGCAAGCCGTTTATAAAACAGGAAATAATAGTACTAGTATATATATATTCATTACATTTTATACCTGAATCAAAGTGAACAAATGCAAATACAGCAATAAATTTTTTTTCAGAAATGGAGAAAACTTCTGATACAATAAAGAATGAATGAAAAAGAAATTTTTATCGGAGAGGTAGAAGTATATGGATGTATTAACACAAGGATTCGAAGCTACCAAGAGATATTTATTAGATTCAGATCGTTGGGCTTATGTCGGAATGGCAACATTAAAAATATTGATAATTTTAGTACTTGGTGCAGTAGTAGTACGTATTGCTAGAGCAATTGTAAGAAATGCATTCCGTATGGGAAGTCGTTCACCAATTCAAATCTCAGAGCGTCGTACAGTTACAGTAGCGAAATTGCTTGAAAACATTGTGGCATACGTTGTTATGTTCATAATGTTAATAGCGATTTTAGGCGTATTTAACATTAATGCATCAGGTTTACTAGCTGGGGCTGGGGTAATCGGTTTAGCAGTCGGTTTTGGTGCTCAAAGCTTAGTAAAAGATGTTATTACAGGATTGTTTATTTTATTAGAAGATCAGTTTTCGGTAGGTGACCATGTTCGTATCGGTCAATTTGAAGGTGTAGTTTTAGAAATTGGATTACGTACAACAAAGATAAAAAGCTGGACAGGGGAAATTCATATTTTGCCAAATGGTGGTATTACGCAAGTAACGAACTTTTCCATTAGTAATAGTGTAGCTTTTGTTGATATATCAATTTCCTATGAAGGTGATATAGCACGAGCAGAACAGGTAATTGAAGATTTATTAGAGGAATTACCTGAAAGATATGAAGAAATGGTAGCAAAACCAGAATTATTAGGAATTCAAACACTTGCTGCATCTGAAGTTGTACTACGTGTTGTCTCTGAAGTAGAACCAATGAAACATATGGCTATTGCTAGAGCCCTTCGTAAAGAGATTAAAAATCGTCTTGATTTACATGGCATTGAAATTCCATATCCACGTATGGTCTTATATAATCGTGAAGAAATGGTTAGTGAGAAAGCAAATTAGTTGTGAGAGGGGTTTAGAGAGTGGAGCAAAAGCAATATAACTTGTACGATGTTGTGGAAATGAAGAAGGCCCATCCATGTGGTGCAAATCGTTGGAAAATTATTCGTATGGGAATGGATATCCGCGTTAAGTGCGAGGGATGTGGCCATTCGGTAATGATTCCTCGAAGAGAGTTTGATCGCAAGGTGAAAAAAATTCTTGTAAAGCATGAAGAATAGAGAAGAAGTAACAGCTGCTCCAGGCAGCTGTTACTTTTTTGAACTTTTAGGGAACTTGTCATTTTATTCGTTACTATCTATAATGATGGAAGATTGAGACATAGGAGTGAAAAATATGGGATTAACGGCTGGGATTGTTGGTTTACCTAACGTAGGGAAATCAACATTATTTAATGCAATTACACAAGCGGGAGCAGAATCTGCAAACTATCCATTCTGTACAATTGATCCGAACGTAGGGATTGTAGAAGTACCAGATGAACGCTTAAATAAATTAACGGAACTAGTAGAACCGAAAAAAACTGTTCCAACTGTATTTGAATTTACTGATATCGCAGGTATCGTAAAAGGTGCAAGTAAAGGTGAAGGATTAGGAAACAAATTCTTATCTCATATTCGCCAAGTAGACGCAATTTGCCAAGTTGTTCGTTGTTTTGAGGATGAAAATATTACACACGTTTCAGGAAAAGTAGATCCAATTGATGATATTGAAACAATCAATTTAGAGCTAATTTTAGCAGATTTAGAATCTGTTGATAAACGTATTGAACGTGTAGCGAAATTAGCAAGACAAAAGGATAAAGAAGCAGTATATGAGCACGAAATTTTAGTTCGCTTAAAAGAAGCATTTGAAGCGGGAAAACCAGCTCGTACTGTTGAGTTTACAGAAGAACAAATGAAAATTGTTAAAGGTCTTCATTTGCTTACGACGAAAGAGATGCTTTATGTAGCAAACGTAAGTGAAGATGATATCATGGATCCATCTGAAAATGAATATGTGCAGATGGTAAAAGAATTTGCGGCAAATGAAAATTCACAAGTAATTGTTGTTTGTGCAAAAATTGAATCAGAAATTGCTGAGTTAGATGAGGAAGAGAAAAAAGTATTCCTTGAAGAGTTAGGCATTGAAGAATCAGGTTTAGATCAGCTGATTCGTGCTGCATACGATTTATTAGGCTTAGCTACTTATTTCACAGCTGGTGTACAAGAAGTACGTGCATGGACGTTTAAGAAAGGTATGAAGGCACCACAATGTGCTGGTGTTATTCATACAGACTTTGAACGTGGATTTATTCGTGCTGAAACAGTTTCATATGATGATTTAATGGAGAACGGTTCTATGACAGCAGCTAAAGAAGCTGGAAAAGTACGTTTAGAAGGAAAAGAGTATATCGTAAAAGATGGAGATGTTATGCACTTCCGCTTTAACGTGTAATTTTATATTTCCTAGGAAAAATAGGGATATAAACTTGGCAAATATATCATATGTTTGCCAAGTTTTTTATTTATTGGTTAGTTGATTCATCTAACTTACTATGATATAATCTAAACTCGTGAGTAATTACTATATAATTAATTGCTCCTTGCCCATTATGGGCCGTTTAGACCAAAAGGAGGTGAAAGTGTAATGAAAAAGTACGAAATCATGTACATCATCCGTCCAAACATGGAGGAAGAAGCTCAAAAAGCTTTAGTTGAGCGCTTCGCAGGCGTTTTAACTAACAATGGTGCAGAAATCATTAACACAAAAGAGTGGGGTAAGCGTCGTTTAGCTTACGAAATCAACGACTTACGTGACGGTTTCTACATGATCTTAAACGTAAATTCTGATGCAGAAGCTGTTAAAGAATTCGATCGTTTAGCTAAGATCAACGAAGATATCCTTCGTCACATCGTTGTTAAAGAAGAAGAAAAATAATTAAGATATATAGGGAGAGTGGTTCGATTGATGAATCGTGTTATCCTCGTTGGTCGTTTAACTAAGGACCCTGACTTACGTTACACGCCCAATGGTGTTGCGGTAGCTACTTTCACGTTAGCTGTAAATCGCGCATTTGCAAATCAACAAGGTGAGCGTGAAGCTGACTTTATTAATTGTGTAATATGGCGTAAACAAGCAGAAAACGTGGCGAATTATTTGAAAAAAGGTAGCTTAGCAGGCGTAGATGGACGTCTTCAAACTCGTAATTATGAGGGACAAGATGGTAAACGTGTATATGTAACAGAGGTTCTTGCGGAGAGCGTACAATTTTTAGAGCCGCGTAATGGCGGTGGGGAGCAACGTGGTTCATTCAATCAGCAACCATCAGGAGCTGGTTACGGTAACCAAGGCTCTAACCCATTTGGTCAATCTGGTAACTCAGGTAACTCAGGTAACTCAGGTAACTCTGGATTTACGAAGAATGACGATCCATTTTCAAATGTAGGTCAACCGATTGATATTTCGGACGACGATTTACCATTCTAATGGTATAGATCGGTTATTTTTAACAAAGAATGGAGGGAAATAGACATGGCAGGACGCAAAGGTGGACGTGCGAAACGTCGTAAGGTGTGTTTCTTCACATCTAACGGCATCACTCGCATTGACTATAAAGATGTTGATTTATTAAAACGTTTCGTTTCTGAGCGTGGTAAAATTTTACCTCGTCGTGTAACAGGAACAAGCGCAAAATACCAACGCAAACTTACAGTTGCAATTAAACGTGCTCGTCAAATGGCACTTTTACCATATGTTGGTGAATAATAGCGTATGAAATGCACAGTAGAGTCGGACTCTACTGTGCATTTTGCTATGCTTTTCTTTTTAGAAATAGGAGGTAAAAGATGAAACGTACAAGGCTTATTACAGAAGGGGCAGTTTTGTTAGCTGTATATGCAGTTTTACTTTTAACGTTCTTGTATGTACCTGTTATAAGTATGGTTGCAATATTTGCACTTCCATTGCCTTTTCTATTGTTTATGGTAAGGTATCCGTTTTCTAGTACATGTATGCTGTTTGGAGCATCGATTCTTGTTACTATCATTATTAGTTCGCCACTTAGTCTTGTGAATACATTCATGTCAGGCATAATAGGCATCTCTTTAGGATATATGTATAAGAAGAAAAAAGGACCAGCAGAAATATTATTGGTAGGAACGCTTGTATATTTGCTTAATTTTGTACTAGTTTATGTAGCGAGTATACAATTTTTTAACATAGATTTTCTTAAGGAAATGCAAGATATGTTCAAACAAGGAATGGAACAAAGTGAAAAAATAATGAAGGCAGCAGGTGCGCCAATTAACCAAGAGCAAAAAGATTTATTAGGGCAATTTAGTGATATGCTTCGAATTCTTCTGCCAAGTTTGCTTGTAATGGTTTCTTTAATATATTCTTGGATTACAGTATTAATAGCGGGGAATGTTTTAAAGAGATTAAAGTATGCGATAGAGCCATGGCCTAAGTTTAGGGATATGCGATTGCCAAAAAGCATTGTCTGGTATTATGTAGTATTTATTTTACTTTCAACATTTATGAAGGTGGAATCAGATTCATATGTGTATATGGCATTTTCTAATCTATATGCCATCTTTTCATTGCTGCTCCTATTCCAAGGTTTTTCATTTATAGCCTTCTTTGCGCATGTAAAAGGTTATGCAAAAGCGATCCCTATTCTCAGTTTTATCGTATGTATGATTATTCCAATGTTGTTTCCACTAGTAACAATCTTAGGTATAATTGATTTAGGCTTTTCGTTACGTTCTAAAATACAACCAAAATAAGCAAAGACGAGAGAAGGGTATATGAGCTTATTATATGACGTAAGCTTTTAATGGAAGTTTAACTTTGGGGCGTTTAATCTGTTCAACTGACCATTGATGGAAATTGAATGATTTCCTATTTGTGTTAGTTTTACTTTATAGGAGTTGGGTACATGCCTGAATTTTATAAGAGACAGCGGTTTTTATATCCTGTTTATGTATTAGCTTTTTTTATGCTTGTGCTTATTACCATTCTCGGTTATTTGCACTGGATAATGGGAATGGCCGCTTTTTTTATTTTTTGTATTGTTCTCTTTTTTGTAATTCGATTTGAGCTAGCCTTTCAGAGGAATTTTGAAAAGTATACAACGGATATGATTACAAGAGTAAAGAAAGTAAGTAATGAAGCGTTTAATCAAATGCCAATTGGTATTTTGTTATACAATAAGGATTATGGAATTGATTGGGCAAATCCTTATTTGTCCTCTTGTTTGGGGCAACACTCTTTAGCAGGATGGCATTTGTATGATGTATCAGAAACATTACTCCTCTTTATTAAAGGAGAAACTGCGGATGATATTGTATCTTTAAATAATCGTAAGTTTCGTGTGTTTGTAAGGAAAGAAGAAAAGTTAATTTATTTCTTCGATGTAACAGAGCAAACAGAAATTGAAAAAATGTATGAGGATCAGCGTACAGTTCTCGCGATTATTTATTTGGACAACTATGATGAAGTTACACAAGGTTTGGATGACCAATTGCGTACGAACATCACGAGTCTTGTGACATCACGTCTAAATGAGTGGGCTATCAAATACGGTGCATATTTAAAACGAGCTTCTTCAGAGAGATTCTTTGTTGTGTTAAATGAAAGTATTCTGGCACAAATGGAGAAAGGAAAGTTTGATATTTTAGATCAAGTGCGTGAAGAAACATCAAAACGAAATATTCCACTTACATTAAGTATTGGTGTAGGATCAGGCGACTTATCTTTATCAGAGCTTGGTGCGATGGCACAATCGGGTTTAGATCTTGCTTTAGGGCGAGGTGGAGATCAAGTTGCGATTAAACAAGCGACAGGTAAAGTGAAATTTTATGGTGGCAAGACAAATCCAGTGGAAAAACGCACGCGTGTACGTGCACGGGTTATCTCTCATGCATTGAAAGATTTAGTATTAGAGAGCAGTAATGTTATTATAATGGGTCATAGAGCTCCTGATATGGATGCAATTGGGGCGGCCATTGGAATTTTAAAAGTAGCACAGTTGAATGAGCGTGAAGGGTACATTGTACTAGACGAGAATGACTCTGATAAAGGTATTAAACGTTTAATGGATAAGGTAAAGCAAAATGAGGATTTATGGTCTCGTTTTATTACACCACAGCAGGCTATGGAATTTGCAACAGACGATTCATTGCTTGTCGTTGTTGATACACACAAACCATCAATGGTGATGGAGGAAAAGCTTTTGCATAAGATTGAAAATGTAGTTGTGATTGACCATCATCGCCGTGGTGAGGAATTTATTGAGGATCCTCTTCTTGTGTACATGGAGCCATATGCGTCTTCGACAGCTGAACTTGTAACGGAACTTCTTGAATATCAGCCGAAACGTTTGAAAATGACAATGTTAGAAGCTACAGCATTACTTGCAGGGATTATAGTGGATACGAAAAGCTTTACATTCCGGACAGGTGCCCGCACATTTGATGCAGCTTCTTATCTACGCTCGCATGGAGCGGATACAGTACTTGTACAAGAATTGTTAAAAGAAGATATGGAGCAGTATTTACGAGTTGCAAAAACAATTCAAAATGCTTACATTTATAAAAATGGAATTGCAATTGCGAAAGTAGACGGCGATGAATATTATGATCAAGTATTAATCGCACAATCAGCTGATACGTTGCTGACAATGACAGGAGTAATCGCATCTTTTGTCATTGCAAAACGTGGGGAAAGCTTCATTGGAATTAGTGGGCGTTCTTTAGGCGAAGTAAACGTGCAACTAATTATGGAAAATCTAGGTGGCGGCGGACATTTAACGAATGCAGCTACACAAATGAAAAATGTAACAGTAGATGAAGCTCAAGATAAACTTCAATTTGTTATTGATGACTATTTACAGGGAGGCACACAATCATGAAGGTAATTTTTCTAAAAGACGTAAAAGGTAAAGGGAAAAAAGGAGAAATAAAGAACGTACCAGATGGTTATGCAAATAACTTCTTACTAAAACAAGGATTAGCTGCGGAAGCAACAAATAGCAGCATGAAAACGTTAGAAGCACAAAAACGTAAAGAAGAAAAAGATGCAGCGGCTGAACTTGAGAATGCGAAAGAGTTAAAAGAAACTCTAGAGAAATTAACTGTAGAATTAAAAGCAAAGTCTGGTGAAGGTGGTCGTTTATTTGGTTCTATTACAAGTAAACAAATTGTAGATGCGATGCAAAAAGCACATAATATTAAGCTTGATAAACGTAAGTTTGAAATGGACGATGCAATTCGTGCATTAGGATATACAAACGTAACTGTGAAATTACATCCACAAGTAACAGCGACAGTAAAAGTTCATGTTAGTGAACAATAAAAATAAGTTAGGCAAGGAGGATTGCGCATGAGTGACGTATTTGCTGATCGTACCCCTCCGCATAATATAGAGGCTGAGCAAGCGGTTTTAGGTGCGATATTTCTTGATCAAGATGCATTAACTTCAGCTTCAGAACTGCTAATGCCGGAATCTTTCTATCGAACAGCACACCAAAAGATTTTTGAAGTTATGCTTAAACTATCTGATAAAGGAGAACCTATTGATTTAGTTACCGCAACAGCAGCGCTTGCTGATCAAGGGTTGTTAGAAGAAGTTGGTGGTGTTTCTTATTTAGCTGAATTAGCGGAGGCTGTTCCGACAGCGGCCAACGTAGAATATTATGCACGCATTATTGCTGAAAAATCACTGTTACGCCGTTTGATTCGAACGGCAACTCATATTGTTTCAGATGGATATGAGAGAGAAGATGATGTGGAAGGTCTTTTAAATGAGGCGGAGAAAAAAATATTAGAAGTATCACATCAGACAAATGCAAAGGCATTCCAAAATATTAAGGATGTTCTTGTAGATGCTTATGATAAAATTGAACTTTTGCATAATCAAAAAGGTGAAGTTACAGGAATACCAACTGGATTTACTGAATTAGATAAGATGACAGCGGGATTTCAACGTAACGATTTAATCATTGTGGCAGCTCGTCCTTCAGTGGGAAAAACGGCATTTTCACTGAATATCGCGCAGAATGTGGCAACTAAAACGGATGAAAATGTGGCAATTTTTAGTTTAGAGATGGGTGCTGATCAGCTTGTTATGCGTATGCTTTGTGCAGAAGGAAATATTGATGCACAAAGGCTTCGTACTGGCTCGTTAACTTCAGATGATTGGGCAAAGCTGACAATGGCAATGGGAAGTCTTTCGAATGCTGGAATATATATTGATGATACGCCAGGAATTCGAGTTAGTGAAATTCGTGCGAAATGCCGCAGATTAAAGCAAGAACAGGGACTTGGAATGATTTTAATCGATTACTTACAGCTTATTCAAGGTAGTGGGAAATCTGGTGAAAACCGTCAGCAGGAAGTATCTGAAATTTCCCGTACATTAAAAGGAATTGCGCGTGAGCTACAAGTTCCTGTTATTGCCTTATCTCAGCTCTCTCGTGGTGTTGAATCTCGTCAAGATAAACGTCCGATGATGTCTGATATTCGTGAATCAGGAAGTATTGAGCAGGATGCCGATATTGTGGCATTCTTGTATCGTGAAGATTACTATGATCGCGAAACGGAAAATAAAAACACGATTGAAATTATTATTGCCAAGCAACGTAATGGTCCAGTAGGTTCTGTAGAGCTCGCATTCGTGAAGGAATTTAACAAATTCGTAAACTTAGAGCGACGCTTTGACGATGGACATGCGCCACCGGCATAGTAGAAGTATAAAAAAGAAACACATTTCTTATAATAAGATGTGTTTCTTTTTTTTATGAATAAAAAATAGGGCTTTCATCGTGTGAATAAAGAATTCTTACGAACGAAATTGATAAAAGATAAAAAAATGTTCGTTTTTAAATTGACTTCTCTTTTCATTTTGGTACAATTATATTGTTTGAAAAGTTCGTTTGAAAATTGCGGAGGTGCTTGAATAATGTCTTCAGTAGTAGTTGTAGGAACACAGTGGGGCGATGAAGGAAAAGGTAAAATTACTGATTTCCTTTCTGAACATGCGGAAGTAGTTGCAAGATATCAAGGTGGAAACAACGCAGGACATACAATTGTTTTCGGCGGTGTTAAGTATAAACTACACTTAATTCCATCTGGTATTTTCTATAAAGAAAAAATTTGTGTTATCGGAAACGGTATGGTAGTAGATCCAAAAGCATTACTTGTAGAATTAAAATACTTACACGATCGTGGTGTAAGCACTGATAATTTACGTATTAGTAACCGTGCGCACGTTATTTTACCTTATCACCTAAAACAAGATGAGTTAGAAGAAGAGCGTAAAGGTGATAACAAAATCGGTACAACGAAAAAAGGTATCGGTCCAGCATACATGGATAAAGCTGCTCGCGTTGGTATTCGTATGGCTGATCTTTTAGATCGTGAAGCATTTAAAGAAAAGCTTGAACGTAATTTAGCAGAAAAAAATCGTCTATTTGAAAAAATGTATGATGCAGAAGGCTTTAATGCAGATGAAATCTTTGAAGAGTACTTTGAGTATGGACAACAAATCGCACAATACGTATGCGATACATCCGTTGTATTAAATGATGCATTAGATGAAGGACGTCGCGTACTATTTGAAGGTGCACAAGGCGTAATGCTTGATATTGACCAAGGTACGTACCCATTCGTTACATCTTCTAATCCAGTTGCTGGTGGTGTAACAATCGGTTCTGGAGTTGGTCCTTCTAAAATCAATCGTGTAGTAGGTGTATGTAAAGCCTATACAAGCCGTGTTGGTGACGGTCCATTCCCTACTGAACTGCATGATGAAATTGGTCATCAAATTCGTGAAGTTGGTCGTGAATATGGTACAACAACAGGTCGTCCACGTCGCGTAGGTTGGTTTGACAGCGTTGTTGTAAGACATGCACGCCGTGTGAGTGGTTTAACAGATTTATCTTTAAACTCTATCGACGTATTAACAGGTATTCCAACTGTGAAAATCTGTATTGCATATAAGTATAATGGAGAAGTTCTGGATGAAGTTCCAGCAAACTTAAACATTTTAGCAAAATGTGAGCCTGTATATGAAGAGCTTCCAGGTTGGACAGAAGATATTACTGGTGTAAAATCATTAGAGGAGCTTCCTGAAAATGCAAGACATTATGTAGAGCGTGTGTCTCAATTAACAGGTATCCAACTATCTATGTTCTCTGTTGGTCCAGATCGTAATCAAACAAACATCGTTCGTAACGTATACGGTGTTTAATTGATATAAAATTGGTTTATTTAAGAAAAAACTCATGTAAACATGAGTTTTTTCTTATCTTGTATAAAAAATATAAAAAAGGTATTGCAAAAACAAAAGTTATTATGTTATGATAACTCTTGTCGTCACGAAAATATGACGTTGGTGAGTATGAGCCATTAGCTCAGTTGGTAGAGCATCTGACTTTTAATCAGAGGGTCGAAGGTTCGAGTCCTTCATGGCTCACCATTTTATTTTTCGTGGCCCGTTGGTCAAGTGGTTAAGACACCGCCCTTTCACGGCGGTAACACGGGTTCGAATCCCGTACGGGTCATATCTTTTATATATGTTTTGTGGTCCCGTGGTGTAGTGGTTAACATGCCTGCCTGTCACGCAGGAGATCGCCGGTTCGACCCCGGTCGGGACCGCCACTTTTGTTTATACCACCATTAGTGGTTTTATATATATATGTTTTGGCTCGGTAGCTCAGTCGGTAGAGCAGAGGACTGAAAATCCTCGTGTCGGCGGTTCGATTCCGTCCCGAGCCACTCTCAGGATATTAAGTGGGCCCACTTAATATCCTTTTTATATTCTTCAATTTTACAAATGAGAGTAGTTATTTTACAATAGAATGAGGAGCCTCTAGCAGTTGAAGCTAGGGGTTTTTCTGTAGATTGTATAGTGTTCCACTTTTATGTGGATCATACGTGATTCTATGAGAATAGAGGAGAAAATACTCAAACAAAGGCTACGAATGTTTGATTATACGCTATACAGATAGCTGTGCATGTTTGAGGATGATTGACCATATTTTTATTAGGAGGAAACAAACAATGATGGGAAAGAAAATCTTAGTCGTTGATGATGAGAAACCGATTGCAGATATTTTAAAATTTAACTTAGAAAAAGAGGGCTTTGAAATTGTGATGGCGCACGATGGTGACGAAGCTATTGAAAAGGCAAATGAGGAACAACCAGATATGGTTTTATTGGATATTATGTTACCAGGGAAAGATGGGTTAGAGGTTTGTCGTGAAATACGAAAAAGCTCTGAAATGCCAATTATTATGCTAACTGCAAAAGATTCTGAAATCGATAAAGTATTGGGATTAGAGCTTGGAGCAGATGATTATGTAACAAAACCATTTAGTACGCGTGAATTATTAGCACGTGTAAAAGCAAACTTGCGTCGTCATCAACAAGGTGGCTCAGCTGAAAAAGAAGAAAATACAGAAATGGTTATTGGACCAATTGTGATTAATCCAAATGCGTACAGTGTAACGAAAAGAGAAGAAAGCATTGAGCTTACACATCGTGAATTTGAATTACTTCATTATTTAGCGAAGCATTTAGGACAAGTTATGACGCGTGAGCATTTATTACAAACGGTTTGGGGCTACGATTATTTTGGAGATGTACGTACAGTAGATGTAACAGTACGCCGTTTACGTGAAAAAATTGAAGATAACCCAAGTCACCCAACTTTAATTGTAACAAGACGTGGGGTAGGGTATTACTTGCGTGATCCAGAGCAGGAATAGTATATGAAGAAAGTTGGTTTTTTTCAATCGATTCATTTAAAGTTTGTGCTCATCTATATGCTATTAATTTTGATAGCAATGCAGGTTATTGGTGTATATTTTGTTCGTGAACTGGAGAAAAGTCTCGTACAAAGTTTTAAGGATTCATTAACACAACAAACGAATTTACTGTCTTATAATTTGAAGCAAGAGTTTGCAAAAGAGCGTGAAAAAACAGATCCCCCTTTAGAAGATGCACTTAAAACATCAATTACTGACTTTGCATCAGACCGGAAAAAGGATATTCAAGAAGTACGTGTGATTGACCCAAACAGGCGTCTATTAGCAATATCTAATTCATCTAAGCAAGGTATGGTAGGGAAAACAATAACAGACATAACAGTGCAAAGGGCTATTGTACAAAAAAAGGCTGAAGGAAAGATTGAGAAAGATGGAAAAACCGGTCACCGTGTTCAAGTTATGGCTACCCCAATTGAAGGAGAGAAGGGGAAAATAATTGGTGTCATTCACATCGTTGCTTCGATGGAAGATGTTTATAAGCAGATGAAGGATATCAATCAAATTTTTGCAACGGGGACAGTGATTGCTTTATTAGTAACAGCAGTTCTAGGGATTTTATTAGCTCAAACAATTACAAGACCAATTTCAGATATGCGAAGGCAAGCAATTGAAATGGCAAAGGGAAATTACTCCCGTAAGGTAAAAGTACACAGTCATGATGAAATTGGTCAATTAGCACTAGCGTTTAATAATTTATCAAAAAAATTACAACAAGCGCGTTCTTCGACTGAAAGTGAAAGACGTAAGCTTTCGTCTGTTTTATCTCATATGACAGATGGTGTAATTGCTACTGATCGAAAAGGGGACATTATTTTATTAAATGATCCGGCAGAAAAGATGTTAAACGTTTCACGTGAAACGGCATTAGATCAGTCTGTTTTAGAAGTGCTAGGCATTCAAGAGGAATTTACACTCGATCATCTATATGAAGAACCAGATTCTGTTTTATTAGATTTCAGTACGCGAAATGAACCGTATATCTTGAGAGCTAGTTTTTCTGTTATTCAAAAGGAAACAGGTAAAGCAAATGGTTTAATCGCTGTGTTGTATGATGTAACAGAACAAGAGCGAATTGACCGTGAGCGCCGTGAGTTTGTAGCAAATGTATCACATGAACTACGGACGCCGTTAACAACGATGCGTAGTTATTTAGAGGCACTTAGTGATGGTGCATGGCAAGATCCGAATATTGCACCGCAATTTTTAACAGTTACACAAGAAGAAACGGAAAGAATGATTCGACTTGTGAATGCCTTGTTACAATTATCTAAATTAGATAGTACAGAACATCGTTTAATGAAAGAATGGGTAGATTTTACGGATTTCTTTAACAATGTTATCGATCGTTTTGAAATGTCGAAGGAACAAAATGTAATTTTCAAGCGTTCATTCTCTAAGAAATCTCGATTCATTGATATGGATGCTGATAAAATTACACAGGTTTTATACAATATCATTTCAAATGCGTTAAAGTACTCTCCTGAAGGTGGAACAGTAACATATCGCCTGCGCGATCGAGAGGATATGTTAGAAATTAGTGTGAGTGACCAGGGAATGGGTATTCCAAAAGAAAATGTAGAGAAGATTTTCGAACGTTTTTATCGTGTAGATAAGGCGCGTTCAAGACAGATGGGTGGAACAGGCTTAGGTTTAGCCATTGCTAAGGAAATGATTGAGGCGCATGGTGGATCTATTTGGGCAAAAAGTGAGGAAGGAAAAGGGACAACCATTTATTTCACCCTTCCAATGGCGAAGGAAGAAGAGGACGATTGGGAATGAATATGGAAAACTTTAAAACCATTGTCCTTATTAACTTAGTTGTCATTAGTCTGTTTCTTACTTTTAATTTATGGACTTATGTACCTGATTCTAATTCATTGCAGAGCACAAAATTTGTTCCAGATAACGCAACAGCACCGAAACAAGATGTTTCAAATGTAATTGTCCCATCTTCTATGATTGTTCATAAGGATAACAATCATTTTGTAAGTGAAAAGAAAAGTAATATTAATTTATTATATACTTTTATTCAAAAAGGGGAATTGCACGATTTTAAGGATATTACAAGCTCTATATCTAAAGGTGATTTCCTCTCTTATGTGCACGGGGAAGGCAAGATTGAAATTGTCTTTCCGACAGAGGTTCCGTTTGATGCGATTAGGAGCGTATTAACAATTAAAGATAAGAAATTGGATATGTTGAGTTTTGATCGTATTGTTGTTGATCCTTCTAAAAGTCGTGATCAAAATATTGATGTGAATTTCGTTTCTTATAGTACTCGTAAAGTGTATAAAATGACATTAACAGGTGTGAATCTAAGGGACATTATAAATGCACAAAATCAATTTTTAGCTTTAGCAAGACCGTATTTTGCGTATGAAATAAATGATACGAAAAATATATTTTTACCAGATGGTTCAACAGAAATGCAGAATTTAATATATTTTGCGCGAGTCATGGAAGTGGAATCATTTAAAAATGCACTATTTAGTGATCCGCGTTATGTGCAACCTTTTTCTAACGAAATAGAGGATACATATACAGATGGCATTCGTCTTATGCGAATAAACAAACAGAATCGAATGTTAGAGTATACAAATTCATCTGTATCTGGTGGTGCACCTATGAATGGTACCTCTCTTATGCAGCGGAGTTTTGAATTTGTTAATAGTCATAGTGGATTAACTGATGCTTATCGATTTGACTATATAAATTCTAAAGGGACTAAAGGGACAACCAAATTCCGTTTGTATGAAGAAGATTTGCCAGTATTTAACCGAGAAGGAATGACCGAATTAAGGCAAGTATGGGGATCAGAAGAATTAATTAGTTATAGACGCCCATTATTTAAATGGTTGTCAATTGATAAAGATGGAGAAACAACGCTTCCAACTGGTCGGACGGTTATCCAATCCCTAGAAAAAAATTCGAAGATAGCTAAAAATTTGATTCAAAACATTGGAATAGGTTATAAATTAGTACCGGAAGTTGAGCAAAACGGACAAATTACAAATATAAAGTTAAAGCCAATTTGGTACGTAATTTATGGTGAAGATCATCACGCATATGAGTGGAGTGAAGAGAAGGAGGGAGAGCTAATTGGATTGGAATCGGATTAAAACAATATTTATTGTTACCTTTTTTATTTTAGACCTCTTTCTCGTTTTTCAATTCATTCAAAAACAAGATAGTAACCAATTAGAGCTCATGGCAGAAACAAAGGTGGATCAGCAGTTAAAAGATGATAAAATTACCATTGGTGATTTACCAAAAGAACCAAAGAAAGATTCCTTTATTACAGCGAAAAATAAGGAATTTAAAGAAGAAGATATACGTTCTTTAAAAAATCAAACAGTTACTTTACGAGATTTAAACACAATTGAAAGTAAATTAAAGGAACCATTGTTAAATGCAAAAACACTTTCTAAAGATAAATATAGTGAGTTCTTGAAAAACTATGTGCTAGATGGTCAGAAATATGAGTTTGGTAAAGCAGAAGCAACGAAAATCTATTTCTTTCAAAAGTATAAAGATAAACCTATCTTTTATAATGATCATGGGATGATTGTTGTGGATGTAAATGAGAAAGGTGAATTTATTTCGTATACACAAACAATGTTAACCGATTTAAAAGAGATGGGTGAGAATGAAAAAGCAAAAGAGCAAGAGATTATTACCGCTCAAACAGCTTTAGAAAATTTATACTTTAAGACTGAAATAAAAATAAAACAAAATACACATTTTAAAGAAGCACAGATTGGATATGCAACTCTTGTAGCATCTTCTGCTTCTAATATACAAGTGCTTGCTCCGACATGGAATTTAAAAACAGATCGAAAAGTAGATTATTTTGTGAATGCCATTGAGGGACAAGTTATTAAGTTAGGGAAAGAAAAGGAAAATGAAAAAGAAAAAATAATGGAGTGAGCAGAAATGAGTTTGCATTTTAGTGTACTTGCAAGCGGCAGTACAGGAAATGCGCTATATGTAGGGACCGAGAAACAAAAATTGCTCATTGATGCAGGCTTGAGTGGAAAAGCGACAGAAGCCCTATTTCAGCAAGCTGAATTGGATATCCAAGATATATCAGGTATTCTTGTCACACATGAGCATAGTGATCATATTAAAGGTCTCGGCGTTTTAGCACGTAAATATCAGTTACCTGTGTATGCAAATGAAAAAACGTGGAGCGCTATGGAACATTTAATTGGTAACATCCCAACTGATCAAAAATTTGTTTTCTCAATTGGCGATGTGAAAACATTTGGAGATATTGAAGTGGAATCATTTGGCGTTTCTCATGATGCGGCAGAGCCAATGTTTTATGCATTTCATCATAATGGTAGAAAATTGGCCCTTATTACAGATACAGGTTATGTAAGTGATCGTATGAAAGGTATCATTAAAGGAGCAAACGCATTTGTGTTTGAAAGTAATCACGATGTTGAAATGCTTCGTATGGGACGTTATCCATGGAGTATAAAACGACGCATTTTAAGCGATGTGGGTCATGTTTCTAATGAAGATGCAGCACTTGCAATGGCTGATGTTATTACAGATGAGACGAAACACATTTATTTAGCGCATTTGAGCTTAGATAATAATATGAAAGAACTAGCACATATGTCTGTTGCACAGGTGCTAGAGGAAAAAGGTTTTGCAGTTGGGGAAGCGTTTGAGGTACATGATACGGATCCAAAGGCACCAACGAAAATTCAATACGTATAATTCTTGATTTTAGTAAACAATAAAGGGGAATATAGTTGTTTTCGGGAGGATTGGTGAACAAGTATGTCCTTTATTGATGAAGAGAAATTTCGTATGAAACGAACAGGTAAAAAGAAGCACAAAGGTATCGTTATTTCTAGCATAGCAGGAACAATCGTAGGGGCTTCATTGTTTGCATTTGGAGCTCCTTTATTTTCTCAATCTGAAACTGGCCCCTTGCAGCAAGCTGAGGCAAGTGAAGAGAATATGGTAGTAAAGCAATCACAAACAGCGAATCATTCTGGTTTTGTAGATGCTGTTGATCGTGCATCGGAAGCCGTTGTTGGTGTAATAAACATCCAACGTGATAATTTTTCAGAAGCAGATTCAGAAGCTGGAACAGGATCAGGCGTCATTTATAAGAAAACAAATGGTCATGCTTATATCGTAACAAACCATCATGTTGTTTCAGGAGCGAATCGTATTGAGGTGAGCTTAAGTGATGGAAAAAAGGTTCCTGGTAAAATATTAGGTAGCGATGTAGTTACAGATTTAGCTGTTCTAGAAATAGATGCAAAGCCAGTTAAGAAAGTAATTGAAATTGGTGATTCTAATACAGTGCGTCGAGGTGAAGCAGTCATTGCAATTGGGAACCCACTTGGATTACAATTTTCAGGAACTGTTACACAAGGAATTATTTCTGCAAATGAGAGAATTGTTCCTGTAGACTTAGATCAAGATGGGCATTATGATTGGCAAGTAGAAGTACTGCAAACAGATGCAGCTATTAACCCAGGGAATAGTGGCGGTGCACTTGTAAATGTAGCAGGACAACTTGTTGGAATTAATTCGATGAAAATTGCAGCGAAAGAAGTAGAAGGAATTGGGCTTGCCATCCCTGTTTCGAGAGCAGTTCCTGTTATGAATGAACTTGAAAAGTATGGGAAAGTAAAACGTCCTTATGTTGGAATTGAACTGAGATCTCTAAATGAAATTCCGAATTATTACTGGTCTAAAACGCTGCATTTGCCAGGAAATATAACAGATGGTGTCTGCGTTTTAGATGTGAAAAGCCCATCGCCTGGTGCAGATGCAGGACTTAGGGAACATGATGTAATTATAGCTGTTGATGGAAAATCAATACATGATATTATTGGATTCCGAACGGTATTATATAATAAAAAAATTGACGATAAAATGACTCTGACATTTTATCGTGGTACAAAACGAGCAACAACAACGGTGAAATTAGGCAGTCAAAATTATTAAGAAAACAGGAGGACAGCCCTCCTGTTTTCTATTGTGAAAAAGTGAGGTGAAAGATATGAAGTTACCTTGTTGTTTAGAACATGTAGAATTAGCGTTGGATATCATTGTGGATGAGTGTGAAGTAGCGCCAGTTATCAACAGTGTGGATAACTCAGAAAAAGAACAAAAAACATGTGAATTTTGTCAAAACAAGGCGACATATGTTGTATCGAACACAGATTCTCACACAATATGTGGATGATGATTGTGGATATGTGGATAAGTTTTGTGGATAACGTGTTTGTAAGGTGGGGAATAGGTGTGAATATCTCGATTATTTCAATCGGAAAATTAAAAGAAAAATATTTAAAACAAGGTATTGCAGAATACTTAAAACGATTATCTGCGTATGCAAAAGTAGAAGTTATTGAATTGCCGGATGAAAAAGCACCGGAAAATTTAAGTGAGGCAGAAATGCTAATTGTAAAAGAAAAAGAAGGAATACGAATACTAGATAAAATTTCAGATGATACACATGTTATTGCATTAGCAATCGAAGGAAAACAAAAGTCATCAGAAGAATTTGCAGCGAATCTTGATCGTCTTGCTACATACGGAAAAAGTAAAGTGGCATTTATCATTGGGGGATCACTCGGGCTTAGCTCGGAAGTGATGAAGCGCTCTAACGAATCACTTTCATTCTCGAAAATGACATTGCCGCATCAGCTGATGAGATTGGTACTTTTAGAACAAGTGTATCGGGCTTTTCGGATTAATCGTGGTGAACCGTATCACAAGTAAAAAGGAGCCAGCTGTAGATGTGGTGTAACGATTAGGATAATTCGATATATGGCAGAATACTTTTTATTAAAATTTCTACAATATGATAGTTATCCATTAGATCATTACTATTAAGAAGACCATCGGAGAAAAATCCCCTGATGGTCTTTTTAACGCTTCATAATAATTGGACGAATTACGGTTTAGATTGTAGTGAGATAAGTAAAATACAATCATATGCTTCCAAACAGAGAAAATGGTAAAATTAGTTTCCTTGAATAAGTATGTTTCTATTTATAAAAAATTATGCTGTAATATTGATAGAACAATATTTCATTTTGTTCTAAGTAGTTAAAGAAGTGGGGAATTGAGGTTGAAAAAGTTTAAGAAGTTTTATTTAGAGATTACTAGTGTATGTAATCTTGCATGTAGCTTTTGTCCGCCAACAGAACGACAGAAGCAATTTCTTTCTGTGGAGGATTTTTCTAAGAGATTAGACCAAATTAAACCTCACACGGACTACATTTATTTACATGTAAAAGGTGAGCCGTTGCTCCATCCTAAAATAGATCAATTGTTAGACTTAAGTCATGAAAAAGGGTTTAAGGTTAATATTACAACCAACGGAACGTTAATTAATAAAAAGAGGCATAAATTATTAAATAAACCTGCACTAAGACAGATGAATTTTTCACTTCATAGTTTTGATGGTCATCCAGGATCTGAAGATAAAGAAGGGTATGTAAGAAGCATACTTTCCTTTATTAAAGAAGCAACGAGTCAATCGGAATTAATTGTTTCGCTGAGACTATGGAATCTTACGCAAGACAATAAGACAAATCTTGAAATACAGCGAAACAGAAATTTATTAGAAATTATTGAGAAAGAATTTGATTTACCATATAAAATTGAAGAGAAGATTACACCAGGAAGTGGCGTGAAGATTGCGGATCGTATCTTCATTAACCAAGATTACGAATTTCAGTGGCCGGCATTGCATGAAGAAGAGGACGATGGGAAAGGCTTCTGTCATGGTCTTCGAAATCAAGCAGGTATTTTAGCAAACGGGACTGTTATCCCTTGTTGTTTAGATGGTGAGGGAATTATCAACCTTGGAAATATTAATGATGCTTCATTTTCTGATATTATCGAAAGGGATAGAGCCCAAAATCTTGTAGATGGATTTTCACGAAGAGTGGCAGTAGAGGAACTATGTAGAAAATGTGGATATCGTAAGAGGTTTGGAAAATAGAGAGATAATAAAAAAATGAGCAAGTACGAAATAAAGTACCTTGCTCATTTTTTATATAATAATCAATACTTATTACATTTAAAGGGTAAATAAAGCTTAATATACTTTATCACCATTAAAGATTGAGTTTTTCACGACAACATAATCTACAGTACGAATTGCATCTAATTTCGTTCCACCAGCATAAGAAATAGAGGACTGAAGATCTTGTTCCATTTCGATCAATGTATCTTCTAAAGATCCTTTGTGCTCGACAAACATCTTTTTGCCTTCTACGTTTTTCTTTTCACCTTTTTGGAATTCTGAAGCTGAACCAAAGTATTCTTTGTAGAGTTTCCCATCTTTTTCAATTGTTTCCCCTGGAGATTCTTCATGTCCGGCAAACAATGAACCAATCATAACCATAGTTGCGCCAAATTTAATGGATTTAGCTACATCACCGTGAGTACGAATACCGCCGTCAGCAATAATTGGTTTACTTGCAGCTTTTGCACACCAACGAAGTGCAGCTAATTGCCAGCCGCCAGTTCCAAAGCCTGTTTTAATTTTTGTGATACATACTTTACCAGGTCCGATACCTACTTTTGTTGCATCAGCACCAGCATTTTCTAACTCTCTTACTGCTTCTGGAGTTCCTACATTTCCTGCGATAACAAAGCTCTCAGGTAAATGTGTTTTAATGTGTTGAATCATTTTTATCACCGCATTGGAATGCCCATGTGCGATATCTATCGTAATATATTCAGGAGAAAGCTGTTCAGCAGCTAATTGTTGTACAAATTCATATTCTTCTTCTTTCACACCAACACTAATAGATGCGATTAAGCCACGAGAGTGCATATCTTTAATGAAAGAGATACGCTTTTCTGGCTCAAAACGATGCATTATATAGAAATATTTATTTTCCGCTAAATATACAGCAATTTTTTCATCTATAATTGTTTGCATATTTGCAGGTACGACAGGTAATTTAAATGTATGTTTTCCTAAAGTTACACTTGTATCACATTCAGAACGGCTATTTACTATACATTTTGCCGGAATTAATTGAATATCTTCATAGTCGAATACTTTTTCCATGAATTACACCCCTAAATACGAATATTTTATTTTCAATTTAAAAAAATGTTCGTCCAAAAGATAATGTACATCATTTTTTTCGTTAAGTCAAAGCTTTTAGTTGATATTTAGAAAATATAGGGACGGAATTCAAAGGAATAATGAGTAATACCGAATTAAATAGTTTGTATATATCTATATTGTTCGGTTTTTTGGAAAAGTATATTGTAAAAATTTAATCGATAATAGTGAAATAATATTTCGGAATATCATAGTAAAATAACAGAGAAGCAGGGTGCTAAAATACCCTGCTTCTTTGTTATTTATTGTCTTCAAGAAATTGATACTTCTTTTTCAATTCTTTTAAATCATTTACCAATTGCTCTCCAATTGTAGGAGCAAGATCTTCGTATATAGGAGATAATGCTTTCTCCCACTCTTTTTTTTGTGAAGCGGTCAATTCGTGAATTTGAATCGGTGAACTTTGTTTAATAAGCTCAAGTTGTTCTTCATTCATTCGGATGGACTGACGATTGTTCCATTCAGTCGTTTCTTTCATTGCTTCAAGTAATATTTGCTTCGTTTTTTCCGTTTGTTGATTCCATGTTTTTTGATCCATCATTACAGCATAGCCTAAATACCCATGATTACTAATTGTCAAATAGTTTTGAACGTTATAAAATTTTTTAGAGTATATATTTGAAATAGTATTTTCTTCACCATCAACTTTCCCTGTTTCAATTAATTTATATGTGGAATTAAATGAATCTTGATGTGCATGAACTTTTAATAAATCAAATTGAGATTGAATAACATCACTTTGCATAATGCGAAAGGATTGTCCTTTTATATCTGCAGGTGTATAAATAGGCCCCTTATTTGAAGTGATTTGCTTAAAGCCATTTGACCAATGGGCAAGCCCTTTAATGTTGTCTTTTTGTAAGGACTGAAGTAATTGTTCTCCAATTTTTCCGTTCAAGCCTTCTTGAATAGCTTCATAATTTGGAAAAGCAAATGGAAGGTCTAATACACCCCATTCGTGAGATAGCATTCCGAGCTTTGAGGTAGAGGGAGCAATAAAATGAACTTGCCCAGCTTTTAAAGCACGGATTTCTTCTATATCAGAATAGAGGCTCCCGTTTGGAAAAATTTCTATTTTTATAGTTCCGTTTGATTTCTCATTAACAAGCTCAGCAAATTTACTAGCAGCAAGCCCTTTAGGTGTATTTTCTGCTACAACATGACTAAATTTGAAAACAATTTGTTTTTTCAAGCCTGCTTGGTCATCGTCATAAGCAAGCTCACCTTGAGAAAAAAGACTTTGAAAACCTATAAATAAAGCACTAGTAATTAAAACAATAAAAAGGAGTATAAAAGCAACTATTTTTTTCATTTTAAACCTCCTCTTGGGTTGTTAATGTAAGCATACCGAGAAGATTTTTATTCGTAAAGATGCTTTTAGGGGAAAGGGGAACAAACAGTGAAACAATTGCCCATCCGCTGGAAAATTACGATTTTATCCTATGCGGTAGTTATTTTTTCATTACTGATAGGTGGAATTGTTATCATTGCAAATATTCAACAAAAAGAAGAAAAAGAAGTAAGAATTAGATCTATGAATACAGCTCGGACGGTAGCAGAACTGTCAGATGTAAAGAAATCACTTCAAGAAAAAACGGGATGGTTTACATTGAATCCTGTTATTGAAAATATTCGGGTGATTAATGAAACAGACTATATTGTAGTAATGAATATGGAGCGAATTCGATATTCTCACCCTGTGAAAGAAATGATTGGAAGGCCGTCAAAAGGGACGGATGAAGAACCGGCATTTGCGGAACATATTTACTTTTCAAAAGCAAAAGGAGAGATAGGTACTGTAATTCGTGCCTTTATGCCTATTAAAGATCAAAACTTAAATCAAATTGGTGTTGTTGTTGTTGGAAATAAAGTCCCGAATTTTTGGGAGATTATGCTGGGGCTAGCAGAAGAGATTTCTTTTATTGTTATATTAACTTTAATATTCGGATTAATAGGCTCATTAATGCTTGCCAACCATATTAAAAAACAGATGTTTCAGTTAGAGCCATATGAAATTAAAAGGATGTTAGAAGAAAGGACAGCAACCTTTCATTCGATTAATGAGGGTGTGATTGCAATTGATAACCAAGAAGTTATTACAATTTTTAATGAGAAAGCAAAGCAGGTTTTTCATGTAGATGGAAATGTTGTAGGAAAGCCTATTCGTACAGTATTAAAGGATACAAGACTTCCAGAAATCGTGGAGAGGAATCAGCCAGTATACAATGAAGAGATAAAAGTAAGTGGAAAGGTAATTTTAAGTAATCGTATACCAATCAAGAAAGATAATGAATTAATTGGAGCTGTGGCAATCTTTCAAGATCGTACAGAGGTTACAAAGCTCGCAGAGGAATTAACAGGAGTGAAAACATTTGTAGAGGCACTTCGAGTACAAAGCCACGAGCATATGAACAAACTTCATACAATAGCAGGTTTAATTCAACTAGGTAAAGCTGATAAAGCATTACAACTTGCTTTTCATACTTCAGAAGAGCAGGGGAGTGTAACAAACTTTTTAAATGAGACGATTAAAAATGATGCTATTGCAGGTCTCCTCTTGAGCAAAGTAAGCCGGGGCAAGGAATTAGGGATACAAGTTATAATTGACCAAAATAGTTATTTAGAAGCATTTCCTTATCAACTGGATCAACATGATTTCGTTGTATTACTAGGTAACTTAATCGAAAATGCGTTTGGATCATTTGAGCAAACTGAGGTAGAGAATAAAAGAATTGATATTAGTATTGAGCAGTCAGAAGATGTATGTGCAATATTGATTGAGGATAATGGATGCGGCATAAAAGAGGAGCATTTACCAAGAGTGTATGAGAAAGGATTTACTGTGAATAAAATGAGTGGAACAGGTTATGGACTTTTTCTAGTAAAGCAAATTGTTGAAAAGGGGAGAGGGGAAATTAGTGTTTCATCTTTTCAAGGTGAAGGAACTTCTTTTATCATTACTTTTCCAATGGAGATGGAGGCGGAATTGTATGAAATATAAAGAGGACATCAAAGTACTATTGGTTGAGGACGATCCGATGGTTCAAGAAGTAAATAAAGAGTTCATTAGAAGTGTAAAGGGATTTCAAGTAGTAGCCGTCGCTAACAATGGCGAGGAGGGGATTAACCTTGTCCAAAAAATGAATCCAGATCTCGTTATTTTAGATATTTTTATGCCGAAAAAGGACGGTATTAAGGTATTACAGGAATTTAGAAAACAAGAGTTAGAAGCAGATGTAATCGTTGTTTCTGCTGCAAAAGATAGGGAAACAATTAAACTCATGCTTCAAAACGGAGTGATGGATTATATTATTAAGCCATTTAAGTTATACCGAATTCAGCAAGCTTTAGAAAAATATCGACAATATAGAATGAGTCTGAAGGAATCCGGAGCGATTTCACAGGAACAGCTTGATTTATTATTATATTCTGGGCGTTCTAAAAAAACAGCAAACAATTTGCCAAAGGGATTAAATGAATTTACATTGAATGAAATTGAAGAGTATGTAAAAAAACAAGATGAACCTCGTTCTGCAGAAGAGGTAGCCAGTGCAATTGGGATAGCCAGAGTTACCGCGCGGCGATACTTAGATTATTTAGAAAAAAAGGGGTTGATTCATTTAGCAGTTCAATATGGAGGGGTTGGAAGACCAATTAATCGCTATGTGTATCGTGAAGTAAAAAAGTAAGACCAAAATGACCAAAATATTCGTTATGACCATAAACTTCTCACTTTTAATTGAAAACGCTATCATTATGTAAAACATAGGGATAGTAAAGTTTTCAAAGATGAAACAGTGGGGGGAGAAGTGAAGGTGAAACGACTGTTCAAAAATTTAACTTTTCAAGTATTAACGGCTATTGCACTCGGTGTATTAGTTGGGCTTATGTGGCCAAATGTTGGGAAGGAAATGAAGCCGATAGGCGATACGTTTATTAATGCTGTAAAAATGGTAATTGCACCAATTATTTTCTTAACAATTGTACTTGGTATTGCCAAAATGGGAGATATGAAGAAGGTTGGTAAGGTCGGCGGAAAGGCTTTTATTTATTTTGAGGTTGTGACAACATTTGCACTTATTGTTGGATTGATCGTTGTAAATGTTATGAAGCCGGGTTCAGGTCTTAACTTTAATGAACTTGCAAAAGGAGACGTATCTAAATATACACAAGGCGGAGGACAGGGTATTAATTGGATTGATTTTGTTACTCATATTGTTCCTTCTAATATGGTTGATGCGTTTGCAAAGGGTGATATTTTACAAGTATTATTCTTTTCTATTTTATTTGGGGTTGGGCTAGCTGCTCTTGGAGAAAAAGGAAACTCGGTGATTGATTTCTTAGACAAACTTTCACACGTATTCTTTAAAATTATTGGTTATGTAATGAAGGCAGCGCCGCTTGGGGCATTTGGTGCTATGGCATATACAATCGGTCATTTTGGGCTTGCTTCACTTGTACCACTTGGAAAATTGATGATGTCAGTATATATAACGATGTTCCTATTCGTATTTGTTGTCTTAAATATTATTTGTAAGATATATGGGTTTAGCTTATGGAATTATTTGAAGTTTATTCGAGATGAAATACTAATCGTATTAGGAACAAGTTCTTCGGAATCCGTACTTCCGAGAATGATGAATAAGATGGAGCGATATGGCTGTTCAAAATCTGTTGTTGGCCTTGTTATTCCGACGGGCTATTCTTTTAACCTTGATGGTACATCCATTTATTTATCCATGGCAGTTGTCTTTTTAGCACAAGTATTTGGTGTCGATTTAACAATCGGACAGCAAATTACTATTATTTTAGTACTTATGTTAACGTCTAAAGGAGCTGCTGGTGTAACAGGAAGCGGATTTATCGTGTTAGCTTCTACATTAGCGGCACTAAAGGTTATTCCTTTAGAAGGATTAGCATTACTTCTTGGTGTCGATCGTTTTATGAGTGAGGGAAGAGCAATTGTAAACTTAATTGGAAATGGAATTGCTACAATCGTTGTTGCAAAGAGTGAAAATGAATTTGATGAAATGAGGCATGCAGAGGCAATCTCTAATATGAAAGTATTAAATGAGAGAATAGAAGCCGTATAAAGTGAAATTTTAATCAGTGGGGGTTTCTTCATCCCCCACTGATTATTAGTTGAACCAATCGGGCTTTTTCGGGCAGTAAGAAATAGAAAAGCAGACTTTATCCTAAGTCTGCTTTTTCAATTTGTGGGAACCCCTTTTTCACAGGTTATTTTTACTAGGAAATAATAGAATATGTTATAATTTAGTAGGATTTTTTAGAATTACAAGAAGATTAGTGTTTATTTTATTAAGTGAATAATGTTAGAGTTGAACAGATTAGGGAGAAGGTTGTGACTTTTCGGGATAACCTTCATTTTTGGTTTGAATCATTATAAGGTAATGGAGGTTATAAATGTGAATCGTTTGGTTTATATGGATTGGTTACGAGTATTAGCAACAATTGCAGTTGTTACAATTCACGTTGCTGCTGGTTCCGTATCCACTTTGGATCCAAATAAGCTTTCCAATTGGATGGCTGGTAACTTTTACGAATCGTTATCACGTGCTAGCGTTCCTATTTTCGTTATGATTAGCGGTGCTTTATTATTACGAGGGAACAAGGAAAGTTCAATTTTCGAATTCTTACAGAAACGAGCAAGTAAGGTAATTATTCCATTTGTAGGTTGGAGTTCCTTATTTTATCTGTATGGTGCTTATATGGGGTATTTCCCTGCTTCTTTAAAACAAGGGATAAAGTACTTCTTAACAAATCAAATTGGTGGTCACTTATGGTTCCTATATATGATTGTGGGAATTTATTTAATCGCACCGTTATTAAAGGTATTTGTTAAAAACGCTAAAAAAAGTTATATACAATATTTTTTAATTTTATGGTTGTATGCGTCAGTTATTTTAAATTTGATGCAGTACTATTACCCTATTAATTTCAATATAGAGCTATATTTTGTCACAAATTATGTGGGTTATTTTCTACTTGGTTATTATTTATCTCATTACGAAATTACGAAGAAATGGAGAAATATCTCTTATATTGGAGGCTGTTTAGGGTTTATTGGTACATTCTTCATTACTTATTACTATACAGTACAAGCAAATGGACAGTTGGACCAGTTTTGGTATGGATATTTTGCGCCAAATGTTTTACTTATGGCAATTGGATTATTTGTATTCTTCCGATATGCTTTTCAAAATTCAGAAGGAAAGCTGCCATTTCTGTTACGTGGTATAAATCAAGCAAGTCTTGGGATTTATATTCTTCACTTTTTCCTATTAAATAATTTTTTATATAAAGTTTTCCCTAAAGTAAATGAACATGCACATGCAATATTAGCAATACCTATTAATGTAATGATTACGATTGGTCTTAGTATGTTAATAACGTTAGTATTACAACGAATTCCAGTGGTGAAAAAACTAGTTCCGTAATGATATCTCCTTTGTAAGCTTTATATGAGTATCGTTGCTAAATTAGCAGGCTTAATAGTAAGTCTGCTTTTTGTTTTTTTATCAAATGATGAACATAGACTTCGATTCGGGCAATGATTTCAATATAATGAAATGTAGGCAATGGCGCATAGGATTTATATTATGGATAAATATATAAATAAATTAAAATACATAACAAAATGAGGTTAGTATATGAGCGAAAAAAGTTTTAAAGAGTATGCATTGAGTAAGGAAATTGTAAGGGCACTTACTAGTTTAAAATATGAACAGCCAACAGAAGTACAAGGAAAAGTAATTCCAGTTGCACTAGAAAAGAAAGATCTTGTCGTGAAATCACAAACGGGAAGTGGGAAAACGGCTTCCTTTGGTATCCCGCTTTGCGAAATGGTCGAATGGGAAGAAAATAAGCCACAAGCCTTAATTCTTACGCCAACGAGGGAACTTGCTGTGCAGGTAAAAGAAGATATTACGAATATAGGAAGATTTAAACGGATTAAAGCGACTGCCGTTTACGGAAAATCACCATTTGCACGACAAAAATTAGAATTAAAGCAAAAGACACATATTGTAGTTGGAACCCCTGGGCGTGTGTTAGATCATATTGAAAAAGGAACTTTTTCTTTAGAGCGTCTGAAATATT
>Ga0209025_1001425_pt1 | contig 31597 bp, 49 predicted proteins | sample AraplaMF_Col_mLB_FD_184256 | JGI IMG/M metagenome (GOLD analysis project Ga0209025, IMG submission 184256) | Arabidopsis root microbial communities from the University of North Carolina, USA - plate scrape MF_Col_mLB (SPAdes) (version 2) | ecosystem: Host-associated > Plants > Roots > Endosphere... | reverse complement strand
TTTTATAGTGTTCTGCCAACATTTAGCTTAATTTTGTCAAAATCTATTAATTCTATTTGTTTTATTACAAAAATATTGCAAGATGATATTTTCATTACAAAGCCATAAATAGATGATGTTATTGATCCATATCAAAGTTAAATGTGATAAATTGAATAAAAGTTAAATAAAAGCAGAATAGAAAGGAACCATCATGAACAGAACCTACATAAATTTCCCTTTTACCACAATCATAAAGGGGTTCCTTACAGTATGTTTACTAATTTTAAGTCTCACTTCATTTTCTACATTACATGTATCAGCAAATACTAATACAGCATTTAAATATAATTCGAAAGTGCCTTTACCAAAAGCTCACCAAGAGTATTTATATAATCTGTGTAAACAACGTGGGTTATCATATCGATCGGCACTTGCAATCATTAAAATAGAAAGTAATTTTCATGCAAACGCTCGAAATAATGAAAGCTACGGTTACTTCCAAATTGCAAAAGTAAACCATAAAAGTCTAGCCAAAACTCTACACACTGCAAACAAACCAACAGATCCTTACATTAATATCAAATGGGGTACATATATGCTTTCTTCTTTACAAAAGAAGTATAAAGCAAAAGGATATCGTGGCGTAAAATTAACAGAAGCCATTTTAAGTGCTTACAATAAAGGTGTTGGTGGTTATGAACGAACAGGAAAAGCTACTTCATATATCGCTAAGTATAATAAAGCGTTAAAAGTCGTAAATTCATGGTTCTAAGATCATACTCAAAAGTTAAGTTCAATAATAATAGACAAGGTGCAATTCAGATGAATTGCACCTTGTCTATTATTACTTCGATAAGTAAATACAAAACTTCAAATTTCTATTGAATACTAAAATTAGTTATCTTAACATTTTCCTGGCGAATAATGTAGACTTACGCATCAACATATTTGTAACCAGTAGTTACTGAACTAACCTGCCAATAATTAAACAGGAGTCGAACATCATCGACTTCTGAATTTTCAACTAACGCGCCAGTTAGTTGCATTAAACTGATTTAAAATTTTGGTCAACAATTACATCCTCAATTGTTTCTGGATAATAGTGAGAAATTATTTTCTTTGTTGTAATACCAGTTGGAACGTTTAAAAAACGAGAATATATTTCTGTACCAGATTTAAGTTTATTATCTATTAAATTATAACAATCGATAATTTCAATAAAACGCTTTTTAACGTCTTCATCATACATATTTTTATATGAATGTTCACTTTTAATAGCAATACTCTCTGCAATTGAAAAGGCATGATCAAACGATTTTGCATTAATAAGTACAATACTTTCTTCATACATATCAAATTCTTCGTAATAATCTTCATCTATTTTTTCTGGAGAAGGATTTCCCGATACTACACTTTCGTATAATACCTTAACTGCATACCATTCCCAATCATTAGAAAGTTTTTTACGCAATCTTTTTTTCACTTTATCCCCTCCTAAGTTTAATTCAACTAACACGCCAGTTAGTTCAATAAGCATTATATTAATCCTTCTTTAGAAAGAATAACATCACCTTGCATGTCCACAGAGAACCAAGTTGAGTTATCATGTTCATTAACGAATTTATTCCAAGCGACTACAAAGTGAATTTGAGATGTTTCATTTACTTCAAGCGACGTAAGTGGCACAGAAAGTCCCATATAATCATTTATATATTCAATAATGTTATCTGGAAACTCATAATTTAACGGACTAAACCTATTTTCCATCATATCCTTTTCAATAGATCGATTTATTAGTGTTAAACCGTCTTCGGTTCCTATTGTCATCCGATATTCTTTATAATTAAATTCTATGGCATCAACGCCCTCACCACTACTTGATCCTCTTACCAAATCCTTTGAATTGAATGGTTCTAATTTAGTTTCAAAAATACATTTTAAATTATTAACTAAAGGTTTCACTCTCCAAACCCCAGCAACAACTTTTTCAACATTCATATGCTTAGGAATTGAATAAGTAGGTTCACAAATTACTAATTCAGCAATGAATTTATCGTGGTTATAACTAAGTAAAGTACCACCATTAGATAACCTTAAGCAATCTGCTTTTGAATTGGTATTAGAAAAATCGTAGTCATTGACTTTTAATTCAAACGCAATTTTTCCGCAAGGCGTGTCTATAACTGAGTTACAATTTTGCGACCGAAAATAATTATGATTACTCTTAAAAAGTTTCATAGTTTGACTACCTTTCCTTAATTAATTCCAAATTCAACTAATGCGCCAGTTAGTTACAAAAGAAGAACTTATATTTTTATCTATCTATAACTAAACAACATTGTTCTTTGTATTGTTCGTGCTGTCGATCATAAATTTGTAATAGATGATTAAGTGATAATTCTTCAAAACTACACCTACTAAACGGTATATATAACTCACCCATATCATTACTAATCCATACTCTCCATATTTCTAGTAATTGTCCTTCTTTAATATTTTCTTTAAGGTATTCTAGTAATTGATTCACCCTTTTTATCGAATAAGCAAAATCTAGTTGATAAATAAATGGGTGATTGGTAAATCCACAATCGCCAAATGTAGTTTCTTCTGTAATAACTAATTCATCAAGATCATTTTCGTTTTCACATAATAAGACTTGAGCGTCTGGGTCCATCTCATCAAAAGGCATATAAGGTGATTCCAATTCTAATTCAATAGCTTCTTTTACAGTAATATATTTAACATTGGTATTATCTACTTCTGGTATTTCATAATTTGTTGCTATAAATGAATAAAAGCTCATTTAACCCCACCCAACTAAATTTAACTTCATATATAATTACTACCCCATTGTTTAATACAAATAATTCCTTTTCCAACTAACCAGCCATTTACTTCAATAAAAAACGAGTTACAAACAACTCGTGATCTTCCACTATCGCGCCAGTTAGTTAAATAAGAAATAATTATTTTTCAGCAAAAGGCATCCAATTTTCATCTTTTTCATAATCAGAAATTGGTGCTTTGTGTGATTTATATAAATGTTTAGATGCTCTTCCGATTTCTTTAAAATTCTTTTGAGCTTCTCTTAAAGATTCTTTATTTGCTCCACCATCTAAATCAGGTCTAATAGATTGAATGTCATCATCATTCCATTTACAAACCTGACAAGATTCCCAATTATTGCGTTCTCTCAATGTTTTATAACCGCAACAAGGACACGTGTATCTTTTCATCAACTTTTTTAATGTATATATAATATATACTTGGAGATCATTATCCTCTACTCCAGCAATATGATTCCAACTAGTTATTTGAGCTATAAAACCCATTTTATTTACAGAGTTTATATAATTAACGGAATGGATTCCTTCTTTTAGACCTACTTCATTTAAAAACTTTAAGATTTCATCATTAGTTAGTTTATATTGAGACGAAAATATTAATGACGGTTGCTCCGAGATAGAAATTCCGGTGGATAAATCATCATCGATATGAGATACTCTAACCCATAACCCCTTATTAAGTTTATTCCAACCGTCATTTTCTCCATCCCCAAATTTTTCTCTAATTTCACTTATAAAACTGTCTACAATACTGGAATCATAAATATAATAGATATACTCTCCATTAAGCTAAAAATCCTCGAAAATCAAATCTCCTCCATCTTCGACCGTTAGAACATAACGATTTATACTTTCCAAATTTGGAATATGACCATTTAATCCTGTAAAAGATTCAATAGTATTTTTTTCATCAAAGTATACGAATTGATCATCCAAAATATCAAGAGGTTCCTGGCGTATAAGAAACATATTTTTACTCCTATTCCATTTAAAAATTCATTTACTCTTCAACTAAAGCTGAGCGTTAGTTGATTAGGCATGGTTTTTAATACTGTTTTTTTTCCTTATTTAAAGTGCAAGTAATTGAAAGCAATAATCCAATTACTACGCCAAAAAAAATACTATTAAAAACATAAGGATCTAAATCTCCTTCAGGCTCAAATACTACACAGTAGATAATACAAAAAATTATTGAAAATAGAGTACTTAATCCTATATTTTTAAACATGATAAAAATTCCTCCTGTAAACTCGTTGTTGGTATGTACTTTGCAATCCAATAAAAATTGTAACATATAACAATTTTTTAAGTTTAAAATAGATAGAATGCTTTTTGAACTTTACTGCCATTTTTCGCAATAAAAAAATCGACTAAATAGTCGATCATGTTGTTCAACTAACGCGCCAGTTAGTTTTGTAAAATATAGAACGCGTTGCAGAATCGATAGCTCCCACCTTTTATTGAAAGTGACAATTTTGCGGGTTATCGTAAAATGACGTGGAATATAGGTCAAAGTAATTTCAGGGGCGTAGCATTTTTACTTTTTATTACGAAGAAGGCCATTTCCATGCATACCTGATAATTAGACAAAGAAGAGCGACTTCTACAACAGCGCCAAACACCATGTGCGCCCAAGCCTCTCCTGCCAAATTAAACAACATATAGGGAATATACACCGCGGCAATAATGATATTTGCCCGGCGATTTACTTTAGCCGGCAGGGCAACAGAAAGGAAAATCATAAGAGCTGGAATTGTTACAAAAATCAGTGCTATCAATAGAAAGACATATGAAATGTCAAATGTAAATACTTTTCCTGCCACAATATCTTCTATTTTGCCCGGCATATATAAGTGGAAATAATCAACATAAATATAGAGAAACATAAAACTCGCCCACAGCGCAGCAATCTTCAGTTTCGTACTGACTTTGATGTCTTCCAGTGCATTTTGTGCTTTATTTTGTGTATTCATATTGTAATCTCCATTCATAAAATTAAAAGTTCTAATCCCTATATTCCACGTCATTTTTCGATAACCATAATAATTCGATATTTTCGCATGTCCTACGAAGCAATTTATTTATTGATATAGAGACAACCTTGGCTTCGTTTCGGAAAAGCGATACAACTGTGCAGCTCTTTGTGAGTATTCATTTTTCATCTCCTTTTATTATTAACTTGATAAAGCAAAAAAAAAATTAAAGCTCTTATACTTTATGCTCTACTTATAAATTGGATAACTATTCCAATTAATTAAAATGGGTGAGCTATGCAATATCTATATATCGAAGGGGATGTCCCATAGGTCAGTGTAACTGAATTATGGGACATCCCCTTTTTCTCATTATATTTGGAACTTATTTGTTAAAACCTTTAGTTCGTTTGCCATGTTTGCAAGCTTTTCAATCGATGAGGTCATAGTCATCACAAGTTGATCTAGTTCATGCGTAATTGAGACAGTTTCATTAGTATTTGTCACGGCATTTTCTGTGATATTTGCAATTTCAATATTTGATGCTGTTATTTCTTAAGTTGACTAATTATTTTTAAATCTTGTTCAATTACCTGCCATTTAATTTAATAAAAAAACACATAATTACGGCTCATGATCTTCAACTAAAGCGCCAGTTAGTTGAATAAGAAATTACAAACCAGCGAAAGTCATATACAAATTTAGTTTACATAAACACTGTCATTGATAAAACAATAACTTCATGTCTAAGTTCTTGTTAATATGTATCCTACTAAACATTAAAATTACTAACTAGCTTATAATTCTTTTAACAATATTCCATTTAGTAATAAATGGAGTAATAGTAAGTAATCTTATAAAAGAGTAACCAAATATAGTTCCAAGCGTGTTCAAAATTATGTCATCTATATCAAACTGACCAATTTGTAGGAAGAATTGCAGTATCTCAATTGTAAATGTAATTAAAAAGCCACTTACAAAAACTTTTGAGAATGTACTATATCTCTTTGCTAAGATAGATAGAAGAACTCCAAGTGGTACAAAAATCAGGATGTTTCCTACTGTGTTATGGAGAATGATATCTAAGTTAAATCTATCTGATCCCATAATATAACGAAATGTGTTATGAAATGGAATAAGGTTGGAATTGAGTTTCCAAACTTCTAAATTAAAGAAGCTATCGGATTCTTGCGAGTACCAGAAATAAATATTACGGTCCCCATAATTAATGATTCTGTCTATTAATCGTATGAATAATAAGTTCCAAAGCAAAACAAAAGTGTATAAAGAAAATCCTGTCCATATCGCTATTCGGAAAAGCTTATAATATGGGAATAAAGACAATTGAAAACCGTCTTTTAATTTCTTTTCATCTCCAAAGATTTCTAATGCCTTTTGAGAGGCTTCTTGATCTGAGAAACCTTGTTCTATGTAATCATTTTTTAATAAAAGCAAATGGTCTCGTATTTCTTCAGCTATTTCACTTTTTTCTATTTCGTTACAATTTAATCCGTTAACTATCTTTTTAATATATGTTTCTATGTTGTTATCCAAGCAAATCCCTCCGAACATACTTTTATTAAGTTATTTACTTTCTTCCATTCTTGTAATTTCCTATTTAATTCTTTAATCCCATCATCTGTAATACGATAATATTTTCTTCTGGTACCAGTATCTGGCTCATTCCAATAGGATGTAACCCATTTTTTGTTTTCTAATCTTTTTAAAGCTGGATACAGTGTTCCTTCACTCATATTATAATTTTCATTGCTATTATCTTTTAATGCTTTCACAATTTCGTATCCGTACATATCCTTTGTATTAACTAGTGAAAGAAGTAAGATATCAATACTGCCTTTCATAATTTCCTTGTCCATATATTCACCTCTTTTTTATTAAATCAACAAGAACATCGTATCACTATGTACATCGTTATACAAGGGTAAAATTACAAATTTTCCCATATTACTTTTTTAAACTTTTCAGTAAAAAAAAAAGACTGCCGAAGCAGCCCTTGTTGTTTAACTAACGCGCCAGTTAGTTGAATTAGCTATTATATAAAATCACTTGTTCAAAAGGTACTCCTAGATAACGATATTTAATAGTAATTCTATTTATTTTTTTACTATGTAATATACTTAGCTCGTATACTTTATCTTTTGATGAAGCAATACCTTGATTTTGTTTCTTAATCAAGTTTTTAGGTGATATATCTGGTTTTAATATCATAGATTGAACTTTTGTATTTTGTTTCTCAAAATCAAATACCTTGGAGCTATCATACTCTTGAAATCCATCTCCAACTCGAATCTTTGTTTTTTTAGGAACTTCTTCATTATTAATCAATACTTTGTTTATATGAATATCATTGGAACCGATATTACCAATTTCAATCCCTATCCCTTTTTTATTATCACTCTCAACAATCCTACCCGTTTCTATTGGCGGTTTTTGTTTTATTAAAACAACGTATGCAACCACTAGAATAATTAAAAATAATACACTAATAATAATTTTCTTCAATGCTACTATTCCTTTCCGCGATCTTTCTTATTAACAAATCGTTATATCTGAATTATTATAACATTCCTTATTCAACTGATCTGCCAAATACATAAATAAAAAAGCAGCCATTGGCTACTTTTAATCTTCAACTAACGCGCCAGTTAGTTGAGTATGTTTAAAATTAATGGTTTAAGATTAATCATAAATTTATTCATTAAAGAATTTGAGATATTTCTCATCCTCGGGACCAAAACATCTCCCTCTTGATTTTTTATGAGCGATTTTAAAGTATGATTTTGCTTTGCTAAAATCGCTTGTTTCATAAGCAACCTTACCTGCCCATAATTCTCTTTCACCGGTATCTCCTCTCTCAGAGTCTGTCACAAATATAAAATCAACCCACTTTTTCATTCTTTCGAAATCATTAATATGTATTGAAATCTCTAAAATTCCCCAAATTATTAAAAAGCTTTCATCATAGATTTCTTTTGGTTCCGGAAGTTCTTCCCAGGCCTGTTCTAATAAAGAAGCTGATTTTTCAAAGTCATTATTATCCCATTCAGAATTACTTTTATCCATTAATTCTTGAATGTACTTTCCTTTTTCCCCTGATACATAAGCCATTTCTAATACTTCCTCCTAATCTTTATCTTCTATCAAATTACAATATTTGCCTTTTATAAATTAAATTTTACCATATTCCTTATGCAACTAAACTGCCAGTTACTTCAATAAAAGAAGAACAGCCAAAGGCTGTTCACACTATGCAACTAACGTGCCAGTTAGTTGAATAAGAGATTAAAAGTAGATTGAATAACCACCAACTTATAGCAAACGTTATTTTATTTTTCATTTAAAAATAACTAGGAGCAGTTATTCAACTATCACATGCAATATAAAATAAATAAATATGCATTTTCTAATTTTATTAGCACAATTAATCCTATTCATCAGCTTTAAGAATAAATAGAAAAGGACATTCCCATTAGAGAAGAATATCATTTTTGAATCAAGTGTATTAATTTAATAGGATATATAATTTAATGGGTAATATATAAATGATTTATCAGAGAAATGAAAAGAAAAGATGTATGAATATGGAGTATTCAAAAAACAAATCCCCCAAAACGAGTATTAATTGTCCAAACTGTAATTCAAACATTAACACAAATGACGAATATTCAAATAGTAGTAAGGTAATTCAAGATCATTATGAATATGAGTGCCCAAATTGTGGAAAACCAGACCTTTTTTATAATAAAAATTAATTTTAAAAACGACTCTTATGAGTCGTTTTTCTAAAATAAACATAAATGATATTAAATTTGAGAATTATTTAATCTTAAATTCTGTTAAAAGTAATTTTTCCGTTTGTAGTATTGATATTCCTAAATGCCAACATCCCATACCAGCCAATCCATATTTTTTGGCTAACCGAAATTTTGAAAGTAAGCTTCGTGGATCTTCAAACCATACTTCGTGTTGAATTCCATTTTTATCAATATAACGAAAAGCAGGTGAAGATGCATTTTGATCAAAGTATATTTGGCTTTCATATTTTTTATACATTTCAATTGCATTTTGCGTAGAATAGGCACTCCCTTTTCGATTTTCACCGGTAATTGGCCAATCATATGCGTATTGAGGGATTCCTAATAGTAACTTGGATCTCGGCACCACTGAAACTGCATATAGTAAAGTTGTATTTATTTTATCTAATGGAGCAATTGGACCAGGCGGACCACTTGGCCAATGCCAGTTATAAGTCATTAAAAACATTTTATCTACATATTTACCAAGTGTTTTGTAATCGTAACCATTATAATAATCAGGAATTTGATCCCCTTCTTTTGGCGGCATTGCAATTAACACTTCCATTTTTGAACGATGAAGCTTTGTCGACAATTCTTTTATAAATAGGTTTAAGTAATTTCGATCAGTTGGTTTTACCATCTCAAAATCTATACTAACGCCTTTATAATCATTACGATCTAATAATGAATAAATATTATTAATAAATTTCTTACGTAGAGTTTTATTGCTAATTAATTTATGAATTAAATTTGGATCAAATCCTTTATAGCTAAGATTCGTTAATGTTGCATATGGAATAATTCCTTTTTTCCAAGGAAGCTTATTCGATTCATTCTTTTTTACTTGAATTAAATTTGCTTTAGTTGTTGGATGATACTCAAAAACGAAAACTCCAGTTACTGCATTTTTAGAATGCTCGAGTATCCAATTATTGTAATGTTTATCCTTTGGTACGAGATATGTGCCTGTCCAAATAGTTTTTTTCGGAGATGAGGGGATTATTAATTTTTGCCCAGGTATTATGGTGTCATTCGTCATTTTATTTTTATACTTTAATTTGCTTGTGCTTAATGAGTGGCGATAAGCTATGTCCCATAAAGTTTCACCACTTTTTACATAATACGTTGTGCCTGGTAATAACAGGGCCTGTCCTATTACAAGTTTATCGTCTCGTTTTAGACCATTGAGTTTAGCAATATCCTTTGAATTCCCCTTATATTGTTTTGAAATTTTATTTAAACTATCACCTTGTTTTACTTCATAAATTACTAATGCTTGAGCTGAAAATAAAGGAATCAAAAAAACTAAAAGCATTGTGAAAAATAAAATACATTTATGTTTCAATATGAAATACCTCCTAATTTTATGGAGATGATTGTGATCCAGATTTTTATTTTCTTAGCTTTCACCAAAGATAAAAAATTCATGAAAAAAAGTGGCTTGCCAAATGATTTGATAAGTCCTTTTTTATCAAACTATCCTACCATTTAAAGCAATAAGAAAATCGACTAAAAAGTCGATTTTCTTATGTAACTAACGCGCCAATTTGTTAAATTAAAAGCTCTATTTAAGATTTATTCAAAATTTAAATTCAATATCAACATTAATCCCAATAATTAAACATTGCATCACCAATTGTTATTGGGTTCCAGTATTCTACTTGTTTTTTTATTGATCCTATATCTCTTAATTCCTCATGATCTTCAAGATAAAATTGTTCATTTAACTCACTTACCTTCATTACCCTATAACCTCTAAACTCTCCAGCAAGTTCTTCAAAATCTATAAAATCCATAGGAATTCCTCCAATTTCTCCATCTTCGTCTGGAAGACAAAATGATACAAATGGATGTGCACTATTTATTAGTGCATAAACAGGTTTTGGTAGAAAGAAAAACTTTACTGAATAAAAATTTGAATATAAATCACTTATTACCTCGCATTTTACATTTTTTTTTGATGCAATTGATTCACATCTTGAATAAAACTTTGATTTACTTATTGAGGGTGGATCCGGCTCCTCTCCAGGCATGTAATATCCCCCTGTTGCTCCATACGGTAAATTCATTTTTGGCATTTTGAACTCCTATATCAATTTGTAGTTTAAATTAAAATTAATTCTATATAATTATAACAATTAATTAGACCTGGAATGATACAACTTGTGAAAATCTATTTTTCTTATTTAACTAAACTGTCAAAAACATAAATAAAAAAGCAGCCATAAGCTGCCCATTATATTCAACTAACGCGCCAGTTAGTTGAAACAATATTATTTCACAAATTACTTTTTTTTCTGCGTTCCATAGATTTTGAGTATCCAAAACAGTCTCTAAATAACTTCCTACCTATATACTGTTGAAAATTATTGTATTTATATCTGTAATATTCGTTCCAATAGCTAATCATCCTATTATAGCTTTTGCAAAATGCCCCCATATTTTCAATACAAAATTTTTTAATCCGTTCTGTATCCTGTTTCTTTAAAACTTCATAAGTCATTTCTAATATTTCTACGACATATTCATCACAGATTTTTACGATATAAGGAATAGCCCAATCTTCATAATCCAACTGAAGCAACGAATACAGATGCTTTTGACGAACATGTCCTTCACAACTTCTTGAATATATGCAATGCAAAATCATTTTTTGTCGTACACTTAAATTATTTATAACTTCATCTGAAATATCAATATAGTAATTACGATATGGAAACCTAATTAAGTTATTATCTTGAAAATATTGAATAATATCCTCTGACACACCAATTGTGACATTATTAAAAGTCTTATTAGGTATCAATCCTATCGCTTTTGTAACATCATCCCTCAAATAGTTTGGAAACCCTTCATAAAACATACAATCACATCCTTAGTTTAACTAAACTACCACTATATCAATAATTAATCACCATTTGCGACATATGAACTTATGCGCCAGTTAGTTGAATAAGAAATCATGAATTTTGTGAAAGAATTCAACCTTCTAACGATTTATTTGAGTAGGTTTTCTTTTTCCATTGATACATTTTAATTATTAGAAAGAATAATCCTAATAAAAATGTTCCTGCTAAATTAATTAGGGTAAAGTATTTACCCCATATAAATGACTCACTTTCGGGATGGAATAAATTATCATAGTCACCTGATTTATAAACCCAACCAATATGATTAGCTATACATCCAATTAGAATTGCTACAATAGTTAGTAAAACTGTAATTAAATTACCATAAAGATTGTCTTAAATATGAGTTTATGATAACTAACTAAGAGTCCGAAAGGAATAATAACTGCACCAAATATTGGAATAATGAAGAACAAAGTGCCCTGATAAATTATAGAGACAAAAATCAAACTTAATATATAAATTAGGATTTTTCTCATAATATTTTTTTCACTCTTTCTCATGATGCAAACGCTGAATTAATATATGTTTGTATCAATTAAAATACTTATTGTATGAAAAAAAACGAAAGTAATTAACATTGAAATTAATGAAAAACATATCCAATACCCTTTTATTTTTTTGAATTTTAAACCAATATAAAAAAAATCAAAAAGGCATGCTATAGAAACGAGTAACAGAAAATTAACTAAATAGGCTCCCATTCCGAAGAATGCAATGCCAGAATCCCAATTGAACGTTTCTTTTAAATTAATGGATATATATAGTGCTATTACTGCAAGTATTAATGGGTACAAACCAATCTTTCTAATAATTTTCATATTAAACTCCTTATTTCTATTGAATGTTAGTTAATTCAGAAAGTCGATTCATTACATCTTCCAGATCAAACGAACTATACCATCGATAGTCTGAATCATCTAAAATACGATAATGCTGACTAATTACATTTTGTTGTACACGATAGACCCCTTTATTCTCAATTTCAAGCCAAAACAATTTCCCACCTAGTGTTTTTTCTTTTGGAGTATTCATTCCATCATGTGCGAGTGTTTCGATAACTTCAAACGGTTCATCACCAAAAAAGCTTTTTAAAATCATACTATCCTTGAACAAAGCGCATACTGCAACTGTATTCGTCCATCCCAATGATGTTCGTTCTTTTTCAATTTGAACTAGTGTTTTCTTTGAAATACCAAGAACAGTTGCCATTTTCTCTTGCGAATACCCTTTTTCAAGTCGAATCAACCTCACATTTTGTGAGATGAGCTCAATTAGTTTATCTTTATTCATATTAGTTCACTTCCAAACAGATAGATTCATAACTATTATGTATTTCACCCAAAAGTTACTTACATCAACTTATAGTGTAATTTTACACTTTGTAGTATCAGTTGTAAATAACTATACTGCCAAATACTTAAAAAAAAGAACAGCCATTGGCTGCTCTCGCTGTTCAACTAACGCGCTAGTTTGTTGCATAAAAAGACTATCGTAAATAACTACTTTACTAATACCTCTTCTTTTAGATATTTCTTTTTGGAATTAATGAATATTAGAACAAGTTTAATTGGTAAATAACCCAATACTCCTCCAAGAGTGTTTAATATTAGATCATCAATATCAAAACTCCCGATTTTAAATAAAAGTTGAGTAATTTCATATGTGAAACTTAAACAAAAAACTGCAATTAGGACCCTTTTTAATTTCATAAACTTCTTCAACAATAAAGGAAGAATAATACCGAAAGGAATAAAGCCAATTATGTTTCCAACTAAGTTCATTACTCTTATATATCTTATATTCAAATTTATATCTGCTAAAAACAAATAATAAACAATTGTTTTGAATGGAATAAAATTATAATTTTGCCAGGTTGCAGACTTAAAATGACTGACCATTTCTGATGGAGAGACATACTTAAACAATATCTGATTTGCAAGTGCCGTTAGATAGATACCAAATAATAATGTTAAGACTATTTTTATAAAATATTTCATTGAACTACGACTCCTAAAGTTATTAATCACTTACCAAATATAACATATTTTTCCAATTGTAATCACATTCTTATTATCTGCCATTTAGTCCAAAAAAATAGACCACCTCAGTGGTCTATCGTTGTTCAACTAACGCGCTAGTTAGTTGCATAAGGACTAATTATATTTTGTTCCAATATTGATGACTTACTTCTGCAAGTTTACTAAATGAAATTTCTTGCTTATCTTGATCATATACTTTTATGCTTTCTGTTTTTATGTAGAGATTACCACCAGTATTTATATTACTTAAACATTTTACAACAATTTTATCATCTATTTCTTCTGCCTCTAAAATATCTAACTCATACTTTTTCAGTATCTCTAAATCATTAACTGTATTATTATTATCTTCCCAAAATTTGAAGTAGATTTCTTTGCAATTTATTAACTCACATATAAAATATTTAAAGTTCTGATTAATTAGCTCAGCTAAATATTCGATCTCGATTTCAATTGATATCTTTTTAGTACTTTCAAAGAATTGAACAATAGTACCATCGTGAAACATATTAAATACACTTTTTTGTTCTATCTTATTCATGTTTCCTCCTTTCACTTGATACACGAGATATTGAACTAAAGCGCCAGTTAGTTCAATAAGTTTGTAAATTTACTCTTCAATTTTTTTTGCTGCATAATCACCATAATAGTAAGAGTCTTCTAAATCATCATATTTTGGAGTAGCAATTATGGTATATCTACCATTCTCATCGACTTCAAATAAAGCTACATTATTATTTTCCCATCCTAAAAAATCATCTGATGAATCAATTACACTCATATCAATGTTATATATTCCTTGGGTTAAAACCCCACTTTTTTGGAAGTCTAGAATTAGATCTTTAGCCTTTGGAATTGAATGCTTGTTTTTATATAAGTCAAATTCAAATAAAAAATTTACCACACCTACAAACCTTGAGTTACTGCTACGTGGGTCACTTGGTCTTACTGTACGTAATAGAGAATTAGTATCAATTTTTTGCGTCTTTTTAAAATCTTCAATCAACACTTTAGAATTTAATATGTTTATCTCTATGTTACCGTAGGGGAACATAAATTTTGTTTCAATCTTATCTTTTTCGATTTTGTCCGAATATTTTACTAAACCGTATTTTTTTATTAATCGTTTAGTTAAATCAATTACTTTTGGGTTTTGCTCGATATAAGCTCCTTTAAACATTTCAAAATAAAAATTTTCACTTTCAGATTGAAGAATTTTAAAAGTATCTTTTTTAAAATTGTGATCTTGTCGTTCAAAAGCAAGTCTTGGGTACGCTTGATATGGTTTATCTATTCTTAGATAGGTTTCGTATGTATCATCTACCAAATAATTATTTTCTGCCGCAAGTATTTGAAAATTCTCTGTAAAACCATAATTTGTTTTTAAATAGTTTTGAACTGGTTCTTTTAATTCATTTTTAGAAACACATCCACTAGTAATTAGGATTGTTGTACTTATTAAGCTAATTTGAGTGATTTTTTTAAAACTCTTCATTTCACTATCCTACTTTTCGTATAATTATATTAATAAAATTATAACATTTCTTGATTAATTAAACTGCCAGTTGCTTAAATAAAAAAAGAACAGCCAAAGCTGTTCACACTCTTCAACTAACGCGCCAGTTAGTTCAATTAAAATTAAATATAAAACATAATACATAAATCATTAACTAAACGAATTCACTATTAAGTAAGTTTATATCCTGTTGGAACACTACCAAATCCGTTCCAATAAACCCATAACATATCACATTGTGTACACTTTAAAAAACTTTTCATATTCATATAAAACTCTATGGGATCTATTAAATCTTCTCCTTCGTATTTATCATATTCAACATCTGAAATAAACTTATATTCAATTTCACATGGAATATCTCCATATCTAAGTACTTGACCACAATCACACAATATTTTTGGCATATTATACACTTTCTCCTTAGGAATGAATTAATAATATTTATTCAATTCAAATGGAGATTTTCCTTTATTCTAGCTCAACTATACTCATAAAAGTATAAAAAGACTGCCAAAGGCAGCCTTAATATATTCAACTAATGCGCCAGTTAGTTGAATAAGAAAATCTTAATGAATAACAAAGTAATAGTATCTTTACCTTTAGGTCCATTAAAATCTAACAAGTTAATTACCTACAAATACTACTCCATATTCTCCTTCTTTAATAGAAACTTTGCTAAACATATTTATTAGTTGTTTTGCTGAAATCTTGAGTACAGTATTACTTACATTAATATTAATAAATTCTAGTTCTTTAATTAAAGTGAGAATTTGAATTTTTTTATAATAAGAATCACTGTATAAATCTAAATTACTTAAAAGATTTAACTCATTTTTAATAGCCATATTTTGTAGGCCTTGTAAGATTGTTTCAGAAATAAGATATATTTCTTGGAATCGACTATTATATCTATTATTATAAGTTTCATAAATTTCAAGTATTGTATCATCACAATAGCTGCCTTCGATTTTTACACATATAACATCTAAATCTTTGAGTTTACCTAGAATATTGTTTAATTCTGTATAAACTTCTTTTGATAAAAAAAGTTTTACTTCTTCTAACTCTTCTAATAAATTTTTGAATTCTTCTTTACTAAATTGTTCATCAGTAAGAAAATAGTCATTTAGTTTCTTTAAATAAGTACTGTTTTTCCACTCGTTATTTTTTAAGAAAATCTCCTCATGTAAATCATAAGAAATTTCATATTGTTCTTTAACTCTTTTATTCATTCTATTACCAAATATTTTTATAAATAATGCCATGTTACACCTCTAATATTAATCAAAGTTTTCCTGGATATTAAAGTTCTTTATAGGTAATACAGTATTCAAATAACCACTTTGCAACTAAAGCGCCAGTTAGTTACATAATATTAATAAATTATTTTTCTTGTAATTAAATAAATACCATTACCAATTACTACTATTAGAAGCAGACAGACTATCCATGTTATTCCAATGTTAGTCGATAAACCTCAACGATTGATCTATTGTACCTTTGATAAATTCTGGGGGAAAAAAATCCTCTTCAATATATTTCTTAAGAGAAAATTCAACTGGTTTACTATTGCCTCCAACTCCAATAATAACTTTTAAATCTTTTGGTGAATATACAACAGTATGCAACGTTCCAAAGTATTCCTTATAATGTTTAAAAAATAATGGGGAACTTTCGTTATTAAAATGATGATAAGCTGACATCATGGACAGACTCCCAGTTAAAAGAGATTCTAAAGTCTCTTTTCGTTTTACCGAACTTTGTACCTGTAGCCTATTTTTACATTTTAAAGGTTCTGATTCAAAATGGTTTGTGCAAATGAGAGGATAGGAAAAATTTATTACTTGCTGATGTGGAGTTGCTTCTACAATTGCAGTTTTACCACTTGAATCTGTGATGGAATAATTGTAGCAATAACCATGAGGAATATTTTTAATTAAAGTTATAGCCTCTTCAATATTTGCACTTTGTTCTAAAATCATTCTAACTATTGTGGTTGCAATAAAACCCTCTTGACTATGCTCGTTATTGACAAAATGCAACCCTATAACAAGGCCTTTTTCATTCATTCCATCGAGTCTACCAACGACTTGCTGACTAAAACCTACACTAGCGTATCCATCTTTAGGGTTCATAAATACAAGTCGTGCATCATACATATCTGGACTAAAATCATAATTACGAACATAATACCCGTCTTTCACTAAAGTAGTACAACCCATCTCTGGAAATACTACATCATATCCACCAAAAAGTTTAATAGTATCCTCTAATTCAATACCTGATCCCTTTGATACACCTTTTAGTTCCTCAAATAAATTCGGCGAAACATCCTTTATTAACTTTTTCGCCCGTTGTACATTACAATTTTTTGTCAATTCTCTTAATTGGTCCAATTGTTCTAATATTGGTAATGAATTTAACTCCTTACCTTGATTCAGGCCTATTTGATAATAGTCCCCAACTAAATTTACTATTCTAACAATCAATTCTTCTTTTAAATACATTTTATATTTCCTCCCCTGAATGTACTTGAACTTTTCCACACTAGAGATTCCTTGTATCATTATTAATACTTTCCACTACATATTGATTATATTAACTAATTAGTTTACTATCCTGTCTTTCTTTGCTTTCATTAGACAGATTTAGCACTGTATTACAAAATAGAGGACGATCGAAATGTGATCATCCTCTAGTCCTTATATAACTAATGCGCCAGTTAGTTGAACAAGCGATTGTTAATGTAACTGGCTAATTGAGCTTCGCTCAATATTAAATGGGTGATTTTGATTTATTCCAAAATCGTTTATAAATAAAAAAAGAAAGAACAAACCAAAACAATGGAACTCCTTGGAAATAAAAAAAACCGACCCAAAAATCAAAAAATGTACTATTTGGATCGTCAGTTGCCATACCACCAATAAATAAAGATAGAGGTAAAAACAATACATTAACGATGGAACTTAAAGTAAGAGAAATTTTAGCAAATCTCTTCTTAAATATAAGGTATAACAAGGTTAAAACTATAAATAAAGAAACAACTGATATGATAGGATGGGAAACTATCAAAGCAGCATAACCTATTAAGTATTCAATTATAATCATCATTTTCTCCCTTTATATGAAATTACTATCCTGTGTTGTTATCTAAAGCAGCGTTAGTTGCATTAGTTTATTTAAATTTCTATAAATATAAAAACAGAAACTACAGTTAAAAATAAACAAATAAATAGTAAAATAATTCTTTTCCCAAGTATTGGCGACTTTTCAAATATAAAACTAATGATCGCTTCTGGAACCGTTCCACCATATATTGATAATGAGTCAATTTTACTTTTAGATGCAAATAAACTATAAATTATTCCATAACTACCTATACCTATCATTAAAATTGAAAGTAATTTATAAACCATCATAACTCTCTCCAATAACTTCTAATTTAATAATAATTATAACATTCCTTATTAACTATTCAGCCATAAAGTGAAATAGAGGATGATCATTTAAATGATCACCCTCTGTTTGTTTTACAACTAATGCGCCAGTTAGTTCAATAAGGAATTGCATTTAATTACTCTTAATCAAGATAATGCGGATTGTTATGTCGAATACATCCAAATAGATAACAAGTACTTTCAATACTAGGATGAAAATCGAGCAGAGGTCGTTGTCCATTTAATATTTTTTGAAAAGACTTCTTATAAAATGAGATATCAGACCTTAAATCATCAATGTACTCTTGCTTGTCTTCATAACTCCATTCCTCGTCATCATCTATCAAGGTTTCTTCAATTTCTTTCTCAGCATTTTTAATGACGTCTGTAAAAACCTTATTCATTTCACTGTTAGAACCTAATTGTTTAAGTGAATATAAATAGCTTGGAATCCATAATTTTGAAAAACTATACTTATTTTCACGATAAATGTCTGCTACTTTTTTATAGTCCTCTATTTCATAAAATAGTTCGGCAATATCAATTTCCTCAAAATATAAGTCGGTATCCTTACAATTAGTAATCAGCTCATTTGCAATTTGTTTTGCCTCTAAAACTCTTCCTAATCTAGTTAGACACATACCTGTGCTAAGCATTGGATATAAGCTTAGATTCTCATTCCCTCTTTTTAAATTAGCTAAATTAAAATACTTATGAGCCTCATCCATTGAAGAAGTATAATAGTGACATACACCCATATTATTCAAATTTTCTAAAGTCGGTTTAATAGATATTGATTTTCCCAGTAATTCCTTAGCTCGGATATAATCTTTATTTATAGCATATATTTCTCCTAGGATTGCATATGGTATATGAGACTTAGGCTTTAGTTCTATAGTTTTTTCTAATAAATCAATTGCCTTATCTTCTCTATACCTCCATCCATCATCCTCAGGCTCACCTTCTTTAAAATAAAAATAACCTAAATTGTTCAATGACTGAACTGATGGCTTAATATTTGCAGCTATTTTAAAATATTCAAAGGCTTCTTCAAATTCATTTACTTCCATTGAGGCAATTGCAAGATCGTTTAAAATATTTACATTTTCAGGATCGGCCTTTAACTTTTCACGTAAATCTACAGCTAATAAATTGAAGTCTTCCATCCGTTATCTCCTTAATCATGAGGAACTCCTTTCCTCATTACACAATAATATGGGAACTAGCTACTTTGTCTCGAACTCTTGCATCCGTTAGTTCAATAAGCAACATTAGTTAATCTATTAATTCATTTAAAAATTCAAATGGATTCTCGCAAAATTTGAATGCGTTTGATTCTCTAATAATTGTAATTAAATTTTCCAACGTTGCCTTATAAAACACATTTCCTTTAAATATTTTTGCATTATTAGAAACAATAAAATTAACAATTTCATTTAGAGTTTCTTTATTTATATTTCTAACATCAATTCTACAATGTATATCAGATAGAATATTTCCATCATAAGAAATTTCCAAACAAGTCTCGTCAGTTTTTCCATACTGAATAATTTCATGTGACCAACTTATTTCTGGATGTAAGACTTTTGAAATTTTTAAAAGTGATTCTCTGTTAAGTTGCGATTCTCTCCATTCAAGGATATCTTCTTCTTTTTCCAGTATTTTGCTACTTTTCTTCACTATAAAAAAAGGGGTTTGCCATAAAGCCATGTTTAAATCCCACCTAAATAATAAATATTTTTTTACATATTATCGGTATGTTTTGTTATATTTTCAGAATTCCCCATTAAACTGGACGATACAATAATAAAAAGACTGCCTTAGCAGCCTTCCTGGTGTTCAACTAACGCGCCAGTTAGTTCAATAAGAAATATTTAGTGTCATTATAATATGTACGAACCGATTATGCGATCAAGCTTTCTAATATCAATCTGTTTGTCTAAATTTAATTTAAAATGACCTGCCTTTGTCCAAAGTTCCAGCTCTGCATTAAAGTCTAATAATCCACCTGCATTTTCACTTGAATACATAATAATACTCTTAAATGGGATTGTGTAAACTTCGACTTTCTTTCCAGTAATTCCTTGCTTATCAGCTATAATAAGACGTTTATTAGTAACAACAGCTGTGTCTCTAATTGTCTTATAAGCAACTTCAGCTACTTCTCCTTCAACTAATATCTCTTTGACTTCACTTGGTACTTCTGTTTCTGAAATAAATGTCCATGCCTTTAGTGTACTAATTGCCATAAAAATCACTCCTATCCCATTTTTTTTAGATTTTACTTCCTTCATGCTTTAATTTAAGATTACCTTTTTGACTTTTTATACTCCTTCCTTGTTCGAAAGAAAAGGATTAACATACCCAATATTAAATACAAAGGTTGTATATCAAAGTCATTTTCAATAACTAAGTTCTTAAAAAAAACAAAGCCACCATACAATATCCAAAAGAATGTAAAATACATAGCAAACCACCAAACTCGTGTATACATACCCAACCTCTTTTTTATCTATCATAACATTTATAGTGTGAAATAATGTTAAATTTTGGAAATTTCATTTACATTCTTGTACAACTATCCTGCTATTTAGCATAATAAAAAGACTGCTGAAGCAGTCTTAGTGATATTCAACTAACGCGCCAGTTAGTTTAATATGATGAGAATTTAATTTAACAACTCTAATAAATAACTATAAAATTGGACGCTCAATGGTATTAAGAATAAGTGTGCAATAAGTATTGACCAAGTTATTTTATTGTTTTTATTCCATTTTATGGGTTTAAAAATGAGATTCAAAATTATAGAACCTACAATACTAATAAATAGTAGATAGCAATTATAAATCATATCCGTAGTAGCTGTTGAAAGAGTAGGATCACCCGACCCCATAGCTAATATTAAATACAATGGTATACTCACAGGAAAAACTAATAAAAAGGAAAATAAATAAATTAAAGTACCTAATATTATTATTTTATTACTCTTTTTTTTCAACTCATTTGCCCCTTAATCTTTTTCAATTGATTTGTCTTCTAGATGAAACACAACAATACCTTACGGAATAGCTAAGTATTTTTTTATTTTAACAGTAGTGTCCTTCAAATACTCTTAAAAACTATCATGACATTTAGAGCATAAAAAAGGCTGCATAATAGGCTTTGTTGTTATACAACTAACGCGCCAGTTAGTTCAATAAGGATATGCTATGAACTATCTACCTTATAAACTATTCTTTGAACGTTTTCCTTTTATCCTTTTACGTAGGATTAAGACAACAATACTCGTCATCAGCAATAATATTGGGATTCCTTGAATAAATAAAAATCCAAATAAAAATCCTTGCCACATTTCTGCATCGTTCGTTGCGCTATCCGTTCCCATGCTTCCGATAAAGTAAGCCAGTGGAATTGTAAGTATATTAAATACAATGCTCATCCCAAAAAATGATTTGCTATAAGACATCGTTCTAAATATTTTATTTTCGCTGTCCAATATGATTCTCCCTTTTCAATACATTTTCACTTTAATTATATCAATTCTTATGCAACTCTCCTTAAGTTAGCGCAAATAAAAAAGATCGACTAACAGTCGATCGTGTTGTTCAACTAAAGCAGGCGTTAGTTGCATAAGATTACGATTTGCAAGTGCAAATCAATCATAGATTCCCCACTCGAACAAAAAGTAATGACTTTCAGATTGTCCGAATATGTAATCATACATATACCCTCTTTTAACTTGTATTACTTCAACATCTCTTAATCTGCTATCAAGTTCACTAATAGCTAATTTTGTGGCATTAACAATAACTAAATAATTTCTAAATCTACCTAAAAAATCATCTATATTTATTGACTCTATGCAAAAAGTTGCTTTCGGATAATATGTATTAATCCATATATTTTTAAGTGCTGCTTTCCATTCTTCATCTGAGGGGCTTGGCTCCTCTTTAATATTCCATTCCTCTAAATCAAACAATTCTTTTTTAAATAATGCAGAAAATGCCGTTTGAATATTATCAAATTGTCCTTTTTCTGTGAAAATAAAGTTTACTTGCTTTACGTTTTCTTTAAATTCATATACATCAAACAATAAATTTGTAATACTTACGTTTGCGATTTGTTCTGCGAATAAATTGCGATCTTCAAACAATTCATGAATTTCTTTTTTCATAATTTCCAACCTTTTATTTTTTGGTCATTTTTCTTTAATTATTTAAATCTCTTTGTTTAACTAACGTGCCAGTTAGTTAAATACGAATTACTAATTAACAAATACGAATTTATTGTGATGTTTTATCCAATCAAATAATTTTAACAATTATTGGGATACCAGAGTCCTGCGGAAATAGCCAAATAGCGACAATTATACTTGATAATACAACAATTGTCCATATAATCCCCTTAGAGATTACATTCAAGAATCTTATGACTGTACAGCCTATGGTTGCAATCAACATGTTTATTACAAAAATCTGTGGGAACGCTATGATTCTTCCTAGTCCTGTATATGGAAAGAAAAATGTGCTCTTTTAGTTGAATAATACTTCATTAAATTGTCTCATCTTGATTTTTAATTCCTTTTTCCTTTAGATAATTAGCATAAGCATCTTTTACTTTATCTGCTTTTGGCGCTACTTTTGAAAGTCTTTTGCTAATGTCGTTTAGTAAATATAGTCCTCTAAACAAACAACCAAGGACAATTCCAAAAGCTATAATACCTCCAACTAATGGTCCCATCATTAGAAGAAGATAACCTAATATGGTCGCTAAAACTATTGATAAAAACAATTTCATAAGAACTCCCCTTTATTCTTGCTTTTCAACAAACGCGCCAGTTAGTTGAAGAAAAGTAAAATATTAATTCAATTAGGATATACCTTTTTTTCTCATACTTAGTAATTTTATAACTATTCTTGCTACACAAATAATAATAGTTAACAATCCAAATACAATCCATAAATAGAGATTATTAAAAAATAGTCCAATCAGTAAAAATACGCCTAATGTAGAAAGAATAAAACTATCTAATTTATTAGGAACATTAACTATTGCGTGCATTATAAGGATTAAAGCATAAATAAATGTTGAAAATTTTACCCAATAAAACCCAAAGTTTATTGAAAAAACAAAGAACATAGGACCAAAAATAGATAATATATTTAAAATTTTTTTCATATCGTTTCTCCGTATTCTAATTTATTTAATTCCTCCAATTTAAATTAGTACCATTCATATATTTGTAACTTCATTTTAATTTTATCATCAAGCCAAAAAGTATTAATCAATCAAAAGACTCATGCAAATAGCAATTATTAAATTAAACTAAACTGCATATAGTCCAATAAAAAATAGACCACCGAAGTAGTCTATTGTTGTTCAACTAAAGCGCCAGTTAGTTGAATTAGAATATTATATTTCCATCATTAATAGTTGAATATCATTTTGTAGATCAGTTTTTTCTAATTCATCACCTAAATATGATTCAATCATTATTATCGGGTACCTATTTAAGTTAAGAATGTAATGTTTTAGTTTTAAAAATGTACTTAATGGAAAATCATGTTCATACCAGGTCTCGCGATAGCCAACAATACCATATTTTTTTATTAATTTGTCTATTTCTTTTATTACGGCTTTTAAAAATTCATTATAAGAACATGTAGTTTCGATTTTCACTTCAGGATTTAATTTCAAACTAAGATCCTCAAATCCTATTATCTTAATATGTAAATTATCATCTATTAATTTAAAAACGATATTTGTGCCTGCTGGTTCAGATTCCCATTCTAAACTTGTAATCGTCTTCTGCTCATCATCAGGTAAGCAATACTTATTCAATTGTAAAAGTGCGTTAAGAAAATCGCCTAACCCATCTGTTAAATAACTTATACCAAAGTAATGTTCTTGATTATTAATTTCAATGATACCGTCAGCCCATCCTAAGCCAGTAAGTTCATATTCAAACTTCATCTCTTCACCTCAATTCGTATTGTTTAACGCGCCAGTTAGTTCAATAAGGATTTTTATTTTACATCAACAATAATCTGACCAAATAAATTCTCTCCAACATAGATATTTAACGCCCACATACCTTTAGATGGCAATTTCATTCCAGCAGGTATATCAGCATGACCGTTGACCACTGCTGGGACTGAACCAGGCGACCAAGCTTGAATTTTGCTATCACTTAAATAGATGGCTTGAGTCACTTCATTTGTATCTTTTTTAACGGCAATTACATTTACAACTCCTGAAGGAATGTCATTTCCGAACAAATGGATCATGTACTTATTTGGTGTATTTACTTTCCAAGGAGTTGATAGGATCGCCACTTTCCCTTCTATTCCTCTTAATTCAAACGTTTCATATTTGAATGTAGGACTTTCAATCCATTCAATATTCTCCATAACTGATATATCAAAAAATTTAGGAGGTACTTTTTCAATTGGAATTTTCACTACTTGATCAACTCGACCACAAGCAGTTAAAACCAATAAAGTTATAATGAATAGCATTTTTTTCACTTTGAATTCTCCTTTGAATGATTATTCTATATGATATATTTCTCCTCATTATGTAAGATTCCTTGTTAAACTAATCTGCCAGTTAAACATTAAAAAAAGACCGACTAAATTATCGATCATGCAGTTCAACTAATGCATGCGTTAGTAGCTTAAAGATATTTCTATTTTTCGTTTTCAGCAACCCAATTGTTTTTAATTAAGAGGTAAAAAGGTAAAAACCAAGTATTATAGATATAACTCCACCTAACCTTGCAATTATAAGGGCTGCAGTACTAGGTTCTGCATCTTTGAACTTCCAACCTTCACTTATATACCATGAAACTTTTGGAAAAAATGTACCGATAATTCCTAAAATAATAAAAATCAATGCAAATAAGACCATGACCATATTTCTCCATTCATAAATAGTATAATAGCAGTCTAAAACTTTAAAAAATTTCCAAAGTTTTACAATTTTATTTATATAAATTATTCTATGGAATGTTTCTTTATCCTCTATGGGTATATTTGAAAGCCCCGTGTAGCTTGATAAAAAAGTTCTTTACTAATTGTATTAATTAACACAAAAAAAGATCCTATTTTTGAGAAGGATCTTTATTTTTCTTATTGAACTAATGCTCTCGTTAGTTCAACAATGTTCAATAGTATGTAATCCATGTTCCTTAGCATATTCGTTTATTTGTCCGATTAATTTGTCTCTATAAATTGCAGTAGAACTTGGAATAATTCTGGGAGTATCGCCGGTTGGAAAAGTATATTCAGGAAAAATAATAAAATTATTTAAATCCATTTTTTTTATGATATACTCATTGCACTCGTACTCGCCATTCCTGATATGATCATTTGTTATAAAATTAATTATTCCCTCATAAAAATCCTGATAAGTAATTTCAGTTTCTAAAAAAACTTCAATGACATTATCCACTTAATCAAACTCCTTTTTAAAATTGAACAATATTTACCTAGATATAATTTTCTAATTTTATTCATGTCCTAATTTTATCATTTCTTATTCAACTAAACTTCCATTTACTTCAATAAAAAAACGAGTTGCATGCAACTCGAGATCTTCAACTAACGCGCCAGTTAGTTTAATAAGGCAAAAGTTATTACCACTTATCAGAATGCCAATAATCTGGCTCCCCAAAAAGTAATGAACTTTCAATAGTTTCTTTATACTGCTCCCAATCAAAATAAAAAGGTCCTATTCCGTAAAAATTTACTAATTTACTTTTCCAATCCAGATTATTTTCATATCCTAATTTATACCAAATAATTGTATTATCATCTATTGAACTCCGTTTAACTTTTAACGAAACAGCACCGCAACCTAAGTCAGTGCATGGACAAATATATATTGAATTTCTATTACTCTCCTCAAAGTCCGAATTTGCTTTTAATAATAATCTATCAATTTGTTCTTGTTGATACTCTTTTGGACCCCACCCTAAGCAAGTAACTAAATCCTTTTCTTCAATTTCCTTAAAATTATTTAACGGTATTCCATCAATTAGAAAATTAGCAAAAACTATTTTACCAGGATAACCCTCACTTATTTGTTTTTCGATACTTAACTTAGATATCTTCGGCACATAATCATCCCCACATCAATTACTTAAATACTCTTTTAATTAAGAGTAGCAAAAGTAACTTTAATTTCACACTGCTTATTTCACTCTCCTGATATTTAATCAAACAAAATAGACTGCCGAAGCAGTCGATCTTTGTTCAACTAAAGCGCCAGTTAGTTCATTAAGATTTTTTTATGTATTTATTTTACAATTAATTTAGTTCGAAGTATTTTCCAATAACTCCAAATAATCCACCGTTGATCATTATTATTACAATAGCTAATTTAAAATTAATTATCTTACCTGAAATTCTAGGTATATTTGTTATGATTAAGAAAATTAACACACCGCATACCATACCTGATAGTCCATACATAAGTATATTTGAATAATGGAAAAAACCTGCTACGGTCTCAGAGAGCAAGCTTGTATAAGCACCAATAAAAATAAACGTTATAAACAAATCGAGTCTCATAATAACAAAATCCCCTTTTTCTCTTCACCTTTTAAAAACTATAAAAATTATATTTTTCTTACTAGGTTAATAAAAAATCAGTACTTCTAAATAGATATTAAATATTGAAGGTGAATAATCCTTTTTAAACATTAAAAAATGAGTAGCCAATGGCTACTCATCCTGTTGAACTAACGCGCCAGTTAGTTGAACAACCTTTATTAAATACTTTCATCTAATCTCCTTTTTGAGAGTATTAGATTTTATCCGTGGCATCTTGATTTAATAAATTCATTTGTATCTGTGTAATGGTAATTAATATAGCAGTTAGTAGTGAGGCAACCCAAAAATTTAACTTCCAATAAAAAATTCCAATACCAATAATATACAATGGCCAAAATTTTTTTACTCTAATATATTTTTCTTTTTTAGATAATTTATGAAAAAGCAAAGGTTTCCCCTCCATAATACTTCTAATACTATAAGTTATTCATTTTCAATTTGTATATTACTTTTGTTCTTTATAAGCCTTAATCGTCAGGTAAGCAATAAAAATAGACTACCGAAGTAGTCCTCAATGTTCAACTAACGCGCCAGTTAGTTCAATAAGCTTTTTATAATTTAACCTTGTTTATTTAAAGGAATATCCATATATCTTATGTATTTATTAGGTTCAATCTCTTGATAGACCCTTAAAAATTTCACATTAAAAGTTGGATAAGGAATTAATTCATTTTCAGCTTTTTTAGCCATCTCATCTAATTCTTCAACTTTTAAACCATAATTTGATTGTCCTAATGTTAAATGTGGTATATAGTTTTCAAGTTCTAGATATTTCTTGATTATGTCTTCTGAAGGAGAAATTGCTCGAACAAGTTTATTATGTAAATTGTGTATTTCTGTAGATTCAACACTTAGGAAAAGTACACTTTCACCAAAGAACTTAGGCTTACTTAAAGATACTTCGAAAGGTGGAAAATCTTCACAAACTTTCATAACTTGAATTAACCAATCTTTATCGGATGTTAAACCACCTTGTGCTTTTATTGTTATATGTGGTTCAACTACATTAGTTAGAGCATTGTTCCTCCATTGGTGTTGGAATTCTATAGTTCTTTCCATATATTCATCTGGTGCGACAATTCCAATAAAATACTGCATTTATTTCCTCCAAATTTACTTATTTATAGTAATATTTCTCATAAAATATTAATTTCCCTTCAATTACCTAACTACTAAAATCAAAAAGAGATGCCCCAAGACATCCCCAAATAATACTCTTGTTCAATAAGAAAAATTTTAATTTTATCCCCTATAAATTTTTCTACTTAATCTATTAACCCCAAGTCCCCTATCTTATGACGTTTTTAGAATTGACAGCTTCTACAAAAATAAAATCTGACCTCTTTAACTGTTTAATATCAATAGATGGCGTTTGCTTAGCATTTGGAATAACAACTTTTTCTTCAGTTCCCTCTAACATTCTTTTCATCACATGACAAGCTAACAATGTAAGGATAAATGCTATACTCGGACCAAAGACAATCCATTGATCAAGCATTAACTCCTGGTACTTAGCACCGATTAACGCGGACCATTCATTAGTGATAGGGACTTTGCGACAGTTTACCGGGTCATAGCAAAACAATCTGCTACCACCGACAAATACCCCAAATACACCTAAGTGAACAAGTAATAAAAGGGTACTAATCATTTGTTGAACAATCATGAGTAAGGCTCTAGAACGCAGAAACGGGATGACGTGTTTTTGAATGACACGAATTTTCGTTGCACCCATCGCTCTTGAAGCGGTAATAAAATCTTCTTTGCTAAAATGACTCACTTCATTGCCTACAACATGAATTAGTGATGGTAAAGCAACAACTGTTAGCCAAAAAATGATTGATGCTATATAGGAAAATCCTTTTGTAGCATCACTAAATAGATTCACCTCAAAGAACAGCATGACTAGTAGAATGGCTGGTATAAAACGGAATGCTCTTTCAAATGTTGTAAGAAAAGATCTCATCTTCTTTAAATACATCCCATAAAAAATCCCAAACCCAATACCTAACACGACGCGTAAAAAACTAACGCTCAAACCAATTAAGATGGTGTATCTCGCTCCATCAATTACTGACCAAAAGGTGTTTTTGCCTTGACGGTCGACGCCAAATGGATAGTCTAGACTAGGTGGAAATGGTAGAGATTTCGCGATATTACCATTTTCATCATACAAAAATGTTGGTGGAGCCTTTATGTGTTCTTTTAATCCATACGTATAAAGAAAACTGAACGCAATCAAACCGACCAGAAAAAGGATTGAAATTAAAAAAGGGATGCGTTTCCAACTTTTTTTCATTGTGTTTGCTCCTTTCCGGTTAATTTGATTGCAATGCCATTAAAGATCATTTCAATCAAGAAGAAAGGTAAGAATAAAGCGACCAAGCAGACGTAAAATGCGTCAGGTGTTTTTAATGCAGTATAAAGTAACTGAAAAAAACCATGAATATTAAACAGGTATTCAACGACTAATAGATTCGATACAAGTAGCCAAAACAAATAATGAGAATGTGAAAATAGCGTGACAACTACATTTCGTAGGATATGCTTCAAGAGTATCCATCCATTTGAAAGTCCTTTTGCTTTTGCAAACTCGACATAAGTCTTCTTACTTTCTTCTTCAATCGCTAAAAACGTCATTTGGAACAACATAATCCCAGGGAGAATCGAAACGACAAGGATTGGTAATAGATACACTTTCTCTATTCCAGCGATTGGATCAACAATTAGAATATTGGTCTTTTTATAGATCCAAATGATGAATAACTGAACAGCGAATATGAACATCACATCTGGAATGCTTTGTAAGAGAAATAAGCATTCTTTGACGAATTTCCGCATCTTGGGTGATAAAAGATAAGTTCCATACGAAAACAAGATCCCAAGGGCGAACGCACAGATAAAAGCTGATGATAAAATGATAAACGAATAGAGATAAGGCTCTTTCATGTAACTCCATAGAGGTGTTTCTTTTTGGAAAGCCCCTACTAGGATGATCATTTCTTTTAAATGAATAAGACTATGACCAAACATTTTTGTTTGTTCTACAAACCCGTGGAGCAGATCATTTTTTGATGTATGTATGCTAGCTGAAAATAAAACAATTATGCCAATCAAAATGATTGTAAATATTAATTGGTAGAATTTTTTCATTAGATAATAGTGTATTCTCATTTGATCGTGTTCTCACTCCTTCATATCAAAATTCTTTCCAGTAATTAATTAAGATTAATATTAAAGACACTATTGTAAATGCTAACGATACAAGAAATGAAAAAGATTTTTGAGTTACTACAAATGGACTAACATTTCCACTTGAAACCTTCATACCTGTCTGTGATTGAGCGCTTACATTAATACTGTTGGATGCATATCCGCCACTACTTGTAAAAAATCGGACGATTATCGTTACTATCAAACCTACAAAAAATGCATAGTCAATCATTTTACCATGCATAAAATCTGAAACAATCCATGTAAGTCCAAATAGAATTCCTAGAGTAATGATTGCAAAAATAAGTTTCTTCATACCTACAGTCCTTTCAATTGTAAATTCTAATTATCTCCATTTTAAACCACGATGGAAAATATTGTAAGAAAAATTAGAATTTAGCGACAAAGCAACCGAGTTATGTACACAAAAATAAGACGATTAACATAATACCCATAGATATTATGTTAATCGTCTTTATTCTAAAGAATTATTTAAAATTAGGTCTGGATAATTAATTAAATCAAATTTTTATATGTTCTTTTTTAACTAATGCGCCAGTTAGTTCAATAAGAATTTAGTGGTATTCCATGTATTTTTGATTGAATAAAATACGTTTCTTCATATTCTGATTTGTAATAACCTACATTATATTTATCCTGATCTATAAATTCTCTAAATGAAATAGGAATTTCACAACTCCAATTCAAGCCACTAGGTAAGTGCGGAAAATAATCATCATTTGGATTTGGAGTATGTATATAAACTGCATCAGAACCAGTATCCTCTTCATGGATACAAATCCATGATTGATAGGGAACTTGAAAAGATTCCAGTTCTTTTAACAATTTCTCGTATAATATTAATTGGGCTTTTATATGTTCTCTTCTTACTTTCAAACTTTGATTTCCTACTCCATAAAAATCTAGGTGTATATGCCAAAAGTAAAACCGAGACTCATTATCAATCTCTAAATTAAAAAAATCTACTTTTCTCCATAATTTACGAAAATAACGCTTCTTTCCACGGAATTTTTTCAATGTTAACCTCCTACTAAAATACCCTAGGTTACTCACCATCATTTATTCGAGATTGATATCAAAAATTTTTTTCTGTTCAACTAACGCGCCAGTTAGTTGAACAAGAAGTATAAAAATTTAATACCAAATCTCACAGTTAGGCTGCAGTTCTTTAAACTCTTTAATCTCTTTCTCGGGAATATCAGTTCTTGCTACACTCAAAATT
>Ga0209025_1001423_pt1 | contig 31630 bp, 27 predicted proteins | sample AraplaMF_Col_mLB_FD_184256 | JGI IMG/M metagenome (GOLD analysis project Ga0209025, IMG submission 184256) | Arabidopsis root microbial communities from the University of North Carolina, USA - plate scrape MF_Col_mLB (SPAdes) (version 2) | ecosystem: Host-associated > Plants > Roots > Endosphere... | reverse complement strand
GAGGATGCCGCTCCAGAAGGTCGGCATGCTCTGGGCGGCGAGAACGAGACCGGCGGCGATCCTGGCGGCGGTGCTGTCGCGGAACAGCGCAAGCAGGACGCCGACCGGGATTCCGATGCCACAGGCGATGATCAGCGCGCCGCCGGCCAGCATCAGCGTGTAGGGCATGCGCGAGGCGATGATGGTCGTCACCGGCACGCGCTGGACGACGGACTGGCCGAGGTCGAAGCGTACGAGATGCCCCAGGAAATCCAGATACTGGACGATCAGGGGCCGATCGAAGCCGAGCGCATGGCGCAAGGTCTCGATATCGGCGGCTGTCGCGGTCTCCGGCACCAGGAGAAAGGTCGGGTCCCCCGTCAGACGCTGGACGAAGAAGATCAGCGTCGCGACGCCGAAGAGCGTCACGAGCGCCTGCCCGCCGCGCCGGAGGAGGAAGGTCGCCATCCCCTTCAGTCGGTCCAGCGCATGCGGTTCAGGAACAGGCTCTCGTTTGGTGTGGGGTGCCATTCGAGGCTGCGTGTCGCGCCGTAGATCGCCGAGGATTGGTAGAGCGGCACGACCGGGACATCCTTTGCGACGATGTCGTGGATCGCTTTGTAGCTGGCCTGGCGCCTGGCCGGGTCCAGTGTCTGGCGCGCCGCCTCGAGCAGCTTGTCGGTCTCGTCATTGCGATAGGCCGCCCAACCGCTCGAGCGGTGAAGCAAGGGGAAGAGCACGCCGTCCGCATCCTGGCAGGCGCAGGACCAGCGACCGAAGCTGAGTGACGGGATCGTGTCCGGGCCGGACTGGGCGCGGCGCAGATAGCTCGCCATGTCCGAGGTCGCGATCTTCACGTTCAGCCCGATATCGGTGAGCTGCTGCTGAATCGCCTGGACGATGCGCTGGTCGAAGACCGGAGCGGTCGCGAGCTCGACCTCCGTCCTGGCGGCCGCGCCCGCTTCGGCGACCAGGGCCTTGGCGCGGGCGGGATCGTAGGGCAGTGCCTTGACATCATCAGCCCAGCCGAAGGCGACCGGCGTCAGCAGCTCCGGCACCGGCTTGTCGTAACCGCCGAGGATACCCTCGGTGAGACCGTCCTTGTCGATGGCATGGGCGACAGCCTGGCGGATCTTCGGATTGTCGAAAGGCGGCTTGATGGTGTTGAGCCGCAGATAGGCGACGCGCTCGGTCAGGGCCATCAGCGGCTTGGCGCGCTGCGAGGACTTGAGCTGGCCGGCCTGGTCGCTGTCCAGTGCGACAGCGAGGTCGGCCGTGCCGGCCTGCAGATTGGCGAGACGCGTCGCGCCGTCGGGAACGGCCCGGAAGAGTGCGGTCTGGAAGGGACCCTTGGCACCCCAATAGGCGTCGTTGCGCGTCAGCGTGACGGCGATGCCGCGTTGCCAGGAGTCGAATTTGTAGGGGCCGCTGCCGACCGGCTTCAGGTTGAAGGCGTCCTTGCCCACTGCCTCGACCGCGGCCTTGGGAACGACCGACAGCTTCACCAGCTGGGCGAGCAGGGCAGGGTATGGGCCGGACGTCGTCAGCGTCACCGTATGCGGGCCGCTCGCGGCCGCCTCGACGATCTTGTCGAACTGACCGAGCTGGGGACTGCCGAAGGCCTTGTCGGTGATGCGCTTCACGGAGAAGACGACATCCTGCGGCGTCAGCTTCGAACCGTCATGGAAGGTGACGTCGTCGCGGATCGTGAACTCGATCTGCGTGTCCGAGAGCTGGTGCCAGGCCGTGGCGATCTGCGGAGCGATCTCACCCTTGTCGTCGCGTGTGACCAGATTGTCGAAGATGTTGCGGTAGACGTAGTAGCTGTCCGAATTCCATTGCAGATGCGGGTCCAGCGAAGACGGTTCGCCCGAGAGATCGACGGTGAAGCGATCGCGGCCGGCCTGGGCGTCGGCGGCCCCCAGGACCAGCGTGGCGATGACGAGCGTGCGAGTGCACCAATGCCGTTTTCTTCCCATCTCAGCCTCCCTTTTGCGTCTGCGTTCAGTCGGTCCAGCGGATCCGGTTCAGGAAGAGGCTCTCATTCGGCGTCGGCGTGAACTGCACCGGCTTGGCCGCGCCATATCCGGCGACGGTCTGGTAGAGCGGAACGACCGGCAGCGTCGCGGCGATGATCTCGTGCACCTTGCGGTAGTCGGCCAAGCGCGAAGTCGGGTCGCGCGTCGCGCGTGCACGATCGAGAAGGCCGTCGACCTCCTTGTTCTCGACGATCGTCCAGCCGCTGCCGGCGTGAAAAAGCTCGTAGAGGGCGCCGTCCGCATCCTGACAGGCGCATGACGAACGGCTGATCGCCAGCACCGGCGCTTCGACGGGGCCGCGCTGGGTACGCTGCAGGAAACTCGGCGTATCGATCAGCTCGATCGTCACGTCGAGCCCGACATCGTGCAGCTGCTGTTGAATCACCTGAACGACGCGCTGGTCGAAGAAGGGCGCGGTCGTGAGCGGAATCGTGACCCTGGCAGCCGCCCCCGCCTCGGCGACCAGCGCCTTGGCGCGGGCCGGGTCGTAGGCCGGCCCCTCGATGCCCTCGGCCCAGCCGAAATGGGCAGGCGTCAGCATCTGCGCGATCGGCTTCTCCTGGCCGCCGAGGATGCCGTCGATGATGCCTTGCTTGTCGACGGCTCGCGCCACGGCCTCACGGATCTTCGGATTGTCGAAGGGCGGGCGGTTCGGGTTCAGCCGCAGATAGGCGAGGCGTTCGGTCAGAGCCGTCAGCGGCTTGGCGCGCTGCGAGGATTTGAGCTGGGCGAGCTGGTCGCTGTCCAGGCCGACACCGAGATCGGCACTGCCCGCCTGCAGGTTGGCAAGGCGCGTCGCACTATCGGGCACTGCTCGAAAGAGGGCGGTCTGGAAAGGCCCCTTCGTCCCCCAATAGCTATCGTTGCGCGTCAGCGTGACGGCGACACCGCGCTGCCAAGTTTCGAACTTGTAGGGGCCGCTGCCGACCGGTTTCAGGTTGAAGGCATCCTTGCCGACAGCCTCGACGACCTTCTTCGGCACGATGGAGAGCTTCACGAGCTGGGCCAGCAGGGCGGGATATGGCCCGTTGGTGACGAGCTTGATTTCGGTCGGCGACAGCGGGATCGCCTGCACGATCTTGTCGAACTGGCCTCGCTGCGGGCTGGCGAAGCCCCTGTCGGTGATGCGCGCGATACTGAAGGCGACATCGTCGGCCGTGAGTTGCGAGCCGTCATGAAACGTCACGTCCGGCCGCAAGGTTAAGGCGATCTCCGTCTCGGACAGGCTGCGCCAGGCCGTGGCGATCTGCGGGACGATCTCCCCCTTGTCGTCGCGCGTGACGAGATTGTCGAAGATGTTGCGGTAGACGTAGTAGCTGTCGGGATTCCACTGGAGCTGAGGATCGAGCGTCGAGGGTTCGGCTGCGAGGTCGACGACGAAGCGGTCTGCGCCGGCAATGGCGGGCGTCGCGCAGGCGAGAATGGCTGCAACGAGCCGAGGGAGCGACCTGCGCATCACTATTCCTCCCGTTTCGTCGCCGGCAGCACCGCCATCGGATTTGGGGGCATCGGCTTCCGGCGGTGCCGCCGCCGCGGTGCTGGACGACCGTGAGGCGAGAATGTGAGCATGGCGCGAGCGACGGCGATCTCGAACCGGTCGATCTCCGCATGAATCAGGTTTTCGGCGGAGACGGCATCGCCTGCGGCCAAAGCTTCGATCAGCGGGCCGAGGTCGGCGGGCGCCACCGATTGCCCGGCCATCTCCAGCGCACTTACCGTCCGCGAGATGCGGTCGGCGAGCTCTGCGAACCACCGCTGCGCCAGCGCCCCGGAGGGCGCTGCAAGCATATCGCGAATGCGCCGCTCCGCAGCGCGGGCGGTTGCGACGACGGCAGGTTCCTGCCGTCCCGCCGCGGCGTCGATCACGGCGACCAGGGGGCGCATTCCCCGCATCTCCTCAGCCGACAACGAGCGACGGGCGAGGGCTGGCTCGAGCTGCCGCCGCGCCAGGATCAATGCGGTGACGTGGGGGCCGTCCAGTGGCGTCACCTGCCAGCCCTGCCGCGCCTGCCGCTGCACCAGACCGGCGGCTTCGAGCCGGGTGAGGGCGACGCGGACAGCGGCGCGCCCCAGTCGGAAATGCTCCGCCAGGGTGGCCTCATGGATCATCGAACCAGGGGCGAGTTCGCAGGCAATGACGGCGCGATGAATGCGCTGCAGCGCCACTTCGGTCAGCGGGGCCGCACTTGGCGGCGCCGCCTTCGCGTCGCGTGGGTCAGAAGGCCAGGGCGTGCGATCGAACATGACGCCGTGTTACGCCATAACTGACATCTCACAATTCTCTTTTGAGATATCAGAATGGAAAATTCGTCCCCGGCCGCATGTCGGCACGCGATAAGCCCGCTCGGCGAAACGATCGCTCCTTCCATCAGATCGCGGGTATTGGCGCCGACCTACCTGACTTCATTCACATAGGCGTGTGCGGCAGTCGTCGCGCGGTGCCATCCGAGGATCGTGGGAACGCCTGCCTGATCGTAGGCGACCTCATCGATGGTGAGCACGGCTTCGCGTCCGCGAAGCTCCAGCAACGCGATATCCTCCTCGCCGGCGAGATCGGCGGTGATCTGCTCGCGAACCGCGGAAATCCGGATGCCGTAGCGCTCCAACAGATGGAGGTAGAGCAGAGGCGGCAATTCGTCAGTGTCATGCGGCCAATCCGGCAGCCGCTCCTGCGCCATGACCAGCTTGTCGTGCATCACCGGGCGGCCGTCGACATGGCGGATGCGATGGACCGCAATCACGCCGCCGGTCCTGATCTGCAGCGCCTCGGCCTGGGTCCGGGTGGCAGGCAAGGTCTCGACACTCAGGAACCGGCTCGTCGAGTGCACAAGGCTACCATCCGCCCTGTGCAAGCGAAAATACTGGAAGAAGAAGCGCAGGCTGTGGTGCGGAGAGCGTCCGGTCACCACCGTCCCGGTCTTGCGGCGACGCGTCAGCAGGCCCTCTGCGACCAGATCTGTCATCGCCCGGCGCACCGTGCCGACGGCGATCCCGAAGCCCTGGGCCAGTGAGGTCTCACTCGGCAGGACCATGCCAGGCGGCCATTCGCCGACCAGGATCGCCTCCGACATGTGCCGCTTCACACGTTCATAGAGCGGTGCCGCTTCTCCTGCGCCGAAGTTCGGCAGGGCCGGCATCGAGGCTCCCGCATCGCTGCCCCTTTCGGCGGCAGCGGCCGTCGCTTTTTTAGCATTGACAGAGGGCATGCCGCTGGTTCCTATTTCTATATAGTTTATATGAAAGAGGGAGATCCGCAAATGGTGCTGCCAGCTGCGGCTTTTCGCAGGTTCCATTGCAGGTCACGCCGGCGCGGGACAAGCGCGGCGTCGTCGAGCTGAGCGATGGCCGAGCTTCGGTCCCTTCGGCGGAACGAGACGGCGCTGGCCGAGGCCTGCGGCTGGATCTCCGCCCATGTCGACGATGCGGTTGCCGCGCTCGCCAGGATGATCGCGGTTGACACCTCCTTCCCGCCCGGCCTGGGCTATGACGATTTCGCCGGGCTGATGGAGGAATTCGTCGCGCCGCTCGCTTTTGCGACTGAGCGTGTCAGCGTTCCCGAGAGGCTGTGGAAGATACCGAACGGCCCGGCGCACGGACCGCGCACCAACCTGATCGCCAGGCGTGACAGCGGCCGGCCGGCCTGCGGCCTCTATTTCCATGTCGACACCGTGCCCGCTGCTGCCGGATGGCAAACCGATCCGCTGCGGATGGAGCGGGACGGCGACCGGCTGATCGGGCTCGGCGCGGCCGACATGAAGGGCTGCATCGCCGCTGTACTCCTTGCCTTGTGGGCCGCGCGGGCCTGTGGCGTGGAACTCGCATACGACCCGATGTTGCTGTTCTGCACGGACGAGGAGGGCGGCCTTTACCCCGGCGTCCGCTACCTTGCCGAGCAGGGCCGACTCCCCGGCCACATTCTCAACTTCAACGGCAGCGCCGAGGCGCGGATCTGGGCCGGCTGCTTCGGGCTGTTCAACCTGCTCGTGCGCATCCACGGCGAGGCGGTTCATGCGGGCGAGGGTAACCGCCGCGGGCTCGGGCACAACGCGATGGACGGGGCGCTGCCGCTGCTCAATGCACTCGCCGCCCTGAAGGCACAGATCGCTTCGCGGGCTTCGGCTCTGCCGCCGCCGCCCGGCAAGCCGCCGCTCACGGGACAGCTCAACATCGCCACGATCAAGGGCGGCACCTCCGGCGGCCAGGTTCCCGCCTTGGTCGAGATGACGTTGAACCGCCGCTACGCGCCGGAAGAATCCTTCGAAGCCGCACTGGCCGAGATCGAGGGAACCATCAAGCGCGCCATCGCCTCCGTCCCGGGTCTGACCGTCGAGACGGTGCTCGTCGGCCATCTGGCTCCAACGGACGATCCGGACGGCCCGCACTGGCCGCGCTGGCAGGCGGCGGTCGGCGCCGGCTTTGGCTATGCGCCCGGGGAATTCCGCCGCTGGGGCGCTGCGAGTGCGTCCGATTTCGGTTGGGTCCAAGGCGCGACCGGGCGCAAGGAGGTCTTGCTTGGTGGTCTTGGGCGGCCCTCTCGCAATATCCACGCGCCGGGCGAGCACACGACCAGCAGCGATATCGTCTCGCTGGCGCAGGCCGTGCTGAATTACCTCGCCGCCGATTTCCGGCCCGACATCAATCCCGATCTGAGTCCGTCCTGAGCTGAAGGAGCGTTCCATGCCGAGCATCCATCGTCGCGAGTTTCTCGCCGCTTCGGCCGCCCTGAGCGGCCTCGCCCTGTCCGGCCTGCCGGCCTTCGCGCAGACGCCGCGCCGCGGCGGCACGCTGCGCGTCAGCGTCGATCAGGCGGTCTCCAAGCTGAACCCGCTCCTGACCCGAGTGAACCCGGAATACCTCGTCGCCGAGCTGCTCTATTCGAGTCTGACGCGGCTCAAGGTCGACATGAGCGCGGAGCCCGACCTCGCCGAGACCTGGACGAATTCGGCCGACCTCACCGAATGGACCTTCACGCTGCGCAAGGGCCTGACCTTCCATGACGGCTCGCCTTGCACGGCGGCCGACGTGGTCGCCACCTTCGAGGCGATCCTGGACCCGAAGACGGCTTCGCCCGCGCGCCAGAATGTCGGGCCTGTCGCGAAGGTCGCCGCCAAGGACGAGGCGACGGTCGTCTTCACGCTCTCCGCTCCCTTCGCCGACCTGCCGGTGACGCTGGCCTATCTCAACGCCAAGATCGTTCCCGCCGCTGTGATCAAGGGCGGCCTTGAAAAGCTCGACCGCCAGGCGATCGGCACCGGCCCGTTCAAGCTCGTCTCCTTCGAGCCCGAGCGGCAGGTCGTGGTTACGCGCAACGATGCCTATTACGACAAGGCCCGCCCCTATCTCGACAAGATCGAGGTCGTGGTCTTCCCGGATGTCAGTGCCGAGGCTTCCGCCCTGATCGCGGGCGACACCGACCTGCTCGGCTCCACGCCGCCGACCGAGTTCGGCCGGTTGCAGAAGGCCTCCGGCGTCAAGGCGCTGCGCTTGGCTTCCGGCCAGTTCTGCAACGTCAATTTCGGGTGCGACCAGAAGCCTTTCAACGATGTTCGCGTGCGCCAGGCCCTGGCGCTGACCGTCGACCGTGCCGCGATGGTCGATTTCGTGACCGAGGGCTTCGGTTCGCCGGGTAACGACGCGCCGCTCAATCCCGCCTATCGCTTCTACGCCGACCTGCCGGCCAAGAAGGCTGATATCGCCAAGGCCAAAGCGCTGCTCGCCGAGGCCGGCTACCCCAAGGGGCTCGAGGCGACGCTGATCGCCTCCGATCGGCCGGGCCAGCGCACGCAGCTCGCGGTCGCGCTGCGCGAGATGGCCAAGCCCGCCGGCTTCGACATCAAGGTCGAGACCATGCCGCATGCGACCTATCTCGACCAGGTCTGGAAGAAGGGCTCGTTCTATGTCGGCTTCTACAACATGCAGGCGACGGCCGATGCGATCTTCTCTCTGCTCTACACCTCCAATGCCGCCTGGAACGAGACGCGCTGGAACAACGCCGCTTTCGACAAGCTGGTCTCCGAGGCCCGCACCACGGTCGACGACGCCAAGCGCCGCGCACTCTACGCCGAAGCACAGAAGCTGATGTACGAGGAGGTGCCCTCGATCATCCCGACCTTCTTCGATCTGCTGGCAGGGCAGCGCGACTGGGTGGAAGGCTATCAGCTCCACCCGCGCGGCTCGGTCTACCGGCTCGACTTCGTCTCGCTCGGCGCCAAGGCGCCGAAGCGCGGCTGAGCCGGACGGGACCGCAGCGCCGTGTCGCCGGCTTACGTCCTCAAGCGCATCCTGCTGATCGGCTACACGCTGCTGGTCGTGTCGCTGATCGTGTTCGCGATCACCCAGGTTCTGCCGGCCGACGCCGCGGTGATGATGCTGGGCGAGAATGCGACGCCGGATGCGCTGGCGGCGCTGCGCGCCAAGATGGGGCTGAACGACCCCATCTGGATGCAGTATTTGCATTGGCTCGGCGGCGTCGTCCGTGGCGATTTCGGCGTCTCGATGCGCACCGGCCAGCCGGTCGCGCCCGCGATGCTGGAAGCACTCAGCCGCTCGCTCCTGCTCGCCTTGTTCTCGATCCTGCTGATGCTGGCAGTGGCGATCCCGCTCGGCATCGTCGCGGCGGTGCGGCGCGGCAGGGCGGCCGATCTCGGCGTCAGCTTTCTGTCCTATGTCGGTGTCTCGCTGCCGGAATTCGTCACGGCGACGCTGATCGTGCTGGTGCTGGCCGACTGGCTGCAATGGCTGCCGGCGACCGGCTACGTGCCGCTGACCGAAGACCCGCTGCGTGGTCTGAAGCATCTCGTTCTGCCGGTCCTGACGGTGTCGCTGATCCTAATCGCGCATGTCTCGCGCATGGTACGCTCTGAACTCGTCGACGTGCTGCATTCCGACTACATCCGCGCCGCGCGGCTGAAAGGCCTGTCGAAGCGGCAGGTGTTGTTCAAGCATGCGCTGCGCAACGCGCTGCTGCCGACCATCACCATCGTCGCGCTCGATGTCGGCTATCTGCTCGGCGGCGTCATCGTGGTCGAGGAGATCTTCGCGCTGCCCGGCATCGGCCGGCAGCTCATCGTCGCCATCCAGGCACGTGACCTGCCATCGATCCAGGCCGGGGCGCTGATCATGGCGACGACCTATGCGCTCGCCAATTTCCTCGCCGACGTCTGCTACGCCTGGCTCGACCGGAGGATCCAGTATGATTGAGATCCTCAGGCGCATGCTGCGCTCGCCGCAAGGTGCGCTCGGCCTCGTCATCGTCGGCTTGATCCTGCTCGTCGTCATCGTCGGCCCCGCCTTCGCGCCCTACGATCCCGAGAAGATGGCGCCGCTGATGCGCTACAAGCCGCCGAGCGCGCAGTTCTGGCTCGGCACCGACCAGTATGGCCGCGATATCCTCAGCCGGCTGCTGCACGGCGCCCGCGCCACCGTCTTGCTGGCGGTGCTGGCAACGGCGCTCGGCACACTCGTCGGCGCCGTCGTCGGCACTGTCTCCGCCTTCCTCGGCGGGCGCAGCGACGAGGCGATCATGCGCACCGTCGACGCGATCATGTCGATCCCGAGCCTGCTGCTGGCGCTGCTGATCGTGAACCTGCTCGGCAAGAGCAGCGTCAACGCGCTCTTCGCCATCGCGCTCGCCTTCGCGCCGGGCATGGCGCGCGTCACCCGCTCGGTCGCACTCGCCGTGCGCAAGCAGGACTATGTCAACGCCGCGATCGCGCGCGGGGAGAGTGCAGGCTTCATCGTCTCGCGCGAGATGCTGCCGAATGTGGTGGCACCGATCATCGTCGAGATGACGATCCGCGTCGCCTTCGCCGTGATGCTGTTCGCGACGCTGTCCTTTCTGGGGCTCGGCGCGCAACCGCCCGCGTCCGAATGGGGGCTGATGGTCTCGGAAGCCCGCCGTTTCATGCACCTCAGCGCCTGGATGATCCTGTGGCCGAGCCTGGCGATCGCGCTCGTCGCGATCGGCTTCAACCTGCTCGGCGACGGTTTGCGCGACGCGCTGAACCCGAGGACCTGAGCGATGAGCACGATCCTCGACATCGCCGGCTTCAGCCTCGACTACGCCACGCCGGCCGGCTTTGCCCGTGCCCTCGACGATGTGTCGCTGTCGATCGCCAAGGGCGAGGTGCTGGGCCTCGTCGGCGAATCCGGCTCGGGCAAGACTTCGCTCGCCTGGGCCATCATGCGCTACCTGCCGGCGAGCGCCCGCGAGACGGGCAGCATCCAGCTGACCGGGAAAGACCTGCTCAAGGCCTCGGAGTCCGAGATCGAGGCGATCCGCGGCAGGCGCATCGGCATGGTCTTCCAGGATCCGAGCACCTCGCTCAACCCGACCCTGCCGCTCGGCGAACAGCTTGCCGAGGTGCTGGTGCGCCATCGCGGCCTGACCCGGAAGCAGGCCTGGGCAGAGGGCGAGGAGCGCCTCGCCCATGTCGGCCTCAAGGTCCCTCGGCAGATGATGCGGCGCTACCCGCATGAGGCTTCGGGCGGCGAGAAGCAGCGCGTCGTCATCGCCACCGCCTTCGCTTGCCAGCCCGAATGCATCATCTTCGACGAGCCGACGACGGCGCTCGACGTCATCACGGCCCGGCAGATCCTCGACCTGTTCAAGGCCTTGCAGGAAGAGACCGGCGTCGCCTCGCTCTACATCTCGCATGACCTCGCGCTGGTCTCGCAGATCGCGACCAAGGTGGCGGTGATCCATCGCGGCGGGATCGTAGAGCAAGGTGCCGTCGGCGAGGTCTTCGCTCGGCCGCAGGATGCCTATACGAAGAAGTTGCTCGCCGCCGTGCCGCGGCCGGAGCACCGGCTGGTCGAGACGGAGGCCCCCAAAGCCTCAACACCACTGGTCGAGGTCGAAAAGGTCAGCGTTTTCTATGGCCGCAAGCCCTTCCTCGGCGGCCTGCTCGGCCGGGCCAATACGCAGTTCACCGGCAATCGCGAGGTCAGCCTGTCGGTGATGCCGGGCGAGATCCTCGGCATCGTCGGCGAGTCCGGCTCCGGCAAGTCGACCCTCGCCAAGGCGATGACGGGCCTCAATCGCTTCGAGGGCGAGATCCGCTTCGCCGGCCGCAGGATCACAGGACTTGCCGACATGGACCGGGCCTATCGCCGCGACGTCCAGATCATCTTCCAGCATCCGGATTCCTCGCTGAATCCGCGCCAGCGCATCCGCGAGATTCTGTCGCGGCCGCTCGCGCTCTATGGCGAGCCGGGTGCGCGTCGCGATGCTGCGCGGATCGGCGAACTGCTGGAACAGGTGCGCCTGCCGGCGTCCTATGCCGAGCGCTATCCGCACCAGCTCTCCGGCGGCGAGAAGCAGCGCGTCGCGATCGCGCGTGCCTTCGCCTCCAGGCCGAAGCTGGTGATCTGCGACGAGATCACCTCGGCGCTCGACGTTTCTGTGCAAGCGTCTGTGGTCGAGCTTCTCGTCGACCTGCAGAAGCGTTTCGGCACCGCCTACCTCTTCATCACCCATGATCTCAACCTGGTGCGCCAGATCGCCCACCGGATCGCGGTGATGTACCGCGGTGACCTCGTCGATCTCGTCGATGTCGCCGCACTCTCCGGCGGTGATCTTCACCCCTACACCCGCTCCCTGCTTGCCGCTGTGCCCGCCCCGGCCACGGCCGCTGCCTGACCTTGCGAGGCTGAGACGATGAATCCCCGTGACCTGATCCATGCGCTCGACGAGAAGGCTTGCCTGGCGCTGCTCTCGGACTGGGTGAAGCACAAGAGCTACAGCGAGACCGAGGGCGAGAAGGCGCTCGTCCACCATGTCGTCGGTCAGATGAAGGCGATGGGCCTCGAGGCGGAGGCGCAGCCCTTCGACGACGGCCGCCGCGCCAACGCCATCGGGCGTTGGAAGGGCACGGGCGGCGGCAAGAGCCTGCTGTTCAACGGCCATCTCGATACCAACCCGGCGACCGAGGGCTGGACGGTCGATCCCTGGGGCGGCGTGGTCGACGACGAGTTCATCTACGGCATCGGCGTCTCCAACATGAAGGCGGGCGACGCGGCCTATTACTGCGCGGTCAAGACGCTGATCGACGCCGGCGTGAAGCTGAAGGGCGACGTGATCCTGACTTTCGTCGTCGGTGAGTTGCAGGGCGGCGTCGGCACGGTGGCGGCGATCCGCAACGGCATCCGCGCCGACTATTTCGTCAACAGCGAGCCGACCGACCTGCAGGCCGTGACCATGCACGCCTGTGCCTTCTCCTTCGTGATCGAGCTCACCGGCAACACGCGCCACCTCTCCAAGCGCGAGCAGGCAGTCGATGCGATCATGGCGGCTTGCGACCTGATTCCGCGGCTGAATGCCATGATTTTCTCCGGCGCGCCGTCGCCGGAGCATGAATCGATCAACCGCGTCCATGTCGGCGTCGTCCACGGCGCGCTCGGCAAGGAGCTGCATGAATGGCGCGCACCGCAGGTCGCCGACTATTGCAAGCTCAAGGGCTCCGGCCGCTATGCCCCTGGCCAGACCGAGGCTGGCGCGCTCGCCGACATGCAACGCGAGCTCACCGCTCTGGAGCAGCGCCTCCCCGGCCTCAAGACCTCGATCCGCGTCGAGAAGAAGGAAGGCCACCAGTCGATGCCGGCCTTCGAGGTCGCCAAGGATGCGCGGATCGTGAAGACCATCAATGCCGCCTATGAGGCGGTGCGCGGCGAGAAGCAGCCGACCGGCGCGATCAAGCCGCCCGGCTTCTTCGGTACCGATGCCGGCCATCTCTATGCCGAGGCCGGCATGGAAGGCATCGTCTGCGGCCCGGGCGGGCGCTACAACACCATGCCTGACGAGCGCGTCGAGATCCGCGATTTCCTCGACATGGTCCGCATCTACATGCTGACCATCCTCGACATCTGCGAAGTGGCGTGAGCCCGCTCTTTCCACACGAGGAGTTCGCCGGCCGGGTCGCCAAGGCTCGGGCCGCGATGGCGGAAGCGGGCGCCGAGCTGCTGCTGGTCGACCATGCCGAGTTCCTGGCATGGCTGACCGGCTACACCGTCTCCGAGACGATGTACCGCGCCGCCTTCCTGCCAAGGGAAGGCGAGCCCTGGTTCGTGCTGCGCGAGCTCGATGCCGGTCCGTGCCGCGACGCCTGCTGGTTCGCCGATGTCATCGGTTTTGCCGATACCGCCGAGCCGCATCAGGTGATGGCGGACGAGATCCGCCGGCGCGGTTTTGCGCGAGCTGCGATCGGTGCCGATCATGCCTCCTACGGCTTCACCGCCGCGACGCGCGAGCGCTTCGCCGCTCTGTTGCCCGAGGCACGCTTCGTCGACCTGCCGCGTGCGAGCGATCTGCTGCGGATGGTGAAGTCGCCGGCGGAGATCGCCCTGATCGCCGAGGCGGCAGGCATCGCCGACAAAGCCATGGCCGCGATCGCAGCCAAGGCTCAGCCAGGGCTCTCGCCGCGGGCTGCCGCTGCGATCGCCGCCGCCTGCTTCCTGGAGAACGGCGCCGACACCGGCGAGACCGGGCCGATCCTGCCGGGCGTCGGTGACCACGAATTCCTGCACGGCGTCATGACCGGCCAGCCGCTCGCCGAAGGCGACATCCTGCATGTCGAGCTGATCCCGAAGGTTCGCAACCATGGCGCCCGGCTGATGCGGCCGGTCCTGATCGGGGCGGATCGGCGCGGACTCGCGCGGCTGGCCGAACGCCTCGTCGCGCTGCAGGACCGGCAATTCGCCGCGATGCGCCCGGGCGCCCTGGCCGGCGAAGTCGATGCCGTCCTGCGCGAGACGGTGCTCGCCGAGGGGCTGCGTCCGGTCTATGACAACGTCAGCGGCTACACGCTCGGCCTCTATGGCCGCACGCCGCGCACCAGCGATTTCTCCCGCGTCTTCCTGCCGAACGCCCGCTGGCAGCTTGAGGAGGGCATGGTCTTCCACATGTACGTCTCGGCGGCTGGCCTGGGTTTCAGCGAAACGATTGTGGTCGAATCCGAAGGTTGCAGGCGGTTGAGCTCAGCACCTCGCAGGCTGCTCGCAAACACCGCTCAGTGACGCTTCGCGGCACGCGAACGCGTGGCCTGGGTTTGCTTCCGGGCGGCGAGGCAGAGTCCGCTACTGGCGCAATCGATCCGACCGCGCGAGGACCTTGCCGGCTAAAAACGCACGGATCTCCTCGGTATCGAAACCTGTCGACAGCGCTCGACTTTCCAAGGCGTGTTGGATCATCCACGGCCGAATGAGGGGCAGCTCAGAGGCCAAGGCGGACGTCAAGCGTATTCGGGCCGGCGCGGGGTGAAGACGTCGAGATTGATCACCGGCTCGTCGCCGACGACCTCACCCCAATGCTCGGCATTGGCCGGGATCACCACGAGGCCGCCGGGGCCGATCAGGTGCTCCTCTCCGCCGATGAAGAAGCGGATCGTGCCGCTGACGATATAGGCGATCTGCTCATGGGGATGGCTGTGCGGCTTCGGCTCATGCCCCGGCATCAGCCGGTGCAGCGCCAGAGTCGCCGCAGAGCCGGAGAATGCCTTGCGGTCGACGCCCGGGCGAACCGGCGTCCACGGAATCTGGCTCCAGTCGATCTTGTGAATGTCCATGGCAGCGGCTCCGATCGTCGCTTGGGTCGTTATTTGGCGGCGCCGAGGATCCCCGACGGGCGGATGAACAGGAACAGCAGCAGAACCGACAACGCCGCGACGTTCTTCAGCCCGGCGCCGAAGCCGACGATGGCGAGCGCCTGCAGCAGGCCAAGCAGCAGGCCGCCGAGAAAGGCGCCGAAGGGCCGCCCGAAGCCGCCGACGATCGCGGCGATGAAGCCGCTGATCGCGAAGGGGACGCCGACATTGAAGGCGGTATACTGCGTCGGCGTGATCAGGATGCCGGCGATCGCGCCCAGCGCCGCGCTCAGGGCGAAGGCCAGCGCCAGCATGCGTGAGACCGGGATGCCCTGCAGCGCCGCCGCCTCGCGGTTGATCGAGCAGGCACGCATCGCCTTGCCGGTCCGGGTCAGGCCGAAGAAGGCGGCGAGCGCGGCGACGATGGCGAGCGAGCCGCCGACGATCCAGATCAGCTGGTAGCCGATCGCGACCGGGCCGATCATCAGCGGCGGCCGGTCGGTGAATACGGGCAGGGTCTTGGGCTGGTCGCCGACGGCGATCAGGGTCAGGCGCTCGACGACGATCTGGGCGGCGAGCGTCGCCAGGATCATGACGAACATCGTCGCCTTGCGGTTCCAGAGCGGCCTGACGACGACGCGCTCGATCGCGACGCCGAGCGCCGCCACCGCCGCGATCGCGACCAGCGCCGCCAAAGGCAGGGGCACGCCGTTCCGCGCGAACAGCACATGGGTGATCATGCCGCCCAGCATCACGAACGCCCCCTGGGCGAAGTTCACGATACCGCTGGCGTTGTAGATGACGCAGAAGCCGATGCCGATCAGCCCGTAGACGCAGCCGATGCCGAGCCCGCTGACCAGGACCTGGGGAATATAGGACCAGTCAGCCATGCGGTGCCTCCTGCGTGGCCGGCTTGCCAGTACCGAGATAAGCCGCGATCACGGCCGGGTCGGCGCGGACTTCGGCGGGCGTGCCCTGCGCGATCTTGCGGCCGAAATCGACCACGACGACGCGATCGGCGGTGTTCATCACCAGCGTCATGTCGTGCTCGATCAGCAGCACGCTGGTGCCGTCCTCGGCGATGCGGCGGATGATCCGCGACAACGCCGCCGATTCCTCGGTGTTGAGGCCGGCGGCTGGCTCGTCGAGCAGGATGAGCCGCGGGCCGGCGGCCATGGCGCGCGCCAGCTCCAGCATGCGCTGGCGGCCATAGGGCAGCGCCGAGGCAGGCTCGTCCGCGAAGGCGGAGAGACCGGCGAAGGCGAGGAGCTCGCGCGAGCGCGCCTCGACCGCCTGTTCCTCGCGGCGCGCGGACGCCGGCCGCAGCAGCGCCGAGAACAGCCCGGCCTTGCCCTGCAGGTGGCAGCCGACCTTGACGTTGTCGAGCACGCTCAGATCCTCGAACAGCTTGACGAGCTGGAAGGTCCTGACGAGCCCGCCAGCGGCGATCTCGGCCGGCGGGCGGCCGGTAATGTCCTTGCCCTCGAAGCTGATCTGCCCGGCGCTCGGCGCCAGGAAGCCAGAGATGAGGTTGAACAGCGTCGTCTTGCCGGCGCCGTTGGGGCCGATCACGGCGGTGACGCCCTCGGCCGGCACCTCGAAGGAGACGTCGTCGACTGCGACGAGCCCGCCGAAGCGGCGCGTCACCCCGTCCAGTCTGAGCCGGGTCATGAGCGGCCTCGCGGGGAAAACAGGCTGGCGAGGCCGCGCGGGGCATAGATCAGCAGCACGATCAGCACCGCGCCATAGGCCAGGTCCTGGTAGTCCTTGAAGGCGCGGAAGGTCTCGGGCAGCAGGCTGACGATCAGCGCGCCGACCAGCGGGCCGGCAACCGTGCCGATCCCGCCGACATAGAGCATGGTGAAGGTGACGATGACCATGTGCAGCCCGAAGACCTCAGGGCTGACGAAGCCGACGACGTGGACGAAGAGCGAGCCGGCGAGCGCGGCAAATCCCGCCGAGAGCAGGAAGGCAAGGAGCTTGTAGCGGGCAACCTCGATGCCGAGCGCCGTCGCCGCTTCCTCGCTGCCCGCGACCGCCGACAGCGCCCGTCCGAAGCGCGAGCGCCGGATTCGCGCGGCGGCGAAGGCGCAGGCCGCGACGACCAGCGACAGCAGGATGAGCTGGCCGCGATCCGAGGTGACCTCATAGGGGCCGATGCCGAAGGGCGGGATGCCGGAGATGCCCATATAGCCCTGGGTCACCGACTGCCATTCGACGGTGATCTCGTAGGTGATCAGGCCGATGGCCAGCGTGCCCATGGCGAGGTAGTGGCCCTTCAGCCTGAGCGTGGGGAAGCCGACGATCGCGGCGACCAGCACGGCGGCCGCGATGCCCAGCAGCATGGCAGGCAGGGGCGGCCAGCCATGGCTGGCGGTCAGCACGGCCGAGAGATAACCGCCGATCGCGGCGAAGGCGTTCTGGCCGAAGGAGACCTGCGCGGCAAAGCCCATGAACAGGTTCAGGCCGGTGACGAAGACCGCATAAATCAGCGCGAAGGAGACGACGGTCGCCGCATAGCCGCCGACGACCATGGCATAGCCGACCACGCCCGCGGCGAAGAGCCAGGGCAGCAGGCCGACCAGCCCGGACCGGCGCCGGTCAGGCGAAGTAATGCTGGGCGAGGTCGTCATGGGAGGTGATGTCATCAGGATCGAGTTCGGCGACGATGCGCCCGAGCGAAAGCAGGTAGACGCGGTTGGCGAGCTCGAGCGCCAGCGGCGCCTTCTGCTCGACCAGCACGATCGACAGGCCTTCGCGGTTGAGGAGGCCGAGCGTCTCCAGGATCTCCCCGGTGACGCGCGGCGCGAGACCGAGCGAGGGCTCGTCGAGCAGGAGGAGCTTCGGCCCGGCCATCAGTGCGCGGCCGAGCGCGAGCATCTGCTGCTCGCCGCCCGACATCGAGCCCGCGGCCTGGCCGAGCCGTTCCTTCAGGCGCGGGAACAGCGTCAGGACGCGCTCGCGGCGGCGGGCGAACTCGGCCTTGTCGCGCAGGCGATAGGCGCCGAGTTCGAGATTGTCGGAGACGCTCATCGGGGCGAACAGGCCGCGCCCCTCCGGCACCAGCACGATGCCGCGCGCTGCGACTGCGACCGCGTCGTTCCGCGGCAGAGCCTCGCCGCGAAAGCGGACCTCGCCGCCATTGGCCGAGAGCCCCATGATCGCGCGCAGCAGCGTCGACTTGCCGGCCCCGTTGGGGCCGAGCACGGCGACGAGCTCGCCTTCGCCGATGCGCAGATCGACCCCATGCAGCGCATGGATATGGCCGTAGCGCGCGGAGAGGGCGGTCGCGGTCAGAATGGGCGGGGCAGTGCCCGCCCGGGGCGTAGCCGCGGCAGCAAGGCTCATTGCACCACCTTGACCTTGCCGCCTTCGATCGTGGCGAGCACGAACGGGTTCTCGGTGATGCCCTGATGCAGCTCCGGCTTGAAGTTGTAGATGCCGGTCGTGCCCTGGAAGCCGCTCAGTTCCTCATAGGCGCCGCGGACCTTCTCGCCTTCGAAGGATTTCGCCTTCTCGATCGCGGCGGCCGTCAGCATGACGCCGTCCCAGCCGCGTGAGGCCCAGTTCGGGTCACGATCTTTGAATTTCTCGCGCCAGGGATCGAGGAAGCCCTTGATGCTGGCCTTGAGCGCGCCTTCGGGCAGCGCCTCGTAGACCTGCGAGGGCGAGGCGACGAAGAAGAACTTGTCGCCCAGCACCTCGGCGACCGGGCCGAACACGGCCAGATCCTCTAGGCTGGTCAGCAGCAGCATGTCGGCGCCGAGCTGCTTGATGTTCTTGGCGGCGGTCAGGGTGGTGCCGCCGAGCCCGATCTTCAGGATCGCTCCGGCGCCGGCCGAGCGCGCCTTGCTGATCTGGACGCTAAGATCGGCGTCGTCCTGCTTGTACTGGTCGACCGAAACGACCTCGAGACCATACTTGGCGGCATTGCGCTCGGCCACGCTCTTCTGAAGGTTGGCGTAGGGCGTCGGGTCGTGCAGCACCGCGATCTTGCGGATTTGCGTCTTCTCCTTGAGGTATTCCAGACGCTTGTCGACCTCGAAGCCGGCGGGCGGCAGCGTGCTGAAGGCCCAGACCAGATGCTCGGCCTGCGTCGGAAGGATCGAGCACAGCATCATCGGCACCTTGGCGCGCTGCAGCAGGCCGGCCGCGGCGAAATTGCCGGCGGAGACGCAGCCGCTGACGAAGACGTCGACCTTGTCCGAGCTCAGCATCTTCCGGTAGACGGTTACCGCCTCCTGCGGCTCCGAGCGGTTGTCCTCGACGACGACCTGGATCTTGCGGCCCATCACGCCGCCCTTGGCGTTGAGGGCGGCCGCGGCGAGCTCGACGCCGTCGCGCCAGGCGCGGTCGACGGTCGCGGCATAGCCGGTCAGGCCGGCGGAGACACCGATCTTGTAGGGCTCCTGGGCACTGGCGGGCAGCGCGCCGGCCCATACGAGGCTCGCGGCAAGGCTTGCCGCCAAAAAGGTCTGCTTCATCATCCGTCCTCCCGTTTTGCTCGTTCCCGGCTGGTGGCCCCGCTGTGGGCCCCGCCTTTTTCTTGGCTTTCCGTCTAGTGGTGGTCGCCGTCAGCCCGGCTTGCCGTAGCCTCCGCCCCCCGGCGTCTCCAGCAGCACGACGTCGCCGGCCTGCATGGTCAGCTTCCTGGCCTCGCTGACGGACTTGCCGTTGACGAGGAAGCGGCCGGGCGCGCCGGCGAGGCCGCCATCGATGCCGTCGGGACCGCGGTCGAGCCGGCTCGGCACGGCATTCAGAAGCCAGGGGTGCTCGGTCAGCATATGGAACTGGATGATCTGGCCATCGCCGCCCTGCATCCGGCCCTTGCCACCCGAACCCGGCCGCAATTCCTTGCGGTCGAACACGATCGGCATCGCCGCTTCGAGGATCTCGATCGGCACGGCCGCGACGCCGGTCGGATAGCAGGTCGCGCTGGGGCCGGGCTTGCCGGCGCGGGCGCCCATGCCGCCGGAATAGTTGAACATGGACGAGGTGAAGGCCTCGCCATTGGCGCGTCGGCCCTGGATCTGGATGGTCCAGACCGCGCCGGACCCTTCCGCCAGAACGCGCTCGGGCATCACCTGGTGCAGCGCCTTGAGGATCGGCATCGGCACGTACATGCCGACGACATGGCGCGCATTGACCGGGGCCGGATAGGCGCAGTTGACGATCGAGCCGACCGGCGCCCGGATCTCGATCGGCGCCAGCGAGCCGGTATTGTTCGGCAATTCCGGATTGAGGCAGGAGCGGATCGCGAAGGTCGAATAGGCGTGGGTATAGTTCAGGACGACGTTGATACCGGTCGTCGTCTGCGGCGAAGAGCCATCGAAGTCGACGATGATCGAGCCGGCCTCGGCATCGACCGTGACGGCCGTCTTGAGCGTGATGACCTCGCCGCCGGGCACGTCGAAGACCGCCTCGCCGTGATAGGTGCCTGGCTTCAGCTTGCGGATGGCGTTGCGCGTCGCCTCCTCGGAGCGGCTGATGATCTCGTCCGACAGGGTCTCGATGTCGGCGATGCCGTAGCGCTCGCAGAGCGTGACCAGATGCTCGGCCGCGGCCTCGCCTGACGACACCTGCGCCGAGAGGTCGCCGAAGACGGCATCCGGGGTCCGGACATTGTGGCGGATGATGTCGTGCAGCATCTGGCTCGGCTTGCCGCGCTCATAGAGCTTGAGCGGCGGGATCCAGAGGCCTTCCTCATGCACGTCGCGGGCGCCGGCGCCGATGCCGTAGCCGCCGATATCGGTGTGGTGGATGGTCGAGCCGATATAGGCGAGCAGCTTTTCTCCATCGAAGATCGGCGTCAGGATGGTGATGTCGAAGAAGTGCCCGGCCGAGAGCCAGGGATCGTTGGTGATCAGCACGTCGCCGGGCTCGCAGCGGTCCTTGAACAGACGCACCAGATGCGCCCCGGCGAAGGCGAGCGAGTTGATGTGGCCGGGCGTGCCGGTATTGGCCTGCACCACCATGCGCCCGCGCTGATCGAACAGGGCGCAGGCGAGGTCGCCGGCCTCGCGCACGATCGGGCTGAAGGCGATGCGCTGCAGCGCCTTGGCCCGCTCGGTGACGATGCCGATCAGGTTCGACCAGAGGATCTCGAGCTCGACGCCATCCATCGGATGTGACCTTGCCATCGGGTTCAACCTTTCGTGGCGACGATGCAGCCGAGCGTGTCGATCGTGGCGCTCCAGCCGGGCGGCAGCGCGGTGGTGGTCTCGCGCTCCTCGATGATGGCGGGGCCGGCGATGGTCTGGCCGGTGGCGAGCGCCGAACGCTCGTAGACGGGAACCGACTGGCCGTCCTCCCAGGCATGGACCGGCCGATGGCGCTTGGGCGCACCGGCCGCGATCGCGGGCACGGTCCGGCCGGCGGACTGGGGCAGGGGGCCGCGCGCGACGACACGCCAGGTCACCAGCTCGATCGGGACATGCGAGGGGTTGACGCCGTAGAGCGTGCGATAGGCTTCCTCGAACTGCGCGGTCAGCGCGCCCGTATCGCGGCCGAGCCGCGGATCGGCTTCGAAGATGATCGTGACCTCGTGCTGCTGGCCGACATAGCGCATGTCGGCGCCGACCAGGATCGTGACGTCGGCGGGCGCGCAGCCGGATTCGCCCAGCGCCGTCAGCCCTTCCTTCTCGAGGTCGCCGAGGACGCGGTCGACGCGGGCCCAGTCGAGCTGGTCGATCCGCGTCAGGTCGCTACGCACGAGATCGAGCCGGACGGGGGTGACGAGCGTGCCGAAAGCGGAGAGCACGCTCGATTGCGGCGGCACGATCACGCTGGTGCTCTGCAGCAGTTCGGCGACGCCGCAGGCATGTAGCGGCCCGGCCCCGCCGAAGGCGAAGAGCGGCAGGCCGCGATAATCGACGCCGCGATCGGTGGCATGGGTCCGCGCCGCCGAGGCCATCGCCTCGGTGACGACGCGGTAGATGCCACGCGCCGCCTGTACGGGGCTGAGGTCGAGCGCCTGCCCGAGCTTGGCCATGGCGCCTTCGCAGGCGGCCTTGTCGAGCGACATGTCGCCGCCGAGGAAGTTCTCGGCATCGATCAGGCCGAGCACGAGGTCGGCGTCGGTGACGGTCGCATTGCGGCCGCCGCGGCCATAGCAGGCCGGGCCGGGATCGGAGCCGGCGCTTTCGGGACCGACCTTGAGCAGGCCGAGATCGTCGACATGGGCGATGCTGCCGCCGCCGGCGCCGATTTCGATCAGGTCGATCGAGGGCACGGTGACGGGCAGGCCGCTGCCTTCGCGGAAGCGATATCGGCGATCGACCTCGAACAGTCCGGTGATCAGCGGCGTGCGGTTCTCGATCAGGCAGGCCTTGGCGGTGGTGCCGCCCATGTCGAAGGACATCAGCCGGTCGATGCCGAGCAATTCGGCATAGTGGCAGGCGGCGAGCGCGCCCGCGGCCGGGCCGCTCTCGATCATCCGCACCGGGTTCCTGCCCGCCGTCTCGGCCCCGACGACGCCGCCGGAGGACAGCATGATCAGCGGGGTGTTGGCGAAGCCCTCGCGGCGCAACCGGTCGCTCAGCCGCTTCAGATAGGGCTGCGAGATCGGCATCGCATAGGCGTTCACGGTCGCCGTCGAGGCGCGCTGGTATTCGCGGATCTGCGGCGCGACCTCCGAGGAGGTGCAGATGAAGACGCCGTCGAGCTCGTGCGCCAGGGCGGCCGCGACCAGCGCCTCGTTGTCCGGGTTGGCGAAGCTGTTGAGGAAGCAGATCGCGACGGCGCGGGCGCCGCTGGCGCGGATCTCGGCCGCGAGCGCGGCGATGTCCTGCGGGCTCGGCGCCAGCGCCAGTGTGCCGTCGGCCAGGACGCGCTCCTTCAGGCCGAAGGTCAGCTCGCGCGTGACCAGTGGCTCGGGGAACTCGATCTGCGGGTCGTACATGTCGTAGCGGTGCTCGTTGCGGATCGCGAGCACGTCGCTGAAGCCCTCGGTGACGACGAGCGCCGTCGGCAGGCCCTTGCGCTCGATCAGCGCGTTGGTCACGACCGTCGTGGCATGGACCACGACGCCGTCGACTGCGTCCGCGCCGATGCCGGCCTTGCCGAGCACGGAATCGACGCCGCGGAAGAAGCCTTCCAGCAGGTCGTGATGCGTCGTCAGCGTCTTGTCGACGCTGAGGCCGCCGCGGGAATCGCGCAGGACGATGTCGGTGAAGGTGCCGCCGATATCGACGGCCAGCGAATAGGTCATGCTCTTTAGTCTTTCCAGGTCAAGCCGCGCGAGATGCGGGCGGCGCTGCTGACGACTTCACGGATCTGTTCGGGATCGGGAACGGGCGGAATGAACTGCGTCGCGCCGACGATGGCGATCGAGCCGACCAGTGCCTTGCGGTGGTCGAAGACGGGGGCCGCCAGCGTGTTGACGCCGATGATCACCTGATCGGGCGCAGTCGCCCAGCCGCGCTCGCGGACGAGCGCGATGTCCGCCAGCAGCGCCTCGCCGGAGACGATCGTCTGCGGCGTCCATGCCTCCAGCTTGCCGCCGGCAACGGCCTGACGACGCTCCGGCGAGCCGAAGGCGAGCCAGATCTTGCCATGCGCGCTGGCGTGAAAGGCGAGGCGAGTGCCCGGCCGCATGGCGAATTCGATCATCGTGCGGCCCTGGATCAGCTCCAGGACGATCAACTCCTCGTCGATCACGTCGCAGAGCGTGACAGCCTGGCCACTGCGGTCGCGAAGCGTCATCAGCTCCTCGCGCGCTGCCGAGACGATGTCGAAGCGCTGCCGCAGGGCCTCACCCAGCACCATCAGCTTGATTCCGGCCTCATAGCGGCCGGTTTCGGCTTCTTGTCGGACGAAGCCGTGGCGCTGCAGCGTCACCAGGTGGCGATAGATCGTCGCCTTCGAGGCGGAGAGCGCATCGGCGATCTGGGCGAGCGAAGCCGGACGACTCTGCTGCACCAGATACTCGACCGCGTGAAGCGCGAGATCGAGCGTGCTGGTGCCGGCAGGCGCGGGCTTTCCCGACTCTCTTGGCCGATCCGTGCGCAAAGGACGTTTCCTGTTTATCATTTCAAATAACGAAATGCTATTTTATTATTTGATACGCTATGGGCTAGCCGAGCCCGCTGTCAAGCGGGCCGACCCGGATCAGGCGGCACGATGATCGGGGGTTGGGGGGCTAGGGTGACGCGGAAAGAACAGAGCGTCCTGCCGCCAGGGCTCTATCGCAAAAGCTCGACGGTCCCGGTACGGGCCCCGGTGCCTGGTCGCTACGACGCGCAATCTTCGCCGGAAATGGGAGTTTCAAGGGCTTTGAACAGCCCGTCGCATCGGTGCCCGTCACGCCCGGCGGGACGTGACCATGGCCAGTGAACATGCACGCGACGAGAAGATGCCAGTCGCCCCGGGCAGCTCAGCCGGCCATTGCGCCACAATCGACCTGCCGATCTCCAGGGATCGAGACGCGGCCAGGTGTTCAGGCTTCCGTCTCAAGCGCCCTTGCGGATTTCCGAGACGGCGATCCCGCCGATGACGAGGCCGATGGCCGCGACCGCATAGAGCTGCAACGGCTCATGGGCGACGGCAACCGACAGGACGATGCCGAAGATCGGGACCAGGTTATAGAAGACGCCGGCACGCGCCGCACCGATGAGTTCGACGCTGCGCAGATAGAGCAGCTGGCACAGCAGCGACGGAAACAGCCCGATGAACAGCAGGATCACCCAGCCCCTGGACGTCGGCCATTGGAACTGTCCGAGAGCAGCCTCGCCGATCGCGAGTGGAATAGAGGTGAGCAGAGCCGCAAAGGCGAGGCCGGCGATGAAGACCAGCGGCGAGACCTGCGGGCGCCAGCGCAGGCCGACGGTATAGACCGCATAGATGACACTGGCCGCGATCATGAGCAGGTCGCCGCGATTGAAGGACAGCTCGACCAGAATGGCGAGGGAGCCGTGCGAGGCGGCGACGACGACGCCGAGGACGGTGATCGTGGCGCCGAGCCATTGCAGAGCGGGCGGCCAGGCCCCGAGTAGCGCCCCCGAGACCAGCAATACGACGATGGGCGTCGCGCCCTGGATGATCGCCATGTTGATCGCGCTGGTCGTATGCGCCGAGGCGTAGAACATCACGTTGAAAACGGTGAAGCCGACGCCGCCCATGGCGAGCATATAGGGCCAGCGAGCCAGCAGGACGCGCCATTCGGCGAGCAGCGCCCGCCTGGCGATGAAGGCCAGGCAGGTCGCGGCGATGACCCAGCGCAGCATGACGATCGCCATCGGCGACATCTCGCCGACGGAGAATTTGCCGGCGACGACATTGCTTCCGAAGAAGAGCGTCGCCACCACGAGGTAGAGATAGGCGCGGGCAGGGCTTTGAGTCGTCATCCCGCCATCTGCCCGCAACCATCAGGCGTTGTCACTTGCCCTGCAGCTTCGCGGCAGCGGCCTTCATCAGGCCCTGGTCGGAATTGATGATGAACCAGGTCACGCCGAGCGCGGCAAAGTCGTCGCGTTCGTCGACCGAGGGCAGGAAGATCGCGGCGATCTTGCCGTGGCGGAGAGCCGCCGCAACGATGCGCTTGCAGGCCTCGGTGACTTCGGGGCTGCGGATATCGGAGACGCCGAGCGCCTGGCTGAGATCGGCCCGGCCGATGAACAGCCCGTCGACACCAGGTGCCGCCGCGATCTCCTCGACCTCGGCCAGCCCGCCGGCGCTTTCGATCTGGCACATGACGATGGCGGCATCGCCGTGGCGGGCGGCTTCCGCCGGGCTGAGCTTGCCATAGGAGGCATAGCGCGGCGAGTTCGACAGGCCGCGCCGGCCACCCTCGAAGCGGGCGCAGGCGACGATCGCGCGCGCCTCGGCGGCGCTGTCGACGCGCGGCACGACGATGCCGTCCGCCCCCATGTCGAGCGTCGACATGATGAAGGACGGCGTGCCATCGGGGATGCGGACGAGCAGCGGGAGCCCGCCGGCGCGCCCCGCCATCAGCATCATGTCGAGCGAGGCCCGGTCGAAGGGCGCATGCTCGGCGTCGACCACGCCGAAATCGAGCCCCGTACCGCCGAGAATTTCGGCGATGATCGGGTGAGGGGTCTTGATGAAGGTGCCGGTCCGGGACTGGCCGGCGCCCGCGCGCAATGCGCTCACGATGCCGCTCCGACGGCCTGCGAGGCGCTGATCGCATATTCCGGCCGGCAGGGCGTGAAGACGTCGAGGTTCAGCACAGGCTCGCTGCCGACGACGACGGCGTAGTGGACGACGTTCGGCGGCACGGCGAGCAGGCCGCCGCCGCGCAGGCGCACGACTTCCTCGCCGACATGGAAATCGACCTCGCCGGAGAGGATGTAGACCAGCTGCTCATGGACATGCGAGTGCGGCTTGGGCTCGTGATCGGGCCAGAGCCGGTGCAGCGCCATCGTCGCGCCATCGCCCGAAAAGGCCTTCTGCTCGACGCCATGACGGATCGTCTTCCACTCGATGGCATCCCAGTCGACATGATGAACGGTCATTTTCGGTCTCCTTTTCTCAATGGGCGGGGCGCTGGCCGGCGTAGCCGTGGCCGAGATTGCGCGAGATCTGGCGGGCCATTTCGACGACCGCGGCGATCATCCCGGCGTCCGGCTCGGCGGGAACGAACTGGATGGAACTCACGATCGCTGCCGCGGCGACGAACTCGCCGTCGGCGTTGAAGACGGGGGCAGCCAGGGCGTTGATGCCGAGAAGCGCCTGCTCGGGTGCGCTGGCATGACCATTCCGGCGGACCATCTCGACCATCGCCTTGAGCTTCTCCGGCTCCGTGATGGTGTGGGCGGTCAGCGGCGCCAGCGGCTGCCGGAGCGTCCGCTCGAGATGCAAGGCGGGGCCGAAGGCCAGGGCGACATGGCCTTGCGCGGAGGCGTGCATCGGCAGCTCGCTGCCGGGCCGCGCTCCGATGGCGATGGAGGTGGTGCCGTGCACCGTCTTGAGGACCAGCATCCCGCTCATCGAGGGGGCGGTCAGGACGGTCGTCAGCCCGACTCTATCGCGGGCATCCCGCATCGGGCCGTCCGCCGCAGTGGCGACGTCCTCGATACCAGGCGCGAGCCGGCCGATCAGATAGGCCTTCGGCCCCAGCGAGTAGCGGGCAGTCGACTGGTTCTGGGTCAGGTAGCCGCGCTCGGTCAGGCCTTGCAGGTGCCGATGAATGGCGCTCTTGGCGATGCCGAGACGATTGGCGATCTGGGTCACGCCCACCGGCTCGTCGGCGAATGCGACTGTTTCCAGGACGAGGAGCGTCGTTTCTCCAGCGCGAACAGCGTTCTCAGATCTTTCCTGTTTGTCAGGTTGGCCTGTGGCCACGTTTCCATCCCTTTCATTCTCGTTTTGCGGGGAGCAGCCTCGGTTCCCCACTTGTTTGGAACCTTCCTCTGGGCTTGTCAAAAGAGCGAGCCTTGTTCCCTCCCTGATGCCGGTCAAGCGAGGCGGAGCTTTGCACAGGCTCCTCGCAGCATTGACCGGCCGTTCTCGCTGTGACTATAAGCGTTCTCGATAAGAGAACCATAAACGCACTGTGAGAACAAGCATGTCTCACCGGCAGGCCATCGAGGGAGGGTTCATGTTTCGCTGTTTTCGCCGAATGCTCGTGTCCGGCGCGGCCTTCGCGGCCGTGCTGGGCGTTTTCGGTCCCGCCCTGGCGGCCGACGTCACGCTCAAGCTCGGCCATGCCGTGTTCGAGAGCCACCCGAACCACGACGCCGCCGTCCGCTTCAAAGAGGCGGTCGAGCGCGAGTCGAAGGGTTCGGTGAAAATCCAGATCTACCCCTCGCGCCAGCTCGGCGACGTCAAGGAGCTGATGGAAGGGGTCCAGTTCGGCACCGTCGACATGACCGTGAACGCGACGTCGGCGCTGTCCACGCTGGTGCCGGCCACCGACGCGCTGCAGCTCCCCTTCATGATCGGCAGCTACGATGCCTTCGCCAAGCTCGCCGTCTCGCCCGAGGCCAAGGCCGTTGCGGCCGGGCTCGAGAAGCACGGCATGATCGCACTCGCGCTCTATGACGGCGGCCAGCGGCATTTCCTGTCGGTCAAGAAGCCGGTCGCCGCGATCGAGGACTTCAAGGGGCTCAAGACGCGCATCGCGCCGAACCGGCTCTTCCTCGACACCTGGCGCGCCGTCGGCGTGAACCCGACTCCGCTCAACTATGGCGAGGTCTATTCGGCGCTGGAGACCGGCGCGCTCGATGCCGTCGAGATCAACCTCACCTCGATCGACAGCGAGAAGTATTACGAGGTTGGCAAGAATGTCAGCCTCACCGGCCATTATTTCTGGCCGAGCTATCTGCTGATCAACAAGGCGAAGTTCGACGGCCTCAGCGCCGAGCAGAAGGCCGCGATCCGCAAGGCCGCCGACGAGACGGTCGCGCCGCAGGTCATGGCCGTCGCCGAGCTCGACAAGAAGCTGATCAACGAGCTGAAGGGCCGCGGGGTCAAGATCACCGAGCCCTCCAAGGAGCTGCTCGACGCGCTGAAGCAACGCACGCGTCCGGTGGTCGAGACCTATGTGAAGAAGAGCCCCGAGATCGCCGCCTTCGTGGCCGCGGCCGAGAAGCTTCGCCCCTGATCATAGTCGAGTTCCTGGCTGCCACGGCGGCCGGGAGCTCTCCCAAGCCATGGGTCCGACCCCGATGTCCCGCCACAATCCCCGGCTCCTGCGCGTGGTTTCGCTCTATCTGCGCGCTCTGCACTACCTGGCGATGGCCGGCGTAGCGACCCTCGTGGTCGTCGCCGCCATGCAGGTCTTCTTCCGCTACGTCGTCGGCGAGTCGCTGTTCTGGTCCGAGGAGCTGATGCGCTCCCTGATGGTCTGGATCGCGTTCCTCTCCGCCGGCATCGCCTATTCGCGCGGCGAGATGCTCGGCATGCGCTTCGTCGTCGACGGACTGCGGCCCTCTCTCACCGCCAAGATCGACGCCATCGGCCGCGTGTTGATCGTGTTCTTCCTGCTGGTGGTCGCCTGGTATGGCTGGCTCTTCACCATGCGCACCAGCGAGCAGGAAGCGGTCTCGCTCGAGATCTCGCTCGGCTGGCTGCATGCGGCGATCCCCGTCGGCTGCCTGCTGCTCGCCATCCACGTCGCCTTCGCAGACCTCTTCCGTTCGGCTCTGCCGAAGGACGAGACCTCGCATTCGCACTGAGGCGCACGCCCATGGTCTGGCTGCTCTCCGTCTTCGCCTTCACCATCCTGATGGGCATCCCGGTGATCTTCGTCCTCGGGATCAGCGCGCTCGCCTATTTCGTCCTCACCGGCCAGCCGCAATATCTCCTGGTCATCCCGCAGCGCATGTTCGCCGGCGTCGACCAGTTCATCCTGCTCGCGATCCCGCTCTTCGTGCTCGCGGGCGCGCTGATGGACACCGGCGGCCTGACCCGCCGGCTGCTCGAATTCGCCAACGCCTTCGTCGGCCGCTTCCGCGGCGGCACCTCGCTGACCGCGATCTGGGGCAGCTTCCTGTTCAGCGGCATCTCGGGCTCGGCCGCGGCGGACGCAGCCGCCATGGGCTCGGTGCTGATCCCCGACATGAAGAAGCAGGGCTACGACGTGAATTACGCCGCCGCCCTGATCGCGGTGGCGTCGCTGATGGACCCGCTGATCCCGCCCAGCATCACCATGATCATCTATGGTGCGCTCAGCGGAACCTCGATCGCCAAGCTGTTCATCGGCGGCATCGTGCCGGGCATATTGCTGGCGCTTTCGCTCACCGCCTATGCCGTCTTCATCGCGCATAAGCGGGGCTATCCGCGCCTGGCGCCGCCCTCGCTGGCGCAGATCGGCCGGCTCACTCTGACCGCGCTGCCGGTCCTGTTCCTGCCGGTGCTGATCGTGGTCGGCATCCGCGGCGGCGCCTTCACCGCGACGGAGGCCGCCGCCATCGCGGCGATCTACGCCCTCGTCGTCGCCGCCTTCTGGTACCGGGTGCTGACCTGGGCCCATCTGCGCCATGCGCTGATCGCAACTGCGGTGATCTCCTCGGCGATCTATCTGCTGATCGCGATGGCGAACATCGCGGCCTTCGTCTTCGCGCTGGAGCGGCTGCCGCAGAACATCGTCGCCGGCATCCAGCAGCTCACCGACAATCGCGTGCTGATCATCCTGATGGTCAACCTCGCGCTGCTGGTGCTCGGCATGTTCCTCGATGTCGCCGGCGTGCTCATCCTGACCGTGCCGGCGCTGGTCGGCATCGGCGCCGCGATCGGCATGGACCCGGTCCATCTCGGCGTGATGGTGACCTTCAACACCATCATCGGCTTCGTGCATCCGCCTCTGGGCCTGTGCCTCTTCATCGTCTCCGGCGTGGCGAAGTCGCCGATCGAGAAGGTGACCATGCAGGCCCTGCCGATGATCGGCATCGCGCTCGCCCTGCTGATGCTGATCGCCTTCGTGCCGGAGCTGGTGCTGTTCCTGCCCAATCTCCTGGTGAAATGAGGACAGGGGCATGACACGCTCACTCGCCACCCGCATCGGCCGCACCGCGCTCAAGAACCCGCTGATCGCGGCCTCCGCCGAGCATCTCATCGATGCCGACGGAGTCCGCGCCGCGCTGAAGGCCGGGGCGGGGGCCGTGGTGGTCAAGTCGACCAACGAGGTCCAGGCGGCGAAGGACCAGCTCCAGCGCGCCGAATACATGGTGCTCGACGAGCACTGGCGGCCGGTACCCTGGGGGCCGGACGCGCCGCGCGGCGCTACCATCGCCTGCCGCTCCGGCCTGCATCCCCTCGGCTTCGAGCCCTGGCTGGAGCAGACCGCCATGCTCGACCGCGAGGCGAGGGCACTCGATTCCTATGCGATCCCTAGCCTGATCCTGGGCGATCTCGACCATGCGCTCGCCATGGCCCGCAAGGTCGAGCAGGCCGGCCTGCGGGTGCTCGAATTCAATATCGGCACGCCCTATGCCAGCCAGGCGGCGAAGGGTGCCGTCTCGACCGAGCTCCTGCCCGAGCGCATCAGCCATCTTGTCCGGGCGATGCGCGAGGCCGTCTCGCTGCCGCTCTGGATCAAGGTCACCGGCCAGAGTGAGCGCGTGCCCGAATTGGCGCGCGCCGCTTTCGAGGCCGGCGCCGATTCCGTCGTCATGGCCGGCCGGCTGCTCGGCTTCCTGCCCGATGTCGAGACGATGGAGCCCTTCCTCGGCACCAGCCTCGGCATCGGCGGCTTCTGGAACCTGCCGCTGACCTGCCACTGGCTCGCGACCTCGCGGCTCGCGCTCGGTCCCGAGCGGCCGCTGATCGGCATCAACGGCGCGCAGAGCGGGCTCGATATCGCGCGGATGATGCTGGCCGGCGCCTCCGCCGTCGGCATTGCCTCGCCGGTGATGCTGCGTGGCTTCGAGCTGCTCAGCCGGTCGCTGGCCGAGTTCCAGGACTATCTCGACGCCAAGGGCATCGATGCGGCCGATCTCGTCGGCGTCGCGGTCAACCACCGCAAGACCTTCGCCGACATGCCCCTGCGCCAGGACAACTGGCGCAACTACGTGCCGAAGGCGCGGATCACCCCAGGAGAATGACCATGACCGACGCAGCCGCAACGTCGCAGGACGCTCGCATCAAGGCCCTGCTGAAGGGATCGGTGGACCTTCACATCCACAGCGGCCCCTCGCTGATGCCGCGCAAGATTGACCATGTCGAGGCCGTCAGGCAGGCCGATGAGGCCGGCTTCGCCGCGATCCTGCTCAAGGATCACTATTACCCGACCATGCCGCTGGCCACGATCCTCGAGAAGCACATCTCCAAGGGCGTGAAGGTGCTGGGTGCGATCGTGCTCAACAATCCGCTCGGCAGCATCAACCCCTCGGCGGTCGACTACGCGCTGAAGCAGGGAGCTCGCGTCGTCTGGATGCCGACAGCGCACGCCAACAACCATCTCGACCACTACAAGACCGACGCGAAGTTCGATTCCAAATTCCCGGTCGCGACGCAGAAGACGCTGGCGCCGGCGCCGCTCTCGCTGCTCGGCCCCGACGGCAAGATCTCCGACGAGGTCAAGGCGATCCTCGATCTGGTCGCCGCCGCCGACGCCGTGGTCTCCGGCGGGCACCA